>JQIA01000692.1_pt1 | contig 17591 bp, 18 predicted proteins | sample 811431 | NCBI WGS metagenome assembly JQIA01 (sample SAMN02998118, study PRJNA258478) | marine sediment metagenome | biome: marine; feature: seafloor; material: sediment; isolation source: oil-polluted sediment collected from 3 locations (0.5 km, 0.7 km and 0.9 km)... | place: USA: Gulf of Mexico ...
TGGCATCTCCTTCAACAGTATCAGCATCGGTAAATATGGCTATTTGATTGTTTGCAGGAGTTCCAGTTGTATCAATATAGTTACCTAAGTCTGATATATCTGCTTCTGTAAGAGCACGAGATTCCCAGTCTACTCCATCTGCAACTAGTACATTACGATTAGTAGGAGTAGATGTGTTGACGTCTGATAAGTCTGATAACTGCGATGCTCCACCACCGCCAGATCCTACAGGCTGAATAGTAGTTCCATCGTAATATTTAATTTCATTGGAAGTAGTATTCAGCCAGAATCTCCCGGCATATAAGTCAGGGCCTGGAGATGGATCAGATGCTAATTTTTCGAATGACCAATTTCTAAGTTCATTCTTTCCTCCTAAGAGGTGTTTATTAAATTCACTCATTATGCTTCTCCAATTATCTTGGCTGTATTCTCTGTAAGAGTATTTGTTGAGTCAATGTCTAAGTCGCCTCCGCTAATAGTCAATGTTAATGTAGCTGTAATATCTGCGCCAGTATTGTCGTATATTGATACGTCTTTAATACTTGATAGTCCAGTATTGATTGTGTAGGTAACTCCTGCTGTAATTGTAAATGATGGCTCTTCGTAAGATGATAGAGTAGAAGTACTCAATACCTTAGAGTCATCTCTTTCGTTACTAATTGATTTAGTAAGAGTGCTGTTTGGTTCGGAAGTGGTAGTGTTGTCGAACTCTATTTCCGCAGAATTGAATGTTCCTGTTATTGTTGATGAGGCCAAATAAAAACACACTTGAAGCGTATCGTTAGCCACTACTGTTACAGAAGATCCTACGATAGAAGTCTTAGCTCCTCCGTCTAGCACATAATAAGCTCCTGAATAGTTTCCTGTAAGCGTAATGTCAATACTATCTCCTGGATCAGCATAAACTTCATAGCAATACAAGTTTCCATTATCAAGCTCTGTAATAGTCTCTTTGTAAGCAAACACTGCTTGCGATACGTTGATTGTAAATCTTCCCATTATGCTACAAATTCTCCTGATCCAGCATCAGCAATTTCAAATCCAAATGATCCTCCGGTTGGAACTAATGTGTTCACGTCTGGATGGTATGTTAAATTCCCTGCGGCTATTTCCGTGAAGTCAATAATCTGATTGAGTGTAACAGCAACTCCATTAAGACGAAGAGTCCCGACAAGAGGTAATGAAGTAATCTTGAGCTGATCCGCTGCATCTCCTTCAGGATCCGCATAAGCAGGCGTAGTAAGAGTCGTAAACATAGCTGAAGTGAATACTAAAGTCTCTCCATAAGATATATTTTCTGTTCTATCTCCAACTGCTGAGGGAGGTAGATTTGCTTCAGCAAGAACATCAACAGTGAATGTACCTGATGATGTACTAAAGGAAAGAGATCCTGCATCAGCAATAGTGAAAGTAAAGCTTGACGAGTGAGCAGAAGCATTGGCGCTATCATCTAAGAAAGTAAAGTTTCCTGCTTCTATATCAGCTAGATCTATCTCATCTGAAACTGAGACTGATACTCCTGAAAGAAACAAATCCCCATTAACCATAGTCTTTCCAGTAATCTTTACTTTGGCAATATCATCATTCTCCGGATCACTATACTGAGGTATTGTTTCAGTAGTAAAGTTTGCTTTAGTAAAAACATGTGTTGCCGCGTGATCTATTTCTATACTGTTATCTCCTACTGAATCAGGCGGCAAATTTGTATATGCTGAAGTTGTTATTGTAAATGTTGCCATTATCTACATGGTGAGTTTATGACTTCGCTATCACCGTTTAGAGTGATGAATCCGTCGTTAATAATATTATAATCTTGGTTTACACCTGAAAGATTTTTTCGTGTAGTCAAACTTTGATCAGCATAGATTGTGTCTCCAGGGAGCCACTTTCTATTACCTCCGTTATGATAAACTACCTGATCAACTATCTGGTAGACTTTAGGATTAGAACACCTATTAGCTTCCAGTGTTGAAATTCTAAATGCATTTGCTGGTAAAGGGACGACTGTTGCATTGTCGTCCCTTTTTGAAGTTATATTAAATATTGCCATTAGCTAACCCATGTTAAGGATCCAGTATCTCTCACAGAGATATTAATCACATCAGAAACAATAGTGTCTACATTAGCTCCCACGTGGACAAAATCTCCTGCATCAAGTTCAGCTTTAGTGATGATTTGGCCAGCAGCTACAGCAACTCCATTGTAAAGGAATTGACCTTGATTAGCGTCTGATATTTCATCAACTCTAATTGCGTCTAATTCATCTCCATCCGGATCATTGTAAGGAGGAGTTAACTGAGACGTGAACATTGCTGATACCAGAACTGTTGTTACGTTGTTATCTACAAGAGTAAATCCATCTCCTACTGTTGCTGGATCATTTCCAGCTTCAACGGTGTTGATGTTTATAGTTGCAGATGCACTCCATGCCGGATTCTCTTGATTATCATCAGATATAATGAAATTAAAAGATGTAGCAATAGCATCATTAGTAATTTTCCAATATGTTAGTAGAGCTGGGTTAGGAATAATTTGTCCCGCCGTTGCTGCCACATCATCATATCTAAGTTCTCCTTCGGAAGGAAGTGTAACTAGAGCTACTTGTCCAGGCCCATCTCCATCAGGATCAAGAAATGAAGTCTGGAAATCTTCTTCTGAAAAGGTATAAACTTTAGTGTAAACTGGAACTGGAATAAAAGAGGAGCTATCTTCATCAACAGGAATCTCCTCTGTAATTGATATTGTTTTACCAGCTACAGTTGGTGGATTGTTGCTATTTACTTCCGTCCCATTCATAGGGTCTGAATAATCTGGATAGTAGTCTCCAGCAATAGAATCCATACATATAATCCTGTTGCTCCTTTGAAGTTGACTTATCATAGAATCCAAGTACACCCTAGCATTCTCCGTAGGAGAGTAGCAAGCATACTTGTATATCATTTTAAGCAAAAGGAGCTCAGCCAGTGGCCCTTCTCCATAATACTTAAGCCTATCGTTGTAGCTCTTCATAGAACATACAAACACATTGGCATTATTTAAAGTCATATCCATAGTTAAGATGTTTCTTCTAATTCACAGTCGAGCACACCAACAGTAACAAGATTGCCAGCGCTAGAAACAACGGGAGCAATATTGGAGCACTCAGAACAATCTGCCTCTTCAAATGTATTAATTTTTTTGAGGAATTCCATTGCGTCTCTAAATCTTCCAAGTCTGATTGAATTAATTATAGATTGAATGTATAAGTCTAGTAAGGCTGCATTTTGGAAATTCTCGTTACAATTTAAACAAGATAAATCAACATTCGCCAAAAGCTGTGCAGTCAATCCATATAGCCTGGTTGCGCTAAATGTAGCTACAAGACCTGGCACATCAGAAGAATCATCAGATTCAATTTGTACAACGTAAATACCATCAAAAGTAGAAACACCAGCTTGAGTGTTTGTAATTGTGATAGACTCAGTATTCCCAACTCCTACAATTAAAGAATTGAGATCAATTGCCTCCGATACTATCTTGTAGGTGTTTTCATTCCAAAGCTTCAAGTCAGTAACAACCTGACCAACATCAACTGTAATATCTAGCTGAATGCTGGTTCTATCTGTAGAAATTTTAAATGTGTTTACAGTAATCATTTATTTGTTGTTATTAAAAAAGGGATAAGAGACTAGCTCCTACCCCCTTTTGGTTCTTGAATTCTTTGTACAGCTTACGATGTAGCTAGCGCATCGATAGATCCAGCTCCTAGAGCAGTGTTAAGGTCAGTAATCAAGCCGTTGATTACAGAGTTTCCTGCTAGGTTGGTGAAAGGCATAGCAATAGTCAATTGCTTGTTAGACTTCTTAGCTTCGTCACGACCCTCTTCCCAGTATCCAATCTCAATAAGATTGTAAGATCCTGAAGCGTCAGCAAACAACTCAGTGTTGTTCATGTCGTGAGGATAGCCCATGCTTCGCATGTAGTCATTTCTTTCTCCGGCAAGGTAGTGCTCATCAGCAGCTACTTGGTATCCAACTCCGTAACCTTGCTTGTGTGCAGTGTTAGCGATAGTTGGTAGAGTGGTGAAAGAAGCGTTTACTACGAAATCAATGTGACTGCGAGTTCTCTTGTCTTTGTCATAAGCAGTTGATAGCCAGTCAGTCTTCTCTGTAACTACAAGAGCAGAAGAAGCTCCACTTCCAGTTCTAGAGAAAGTAAACCAAGGGTTGCCTGAGCTTGTAGCGCCATTCTCTCGAGAGAAGTTGCGATTAAGAGAAGCAATAAGTCCATCTACGATAGCTTCTTGATCATCACCGGTTACAGCTTGATAGAAACCTTTTTTCACATACTCATTCTCTGGAGAGTAAGATCCGAAGTTACGGATGATAATCTCTACAGTGTACAGAGTGTTTATGTTAGCAGTCAATCCTGAGATTGTTGCAGTTCCCAAAGTAGAAGCTGTATAGCTAACTGACTTTGAATACTTAACTCGAGAAGGGTCAATTACATCAGATGTAACTGTGCCATCATTCTTTAGTTGCATAACCACGAATGGATCTCCAGCGGCTACAGCAGTTCCGTCTTTAGACAGACATGCCAGATCACCAACAGTTCCACCCTGTAGTGCTGTTACGTTCGCGTGACCTGGATAATCCAGACCAACATACATTTGTCTTACTTGTTGTTGTGCGGCTAATGCCATAATTTAAAAAAATTTAGTTTATACTATTTTGATTTGCATTCATATTATTGCCCAGGTTGTTTTCTCTGGACGCTAGGACAGCTAATTGTACTGCCCTTGTTAAAATATCTCTATGAATTTCAGTATTAAGTTCTGATGTACTCGCTACATTAGCTCCGTCTACTGTCAATCCTAAGCCTTGTAATTCTTCTTCACTTTCGAAATTAGCTAGCAGAATAGGCTTTGGCCTCTTCACATATCTGATGTGATACTCTCTAATTTCAGTCGGAGCAAACAACTCAGCTTTTTGCCCATTACCTGATCGATATAAATCTAACCTCCAGGCTCTTCTTTTGCTAGGCTTTCGAAAAGGGTTGTTTATCTGTACTTGAAACTCATCATGTGTTACCGGAGTAACCGGGATAATCTTGTTATTTAAACAAGAGTCCGTAGACTTAAGCTTCACCTTTTCGAGGACAATATACATCAAATCTCCGGGTAATCCAAAAAATTGTGATGTATTTATCAAATTTTCCGGAGTAGGCTTGTCTATTGATACAGTATCAGACAATACAGTTGTTGCTTTATAGTCCCTTACGAGTTCAGACATTTGCCTACGTCTTCTCTCGTTACCTTCAAAACCTATTCCGGTAGGTGTTGCTCCGGAATAGGCTTCTTTTACTATCTGATCTTGAGCAGTCGTTAGGAATACAGACTTCTCGTAAAGGTCTAAACCTGGCGCCCCCTTAGAGGCATTGTCATACAGCAAGTCAAATTCGTTACTAAACTCAGTCGTTGTCATTATTCTCTAGCTTGTTTCATTTTAGCTTCTAGTGCTAGCCTCATCTCTTGTCCTAATGGACTTGCAAGATATGCGGCAGCAGTAGTTAGAGTTGGAATATCCCCATCAGAGATTGGAGCATTTTCCAGGGTATAGAACTTCTCATCCTTCTTGTTTATCACCCCATACTCTACGCACTCTTCGAGGAGTACCTTCTGCAAGATGTAAGGATCATTTGTGATAGTCAGGAACATCTTAGGATCCTTTTCAATCAACTTTGCAGCTTCAACTTGCAAGAAATCTAACTTCTGTCCTCTTGATGTATACCTTCCAAGGTTTCTCAAGATGTAACGAAGTGCTCCTTTGTTATTCTTGAATTCAACATACTTCTCGTATGCCAATACTTTACTTCCTACTTTAGATTGCTCTTTAAGCATTTCCTCGCCTTCTGAAATCAATACAAAGCGGTATGTTGCTTTGTTTCGAACCTCATCCATGTTGTTGGCAACAATTGGACTTGCCTTTAGCACCTTCCAGGTGATGTACTGCATTGGGTCGGAAAGATCCAAATAGGTGTCTTCTTTGCTGAGCAAGATTGGGAAGATTCCTCCCTTCTTAAACTCCTCTCTCCAAAATGGCCCGTAAATAGACAGATCCTTTGAGAGCAAATATTCTAGTCCAGCTTTCTCTTCCTTCGTCAGGATATTCTTCATCCTGCGGTTATCCATGGTAGGAGCTGGAATTGCGATAGATGATCCTACGAATAGTCCACCGTATCCTACGTGTTTTGGGTCTTTAATATCAGCAGACTCTCTCATGATGTAACGAACTGTAATAGTTTCGTCACGAAGGAATGCTGTATTCGGAAGTGCTTCTTTAGGTTCAACCTCTCTGATCACTTCCCTTACAATTTCTTTTTGCACTGGAGCAGCTACTGGCTCCGGAGTTACTGTTGTCTCCTCAGTGTCTACCTGGATATTGTCCAGGGTCAAATCTTCTGTTGATTCCTCAACATCCTTTTTTCTTCTTGGCATTTTACTCTATTTAAAATTCTTCCTTGTTATTTTCCTTTGCAATCCTCTAAGTCTTGCTTAAGGTTTGAGATCAATACATCTTTACGAAGTATTTCTTCTCGATATCTTTGTTCTTTCTCTGAATGCGCTAATCTCCTCTTAGACGCTCCATCGACGTATTCTGTTTTCTCTGCGTTTTGAGTTACTCTCTGTACTGTTAAGCTTACTGTGTTTGTGACAAGAACTACAGATACTAGCAAGTAGGCTAGTTTGTTTACTGTCAGCTTTATTATGCTTTCATCAGTTGTTTCGCTCATGGCAAAAAAAATAAAGGGGGAGGATTAACTCCCCCTTATATAAACTTACGCTAGTACGTAAGGGATAATCTGAGCAGTTCTTGTTGGGTCGTAGACGACCACACCTAACTGACAGAACTTAGTGATAGTTCCGCTATCCTCTAGAGTACCCATGTTACCGTTGTTTACAGCTCCGGTGAATGGATTTCTGAAGCCCCATTGGTAACCTCTGATTTCTTCCATTCCGTTCACTTTCACCAACTGGATGTTTGGATCTTCCAGTGTTCCGATGTAGAAGATGTCGAATCTGTAAGACTCAGCAACTCCAGCAGAACCAGGGATACGAATAGTGTTACGAACTTTGTCATCGTAGAAGTCATCAACCTCAACCTTCACAGTCACACCGTTAGGTGCAAGGTACTCAGTAAACTGGAATCCAGCTTTGAAAGAGTTAGCGTGAAGCTTGCTGTCACTCTTCATTACAGTTGGAGGGTTAGTTCCTGGAGTTGAGATGTTAGCAGCCCAACCAGAAGTGTGATTCAACACAGCTTTGTGGAACTCAGCAGCACCTCGCTCACCTGTACGAAGGATGAACTTACGATTGTCAAACCCTAGCTTGCCTTCTGACAATCCGAATAGGATCTCTTCCAGCATCTCCAATGAGAACTCATTGTAGAAGTAAGTGTTTGATTGCTCCATTTGCTCACGGATACCAGATCCAATCTTGATGGCTCGTCCAGAAACATCAAAATTGTGGTACTCTCCATCAGCGCTACGGTTACTACGCCCGTACATAAGAGCTTTGTTTTTGTAAGAAGCAAACTCTTGCTCAACCAACCAGTCTTCGTAAAGAGCTAGAGTTGGGAAAACTTTCTTGTTTCCTTCTTTGTCAGTTACAGGAATACCCATAGCTACTTTCTTGCCGGTGGCATCACCAGGAAGTTTGTGGTCGATACGGATAGTAGTAAGCTCACCTCTCATAGAGATTGGAGTTACTCTACGTACACCACCTACTTCACGGGAAAGACCTTTTCCAACAGGAGCAAACTCCTCGTTGAATCTCTTACCGGAAACAAGCTCCTCACCAGGAATTCCATTTCGGTTAGACCCTGCGTTTTCACACAAGTAAACCATTTGTGAACCTTCAGGGGTTCCATCATCCAATACTCTGATTGGATAGATCTCGTTCTTTTCTCCTACGATGATCTCACCTTTGAAGAACCATTGCTCAGGGAATACCAATTCGAAAGTGGTACGTCCTTCACCAATGTTGTTGTCACTGTCAGTAACAACTGCTCCTTTGTAGCGAGCCTCAGTAAGAGGGATGTTCCTGCGGGAACTTCCAATCAACTCCCAATAGAATTCTCTATCAGAGTCAACAAGCTTTGTCTCAAACATACTTAGCATATTCTCCAGGGACTTACCTCGATGAATAGCAAGTAGCTTGATCATGGTGTCGTTAATCTTTTGTGGGGCGACTTTCCAGATAGCACCAAGGGTGTTCTCGGGATTGATCATTCCAGCAAAAGCTTTAGCGTCAGTTACTTGAAATTTACCTAATTGCATTTAATCTGTGTTTAAAAAGTGTTTATATGTCAATTTCAAGATCTTTGAAATCCTTCAGCGCAAAATTGCTGTTCTCATCCTTGATCTCAGTTTTGACTTTTCCTTCTTCAGTAAAGCTAGTTCCGCGTAGAAGGTTCTCAAGATCCTTCGCTGTTTCTGTCTTAGCTGTTTCTCCAAAGATAGAGAAGTCTGTAAGTCCCTTGGTCAAATAGAAAATTGTTTCCAACTTCACCCTTGACTCTATAGGGTTTTCTTTTTGATATTTAATGAAGGCAGTATCTCTGCCATCAACACCGGTAGTCATCTGCTTAAAAATTTCCATCTGTTGTTCAGTGGAAAGTTTAATAGATGCTACAGTTCCCTTATCATCTTCCAGGGCATTCTTAAGTTTGTTGATGGATTCTCTCTCATCATCTGCAAACTTTCGAATCAAGGCCTCACGATTGTTCTTCTCTGTTTGGATAATTCCTTTCAATGCAAATTCTGCATCTTCCTTATCCGTTCCAGAATCAACACTACGCTGAGCAAGTGTATCTGCTCGGGCCTGATCATATCCCTTGTTGACAAAATCCTGCGAAATTAAATTCTTCCTCAATTTTACATTCGCTGGTTCGTTTAGGAACTCTGGAGTAATTCTCTCCAGCTTATCAATTACTTCTGACATTTCAGCAACTGGAGCAGCAGGCGCACCTACTTTCAATGCTTCATCAATTGCTTTCTGTCTTGAGTTTAGTCTTGAAGCCGCCTCTTTCTCAATAGCAGCATTCAAGTCATCTACACTCTTAATAGTTAAAGGATCAAGGTCTGACAAAGCCCCCTTGTTGATGAGATGGGTGGCTAGAGTAGAATAAAGTTGTTCACTGTCATTCAATTTAGGAGAGGAAGAATTACCACCTTCTCCATCGTTGTTGGCTTCGCCAGCCTGACCTTGATTTCCATTCTCCTCAGCAGATCCGCTCTCTGGATTATTCGGACTTGCCGCTTCATCCTCACTACCGGGGGTATTATTTTCGTTATTTGTTGGTTGTTCTGGCTTGGGGATTTCAATATCCTCTTTGCCAGGCTGGGTGTTCTTTTGGGCAAAAGCGTCAAACACTTCTCCTCCATCATCCTCGAACACCAAGTCTTCGAGTTTTAATTCTTCCATTATTAAATAATATTTAATTCTCCTATTCGCAAAAATAATACAAAAGGGTTCTGAATAAAAGTACGCCTTATAGCTAAAGTATTTACTCTTTTAGCTTTCTAACAACCTTTTCAAGCCCTCTTGATCCAAAGTAGAATACAGTCATAGTGCTGAATAAGCTCTCAATAACTGGTATGTATACTTCGTTAATTGAGAATCCATTTGCTAAATTTCCATCAAACAACACTATAGACATAAATAAGATAAACATGGATCCATACACAACTGGTCTTACCAGCCTAGTGATTGTATGATCTTTATCAATCTCAAGTCTTTTTGTGACTTCTTGCATTTCAATCATGTCATGCTCCATCTGCTTGAGAAGCATCCTCTTGTCTTCTTCAGTAAGTGATTCCTCACCTCTGATCATATTGCCAAGTTCTTTGAACTCTTTAATTCCTGTAGCTGTACCGGCAAGATCTAATAGTACTGGAGATATCTTAGCTCCCTTTTCTCCCAACCACCTTAAAGCATCACCAACTCTTGTGGTTCCGTTTCTCTCCTTGTAGCTAAGCTGTTTCTTTTTTCCTGGCTTCTTAGAGACTTTATCAAGTACTCCCATTATGATATTGTTTTGTAAGTAATGCTTACATCCTCACCATGCTCTAGAGCAGTAGCGATAATTGGATATATAGCTTCGTATGTTTTTCTTGATCCAGCAATGAAAGCTTCGTCTCTAATTGGCTGATCACCTACAAGCAAACATCCGGCAGTATCCTTTGGAGTGTTTCCTACGTGTATCAAGATGTATTCGAAGTTGGGTACATTTCTTACCCAAAGCATTCCTTTATGTTTTTCCCCGTACCTTGCGGAATACCTAGAGTGAAATCCACCTTCAGTCCTAAGAGTCATCTGGTATGTTCCATCCGGGATTCTAGTTTCTCCGTAAATTTTTGTATCTTTGTGTGCGTCTTCAAGGGTATAGCAAGCGAACTCACCATCTATGAACAACATTCCGTCAGTGTAGGTATCTTGTGAATTATACCTTAGTACTTCTAATTCCATTTTTTTCTTCCTCTTTGTCTGTGAATACAGCTTCCCAACCTTTCTGAAACATTGGATGCCATACCACCATTATTATTGTTTCTTCCTCAAATTCTACTGCGTGAACAATATTTGGATCAAGCGCTATTGACTGTGGGTAACTAAGCTTATCTATTCCGTTGTCTGAATAAACAGTCATCTTTCCAGACTTATTCATAATAGTCATGTGCTCTCTCGAGTACGTATGTTTATGAGGAGGGAATATACTTCCCTTTTGGGCTCGGTATAAGCAAGCAGAGCTATTCTCTGATATAGGCATTTCAATCCCAACCCATTTATCCGCAGTCCCCATGAATGATTCCCATTCAGTAGGCATTGCCTCTATAGTGACTTCCTTTACTCCACCTCTTGAGGCCCCCATTAAAGCCATTTTAAGTTTGGCCTGAGCTTTCTTTATGATTGATGTAACCATCACTTAATTCATTTTAAGTAATTTCTCTTGAATGAGCATGGCCAATCCATTCAGAGCTTGATTATTATTTTTTACATTGTGGCCTATATCAACCACTCGATCCTTTATTGCATTAACTGTTTCCTCAACATCTCTGTCTTGATCAGTGTTTCTTTCTACGGCATGGGTAATTTCTCCAAGTATTTGAAGTGTGGATCTGTCTTGCTCTCTAATATACCTTTCCCTTTCTTCAACCCTTGAACTAAGCTTTCTGTTGTTTAAATACAGTATGCCTATAATTACTACAAGGATACCAGGGATTGTGATGTCAGTTATCTTAAGCAGATTTTCAACACCTTCTATCTGTGAAATCAATGCCATAAGCAGATTTTAGTTTCTATTTGTGGGGAGAGAAACAGATCTGCCTGTTTCTGCAATATGCAAATATAATACAATGCAACTGTTTTTTCTATTTGCTCTTATTGCTATTTAGTAGCTAAGTCTAATGTATTGAATCTAACTCAATCCATTTATGGTTACGTTCTGTATATCATTAGATACCATACTAATCAGTTGTAACTTTGTCCAATTTTGGTCTGATTTAAGTACTTCATTTCTAATACCATTTGCATAAGAATCAGAAATACCATCACCCATCAACCAAACTTGAGTACCTGCAAAACCTAAAGTAGAACCTTTTGTAAATGTACTCTCTTGTGTAGTAGCAGGATATCTAAATTGATTACCTTCTTTATAATCATTAATCCATTTCACAGGGTCAGTAATCATCATTTCAACTTCAGTATTTGTAGGCATTGCAACATTTCGTCTTAGTGTGGTAACTACCATACTTGCTACCTTACCGTGGAAGTTTCTGTTTGCACCTCTACCACCAATAGTGAATGAACCTGTGAATTCTCTATCCATACGACCACCTGTAGTAATCCATTGACCGATACCATTGTAAGTAGGATTAGGGTCAAATATCCAACTACCACCACTGTAAAACATTCTTTTAATATCGAATGCATCAGATAAGTTAGTAGTAGTTGCATTAGCACCACTCAATCGAGTTCCGTTATATCCAATATAAACACCGTACCAATTAGTTCCGATATTTCTACCAATTAGATACTCGTTTGAAGCACCTTGTCTACCCCATCCAAAATATAAATCTCCAGATGAGGAAACTCTTAAGTAAATGTTATCATCAGTAGAACCTGCACCTTCTCCTAAGTTCCAAATATGTTGATTCGAACTTATATTGTCAGTACTAAATACTACAGCAGTAGCCCAAGGTCTAGCGTTTATATCATTAGAAGTGTTACTAGACGTTGCTGGTGCTGCTGTTGTAACACTTAATCCACCCATCATTAAAGGATTAACAACGTTATTGGTGCTAACTTGTACTGCATACTCATTACTACCTGAGAAGTCTAATGCTTTAGACCAATTAGTTAAGTTGCCAGTAGGAGCAGCAGGTGTAGTCAACGTAGTTAAATCTGTTGTACTGATATCACCTGTCGTATTCAACGCTGCCATATGAATAGTTACAGGAGCTGTATCTTCTATAGATGTAGCTTCGTAAGTATGTGTGAATTGTCCTCCGTCTGCGGGACTAGGTTCATTGTTAATTGCATTGATGTTACAACCAATTAGCCAAGCACTAGTTCCATTAACCTCTACTGCATAATCATAAAATGATTGTGTAAGCGAGTTGACCGTATATGTTAACTGCGCTACACCATCTCTCATAAAGCGAACTCTATGTGATCCTGAACTAGCGTAATCCCAAACTATTGCAGCGTCAAAGTCTGATAACTCTAAAGTACTAAAGTCTGAACCAGAATTTTGCAAACCAATTATATATGTATCGCCCGCTGCTTGAAGGCTTGGTAATATATTATCTACAACATAGGCTTTATCAATTACGAATCTCTCTCCATCTGCTATAGTATCATCCATTGTTACTACTGAACCGTCACCTAAAGTATCAGCATCCACTAGCGCAGTTGTACCTCCAACTAAGGTAAATCCACTTATAGCAACCGCTGGTGCAGTTAAGTTCGTAATTCTTATTGTAAGAGTACCTTGTGATGTACCATAAGAGTTAGTTCTATATACTGTAACTGTCGTCTCATCGAATGGATTAGCATTATAGTCACCTGTAACCTCTGGTGCTGTACCAACTAATGTTGTACCACCTAGTACAGTCCAAGCGGGTATTCCACCTATTGTAGTTACATAACCTACATCCACTGGGCTTAACTGGTAGTTAACGGCACTAAGCTCATCAACAACTACAGTTGTATCAGTAAAAGCTGGAGGAACTAAATCCACATTAGTTAAACTGGTTATCTCAGTCCAAGATATTAAATTACCTCCAAAAGTTTCTGTACCATTAGGTGCAGAAGCGCTTGAATTTGTAAAACCATTAGTAGGTCTATACCAATTTGAAAATGTTGGGTCATCTGGATAAACAATAATTGAACTTTCGCCTGCGCCACCATTAATGGTATCATAATAGTTAGCCTCTTCTTCAGTTGCAAATAAAGGATAATGGAAGTTTCCATCAGGACTTTCAATATATCTAAAATACATTGTAGGAGCAGCAGGTTCTAATAAATGCACTTTAGGTGCTGTAAAAACTCTAGGAGAACTGTTGGCAGCCTTAATACCTAAATGAAATTCAGAACCTTGAGATACAGGATAAGTAGTTCTAACGTGTAATTTCCATGTAACAGCATCATCAGCTAAACTAGAAATAGCAATAAAACCATTCTCATCAATACCTACTTTAATCTTAATTGGATCACCTGCTAACCATTCATCTCTTCCTTCAAAGTGTACATTAGAATTATACCAAGCCTCGCCTTGAGCATAAGATGTATTGGCACCATAATTAGTCCATGAGCCATTAGGTGTTGGGTGAAACCAATGTGAGAATTGGAATCCGTAGTGAGCAGAATTACTTACTGCAAAACTTGTAGGGTCTGCATAGTTGCTATTACCACTAAAATAACCATCATCATAAGATGCTTGAGTATGTACTAATCCAAATCCTATCTGTCCTTCACCTCTAATGTCAAAAGTAAAGTATTCACCTGCTTGGTTTATAGTTGATACAGATTTTAATCCTGCGTAATTTCCACTAGATGAATTAGTGAATATGTCATCACCAACGGGATCTATAGCGGTGTTACCTTCTAATGTGTAATCTGCATCAACACCATTAACATCAGCAACCATTGTACTATAAGGGTCAGATATTACTACAGCCTCAAATGCACCAACTGTAAATAGCTCATTAAGCTTGTTAACTACATCTTCTATCCCACCTGTTACTAGAGCTCCATTGATTTCTACTTTAGTATGCTCTAAGTTTTCGAAGTGTACTCTATCAGCCGGTTCCTCACTTCCTGTAGGTATACCCTCTCCTATAGACTTAATTTTTATTAAACCACCATCTGGTACAGCTTTTATAGTATTAACACCAAAAGCCTCTCCATTATCCATTATAATAGAAGTACTTGTTTGGTCTAATCTAAAGTTGACGGTTGTTCCTGTAAGGTCTTTTCCGACACTATTTAGTCCCAATACATTTCCCTGCGATGTGATGTAGTCAACACACTCTTGAGCTGAGCTGAATGTATTGCCATCTCTGTCTTCAAAGTCTAAGTAGTGTATATTGGAAAACTCATAAAAATCCTCCCCCTGATTATTGCTCCTAATGTCGTTTCTGATGTTTATCTTGTCGGGGTCTAAAGAACTAATCTCTCCACTAAGACAGGCATTGAAGTAGGCAGGTACACTTGTGCCCTCAAATGTTATACAATTCGCAGCTTCGTTTCTTACAATTCTGATTACAGCCATCTTTTTATCTTTTTAATTTAAGAGTTGAATAACGCTACCTGCGTTTGTTAAAGTTCCGTTGGTTGAAAGTTTCACCTGTATTTTAATGGGGTTTAGTCTTGTGTTGTTATCGCCCATATATATCAGGTCAGGCTCTAAAGAAAAGCGATAATCCTTGCCACTTCCAGAATCCAACCTACCAATAGATTTTTCTAATGTGTATTCATCCACTCCATCACCCAATACATACCTAAACTGCAATAGGGCATTGTTGGTGTTGGGGTTTATACTATAGTCATTTCTGACCAATATAGATTGCCCTAAGCTTGACTCTTCTACATTAATGTAGCCTGTGTCGGTGTCCATTAGCTCGCTAACACTTTCGGGTTTATACTCCTTGTTGGTAAACGACCCTTCACCGTTATTGGGTACGTCCGTCCAGGTATCTTCAATTAAAGCAATGGCGCCTGTTGTGTCGTTGTAGTCCATGAAACCAGAAGAAGAAAATCCTGTTTTAATGGGATAAGGTTTTTGATCTTGACCATATAAATAAAGAATAGAGGTATCTACTGCACTGTAGGTAGAACCTTCTAACAGGGTCGATGGTTTATTTCTGTCTAAACCATAATATTGATTTTGAGAAAGCCGCATTTTTATTGTTGTTTTAGTGTCCTGATGAAAAATTCCCCAATTGTTTCATTGTCATTAAAACCAAGCGCCGGACATGAGATAACACTTGGCAATCCTTTAGCAGTTAGTGCCTTTTCTATTTCTTCAACGTGCCTTACGTTGTGAAGTTCATCCTTTAATACACCATTACTGGTATAAACGTCATCTAGTTGATTACTATTAAATATTTGAGTCTCTACATCTACAGCATAATCTTCTATCAGTCTGAGCATATCTAACTCTCTTCTTAATGAGATTGTAGGTTCTCTTAGTAATTCCTCGAAAGTAGATGTTCCGTAAGCTCTATCCACTCCTTTTTTATCTTCAGGGAATGTCTCATATCTTTCCTGAACATCATATCCCTCAGTCCTTTCGAAAACATCTGATCCCCACTTGATGAGATCGTAGGTAGCTTGAGGGACATTTAACGATATAGATTTTGCTAGAGTGCTCTCTCTCAAGAGAGGATCTGCACTTGATGGGTCTGCTTGATCCAGGTTGTACGCCAGCCACATTGATACTCCTGAACCAGCAGATCCCCCCATTAATCCTAGTTTCTCTTTATCGATATTTAAAATTCCACTATTAAACCTTATAAATTGTATGGCTCTTGAGGCACTTTTAATGCATGCTAAAATGCCTTTCTTTTCATTGAATTCTTTATTGAGCCTATAGCCTATAGTAACATAAGCTATATTTGCTCCAATCAATTGCTCTATAACTTCAACATTAGATTCCATCCTGGAGTCTTTATTTCCGCCTGTGAAGCCTCCTCCGTGAATATCTATAACGACAGGAGTTGGCCCTGTCGCATCATTAGGAGTAAAGATATTCATAGTCTCTTTATTTAGACCTCCGTAAGATATGTTGTTGTAATATGTATGATTGACTCCATTCAGTGTATAAGGGCTGGCTGATGGGATCATATATCCTATTTCTTTTTATTTTATTAATAGTTATGTTACTATGGATAAATCTTAATCTCCACACCCCAAACACTTCCATTCACGTTAGCATTCCTTAAACCTACAGTGTTGGTGTTAAGTACATAGAACCCCATTGGAACAGCATTTCCAACCATCTCATTGTTAGATGTATTTATAATAATCCTATCAACATCAAGAATAGTAGAGCTTACGTTTGCGACTATTCCATCGTCATAACTATAAGCCCAGGTAAATGTCTCGCCAGTAGTATTATCAAGTTCAACAGTAGTTGGCGCTGAGTCCGTTACGTTTATAACTAATGATGAATTAGTCCAGGTTGTAGGAGTTGTTCCGGTTGCAACAAATTCAACTCCTTCAGAAACATATCCTACGTTGGAAAAATCATCCCCTGCTTCAAGAAGATCTACAACATACGTTTTGCCTATCTCAAGGGTTCCGCTATCAAGTTCAACTGTTGGAACTATTGTTACAGTAGCTACATAAGTCGTGTACGGAACTTGAGCTTGTACCCATTCTTTGGTTACAGCAGATTTACCATCTGCCGCATCAATCATTGGAATTGTAAGAGAGGTTAAGTTAATATCCCCTGAATGGTATACTTCAAAAGCATTGCTTCTTCCCCAAGAACCACTTGTATCAGGTGGGTCAACAGCATTTGCTGTACCATTTCCTACAATAAATAAAGCATTTCCGTAATCTGCTCTAAACCAAGAAGTAGCTTGATTTTGATTAGCTGGTAAGACTGTTCTGTCTATGTTTGCTATACCAACAACAGTAGCTCCTGCTGCCCCTGAAGTCAAAGCTGCCCCAAAAAGATGAGAACCTGCACCCGCATAAAGGTCATTTCCGAAACCACTTGAAATACCATACCAAGCTCTAGGGTCTCCAGGATTATTATTGTTATTTAAAACACCCGAACTTGAATACCTACCATTAACAAGCATTCCCATCGAACCTTTGTAGGTTCTATTTTCAAGCCCTAAAATAGTATTTCCATATACAAATCCAGAGCCTGATAAATCAGGCATAGACCTATTATTCCACCCAAAAACAGTCTCATTATCTCCTTTTACTTCACTATCTTCTCCTGCTACAAAAGAATAATTCCCTAATGCACCTCTATCTGAAGAAGCTCCAGTAGATAGGGAAAAATCTACAGCTCCATTCCCTATATTTCCGTAGTTGG
>JQIA01000693.1_pt1 | contig 17591 bp, 13 predicted proteins | sample 811431 | NCBI WGS metagenome assembly JQIA01 (sample SAMN02998118, study PRJNA258478) | marine sediment metagenome | biome: marine; feature: seafloor; material: sediment; isolation source: oil-polluted sediment collected from 3 locations (0.5 km, 0.7 km and 0.9 km)... | place: USA: Gulf of Mexico ...
TGCTAACTTTTTTGGATGGGCTTCGTCAATTTGACTACAACGTCTCCCCGGTGAACCTGAAAGTTCGGGCAATGGTGCCAGAGCAGCTTGACGCGAGTACCGCGTTAGATTATCGGCAGCTTTTGCGAATAGAGCTTCTTTTAGCCTTATGAATATGATCGACGAGCTAGAACGCCTGATGGAAAGCTGCCAGCAACAGGGGGCTTCTGATTTACACATAAGCTCTGACTGGATGGCAATGTTGCGTATTAATGGGACCTTGCAGGCAGAGAGTGATCGAAAATACAGTAATGACGAAGTGGCGCAAATGCTGCTGGCGATGACTAATGAAGCCCGACAAAATGTGTTTGAACGCGAGGGGCAAATTGATTTTGGTTACAGTGACCGCGCGGGGCAGCGTTATCGTATCAATGCGTATCGTGAAATGGGGCAATGTACCTTAGCGATTCGTCACCTGAATAATAATTTCCACAGTATGGAATCGCTAAGATTACCCCCTCAACTGGCGGATATTGTCAGCTTTAAAAAAGGGCTGGTGATTATGACGGGGGCGACGGGTAGTGGTAAATCAACCACGCTAGCGACCCTGATTCATGAGATTAATAAAAATCGCGAGTGCCATATTATTACCATTGAAGACCCTGTTGAATTTGTGCATAGCAATTTACGTGCGCTGGTTCACCAGCGTGAAGTGTTTGCTGATACGCAAAGTTTTGCCGATGCGGTGCGAGCCTCATTACGCGAAGATCCCGATGTCATTATGGTGGGAGAAATGCGTGATTTGGAAACCATAAAAGCGGCGATTACGGCGGCAGAAACGGGGCACCTGGTTTTTTCTACGTTGCATACTAATGATGCCGTTGGGGCTATTGAGCGATTGGTGGGTGCGTTTCCGGGCGATGAGCAGGATGTTGCACGTAACCGGCTTTCTATGGTGCTGCAGGCGGTGGTCGCACAACAGCTAATCCCCACTGAAAATGGGCGTGGGCGAATACCTGCGGTAGAGATTCTCAGAATCACCACCGCCATTAGCAATATGATTAATACCGGTAAAACACGGCAAATATATTCATTGATGGAAAGCGGACAGGATCAAGGAATGCAAACCATTGACCAGGCCTTGGCAGGACTGGTTAAAGAGCGTTGGGTGAGCCAGGAAAGCGCAATGCGACTGGCAAAAAACAAGCTGGTGCTGGAGAAGTTACTGCCGGGGGCCAATCTGCATGGCGATTAATGAGTCAACATTAATGAACGCGGCGGTACAGGGCGGATTGATTGACAATGAATCGGTTGCTCTGCTAAAAAAAGTCGCCAGGCATGAGCGTATTTCTTTAATGGATGCGGTGATGCGTGAGCATCGTCTGCCGCGCTCTGCTTTTTATCATGCGCTGGCTGAACATCGTCAGGTTTCATTTTTGCAAAATTCTCAATTGCAGCCCGATACAGAATTAGCCGCAAAAATCCCCGCTAATTTGGCACTCAAACGCTGTATTTTACCGGTCAGAATATCGGACTCAGCCATCTATCTAGTGATGGCTGACCCGGATGATCGTGTCGCTCTGGATAGTGTGCGGCGGGTAGCGATTGGCTGCAAAGTGGAACGTGCGTTGGCTGACCCTGCGGCTTTGCAGGCCGTCGTCAATAAAACCTTCAGTGGCGGAACATTAAGTAAAAAAGAGGATGACGAGGTCGACTCCATTGCCTTGCTTGACGATGTTATGAAGGAGTCGTATATCCGTCGAGCAACCGATATTCATTTAGAACCCGTTGAAGCGGGGATGAGAATTCGTTTGCGCATAGATGGCCATATGCACGATTACATAAGAAAGCTATCCCGCGATGAAGCGGAAAGCATTATGACGCGCGTGAAAGTACTGGGTGGGCTGGATATTTCTGAACAGCGTATGCCGCAGGATGGTGGTTTTGCCTATTCGATTATGGATTGGTTGCTTGATGAGATGGATATTCGTCTGGCAACCATTCCTTCTCGACACGGTGAGCGCGCAACCATGCGGATTTTGGGCCAGGAAACAAAAGGTGTACCGCTCAACGGATTAGGTATGCGTGAAGAAACTTTGGCCGGGTTTCATGCGGCATTGAAGCAGCCCCATGGCATTATTTTAGTGACGGGGCCAACGGGAAGCGGTAAGTCGACAACACTGTATGCAGCATTGGGTGAGCTCGATAGTCATGATCTGAATATTCTGACAGTTGAAGACCCTGTCGAGCAGGTGATGGAGGACATTACCCAGGTACAGGTGGGGAGTAAGATCACTTTTTCAACGGCATTACGCTCATTTTTACGGCATGACCCTGATGTTATTTTGGTGGGAGAAATTCGCGATGCAGAGACAGCCGATACTGCATTAAAAGCGGCCATGACGGGTCATATGGTGCTATCGACCCTGCATACCAATGATGCGGTAAGTGCCGTTACCCGTCTGCATGATATTGGTTGTGCCCGCTATTTGATTGCCTCTACCTTAACGGGTGTTCTCGCTCAGCGGCTGGTGAGGCGACTTTGTCAGGTGTGTCGTAAAGCGAGACCGGCGAGTGCAGAAGAGTTGCTGATTTTGGGTGCGGATAAAGATACGGCGATTGAGGTGTTTGATGCAGTGGGTTGCTCGCACTGTTTAGGACAGGGTTATCTTGGCCGAATTGGTGTTTATGAAACCTTGTGGATGGATGATGAGCTGGCCGATTTGGTGGCCTCAGGTGCCGATGAGCGCACACTGCGTGAACAGGCAAAATCATTAAGCCCTATCTGGGATGATTGCCTGTTTAAGATCGCTTCAGGGGTGACCACAATCTCTGAAGTGAAAGCATTTAGACCCAAGAGTGAGCAGCACTAATGGCGGTTTATTCATACGTCATTCTTGATGATAAAGGGGCTGAACAGCGTGGCCACCTGGATGCCGCTGATAAAAATGATGCAATCCGTCAACTACGCGGTAAACAGTGGTTTGTTCTGGATGTGAAGGTTCACGATAGTAGTGCGCCGGACAGTTCAAGTAAGTTGGCAAAACTCGCTGTACTCGATATTAGGCGCTATTTGCCGATTCGGACGATAGACCGGATTAACTTTTTTCGCCAATTAAGTCTGATGTTGCGTTCAGGTCATACCGTTTTGCAGGCGCTGGATTCTTTGCAGCATTTGGTAGAGCGTCGCCGTCTGGGCAAGGTTTGTACGCAGTTAACTATCGATATTCGGGGGGGGAAAAACTTTTCCCGCGCCGTCACTGAGTCGGGTGCTTTTGTTCCTCTGATTGGCAAATTACTGGAAGCGGGAGAAGCCAGTGGTGAACTCGATACAGTGAGCCTACAGGTTGCTGAAAATCTTGAACGTCAGGCGGATTTAAAACGCCAGCTAATCACCAGTTTGACCTACCCGATGATCACCGTATTAGTGTCAATTGTTGTGGTTATCTTTCTGGTTATTGGTGTGTTGCCAAAATTTTCCCGATTCCTTGAGGCTAAGGGTGCTGAGCTTCCCGGGGGGACGCGGGTATTGCTGGACCTGTCGGCTTTTGTTCAGGATTGGGGGCTGGAGTTGGGGATTGGCAGCAGTTTGTTTGTGTTTATTATTTTAGCCACTTACACCACCCCGGCCGGGAAAATGCTGATGGATCGTTGTTTATTAAAAACGCCGGTTATTGGTGGCACCTTAGTATCGGCAGGTATGGCGCAGTTTGGCTGGACCTTGTCGATGTTGTTACGTAGTGGCTTAACCGCAATGGATAGTCTGAAAGTGTGTGCCGCGATACAAGGTAATGCAGCGTACGCGCGATCCATCGACAAGATGGCAGAAGGTATTTTAAGGGGCGAATCTTTATCCGTGATTATTAGTTCAAGCGCGATGCCAAAAATGGTGCGCCACCTGGTGGCGGTGGGGGAGCGCAGTGGTGAATTAGACACGGTGATGGAAGAGATTGGCCAATTCTATAAAAAAGATCTTGATGTGAAAATTAAGCGTATGACGGCGCTAATAGAACCGATGTTAACGCTGGTCGTGGGTGGTTTGGTGGGCTTTATTTATTTTGCCTTTTTTCAGGCGGTAATGGCTGTCTCCACGGGAGGAAAGTAGATGTTGAAAAGAGCCCTTTGTTTTTCTTTGTTATTGAGCCCCTGTAGCTTTGCGGAAACAGGACAGCAGCGTATGCAAAAACTGGAAGGGCTAGATCTGGATGGGCTAGAGGGGTCGCCCCTTATGCAACGAATAATAGAAAGTGATCTGGAAAAAAACCTGGATGTTTTGGCGGATTATTACGAGCAGGTAGCAGAGAAGGTCGATAATCCTGCAGTAAAGAAAAGCGATCAGCTTGCGCCCCGACAGAAGGGGGCGGCAGAGCTTAAGGAAGATCGATCCAGACGATCTTCCTTAAGAGCTAAAGCGAGCTTGACTGGTGAGCCTACTGATATAGATGAATTGTTTCTGCAGGCCAAACAAAGAGATGTTGAAGTTGATAGCAAATTGCCTCAATCAAATCTTAAGTTTCGTGGTAGAGATCCTTTTGCCATTACTGAAGAAATGGTCAGGTCTGATGCCAGTTTGCAGGCTTCGCTGGATTTTATGCCAGATGAAAAAGTTAAATTCACAGTGCCAATAATGATGATGAAAGGTTTAGTGGTGGCGGCAGATGGGCGTTATACGGCGGTGTTAGATATTGAAGGGTACGGTTCAAAAGTGGTCAGAAAAGGGGACACAATAGGTCTGCAGGGAAGTAGTGATGAGGCGGCTATCAGAATAAAAGAGATAACCCGCTTACAGATTATTGTTGAGACAGGGAAGTTGGGTAAAGTGATTGTGGTGCGATAATGAATATTCAAATGAAACGCTTAATTATTCAGTTGCTCGCGGCACTATTTTTATTGGCAGCTACGGTATCTACGTTTGCGGTTGGCAATCAAGCCATCAACATGGAAATGAAAGAGATTAACTTTCAAGACATCTCGGTTGAAAATGCTGCACGTGTATTATCCGATTTGAGTGGTGCCAATATTATTGTTACACAGGATGCTGGCGACCAAAAATTTAATATGTATTTAACCAGTATCACGGTTAAAAATGCCATTGACAGTTTGTGCCGGATTAATAACTTATGGTACCGCTATAACAGGGAAACGGATGTTTTCCTGATTATGACTGTTGAGGAATACCGAAAGGAGCTGGTGGTATTTCGCGATGAAAAAACCGAAATATTTACGCTGCATTATCAAAATGTGGTGCAGATTGCCCGGTCAATCGAGGCGCTATTTGGCGAGGATCGCGTAGAGTTAACGATGGATAATTCCCATGGTGATGATTTCACTCTGGAGGCCTTAGACGACCTTGTCGGTGACGGCGATTCAAGTAGTTCTTCGGAAAATAATAATAATCGCAACGGAAGTGGCTCCTCAAGTAGTGGTGGCGGGGGAGGTGGTGACGAACAACTAATTGTGGAGGGGCTGGATGGAAATAATATCCGCCTGTCTACTGAGCAATTAATCCAGTTGCTGGGTACAGAAAAACATTCTTTGCAGGTGGATGAAGGGCGAGTCTCTGGTGTTACGCAGCGTAAGAAAACGACCATTTTTGTGACTATTAATCGTCAGCAAAACTTACTTTTAGTAAGAACAGGCGATGCAGAGGCGATGGAGGAAATTGCGCGCATTGTTGAAGAGTCTGACCGCCCCGTTTCTCAAGTGTTACTAGAAATGAAAGTTCTCGCGATTGATGTCGATGACGCATATCACTGGGATCTTGATATTAGCCTCATGGGGGATAATGTGACCCGTGGGCCTGCGGATGGTATTAGTGATAACAACCCTTTGAGTGGAGCTGGTGGCCTGGCACCTCAATCAATTCTGGGCTTGGGGGATCTGTCTTCAGTATCTAATCCTAATACGATGATTTTTCAATACATGAACAACAATATTCGTGCGCGAATTAAATGGCTGCAGGAGAACGGCCAAGTTGAGGTGCTTTCTACGCCGATGTTGTTGTCAGTTAATAACCGGGCCTCGCGTCTATTTGTGGGTGAAGAGGCGATTATTACCACGGGATTTACCGGTGGGGCAACAGTGATCAATGATTCTTCCGCGGTCTCTTCAGCGTTAAGACCAGAGACAGAAGTTCGCCCTATCGGTAATAGCCTGCTGATTTTACCGAGTATTAATGAAGACCGTACCGTACTGATGCGTGTTGTACTTGATAATTCAACCTTAAAAAAGGATGGCGGCAGCATCCCCGTGGTGTCGGGGAGTCGCGCATTTGATATAGCGGTTGATACTGTTGATACATCCACGCTTGAAGGAATAGCCCTTGCAGGTGACGGGATGACAGTGGCCTTCGGCGGCATGTTTACCGAGACCCAAACAGAAACCGAATCAAAAGTACCGTTGCTGGGCAGCCTTCCATTGCTCGGTAAATTATTTACCAGTAGCAGTAAAGTTAATAAAAAACAGGAACTGGTTTTACTGATTACACCCCATGTATTTAATTCACCAGAAGAGGCTGAAGCAAGATCAAGGGAGCGGATTGGTGAATTAAGTAATCATCCCAGTGGGCTTGACCTTTATCTCGAGCGACTGGATCAACGACGGCAGGAAACTACTGAAGGACGTGAGCTGGCAAAGAAAATAGGTGTAAAGGGCAGTGATAGCTATCAAATGAAAGATGATTTTTCCATGCTATCGCGTTATGCGCACGATAATGTTCATAAAATTGGTGCCTACAAAGCGGGGAGTGATCACATCAAGCCGGCGCGCATGGACCATTTTGGCAATGTGCCGTTACTGCCTGGGTTTAATGTCGATGCGTTTCCACTCTCCTCATGGCAAATGGGTACGCTGTTTGTTACGGCGGTGACTGTAACGAATCGAGATAAAAGCCCTGTTGTATTTAATGCCTATGACCTTTCTGGCAGCTGGCTGTCGGCCTCGCTGGAATGCGAACAGCTTACGCCTGTGGGGACAGCAGATAGTCAGTGCAACGTTTACCTGATTTCTGATCGCCCCTTTTTACAGGCGGTACCATGAGTCGTTTTTTACTCATGGTGGTGACTCTTCTGGCTGCTACTAGCGGTTTGGCACAACAGGTGGACGCGCGAAGTGGCTTGAAGATGACTATATTCAATCCTTCGGCCGCTGCTGACAGGGTGTTGAAGCAGACTGACTTTATAGGGCGTGGCAAACAATCATTGAAAATGGTGGTGTTTAATCACACTAAATCTTCTGAATCTCAGAGCGTGGTGAAAGAAGTGGTGAGTGAGACTGATGTTAAGCGTATGCCAGCACCTGTGAAAAGTATTACTGCAACACCAATGAATGGCCACTTGAAAATAAGTACAGGTTATCGGCGCGACCACCTAAAATTTAGTATTGCAGATCCAACAGGTTCTCCCAATGTGTTATCAGAGCTAGATTGGCACCATTTAGAGAGTCAACAGATCGAGGTGGGTTATGACCTCTCCTTTGCCGGTGGACTTTATCTACAGGCTTCGGCCGATGCGGCATGGATATGGAATGGACGCGGCCGCGATTCTGATTGGGCGGGTGATAATAAGACGTTGGAGTTCTCACGCTCAACATTTGATACGAAAGGGCATTTGTTTGATTTGTCTGTAGGGCTTGGTTATTCGTTTAATTTACCGATGAATAATCGCCTTACCCCTTTAGCGGGCTACGCTTTTAATGAACAACGTTTAAATGTTGAGAATGGCAATCAGGTTCTGTTTGACCGGGAAAATGCAGCACAATATTTTGGTGAAGATCAGGTCGAGTTTCCTTTAGGTTCTTTTCGTGGTCTTGATAGTGATTACGAGGCACGTTGGCATGGCCCATGGCTGGGTCTGCGTTGGGAATATCTCGGTACAAATTTAGAGATGTTTGTACAGGGGGAATATCACTGGCTGGACTACCGGGCAGAAGCCGACTGGAATTTACGGCAAGATTTTCAGCATCCCGTCAGTTTTGTGCATGAAGCTGATGCGGAAGGATGGGTTGCAAAAATTGGAGCGAGTTACCGAATAAGAGATAACCTCAGCTTAATGCTGGATGCTAGATATCGAGATTGGCAAACCGATAGTGGATCCGATGAGACTTTTTTTGCGGATGGCGATAGTGGAACGACGACGTTCAATGAGGCCGAATGGGAGAGTTATGGGGTCAATTTTGGTGTTAATTGGGATTATTAAGAATATGCTAAATATGAAAAGTTATTTAAAAAGAACAGTGACTGTACTATTTTTATTTTCAACGATAAGTAGTGTTGTTCAAGCACAGGGTGATTTGAGTAAGCAGCAGGCAATTGATCTTTTTATTGATCTTGGAAACAGCGAGGGGGCACTAAAGTTTTTCCCCAACAGTTTAGAATTTGAAACGGGAAAGCTTTATCGTTTAACGATTAATAACCCGAGCCCCCAAAAACATTACTTCTCTTCTGATCAGTTTTCACGCGCAATCTATACCAGAAAAGTACAGATTAACCGGGCAGATGGTAGCCCAATGGTTGAGGTGAAAGGGGCTGTCCGGGAAATAGAGGTCTATCCTGGAAGCAGTGCTGAATGGTGGTTTGTTGCGGTTAAGACAGGGGCCTTTCGCGACCTCAAATGTACAATAAAAGGGCACGCGGAAGCGGGTATGGTGGGTCATGTCAGTATTCATTAATAGTAATAAGTAAAGCGGGGAATGCTGTGTTTTTATATGAAATTAGTACAATGCGGGAGATTTTTTTGTCAACAACTTACTCGTTTTTAGATGCGAAAATAAAAGCGCATGAGACTGAACTTAAGGCTTGCCTGTAATGAGTGGGGCTATCTTAGGTGATACGACACAGCGTGAGCCGACAAGGCATTCAGATAAGCTGGATCAGGTTTTACAGCAGTTAGATCAGGTTGTTTTAGGTAAATCTCGGCAAATTCGTTTAGCTGTGACCTGTTTGCTGGCGGGGGGGCATCTTTTAATCGAAGACCTTCCCGGTATGGGTAAGACCGTGTTGGCACATGCCTTGGCGCATACTTTGGGGCTGGATTTCAAGCGGGTGCAGTTTACTAGTGATCTCTTACCCAGCGATATTATTGGCACCAGTATTTTCGATCGCAACACGAGCACCTTTAATTTTCGCGAAGGCCCTCTTTTTTCTCGTTTGTTATTGGCCGATGAAATTAATCGCGCAACCCCAAAATCACAGAGCGCACTGTTAGAAGCGATGGAAGAGCGGCATGTCAGTGTCGATGGGAAAACATATCCCTTACCCTTACCCTTTTTTGTCATCGCAACGCAAAATCCATCTGAGCATTTGGGGACATTTCCGTTGCCGGAAGCACAGCTGGATCGTTTCCTGGTTCGGGTCGAACTGGGCTATGCCAATAAAGAGGCGGAGCTTGAACTCTTTAAAGGGGCTGATCGAAGAGAGCTGCTCAAGCAGTTACCCGCAGTACTGTGCCCAGAAGAGATACTGGCCATTCAAAAAGAAGTTGAGGCCATTCAGGTGAGTGATGCCCTGCTTGAGTATCTTTATGACATTGTCGATTTTACGCGGCAATCAGGCTGGTTCCGTGCTGGTTTATCGACTCGTGCGGCATTAATGCTATTGAAGGCGGCAAAAGCCTGGGCCTTGTTGCACGGTGAGTCAAAGGTGATCCCCGGCGATTTACAGGCAGTTTTATCGGGTGTTGTAAGTCACCGCTTGCAACCGGTAGAAGGCGGCGCGAACCGGAAAAATATCGGTCAGGATATTATTGAGGCAATTTCGATACCGTGAGCGTCAACAGTTCACTCAGCGCATCCACTGAAAATCAGCCCAGAAAGAAGCAACGACACATCCGTTTGACGGGGGCCGGTTGGGGCTTTTTAGCGCTGATTTTCTGCGAACTGTTGATGGCGCTTAATTTCAATAATAACCCCTTGTTCGCGATGACCTTTTTATCTGCGGCAATTGTCTTTACGGCTTACTGGCAAACCGCCAAAAATGTCAGCCAAATTGGTTTTCTTCAATGGCGGGTAGAGACCGTTTTTGCAGGTCAGGTGTTGGAATATAGTCTTGAGCTGCGCGAGTTAGGGGGATATCAACACGATGAAATTAGGGCTGCAGCGGATATCGAAGGGCAGTGTGCTGCGGTCACGTTGGGTGGGCTAGAAAACAGGCCGCTTGTTATTCGCCGTACTATCTCGACGCGGGGCCGGACAGAACCGGCTTCGGTTAACCTTGCCAGTGAATATCCACTTGGACTGTTTCGTGCCTCGCTTGCGATACCGCCTTTACCTTCGGTGGTTATTTATCCTGCGGCAAAAGGAACACAGGTTTTACCCGAAAGTCATCAAAATGAGACGGCACATATTAAAGCAGAAGCCGACACACTTTCTTCGCTGCGTCGCTATCAAGAGGGGGACAGAATCAACCGGATTGCCTGGAAGGCATCGGCCCGCAGTATGGATTTAATGAGTAATGAATACGATGGTGCGGATGACCCGAATGGTATTACTTTGGATTGGCAGCAGGTGCAGTTGCAGATGGTAGAGGAAAAGCTTTCCCAGCTGTGTGCCTGGGTATTAATGGCAGACCGGCAAGGTCTGGAATACAGCCTTAAGTTACCGGGAAGCCATATTTCAACGGGCTCGGGTGTCGCACATCGTCAGAAATGTTTGCAGGCACTGGCGTTGTACGCATTGCCAAGTGAATTGTCGAACTAGCGGTCTATGAAGCTATTAAGCGATTTAAACAGGCAGGGTATTGGTCGGCAGGGATTCTATTGGGTTTCTGCCTTTTTATTGTTAGTGACTTTGCCCCATTTCCCCTCACTGCCATTCTGGGTTAGTGGTTTGGCCCTCGTCGCCGCTTGCGCTCGGTTGCCGGCAATTCGACAAAGCAAGGGCTTGCAGAAAGTCGTCACAGTCCTTGTTTTAGGGGCGCTGGCTGCAATTCTGGTTTTAGTATTTGATAGCTGGTTTAGTGGCGATGCCATACGCGCATTTTTTATTGTCGTACTGGTATTAAAATGGTCAGAGGCAAAAAATCGGCGAGATTATTTAGGCTTGGTTTTTGCGCTCTGTATCCTTGCTGGCTTGGGGGTTTTGTACCAGGCCACACTGTGGGGCGTGTTATATCTATTTGTCGTCGTTTTTGCTTTTCTGCTTGTTCTTTTATCGTTGCATCAGACATCTTCAGATAGCCATGCTGCATGGCGAAACGCGAGCCGCCTGTTCTTGCCAGCATTACCCATCATGGCCTTACTTTTTTTAATCTTCCCACGGATGAATGGGCCGTTGTGGGATATGGGCATTGCTTTTGGCCTGCCTCTGTCCGTTATGCTGGATCAAAACAAAGATGAGCGAGGTATTGAGAAAACGCTAAAGCCGGGGCAAATAAAGCGGATTAAAGAGTCTGATGATACGGTTTTGGTTGCTGAATTTTTAGGAAAGGTTCCTTATATCAGTCGCCTCTATTGGCGGGGGCCGGTCTACTGGGATTTTAATGGTGAGCAGTGGACGATAGCAAAAGGCTGGAATAACCGTAGCAAACTACTCAGAAAGGCTTATAAAAGCACCACTGCGATTGAAGAACAGATGCGCATTAAGACAAATCCCGTGCGTTATAACTTACGCCTTTTACCCCATGGCGAGCGCTGGATGTATGCGCTGGATATCCCTGCTCAAACGGCACCAGAAAGCTTTGTTTCTGATGACTTTCAGCTGCTGAGTATTCGGAAAACGGCAATGGAAGCAAAAATGCAGTTGTCGGCTTATCTGGATTATTCGGCCGGGCTTAAATTGACAGATAAGCAGAGAAGGCGAGCGTTGGCCTGGCCTGCCGGCAGTAATCCACGGCTTAAGGCGCTCGGTCAGGAATTAAAACAAAAAGGATTGAGCGCGGGTGATCTATCCAGCGATGTTCTAGGATTATTTTCTCAAGGTGGTTATCAGCTGGGCGATGCCCCGTTAAGCGAACCGACAAATCAAAGTCTCGACCATTTTTTCTTTGATAGCCGGTCGGGTGATACACAGCAACTTGCCGGCAGCTATGTAATGTTGATGCGGGCAGCTGGTGTGCCCGCCCGGTTGGTAGCGGGCTATCGTGGCGGATCAATTATCGCGTTGACCGATTTTGTCATTGTTAAACAGCAAAATGCCCATGTCTGGGCAGAGATCTGGCAAACAGAAGGTGGCTGGGTACGCGTGGAGGCAAAAGACGCTGTGGTTGCGCCTAAAGTTCAGGGTGATGCAGCCGCAGATCGGAAACCAAAGCCCAAGCTGGCCGAAAAAATAGTGACAGCGAAAGTAGATAATCAAACAGTTGATAAAATTAAGAATACCGCAAAGCGGACGTCAACAAAGTCCACGGGGTCGGGTGACTGGTTGAGTGATTGGCAGAAAAGTATTCAGAAGATTTTTTCTGGCTTGCAAAAGTGGGTGATTAATTACAACCCCGAGCGGCAAAGCGAATTGCTCCAGGGTAAAAAGCAAGAGCGCTTGCAGATCGGTGAGCTATTACTAACGGGCTTGCTCTTGTCACTGTCGATGGTGGCCTGCTATTTTTTGGCAATGACTTTTCTGACACATCGAAAAAGAGACTCTGTGAATAATGCTTATGAGCAGTTTTGCCATTATTTTTCCAAGCGCGGTGTCGAGCGCGAGCAATGGGAGTGCCCCCGTGATTATGGTCAGCGTTTGTCGAGCCAGTTTCCAGATTATGATGGGGCGATCAATACGGTGATTAAAAGCTATATTGACACCCGTTATGGGCAGCAGGAAAAACAACAATTTGTGCGTCAAGTTAAGCGCTTTCTGGCGATGATGTAGCGTGTATTGTTAAGACCTCCTGAGCTCAAGTAATAAAATCACTTCACCCATTTGAATCTAAAATTAAATTAAAGTTTAAAATGAAATTATTGCTTAAGATACAACTGACGGCTCTATTGTTTTGCCTGTTCCCCATTAATGTTTATGCGGCTATTGATTTTGTGGCAGTGAGTAACATTATTGTCGAGAAAGGGGATGAGAATATAGCGCGTTATACCGTCGATAATGCAACTCAAACAGGGAATGAATTTTCACGTCTTTACTTTGATGTGTTTGAAAGTAGTGGTATGGAGTTTAGGCTGGGGATGCAAAACCCAGAAGCAAAAACCACCATTGAATCGGGTTTTGCACAGGTGATACAGAGTGCTATGCGGGGAGATTCCCCTGCTAAGCTGCAAGAAAGCTGGCTGCAACTGCGTACGCAATTGAAAACGATATCCCTTAAAAGTAATGAATCGGTGCAGTCGACATTTATTAGCGCTTTTTTAATTCTATTTAGAGAGGGTGTTGAGGCGATGTTATTGGTTTCCGTCCTTATCACCTATTTACGCCGTTCAGGCGCGGGTGACAAGCAGCATGTCATTTGGTGGGGCGTTGGCGTTGCATTAATAGCCAGTCTTATTACTGCCTGGGCATTTAATCGCATGGTCTTTCTTACCGGGGCGACGCGTGAACTGGTAGAGGGTGGAACGATGTTGTTAGCGGCTGCCGTTCTGTTGTATGTCAGTTATTGGTTGTTTGCCAAACGGGAGGCTGACCGTTGGCAAGATTTTATCAAAGGGCAATTAGATCAGGCCTTATCAACCGGAAACCTGTTGACTCTCGGGACGGTAGCTTTTTTAGCGGTCTATCGTGAAGGCGCAGAGACGGTGCTTTTCTATCAGGCATTACTGGCAGATGCCGATGCAAGCCAGCAAGAGGCTTTGGCGGGGGCAGGCGTGGCACTGCTGGCATTGACCGTCGTTTTCTTTTGCTATCGCGTCCTATCGGTAAAATTACCGTTGCGGCTGTTTTTCTCATTGACGGCCATCTTAATGTTTGTTCTCGCCGTTATCTTTACAGGCAAAGGATTGCTTGAATTGCAGGTGATTGGCATGGTCTCATCGACACCTCTTACGGAGGCTCCGCATTGGGAGTGGTTGGGTGTTTTTCCAACAGCGGAGACTCTGGCAGCCCAGGGCGTGCTGTTATTATTACTCTTTATTGTCGCTGTGTTTTCTATGCGCGGTCATCAAAGGGTGTGATTTAAAGAGAAACCTTTGTAGGTTTACTCAGCGGGTGACATGGCAGGATTAATATAAATAGAAGCTACAAAAGTGCGAAGGTGATTTTTTACCAACGGTTAATAGCCTGTTCGATTTAGGTGTTCGTAGAGAGGTCGCTGGTACTCCATCAATACATGATTGCTGGAGTACCAGGCCCTTGTTCTTTCAACAGCCTGTTAAAGCGTATTCAAAAACTTAAGTACGGCGCCTCGATCCGTTACAGAGTAGCGTTTGTATTTTTGTTTGGCGGTTTCTGCTTCGCCGCCGTGCCACAAAATGGCTTCCTGGATATTTCTGGCGCGACCATCATGGAGAAAGTTGGTATGGCCGTTGACCAGTTCGATTTTACCTATGCCCCATAGTGGCTGAGTGCGCCATTCAGTGGGGCTGGCATCGAAGTCGGGCCGTCCCTTTAACCCTTCGCCCATATCGTGGAGCAGGAGGTCGGTATAAGGATGGATTAACTGGTTTTCGAGCCGTGCGATTTCGGTCGTGCCGGTGGTAATGTTAGTTTTGTGGCAGCTAATACAACCGGCCTCTGCAAAGAGTGCTTCACCTTTTAAGGCCACCGGGTCATTCACATCGCGTCTATAGACTACGGCCAAGGTTTGCAGATAGGTGGTGACGTCTGTTAGCTGGGCTGGGGTCATTTCAAAATCATCACTTTGCTGAGCGGCGATGCAATCTGCTTGCGCGGGCTCGCAGTTTTGTCGGAATTTGTGGTCTTTGCTGTGATCATCATGGCGATAGAAAAAGAGGGGGTTGTCCATGCCCAGATCAAAAAAGGCGGCTTCTGCTGATTGTTGGCGCACATCAAATGAATTGGCTTTCCAGCCAAATCGGCCAATGACATTGCCGCCACGCTCCATATCCCAGACGGTGTTGGTGCGGCCGGATATACCGTCACCATCTTTGTCTTCGGGATCAGCCCAGGCGCGTAAATCGTCTTCTTTAATGGCCTCCAGTAAGCCAAGCCCAAAAACCTGGGGGCCAAGGCGCATTTCATACATGGTGTTTTCTGGCAGGGGACCGTAGGCTAGATTTTTAATGATGAACTCTGGCTTGCGTAAGCTATAAGCCTCGCCGCCATTAAGGGTGCCGCTCTCAGTCTCTATCCATTTAACGCGGACATGGGCTTCGGGCTTTACACCGGCAATCGCCTTGTCGCTGAGTTGGTGGCCGTAATTAGGCGGTGAAAGAGAGGCACCGTGGGGGCCCTTGCCGGGGATTGAGAGCCGGACAAAGCCTTCCATAATAGGTTCGAATTCATTTTCGGGGGGTTTGCCGCGACCATCTGCGGCATGGCATCCCTCGCAGAAAGTATTGTTGAAGTGAGGCCCGAGGCCGTCATTGTCACTTGAAAAACCAGGCGGCATCGCTGGCTGCAGTGGCCGTTCAAAAAAACCATCGCCACGGTCAAAGGCGGCGGATAGGCCCCAGCCCATATTCGGGGTTTCCTGAGCAAAAGATTCACCACTCGTGGAGTGAAAATGCGTTGTATCTCCACCACTGAGACTTTTGGGGTTTTCCTTGTCTAGATAGCCCATTGCGTCCGGGTCTTCAAAGGCGGCATAGGGCTGCCAAATTGTTTTATAAGCCTGTACGCCCAGGCCACCAATAGTCAGGGCAAGAGCGCCCAGGCCAATTTTCAGGAAAAGGGATGGCGGCGTTTTTTCTGTATCTCGATTCATGTTGTGCCTCCCTTAGTTTGACGTGGCTTTTGTTATGAGGTTTGTTTCGGAACCATCACCAATGCGTCTGCTCTGTTCTCTGGTGAGGTAGAGGCGCATGGCGGTGAGAAATACAAAAACGCACAGTAGCCATGAAAGGTAGCCCACCAGTAATACAGAATAAGTGGTTTCAGTTTCAACCCAGACACTAAAAAAGAAGTACGCATACCAGGAGCCACCCGCGAGGGCGGGTCCAAACCACATGCTAATTTTGTGGTTTTGCATCGCTATCGCGTCGGCCAAAATAACGAGGAAAATAGTGATGCGCATAAGAAGTTCGGGGTTGTCGACCCAGTAGATGAAATTGTCGACATGGTAGTTGTACACAAAGTTAGTCACTTCTGTGAGTACCGCCAAAGCCATTCCCACTCTGAGAATGGTATAGATAATGTGCATGATGTTTTTTTCTGCAGGCTCAGTTTTACCTTTGGCGACCAGATAAAAATAAAGAGTCATGATGACGGTAGAGGTCCCCAGGCAGAGGCCAACGGCAAGAAAGCGAACGAGTTCGCTGGTGTAAAGCCACGAAAGCTCAGGTATGTACATAGGATTTGCCTTTCAGCAGGTAGGTAAATTACCAGCGCACTATTTTCTCTGTCGAGACTGTCTGCTTCTTTCGAGAGAATGTGGCTGAAGTGATACCCGGTAGAATAGATTGAATAAGATCTATTATCAATACCAATTATTCATATTTGTATTATTGGTTGTTGTTGTTTTTAGTGGGGCTCGGTATTTTGTCAATCAGCTGCATATACTCAGGGGCAGGCTTTACCGATGAATGCGGAGACTCAGCGCTGGTGGAGGTTTTTGAGTGGTGTTGTAGGTGTGCCTGGTGGGTGTTGAATTCGCTTTCGAAGGTAAGACTGTTTTGTTCAAATTCTCTCAGAACACTGCTCCAGTATTCCTGGTTGGCCGTGATTATCTGCTCTTTATAGCCAGCGCTAATGATGTTTTTACTGATTTTTCGGGCCAGGCGTTGTTTCCAGTTCGAGCCAATAAAGGAGCTGCCCACAATAGCGCCGGTTGCGACGATGGCTGCGGCAACCACACCAGGGCCTCCGATGGCGGCAACACTAGCGACAACAGCAGAGGCACTGGTACTGCTCAGGCCCAACAGGGTGGCGCTTTCTGAAAACACCAGGTAACCGCCCCAGGGCCCGAGTTGTGAGGCCCATGCGGCGAGTGGGCCAAGGCCAGCCAGCCCCGCAGTGCTGCCAAACAAGAGGCCGCGCGTGTTGAGCGGGATTGTATTTGCTATTTTATTTGAAGCATCTTTTTGCGGTGGTGGCGGCTGATGGAAATCTTCTATGTATTGCTGGATTGCGGGCAGTAAATCAAGGATTGCCTGCTGGCTGATTGCGGAAATCTTACTTTGTAGTGCATTGGTTATGTGGGCTGAAGCATAGCGTTGTGCTTCGCTTTTATCGGGGTAATGTTTTTCTATCACTTTGACGATTGATTTCAGATTGATTTCGTCATCGACCAAAGGGGCTATGGCTGCGCTACTTTCTTCTCGCAAGCGAAGGATCTGTGAAATAATTTTTTGTCGTTGTAGATCATTGTTTTTTACCTTGAGAGAGTGGTCGCTAGTGCCTGTTTTGTCTGAAATAGTGCTGTTTGGCCCTGGGCTATTTGACGCTAAATTATCTGAACAAAAGGCGGAGTAGCCCTTTTCAAACTGTTTGGCTTCTTGTTGAAAGTAATGAATCATCTGATTTAACTGAGTATTCATCTGTTCGGGAAAAGTATGCGTAAGGAGGTGTTGGAGTCGCTTTGCTAGCAATTCATTACGTGCGGGTATTTCTTCCCAGAAAGTAAA
>JQIA01000694.1_pt1 | contig 17560 bp, 16 predicted proteins | sample 811431 | NCBI WGS metagenome assembly JQIA01 (sample SAMN02998118, study PRJNA258478) | marine sediment metagenome | biome: marine; feature: seafloor; material: sediment; isolation source: oil-polluted sediment collected from 3 locations (0.5 km, 0.7 km and 0.9 km)... | place: USA: Gulf of Mexico ...
GTGTTACAATATATGCTTAAAAAAATTCGGGAAAATAAATGACAACCAAAAGAGATTATTATGAAATACTTGGTGTGGGACGTGATGTTGATGACGGAACACTGAAGAAAAATTATAGAAAAATGGCACTGAAATATCATCCGGACAGAAATCCTGATGATCAGGCAGCGGAAGACAGCTTTAAAGAAGCAGCCGAAGCCTACGAGGTATTATCTGATCCAAAAAAACGTCAGGTATATGATCAATACGGTCATAGGGGGCTCGAAAATCAAGGTTTTTCAGGTGCCGGTGGTTTTGATGATATTTTTTCAAGTTTTGGTGACATTTTTGAAGATTTTTTTGGTTTTGGTAATTCCCGAGGTCGGGGGCGTGGAAGAAGCAGGGTTCAGAAAGGGGCCGATTTAAGATATGACCTTACAATAGACTTTCTGGATGCTGCTTTTGGTATTGAAAAGGAAATCAAGCTTGATAAACACGAAACCTGTGAAACCTGCGGGGGGAATGGCTGTAAACCTGGGACAGAACCGGAAATCTGTGGTCTTTGTCGCGGAACGGGCCAGCATACGCAAAGTCAGGGTTTTTTCACGGTAAGATCGACCTGTCCGCAATGCAATGGCCATGGAAAAGCGATTGCATCGCCGTGTCCGGACTGTCATGGACAGGGAAAGGTTGCAAAATCCAAAACAGTATCATTAAAAATTCCGGCAGGTGTGGATTCCGGGTCAAGGCTACGTCTTTCCAATGAAGGTGAGGCCGGGCCAAGTGGCGGTCCTAATGGAGACCTTTATGTCTTTATCAATGTAAAACAGCATGAATACTTTCAGAGAAACGAGAGCGATATTATCTGTCTTGCAGAAATTTCTTTTGTCCAGGCAACCCTTGGAGCTAAAATAACCATCCCGACACTTTCCGGTGAAGCGACGGTGAAAATTCCTGCCGGTACCCAGTATGGCGCAACTATACGTCTACAGAATGAGGGGATAGCGTCATTAAGAACCGGTCGGCGGGGCGATCAGATAATTCAGGTTGAAATCAAGATTCCGAAAAAAATTAATAAAAAGCAGGAAAAACTGCTCAAAGAGTTTGAACAGCTGGATGCTAAAAAATTTACCAGCAGACTGAAGAACCTCCTGAAAGGGGATTATCATTAATTTCTATCTAAGAGAACAGGTGAATCATTATGTTTGAATTGAAAGTTATAACAAAATTTGCCGCTGCCCATCAGCTGACTATGGTTGCTCAGAAATGCGAAAACCTGCATGGACATAACTGGAAGATTGAAGTCTGTGTAACAGGTGAAAAGCTTGATGAAGGCGGCGTTCTGGTTGACTTCGGAATTATCAAGAAAAATATCCGGCAGATTATGGAAACGCTTGACCATAAATTTCTGAATGAACTTGAGATCTTTAAAGGAAAACAACCCTCTTCAGAGATTATCGGTATCTACATAGCTGAAGAACTTCAAAAAACTATGGAAAATGGCATCAAAGTGTCAAAGGTTCATGTATGGGAATCTGATGATGCCTGTGCAACGTATATCGTATCCTGACATTTTTCCATAAAGACTGAATTTATAAATCGCCTTAATCTGTGAAATGAAGACAGATTAAGGCGATTTTATATTTTGGGTTGTACGTTTTCAATATCAGGATGACGGGTCTACTATTTATATTACCTGTCAAACAATTCGATGTTCACCGCAAAAGATAAACAGGCCACTTTTTTTATTAAGACAGGCCAGGGTCATTCCCAGATCATTGGCAAGATCTACAGCCAGTACTGTTGGTCTTGACACGGCGAGTATTACCGGGATACCTGCACGCGCTGTTTTCTGAACAAGCTCATAGCTGATTCGGGATGAGAGGACTATAAAGGCAGCCTGATCAAGTATTTTTTCCAGAAAAAGAGAACCGATACATTTATCCAGAGCATTATGACGTCCCGCATCTTCTCCGATTGATAAAAGTTGACCCTCTGCAGAATAAGCAGCAGCGCCATGGGAGGCTCTTGTTTTGTCACGAAGTGCCTGATTTTGTCCAAGGGCGTCGAGGCTTGCCGATGCCGTTGCAAGGGATAATGTATGGCTGCTATGAACCGGATTGACCTGCTGTTTCAGATCCTCTACGAGCTCTTTCCCACAAATCCCACAACTGGTCTGACTGATAAAGCCACGACGCATGAGAACATCCGATATCCCGGCAGCGCGTTCCGGTTTGATCGTTGCTGTCACTACATTGATATCATCATCACAATACGCAAGGGTTTCGATGTCATCGGGTGAATCGACAATGCCTTCACCAAGGCAAAATCCCGCAACATGGGCAATCTCGTCGCCGGGTGTGCGCATAACAACCGTATAGGGTTTACCCTGAACTCTTATTGAGAGCGGTTCTTCATTAATCAGGTCAAGCTCTGTCCGGGCTAACCCACTGTCCGTAAGATGAAATATTTTATGGTTTTTATATCCAGCCAAATTGCCATCCTTATTTTTTTTGTTTTATGAGCTGCAATTATCTTTTATATATAGTGATTCTGGAAAAATGCATATATAAAAAAGAATAAATATGGTATGCACATATTCAATGAAAAAGTTGATGACGTCGTAAAAAGTTCTATCTACTTCACTTTAGTGGTTGGGCCCTTTTCCTTAGCCATCTATGGGCTTTTTTACGTGAGCATCAATGTTAAACTGTAAAGAAAAGAGGATGTAAAATGATTCAATGGTATCCAGGCCATATGAAAAAGGCCAGAGATGAGATTACCGATGTTATACAAAGAGTCGACGTCGTTATTGAAATCCTTGATGCCAGACTACCTGTTTCAAGCTCAAATCCGGTTCTTCATGAATTAAGACGACGAAAACCCTGTATCCGAATTTTAAACAAGAGTGATCTTGCTGATCCGGTTGTTACCGACCTATGGGTTGCTGAGCTTGAGAAGGATAAAACCATAAGGGCGGTTCCTGTTGTCGGTCACGAAAGGATTCTTGCAAAAATATTGCCTCAGATGTGTTATTCCCTGGCGGAAAATAAATTAAAACGGGCATTAAGGGCAATCGTTGTAGGTATTCCGAACTCGGGGAAATCAACGTTGATAAATACGCTTGCCGGAAGGAAAATTGCAAAGACAGGGAATCAGCCCGCTGTAACCAAGCAGCAGCAGAAAGTTTCGCTGAAAGGAAAGTCAGGCAATATTGATATCTCGGATACCCCGGGTATCCTCTGGCCGAACCTTGAGGATCGGGATGGCGCATACAGGCTGGCTGCCAGCGGCGCGATAAGAGATACAGTAATCGATTTTCAGGATGTCGCAGCTGTTTCAGCAAAATACATTTTAGATAATTATGGCGAGATGGTTGTTCAACGGTATAAGTTGACGTCAATTCCGGAAAAAGGTGAAGATCTTCTTGAAGAGATTGGCAGGCGGCGTGGGTGTCTGAGAAAGGGTGGTGTTGTAAATATGCAAAAAGCTGCAGAGATTTTTATAAATGAGCTCCGGGGAGGAAAGATCGGTCGCATAAGTCTCGAAAAACCTTAGTAATTTGTTTGGTACAAGAGTACAGCAACTTGTACCTGAATTATAATTTTTTTTGAGAATAATATCGTAAAATAAAGAAATTACTTGATTTTTACTCACAATTCATGATTATAAAATAGTGTGGGTAAAAATTATACATAGTTTTCATAGGGAAAAATCAAAATGATTCATTCACGTACCGGCGGAAAATCAAAAAAACTAACTGTTTCTGCTGCTACAAGCCGACTGATTTCACTGATTCTCAAAATGCCACCAACTGAGATACTTGAAATCCTTAAAACCGTTGAAGAAAAAGAACTTGAAAAAAAACGGCGTGCTCCCCGTGTGAACTATTTCATGGAAGTTGACTATGTTGTTGGTGACCGCGCATTTAGTGGCTACATAAATAATATAAGCACGGACGGTGTTTTTATTGAAACAACTGAAACCTTTCAGCGGGATGCCGACATAACACTCACTTTTGCTCTGCCAAATTCGCAGGGACACATAAAAGTTGCAGGAAAAATTGTACGTATCACACCGGACGGTATCGGGATCGCCTTTGAACTCGATATTCAGACACTTCTCGAAAAACGGAAAACGGATACAGGCTCTTCAGCCAAAATAGTCCATAATTCCCTTTTATAAAAATCAATTAAACAAATTAGCTGCCGGTAATTTGTCGTGTATATCTACCTGTTTTCAGGTGCAATGGATTGCAAAAAGTGTACCTGTATACCTGTTTGACCTGTTCCTCGAAAAGGAATTGACAAACAGGTTTTGTTGATTTATATAAAATACCTGTTTATTTTTCCGGCCGTATGGCCGAAACGGAAAAAATAATTAATTCAAGTATATAACTTTTGTTTTATGCTGTCTGATAACATCGCTGACAGCTGGAATGTCGCAGGGGGGATGATAATGGTCAACTCGGGTTCGACAGAAGAGCTCGGAAAAGAAATTTTCAGGCTTAAGGAAGAACTCAGCTGTATACATGATTTTGCAGTTGTGGTGAAAACAATATCCACTGCATTTGTTAATATGTCCGGAGATGAGATAGATGTGGGCATTAAGGACGCCCTCAGGCTTATTTCTGAATCTACAGGCGCCGTAAGGAGTTCTGTCTTTATTATTTCCCAGGATGGCAAAAACATTAATCATACCTATGAATGGAGTAAGAATTCATCATATTCAATCATTAATACTATAAAAACAATTCCAACGGATTTCTTTGGTTATTACCGGGAAAAAATTCAACGGCGGCAATTTATAATCATAAACCATATAGATGATCTGCCGAAAAGAGCTTTAAAAGAGCGGGAATGGTTTTCCACAAATGGTTCCAGTCCACTTTTGATTATCCCCATGGTGCTCAAAAAACATGTTTTTGGTTTTTTATCTTTTTCCGGAGAAAGCAAAATAAGCTGGTCCGAGGAATTAATCGTACTTATTCAAATTGTTGCTGACAGATTTACAAATATTCTTCACAGACAAAAAACAGAGCAGGAGCTTCTCACCAGCAACAAACTTTCAGAGGTGCTTATAAATGCGACGAATGATTCAGCGGTATTATTAACGGTCAGCGGTGATGTGCTTGCTATCAACGAATCATTTGCCTCAGGATTAGGTCGAAATGCAGATGATGTTAAAGGCCGATCTCTGTATGATTTTTGCTCAATAAAAGTTACCGGGTTCATAAAAACGATGATTGCGAAGGTTTTGAGAGAACGTAAGCCTTTAACGTTTGAAGATAATGACGGAAAGCGATTTTTAAATAATGCGATTTACCCGGTTTTCGATGCCGGTGGAAATGTTTCCAAAATTGCCATTTATGCAAATGATGTTACTGAGTTGAAGAGAGCTGAAAAAAGCATACGTTTTCTGACAACGACACTTATCAACACTCAGGAAAATGAGCGTCAGAAAATTGCATTTGATCTTCATGATAACATCGCTCAGGAACTGGCTTGTTTAAGGATAAACTGTGAATCTATCAATGAAAGGCATCCTGATATTCCGGATAGTGCAAAAAGATCAATTTCAGGTTTCTCAGACAGTATAAAGAGCTCTATTGACTCGGTAAGAGAGCTGGCATATGAACTGCAGCCCCCAGGATTTGAACAGATGGGGTTTATTAAGACAATTTATGTCTATTGCGATGACTTTATCAGAAAATATGGCATTAAAGTCGATTTTTATTCTGCGGGTATAGATACTGTAAGTGTTGATTTTGATACGGAAAATAATATTCATCGAATCATTCAGGAGGCCCTGAATAACATCAGGACACATGCAAAAGCTAAACTGGTAAAAATAAGGCTTGTGGCCACGTATCCGAATATTATTTTGAGGATTGAGGATGACGGCATTGGGTTTGATGTTGAAAGAACTCTGTGCGTGTCAAAAAAGAACCGGGAGCTTGGTCTGAAAAGTATTGAGGGCAGGGTGAGACTTTTGAATGGAAAACTGAAGATACTCTCCCGTAAAAACGATGGTACCAGGATATTTATAGAGATTCCGTTCAGGGAAAACAGCCCTGCTGAAAAGAGAATAGAGGAATATTATCCTTTATTTAAGGAATGATTTTATGATATCGTCGTCATGTTTTTTTGTAAGCATGATATTTATTATTTCCCGGAGAAGAATTGATGTTTCCTTTCGCCAGAACTTTCAGCTCATTTACTAAAGCAAAACTATTCGGTATTATCCTTTTATGTGCACTTCTTGCGGTTATTACAGTGGGGTTAGTCGTGGTTCTGATAACGTCGCTGGCAGCATATTTTACGAATTTTGAGACAGCGTGGCTCAACTCAATTGTAAAATGGAGTACAGGGTTGGTTTCCGGCGTTTTTGGATGGTTTGTATTACCGGCATTTATGGTTCTTTTTGCAGGACTTTTCCAGGAAAAAACAATTAATAAAGTTGAAAAGGCCTATTACCCCGATCGTGTCAGAGAAGAATCGCCCGGCTTCTGGCCGGATATTGCACATGACATAAGGTTTACCGCGAAGGCACTGGGGCTTAATATTTTAATACTGCCTCTGTATTTGATTGGTATTGGCTTTATTATTTCGATTATATTAAACAGCTATCTTCTGGGTAGAGAATTTTTTGAGAGTGCTGCGGGACACCATATGGGAAAACCAGCTGCACGAAAACTCGGAAACAATAATAAGGCCGCAGTTTATGGCGGTGGCTTCTTTATTGTTCTTATGTCATTAACGCCGATTTTAAATATCGTTATGCCTATTTTGGCTACTGTCTGGATGGTGCATGTCTACCATGGATTGTCTGATAAGTAATTCGGCCAATCTCTATAATTACATTGTAAGTCCCCAAAATATAAAGTTTCTGTAGAAATTTTATTCTTAGGTGTTGACTCTCGAACTGTGAAAATGTTAATTTTATTGTAGTACGTTGCAATTAAAACACTAACATTTTATCTTACAGATTTTCTATACAATTAAAAAATGATCCGGTTTAAATCCGCTTCTATATATGCATTATACCTCCCTTTGTTAACAGGAGTAGGTGTAGTTTTATTTGCAAAATCAGCATGGACAACGGAGGTTGTTATGAAAAGTTTCCTTGTTTTTTGTATCTCAATCGTCCTCTTTTACGCGTGTTCTTCTCATGAGCCTGTTCAGGTTATCAGTAAAAATACACGATTGCCGAAGGTTGAACTGGAGTGGGCGGCCGGAGAAAAAGTTGAACTCAAAGGCACGATCTGGCCATCACGGGCGCATACCAAGTATTATATAGACACTGAAGACGGAAAGTCAGCTCATTTGAAAAGTGATTTAATTGATAAGCTTGAAGCAGGTACAGAACTTTATTTGATCGGAACCGTTGAATATGTAAATGATATCGGTACTGCCGGAGCAAGCCGGGTAAAACATTCTCAAACGTATTTCTTTGTGAATGTTACTGATTATGAAATAGTGAACGAAGACGAATAGCGCTCTCTGTATCCCTCTATATTTAAACATAAAAAATTTATTTCTACTAAAGTACACTCTATACATCCGTATATATGTAATCACCTTTGAAAAAACAGAACGTTTGCTCGGAAAAATCCTTGATAAAATATAAATGGATGATATATAGATCTGTTATGAAGATACTTGTATGCATAAAACAGATTTTCAATTCAGAATTTATTGAAAATACGGATGATGAAAACAATTGCGTGGTTACCGGGCAGAATGTTGAGTACCGCATGAACCGGTTTGATGAATACGCATTAGAAGAGGCTCTTCGGTTAAAAGATTCATTCAATGAGATACGGGTTGATGTTATAACTGCAGGCGCATCAAGAGCCCGGGATGTAATTAAACGGGCCCTGGGTATGGGGGCAGACAGAGGCATCCATATTATAACAGACAACGATATCATATGTGATCCCTGTCTCACTGCATCCCTTTTTGTAAAAGAGACTGAAAATGAGCACTATGATCTGATACTAACAGGTGTCATGTCAGAAGATCTGATGCAGGGCCTGACCGGGCCGTTATTTGCTGAGATGCTTAAGATTCCGTCTGCTTCTTCTGTTGTAAAAATAGAATTAGTTCCAGGGGGAAATTTAATTTGTGCGGAAAGAGAGGTTGAAAGCGGTAATCGTGAAATAATTGAAGCACAGTTGCCGGTTCTTCTTACTGTTCAGGGAGGTATCAATACACCGCGATATCCTACATTATCAAATGTTTTAAAAGCGGATTCAAAGGAAATCATTACAGTACATTCAGCTGGATCAAAAAAAAGGATATCTGTTGTTGCTCTCAGGGCACCGGAAAAAGTACGATCCGCTCTTTTTCTTACAGGTACATCGTCGGAAAAAGCGATGCAGCTTTATAACATTCTTAAAAAAAAAAATGCGATGAAAAGTTGATGGCATCGTAAGCCATATACAGACTTTTACGAGAGCATCAAAGTTGAGTCAGAATAATATGAAAAAAGATATAATTATCATTGCTGAAATTCAAAGGGGCAGCATCAGTCCGACAACATTTGAGATGGTTTCAATCGCCGGTAAACTGGCTGATGTGAAATCTGCATCAATCAAAATACTTGTGATAGATAATAAGGCTGATACATTTGCAGAAGAGATTGCTATCAAAACGGGGTGTGATGTTCTTGCTGTAAATACACCCAACCTCGTTTACTACAACGGTACAGCTTTTAAGGCGATCATTCAACGTGTTTTAGATGAGATGGATCCCATTTATATTTGTATCGCCCATTCGTCGCAAGGGGTGGATTATGCCCCCGGCTTAGCCGTTTGTATCGATGCATCATGTATCTCATCCATTTCAGGCTATGACTTCAAAGATGGCGATGTCATTTTTGAAAGGGCGCTGTATGGCGGCAGGATTAATGCGTATTTAAAATCCCGGTCTGAACCAGTTGTACTTTTAATTCAACCCGGGTGTTTCAAAAATAAACAGGCCATTTGTCGGAAGGGTATAGTTGCCTGCATAAGCTCTGATGACATTGCGACAGGAATTAAAGTCAAAAACCAGATTAGTCCTGAATCAGATCCTGCAGCGCTTAGCGAAGCTAAAACAGTTGTTGGCATTGGCAGAGGGATTAATTCACCTGATAATATTATATTCGCTGAACAGTTTTCCCGTCATTTTAGCAATGCTGCAGTCGGGTGCTCAAGGCCTGTCGTTGATCTGGGCTGGATGAAATATAAGTATCAGATAGGCATTACAGGTTCTGTAATCGACCCTGACATATATATTGCCTGTGGGATCTCCGGCTCTTCGCAACATATTGCAGGTATGCGTGCCTCAGAATATGTTATTTCAATAAACAGCGACCCGAATGCCACGATTTTTAATGTATCGGATATTTGTATTGTTGATGATATGTTTGATTTTTTTAATGCATTTGACGATGTTGTAAAAAAATAAAAGTGAACAGTATCTCTTTAATTCAGCATTAAAACCTGCCTTTTTTATTCACTATATCCCAAATAATCAATGGGATAGCTGTTGTGGCCAAACGCAGTTATGGATCTTGAACTTGCATTTTGCCACAATCTGATCATAAATATTTTGTCCATTTGTTAAAAAATAAATAGACAATTTGCGACTCTCACGAAATTGACCAGACAACTTTGATGCAATCAGGGATATTGGTTGCAAACGATGTTCGTGCCGATTAGTGGCACTCACTAATTATTAGGAGGAGTCAAGATGAGAAAATTATTATTTGTCCTGTGTGGTATTTTAGTTATTATGATTACTTCAACATCAGCATGGTGTATGGGGTCTAAGCCTGAAAGACCTTATTGTGAAACTGATTATCCGATTATACTGGTACCTGGTGTTGTCGGGTTTGACTCATTAATCGGTATGGTTGATTATTTTTATGGTGTCGCTGATTCATTGGAAAAAGATGGGGCTGTTGTTTATGCTGCAGCACTTACCGGTTGGGCCGGTACAGAAGAGAGAGGGGATCAGCTTATAGCGTTTATTGATACGGTTAAGGCGAGCCATCCGGAATATACTAAATTTAACGTCATCGCTCACAGTCACGGCTCAACGACCTCCAGATATGCAATGAAAAACAGACCGGAATTATTTGCTTCTCTAACAACAATAGCCGGACCTCATCAGGGCACGCCGGTTGCAGACTATGCAAACGAAGAAATATCTGATGATTTGAAAACGGTTGGATATGCTGGTATTGAACTACTTACCGGAGATTTTATTGCACTTATAAGCGGTCACAAAGAACTTATCGGTACACAGGATATTGCTGCATGTATTGAACATTTTACTAAAGACGGAATGGAAAGTTTCAATAATGAATACCCATGTGCCGGTGTTCCTGCAGGGGCGACAAAAGGGTCATATGGTGACGATGCCGATACGATTAACGGTTCTTTTTATGGTGATGGACTTGGTAATCCGGATGGTGGAATAAGATATTATTCATGGACAGGAAATGCCGGTACCGGAAGTGTCACCTCTTTAGATCTTCTTGATGCTGTAATGGGTATAACGAATCTGTTTATTCGTGAGTATGGATACACGGGAGATGCGGATGCATTTATCCCTGTCGCAAGTTCGCATTTTGGTGAGGTAATAAATGATACTTATCACTGGAACCATGTAGATGAAATTAACCATACACTTGGTGTAATAGACCCATTTGCTGCAAATCCAGTTTCTGTTTTCAGACAACACGCAAACCGTTTGCAAAAAGCAGGGTTTTAATAGACGTCAACTTATACATGTAACTGTTTATACCATGCCGGTTAAGCTGTATTGCAGCTTAACCGGTGTTGCTTAAAAGGCTGTTTTCCGCAACAACGCGTATATTCTGGCGCAACGTATTTATGAATATAAGCATCATAATTCCTCATTTTACACAATAATATTATCGATAAATAATCAATGAATAAATTTTATGTTTGGTCTGCAACGTACTGTAAAGACTCCTTAAATTAATTTTTGCCAAAAAATGTCTATCCGTTATTGGCTATTTAAAATAAAAAAAATATGGCCAGTTTTTGGCGAATCACACAGGTGACCAGACATTTTGAGTGCGATCGTGGATGATTGGTGCAAACACAGTTTACAATTAAGATTTTCCGATTCCGGCTTATATGCAAATTTGCATCATGAGGCGATCACTTTTTAATTCATTGGGGGATAAAATGAAAAAAAGATTAGTGGTTCTTTATAGTTTGTTGATAATAATTTCTACTGTTACATCAGTATTTTCAATGAGTGCAAAGCCTCAAAAACCTGAACGACCTTACTGCGAAACAGATTATCCGATTATTCTGGTTCCTGGTGTGCTGGGCTTTGATTCTGTCTTTGGTATAGACTATTTTTATGCTATAACTGATTCCCTTGAAGAAGATGGAGCAATTGTCTATACCGCATCCCTTTCAGGCTTGTCAGGAACGGAACAGAGAGGAGAACAGCTATTAGCATTTATTGATGCAATTAAAACCGACAATCCTGAATATACTAAATTCAACGTGATTGCTCACAGCCAAGGTTCAACAACCTCCCGATATGCAATGAAGCTCCGCCCTGACGCATTTGCATCCCTTACAACAATAGCCGGGCCGCATCAGGGGACCCCTTTTGCAGACTATGTGAATGAAGAAATTTCAGATAAATTATTAGCAATTGCATATCCTGTCCTTGAAATGCTGGGCGGTGATCTTGTTGCAATTTTTAGTGGGGATCACGAGTTTGTGGGATCTCAGGATGCTGCATCATTGGTAGAACATTTTACAAAAGACGGAATAGAACAATTCAACAATGAGTATCCCTGCGCAGGTGTTCCAAAAGGAGCTTCAAATGGCTCTTTTGGTGATGACGCTGATACTATTGATGGCTCATTTTATGGTGATGGGCTTGGTAATGCTGACGGTGATATCAGATTTTATTCATGGACCGGAAACACCGGCAAGGGCAGCGTTACCTGGGTAGATGTTCTGGATGCTGCTTTTGTAGTTACAAATTCATTTGTGCGTGAATATGGTTATAATGGTGATGCAGACGGGTTTGTAACCGTTAGCAGTTCTCATTTTGGTGAAGTCTTATGCGATACCTATTACTGGAACCATGGTGATGAAGTCAACCATCTTCTTGGACTAATTAATCCATTTGCTGCAAATCCGGTATCTGTTTTCAGGCAGCATGCAAATCGTCTTCAAAAAGCAGGATATTAGTAATTAGTATTAAATTACGATTTTTTAAAACCGGTAAATCGACGATTTACCGGTTTTTATATTTGGGATAAAGCGCTGGTTATGTTCACGGGGAAACAAATAATATTTCTTAGTTATAGCTCCTGAGTTTCCATGTGCTGCTTTCTGTATCTGTCGGGTGTGATCCCCATAATTTTCGGGAAAACCCGGTTAAATGTCCTCAGACTTTCAAAGCCGACGGCAAAGGCTATATCGATTATATTCTCATCTGTTTCTCTTAATCTTTTAGATGCTTCAACGATTCGAAGCTCGTATATATAATCACCCAGTTTTTTGCCTGTATAGGTTTTAAACTGTTTGCTCAGGTTGTCCGGATGAACGCCTACCGACTCTGCCAGGATCTGTCGATCCAGTCCATCGAGGTATTTTTCATCTATTATTTTAAGAACTTCCTTAATTTTCTCTTCAGCTTTAGAAGAAATCTTTAAATCTGTCTTTTTCTGTTTATTTTTTTTATTCCCGAGTTTTTCTGCCAGGAGGCTGTTTTCAAGAATGTAATTTTCCAGAGACGCATTTAGGTCTGTTACTTCATCAGCAATATCAATAAACCGTGCAACAAGAACAAGAGAGGTTCCGGTGTATAACAGAACGGCACCAATGTGAAAAATCATTATGGACAGGTATGTATTCATAAACGCTAATTGCAAGGCTGAAAATTTAATCAGATATACAAATCCATCATGCATGGAAAAAATAACAACAGAGATACCAAAAAAACTGAAAATTTTCGCATAGGGTCTATTTTTATTTAACGCCGAGATATGACATGATATATTATAAAAGCCGATGAACCAGGTAACAATTATTAGAATGGTTGCATTAAAACGCAACATGGCCTCATTTGTGAAAAAAAGACAGGCTATAAGAATTACTATCAGGTACATCCATAGGATTTTTTCGACAAGGGTGCGTTTTAAATCGTATATTCTGTGGAGAAATATCGGGTGCGCAACGTTTACTGCCGTCCATGATATGCCAAGAAGTTTGTAACGAAAAATCTGACCCGGGTATATATTCCACCCCAAACATATTTCGAGAACAATGGGCAGGGCAAAAGTAAGCTGAAGACAGTAATAAAAGTACTCTTCAAGGTCTGGCTTTTTATAATAAAAGACACATAATAAAAAAAAGATAGAGACACCTGCAGCAATGGACATATAGCCCATTGACCGCTGCAGAAAATTTGTGATGGTCCCAAATTCATAGGCGTCATCACTGGTTGTAACAGCCAGCAAGCCAAGAATCTCACCAATCTGGTTATATGAAATCCTGACAGCAATAATATTACGACTATTATTGTTTAACAGGTTTTCAGGAAGTATATAGCTTCTTGTATAATTCCACATGGAAAATTCATTAGGCGGAAAAACGCCTGTGCTACCGATTTTTTTTCCGTTGATAAAGGTTTCATCCGCATTTGCAATCCGGCCCAGTAGAATGCCTGCATTTTTATGGGGCTCATTTAGTGAAAATGTTTTACGGATCCAGCAAATGCCTTTAACATTGCCGTTTGACTCTATTGCCTTATTTATAAATTTTCCTGGTAGTGATATCGAACCCCAGTTAGAATCGTCAAAATTGACTTCTGAAAAGTCAGGTGAATCAATAAATGAAATTTTCCACTGACCGTCAAGTGGTACAATGGTTTCAGGTAAACTGATTTTAAAAAAAGGTAAACCTATGAGTAGCAGCATAATTAAAATTGCTACCGCTAAAGTTGTTCCTAAAACTGTTTTATTAAAACGTCTAGTCTTCAGCATTTCATCCGAACCATGAGATAGGCATATAAATTAAGTATCTGATTTCTGTATGTTGTGTTAGCATTAATAGGTATTTCTGTCCAGCCAGAATAACCCAAAAAGCTAATAATTTTAATGTTTTTAGCTTAATATTCAATAAAATTATTTTTCAATATCTGCTATTGGCAATTATGCCATTTCAAGGTAAATATCTCCGAAGATATTTTTAAAAAAAAGTAGCCATTATCCGATATATTGAAAATTGACCGGACTCCGATTGTTAATTCAGGAATGATTGATTATCAAACACAGGTAATCAATAACAGGGGTAAATATGAAAAAGTTATTAATTTTTTTTATCACGGCAGTATTAATTGTATCAGCAGGTTTTATTCTTTTAAATCTTCATGATGGCCAATCTACAGATGCTGGACGTAAAAAAACATTATTATCAGTTTCGACACCCGGGTCGCTTGAATCTATTAAGTCACCCAAAAACTCACAGTCGAATAAGAAAAAAGCTCAGGCTTCAGATAACGCAGATGTCGGTAATAACGATAATTATAATTCACGATACGGTGCACTTCCAGCCTTACTTGCCGGGACCTCCCCCGATGGTGAAATAGTTTCAGATACTGAAGGGCGGCTGGTTATTTCTGAATCAATCCGACAGCGGTTTGATTATTTTCTTTCGGCTGTTTCGGTAGAAGGACTGGAGACGTGCATCGGAAGAATTGAAGAGAATATAGAAAAAACACTCCCACCGGAAGCAAAAGAGCAGGCGCTTAATATTTTAACGGCCTATATTAATTATAAGAAAAGTATTTATGATCTTCATAAAAAAATTCCGTCTTTACCGGCAAGTGGTGGTGACGATATTTCTAAAATAAGGGAGATATTTGAAAATAGAAATACAATGCGCCGGGAGCATTTTAGTGAAGATGTGGCAGATGCCTTTTTTGGGGCCCGGGAAGTCTATGACAGTTTCGGGCTCAGGCGTCTTGAAATACACTATGATAAGTCTCTAAGCGACTCAGAGAAACAGGTAAGAATTGCAGGGCTTGAAAAAGAAATGCCGGAAAGAATGCGTGAGCGATACGAAAGAGAACGAAAATTAAAAAATTCATATATTAAACCATAAACTTGACCAATTAATAACCGGATGCTATAAATTTTCATATCACATGACATATGAACAAAAGACGTTAGAATTACCAGGCTGGTTCGTACCTGTTAATTTACAGCATGGGGGTTATATGAAGTCAGATTCCGGTAAATCAAAAAAAGATAAAAAGGGCAATGTTTCAGAGAATTGCTATTATGATTGGATAGCAACGACTGAAAAAAAAATATACGACGCCTGGATCAAGAAGGATTAAATCAGGCCTGAAAGGTCATTGCTCTGACCTGCTCAGAATTTGATTACGTTTTCGTATTCACCCGAACCCCTGCCAGCTATTTACCTCTACAATTATTACATTCGATAACCTGATACAGGACTGATTATGCTTAAAGCTCTATGGGAAGGCCTTTATAAAGAAACATCCAAAGGTACTGCTGCTGTTTTACGTGAAAATATTTTGTTCAGAGATTTGTCTGCCCGGGAATTGAAATTTGTTGCTAATACAGTTCATATTCGAAACTACAGGGCTAAAGAGACAATTTTCAGGCAGGGGCAAACCGGTTTTGGTATGTATATCATTGAAAGTGGTACTGTTCATATATCCGTTAAATCTGACCCCCAGAATAATGATCAGGAAGAGACCATGTTAACCACCCTTGAAAGTGGTGATTTCTTTGGTGAGTTGGCTTTGGTGGAAGAGAACGGTAAGCGGAGTGCATCTGCTGTTGCCGGGACTGACGCCAGGCTTATCGGTTTTTTTAAACCCAATCTGTTTGATATCATTCAAAGACGCCCGTCAACGGGTGTGAAAATATCGTTAAGGTTAAATGAGGTGCTGGGCAAGCGACTGATCGAGACGAACAGGTCGCTTACGCTCCTAAATGACAAGTTAAAAAAAATTAAAAACGGAGCTTCTGAGTGATAACCATGACACCTCTTAAGCGGGAGTATATGATTAAAGCGGTAGCAGTCTGCGGAATACTTGCTGTCTGCACACTTGCTGTTCTGAAGATTGAGAATCTGTTGCTCTCTTTTGTACTCGCATTTGTTATTAACTATCTCTTTTCACCCTTTGCCAATGCTTTTGAGCGTAAAGGTATTTCAAGAAAAGCCGGTGTTGCAGCGTTATTTATAATTACCGGAATACTTATTGCTCTTTTCTTTATTAAAGCCCTTCCTGAGATAGCAGCACAAATACAGTCACTTAAAAATGAAATCCCAAAATATACCCGGGGCATAACAGAACTCTTTGCCAGTATGGAGAAAAATCTTGATATCATTTTTCCCAATTTTTTGAATATCGATGTCAGTAAGAAAACGGGTGTGATTATGACAACGGCTTCAGATAGATTTTTTCAAAATCTGCCTGGTGTGATTTCCACCTCATTGTCAGTTATGCTTCTTGCACCGCTTTTGGCATTTTTTATGCTAATTGACGGCCAAAAAGCAGTGAAAAAACTTCTCGCCATAGTACCTAACCCATTATTTGAAACAGCACTCAATCTGCAGTACCAGATCAACATTCAGATAGGTGGATTTATTCGTGCAAGGCTTCTTGAGGCAGCAATCGTAGCTATTGTTGTGTGGACAGGACTTGTGCTTATCGACTTTCCCTATGCCGTTATTTTTGCTGTATTTGCAGGGGTAACGAACCTTATCCCTTACCTTGGACCGGTAATTGGAACTGTACCGCCGGTACTTGTTGCTGTGGTAAATGGTGCCACGGGTGTTGAAATAATAACAGTGACCTCAGTCTTTGTTATTGCACAGATTATCGATGCTGTTTTAATTGTTCCTGTCGTTGTCGCGAAAATTGTTAATCTTCATGCGGTTGTTGTAATTGTGGTGATTATTTTCGGAGCTCAGGTGGGTGGGGTTCTTGGGATGATTATATCCATTCCGGTGACCAGTATATTAAAACTCATTGTTATTACAATATACGAGCATCTTATAGAGCATAATTATAATGATTATTCTTAGAATTGAGATAAAAAAACCCCTTCCGAATAAACGGAAGGGGTTTTTGTATTAAGGCTGGCCTATCGGTAGAACTGTTCTGTCATACTGTTCATTTAAAACTTCAGCCATTGCTAAATAGATTGCACTTAAACCGCAGATAATCCCTTCAAATCCTGCAATCTTCCCAATGATCACAGAGCCGGTCCAGTCTTTGATAGCAAGAAGGAAAAACAAAACTGCAAGTGAAGCGAAAACAAACTGAAGGCCCCTGTTGGATTTCAGCGTTCCAAAAAACATAAATAGAGTAAATACCCCCCACATAACCAGGTAACAGGACATAAATTTAGCAGGTGTTGGCTCAGCCCAGCCGAGCTTTGGCAACAGGATTAAAGCCACTAATGTCAACCAAAAGTGACCGTAAGAGATGAACGCTGTCATGCCGAATGTATTGCCTTTTTTAAACTCAAGAATACCAGCAATAAT
>JQIA01000696.1_pt1 | contig 17549 bp, 17 predicted proteins | sample 811431 | NCBI WGS metagenome assembly JQIA01 (sample SAMN02998118, study PRJNA258478) | marine sediment metagenome | biome: marine; feature: seafloor; material: sediment; isolation source: oil-polluted sediment collected from 3 locations (0.5 km, 0.7 km and 0.9 km)... | place: USA: Gulf of Mexico ...
CTTCTGGAGTAAGTTGAGTTTCACCTTTAGGAGTAACTTTACCAACTAAAATATCTCCTGGTTTAACCTGAGCTCCAATGGAAATAATACCTGTTTCATCTAAATTCTTGAGGACGGATTCTGATAAATTAGGAATATCAGAGGTAATTTCTTCCGGCCCTAATTTTGTATCACGAGCTAAACAACTGAGTTCCACAATATGAATAGAAGTAAAACGTTCTTCTTCAACCACTCGTTCAGAAATTAAAATTGAATCTTCAAAATTATAACCATTCCAAGGCATAAATGCGACTAACATATTTTGACCAAGTGCCAGTTCCCCTAAATCAGTGGAAGGACCATCAGCCAATACATCGCCTTTTTTAATTATATCGCCAGGACGTACTAAAGGTTTTTGATTTATACAAGTATTTTGATTTGAACGTACATATTTAATCAAATTGTAAATATCAACTAAACCAGAATATTCGTCTTCAGTATTTTCAACAATTTCATCAACTCGAACTACAATACGTGAAGCGTCTACAGAATCAACAACACCACTACGTTCTGCAATAATCGCCACTCCAGAATCAATTGCTACAGTACGTTCTATACCTGTACCAACTAATGGTTTTTCTGATCGCAAAGTCGGTACAGCCTGTCTTTGCATATTAGAACCCATTAAAGCTCGGTTAGCATCATCATGTTCTAAAAATGGAATTAAAGCTGCTGCCACAGATACAATTTGTTTTGGTGAAACATCCATGTAGTTTACTTCTTCACGGTTTTTCACTGTAAATTCATTGTTATGGCGTACTGTAACCATGGTATCAGTTAAATTACCATCCAAATCCACTGTAGCATTGGTTTGGGCAATTACATTATTACCTTCATCAATAGCCGATAAGTAATCTATCTGGGAAGTTATTTTGCCATTTTCCACTCGTCGATATGGAGTTTCTAAAAAACCATAATCATTAGTTCTAGCATAACTAGCCAATGAATTAATCAAACCAATATTTGGTCCTTCTGGAGTTTCAATTGGACAAAGACGACCATAGTGAGTTGGATGTACATCACGTACTTCAAAACCAGCTCGTTCTCGAGTCAAACCACCAGGACCTAAAGCAGAAATCCGCCGTTTATGGGTAATCTCAGAAAGTGGATTATTTTGATCCATAAACTGTGATAATTGGCTAGAACCAAAAAATTCCCGAATGGCTGCTGATACCGGTTTGGCATTAATCAATTCCTGTGGCATCATTTGAGCTGATTCTGGTTGGCTTAACCGTTCTTTAACTGCTCTTTCTACTCGTACCAATCCAATTCTGAATTGGTTTTCAGTCATTTCACCAACACTTCTTACTCGCCTATTACCTAAGTGATCAATATCATCAATATCACCTTTACTATTACGAATATCGTTAATAGTGCGCAATACTTCAATGATATCATCTGGAGACAAAATTCCAGAACCAGTAGTCTTTTTTCTACCAATTCTACGATTGAATTTCATCCGTCCTACTTCTGACAGATCATAACGTTCTGGAGTAAAAAATAAATTGTTAAATAATGCTTTAGCTGATTCACTCGTAGGTGGTTCGCCAGGTCGCATCATCCTATAAATTTCTACCCAAGCTTCTACTGGACTAGTAGTTGGATCGATTTTTAAAGTATTAGATACATAAGGACCACGATCTAAATCGTTAGTATATAGAACTTCAAACTGTTCAATATCATGTTCTTGTAAAAGAATTAAAGTATCTTCGGCAATTTCGTCATTGGCTTTAATAATTACTTCACCATCATTTGGTGATATAACATCATGGGCCAATATTTTACCAAGCAGAAAATTATCAGCGTTTCCTTCTGAATAATTTTGTGGAATTCTAATTATTTCTATTTTTTGTAGTTGTTTTATTAACTTAGGAGTAATACGTCTTCCAACAGTAACTATCACATTGCCATCAGCATCTTTTATATCAAAAGGAGCCATTTCATTACGTAGTTGTTTAAAATCAATTTGCCAGTAAAAATCGTTATCTTTTTGTTTAATTTTATGAGTGTCAAAGAACTTAGATAAAATTTGCTCATTATTAAATTCCAATGCTCGCAGAATAATAGTAGCTGGTAATTTACGACGGCGATCGATTCTAACGTATAGGCAATCTTTGTGGTCAAATTCAAAATCTAACCATGAACCACGATAAGGAATTATTCTAGCATTAAATAAAATTTTACCAGAAGTATGTGTTTTACCTCGGTCATGATCAAAGAAAACTCCGGGTGAACGATGTAATTGCGATACGATAACACGTTCGGTACCATTGATAACAAAGGTTCCATTTTTAGTCATTAAGGGAATTTCACCCATGTAGACTTCTTGCTCTTTAACATTTTTTACTGCTTTAGAGTCTTTATCGCAAATAATTAGTCGTACTTTGACTCGTAAAGAAGTGGCATAGGTCATACCACGCAATTGACATTCTTTAACATCAAAAGTTGGTTTACTAAGCCGATAACTAGCATATTCAAGAGTCGCATGACCGGAAAAACTATTTATAGGAAATACAGATTTAAAAGCAGCATGCAGACCTTTATCAGATCTTTTTTCTATTGGAGTATCTATTTGTAGCAGATCTTTATAAGAATCAAGCTGAATAGCTAACAAATAGGGCACTTCTAATATGCTGGGATATTTCCCAAAGCTTTTACGAATGCGTTTTTTTTCAGTGAACGAGTAGGGCATAGTTGTCATCAACTAATTTTGAAAAACTGCATGAATTCTTGATTCAAGGTAGTGTAACTAAGCAAGTTATCTCCCTTGAGGAGGTTGGATTGTTGTCGGTTGTTACCGAAATAAGTTCCAGCTGTGTGGTAACTTTTATAATATATCTTAATAAAAATATGGTTAGTAATCCATTACTAACCATATTATATGTTTCCCAGTTGGAAACAAATCAAATATTTTTCAATAGTTGATTACTTGATTTCAGCACCACCACCAGCTTCTTCAATTTCTTTCTTGATTTTTTCAGCTTCGTCTTTAGGAACATCTTCCTTAACAACTGAAGGAAAACCTTCAACTAAAGATTTAGCTTCTTTAAGTCCTAAACCAGTGATACCACGGATAGCTTTAATAACTTGAACTTTCTTTTCGCCAAAGCTGGTTAAAGATACTGTGAATTCAGTTTGTTCTACTGCAGAGGCAGCATCGCCAGCAGCAGCTGGGGCTACGGCTGCGGCTACTGCAACTGCTGCTGAAACTCCAAATTTATCTTCCATTGCTTTAACAAGTTCTACTACTTCCATCACTGACATATCAGCAATGGCATCTAAAATATCTTCTTTGGCTACTGCCATAATACTCTCCTAATTTCTGATTTGAATTTCTATGAAATTCCTAAGATGGTTTACTATCGCCTACTGCAGCTATTGTACGCACAAGTTTAGTATGAGGCTCAGCGAGGGTACGTACCAATTTGCTAATAGGTGCTTGCATAACGGACATCAGCATACTAACAGCTTCGTCATAGGTTGGTAATTTAGCTACATCAGTTATTGACTGAGCTGGTAATAATTTACCACCAATAGCAACAGCTTTAACAACTATTTTTTTGTTAGTTTTGCTAAAATCATCGATAACTCGTGCTGCAGCACCAGGATCGTCAATAGAAAATGCTAACACAATCGGTCCAACCAAAGCTTCTTGCAGACACTCAAAATCAGTACCAGCAACAGCTCTTTTAGCTAAAGTATTTCTTACTACACGTAAGTAAACCCCAGCTTCCCGTGCCTTTCTCCGCAAGTCAGTCATTTCTGTAACAGTCATACCAAGATATTCGGTAGCAACCGCAGAATGAGCAGTACTAGCAATTTCATTAACGGTGGCAACGATAGCTCGCTTATCATCTAATTTAAGCGGCATTAACGTTCTCCTAGGTTTATAATAATAAGCAAACCAAAGTTTGCCATCTACGTAGGATTTATTAAGAACCTACGGTCTTTGATGACTGCTGGAATAATTCCAGTAGCACAAAGTCGGTAAAAAATATGTTTATGTATCTGAATAATTTCTAAAGAAATAATTATAGAGTCGCTTGGTCAATTATTATACCAGGACCCATAGTTGTTGATACGGTAATTTTTTTCAAATAAACACCTTTTGCGGTGCTTGGCTTAATTTTCTGTAAGTCAGTAATTAAAGCCGTTAAATTTTCATGTAAAGCTTGAGGAGTAAATGAAACTTTCCCTATAATACAATGAATAATACCTGCTTTATCAGTCCGGTAACGAACTTGTCCAGCTTTAGCAATTTTCACTGCTGCTGCTACATCAGGAGTAACAGTACCTACTTTCGGGTTAGGCATTAAACCTCTAGGACCTAAAATTTTACCTAACTGACCAACAACTCTCATAGTATCAGGAGAGGCAATCACAACATCAAAATCTAAAAAACCTTTTTTAACTTGATCAGCTAAGTCTTCAAATCCAACTATATCTGCACCTGCTTCTTTAGCTTCTATAGCGTTATCACCTTGAGTAAATACTGCTACTCTAACTTCTTTTCCAGTACCATTAGGTAATACTGTAGAACTGCGAACTGATTGTTCAGATTTACGTGGATCAACCCCTAAATTTACGCTAACATCTACTGATTCAATAAATTTAGTTTGGGGAATTGATTTTAATATTTCAAATGCTTCTTCAATTGGATAAGACTTGTCAGGCTGTACTTTTTCTTTAATTATTTTCGCACGTTTACTTAGCTTTGCCATCTTACATTCCCTCCACTTCTATTCCCATACTTCTAGCACTACCTGCAATAATTTTTACTGCAGCCTCCAAATCGTTGGCATTCAAATCTGCCATTTTAATCTTGGCAATTTCTTCAGCTTGTTCTTTAGTTACTTTGCCGACCTTATGAGTATGAGGTGTTTTACTACCGCTTTTAATACCAGCTGCCTTCTTTAATAGAATAGATGCTGGTGGAGTTTTAATAATAAAAGTAAAACTACGATCAGAATAAGCAGTAATAACAACCGGTGTAGGCATTCCCGGTTCTAATTTTTGGGTTTTAGCATTAAATGCTTTACAAAACTCCATTATATTCAGGCCATGTTGACCTAAAGCAGGTCCAACTGGTGGACTTGGATTAGCCTGACCAGCTTTCACTTGTAATTTAATATATGCCTGTACTTTTTTTGCCATTTTATTTTCCTAAGCACCGGGTTAAACGCTTTACAGCTCCCCGTTTAAATAATTATTCTTTTTCAACTTGTCCAAATTCTAACTCAACTGGAGTTGAACGTCCAAAAATTCTTACTGCAACTCGTAACCGATTTTTTTCATAGTTAGCTTCTTCAACTACACCATTAAAATCGTTAAAAGGTCCATCAATAACACGAACTACCTCACCTACTTCAAATAATACTTTAGGTCGTGGTTTTTCTGATCCATCTTTAATATGTTGTAAAATGGCTTCGGCTTCTTTATCAGAAATTGGCGTTGGTGGAACAAATCTATCTTTGCTTTTACGTTCACTACCACCGATAAATCCCATAACTTTAGGTACACTTTTCACTAAATGCCATGCTTCATCGTTCATATCCATTTGAACTAAAACATAACCAGGATAAAGTTTACGGTCGCTTTTACGTTTTACTCCATCTCGCATTTCCACAACTTCTTCGATTGGAACTAAAATATCGCCAAAACAGTGGGACAACGAACTTAATCTAACTCTTTCTTCGAGAGATGATTTAACCCGTCTTTCAAAGTTAGAATAAGTATGCACGACATACCACCGCATTGCCATACGATCAACCTCCTTGACCAGTAAATATTCTAACTGCCCAAAGTAATAAACTATCTAATGACCAAATTATTAAAGCAACCATAACTACCATTAATAATACAACACCAGTCATTTGCATCGTTTCCTGCCGAGTTGGCCACACCACTCTTCGTACTTCCATATGAGATTGGCGGACAAAATCAACTGTGGAACGACCTTTAGTAGTTGTTGATGCAACAAAAAAAGCAATACCAACTATACTTAGTATACTTACAACACGTAAAAGCAGGGAATATTCAGAAAAATAATGGAAACCGAAGATACCAGACGCAACCAAAACAGCTACTAATATCCATTTTATAAAATCAACAAGTTTATTGGAAGCAGCGGTTTTTATTTTTGTATTCATTATTGAATTGATAAAGGAAATAATGGCAGGCCAAGAGGGACTCGAACCCCCAACCTTCTCGTTTGGAGCGAGATGCTCTGCCAAATTGAGCCATTGGCCTAAATAAAACTGTTCATTATTAAATCTTAAAATGAACTATATTAATACTTGATTTGTTAAAATATATTTAGTAAACAAGTCTATCATATTAACATTAAAATTACAAAAAATAATTATTAATTTTTTTTATAATTAATTGAAAATTTTGAAAATTGAAAGTTTATTTAGAACCTCCAATTTTCTAAAAAATTATTCAATAATTTTAGCTACAACACCAGCACCTACAGTACGACCACCTTCACGAACTGCAAAGCGTAATCCTTCTTCCATTGCAATAGGAGCAATCATTTTAACAGTCATTTTAACATTGTCGCCAGGCATTACCATTTCAATTCCTTCTGGTAATTCACAAGCACCAGTTGTATCAGTAGTACGGAAATAAAACTGAGGACGATAACCATTAAAAAATGGAGTATGTCTTCCGCCTTCTTCTTTACTTAATACATAAACTTCTGCTTCAAAATGAGTATGTGGGTTAATTGTACCAGGTTTAGCAAGTACTTGTCCACGTTCTACGTCTTCACGTTTAGTACCACGTAATAACACTCCAACATTGTCACCAGCTCTACCTTCGTCTAACAACTTACGGAACATTTCAACACCAGTACAAATTGTTTTAGCAGTATCTTTAATACCAACAATTTCTATTTCTTCACTAACTTTAACGATACCACGTTCAATCCGACCTGTTACTACAGTACCACGTCCTGAGATAGAAAATACATCTTCAATCGGCATCAAGAAAGGTTGATCTATATCACGTTCTGGCTGAGGAATATATCTATCCATTTCATCAACTAATTTTATAATTGATGGTATTCCAATGTCAGAAGTATCACCTTCTAATGCTTTTAATGCTGAACCAACTACTATAGGGATATCGTCACCAGGAAATTCATAACTTTCCAATAATTCCCGTACTTCCATCTCTACTAATTCTAATAATTCTTCATCATCAACTTGGTCAGCCTTATTCATATATACAACTATATATGGTACACCAACTTGACGAGCTAACAGAATATGTTCACGAGTTTGTGGCATAGGACCGTCAGCTGCTGATACAACTAAAATTGCTCCATCCATCTGAGCAGCACCAGTGATCATATTTTTAATATAATCAGCATGTCCTGGACAATCTACATGAGCATAATGACGGACTTCAGATTCATATTCGACATGTGCTGTAGCAATTGTAATACCCCTAGCTCTTTCTTCTGGAGCATTATCAATTTGATCATATCCTTTAAATTCTCCCCCAAACTTTTCTGACATACACTTTGTTATGGCGGCTGTTAAAGTGGTTTTACCATGATCAACGTGACCTATTGTACCAACATTAACATGTGGTTTGCTGCGATCAAATTTTTCTTTGGCCATAAAATAAACCTTTTTTCTTTATAAAGTAAATTATTTTTGGAGCCCATAACCGGATTCGAACCGGTGACCTCACCCTTACCAAGGGTGTACTCTACCAACTGAGCTATATGGGCGTGTATCTTATATTGTATACTATTTTTATATATTGGAGCGGGCGAAGGGACTCGAACCCTCGACATTCTGCTTGGAAGGCAGAAACTCTACCAACTGAGTTACACCCGCTTAATTTTTTGGAGGGGGGAGGATTCGAACCTCCGTAGGCGTAGCCAACAGATTTACAGTCTGCCTCCTTTAACCACTCGGACACCCCTCCCAGATTCTTTTCGTAAAATATTCTAAATATGGTTTGGGCTTTTGAATTTTTGTTTAGATTTAGTAAAATATTTGGAGGGAGGAGGATTCGAACCTCCGTAGACATAGTCAACAGATTTACAGTCTGCCTCCTTTAACCACTCGGACATCCCTCCGTAAACCTAAAAGTATGAAATTATGCCGGATTTTTTATTAAATGTCAACCTTAAAATTATCTTTTTTTATAAAAAATTTAAATTAATAAGAAATATTTAATTAAACACTTGATTATTAATATAATAAATTGTATTCTAAATTTCACACAAATATTGATTATTTTAATATGGAAATTTTTGGCCCTATACCATCCAGAAGATTAGGACGCAGTTTGGGTATAAATAATATTCCTCCTAAATCTTGTTCTTATTATTGTGCTTATTGTCAAGTTGGACCTACAGAAAATACAGAGATACAATTACGTCATTTTTATGGTTCTGAACATCTAGTAACTCAAGTCACCAAACGAGTCCAACAGCTACGTGAACAAGGAGAAGATATAGATTATTTATCTTTTGTTCCAGATGGAGAACCAACTTTAGATGCTGATCTTGGAGCAACTATAGACCAACTTCGACCTTTAGGCATTAAAATAGCTATTATCACTAACGCTTCCTTAATTGAAAATCCACAAGTTCGAGAAACTTTAAAAAAAGCTGATTGGTTATCTATAAAAATAGATAGTGTAAATCCTAAAATTTGGCAACGAGTTAATATTCCTCATCCAAGTCTTAAACTAAACAATATTTTAGCTAGTATTTTAAGTTTTGCAACTGAATATGAAGGAACTTTAGTTAGTGAAACTATGTTAATAAAAAATCGGAATGTTGATAAACAATCGGCCTATGAAATTGCTGAATTTATTCAACGTTTAAAGCCTAAAACTGCCTATTTTTTAATTCCAACTCGTCCTCCTGCTATATCATCTATTCGTCCTCCAGATTCGGAAGAATTACAGCAATTTTATAATATTATCAGTCAAAAATTAACTAATATTGAATATTTAACTGGTTATGAAGGCAATCTATATACTTCTACTGGCAACGTAGCTGAAGATATTCTTAGTATTACAGCTGTTCATCCAATGCGAGAGGAAGCTATACAAGAATTATTAATTAAACATGAAGCTAATTGGGATATTATAGATAATTTACTTACTCTTGGTAAGATTAAGCTAACTGAATATCAAGGCAATAAATTTTACGTGAATAATTCTATAAAGAGTAGCATCAAGATGTAATTCGTCATTACATCCTACATAATATTGATCTACAATAAAGGCATTCTATGAGTTCTATATTAGATATTAATAATTTACATATTTCTTTTTTCACTGATGAAGGTGAATTAAAAATAGTACAAAACATTGCTTTCAATATACAAGCTGGAGAAACTGTAGCACTTGTAGGAGAATCAGGTTGTGGTAAATCAATAACTGCTTTGGCTATCATGAGTCTAATTGATGAACCAGGTCGAATTACTAAAGGAAGCATAAAACTCAACGAACAAGAAATGATTGGGTTATCAAAAATAAAATTACAGCAGATTAGAGGTCGAAAGATAAGTATGATTTTTCAAGAACCTATGACTTCTCTTAATCCTGTATTTACTATTGGTGATCAAATTAGCGAAGTTCTAATCCATCATTTTGAGATGACAAAAAATGACGCTCAACAAGAATCTATTAACTTATTAAAAAAAGTAGGGATATCATCTCCACATAGTCGTATCAAACAATATCCTCATGAATTGTCTGGTGGCATGAAACAACGAGTAATGATTGCAATGGCATTAGCATGTAAACCAGACTTGTTAATAGCAGATGAACCAACTACAGCATTGGATGTAACTATACAAGCTCAGATTTTGCGATTACTTAAGCAATTACAAGATGAAATGGGTATGGCAATTTTATTAATTACTCATAATTTAGGAGTAGTTGCTCATTTTGCTCAAAGGGTTATAGTTATGTATGCTGGAGAAATTGTAGAATATACTGGAGTACATCCTTTATTTAAACAACCTTTGCATCCTTATACTCAAGCATTATTAAAAACTTTACCAGTACTTGGACATAAACGATTAGATACTATTGCTGGTAACGTTCCTATGCCATTTGAATATCCATCTGGTTGTAGTTTTAGTAATCGCTGTATTAAAAAAATGGCACGTTGTCCTCAGGATAATCCTTATTTATTAGAACATTTATCTAAACATCATGTTGCATGTTGGCTTTATAATTAATTCATGAAATTATATTTAGATAAATTACTTAATTTGTTGAATTAATAGCTTTAATATTATTAAAAAATTTAGATTAAAGGATGAACTTGATGAATTATAAACATAATGTAATTTTAGTCATTGATGATAACATTAATAATATTAAAGTTGTAGTTGATTCTCTAACAATTCATGGATTTGAAATTGCTATTGCTAAAAATGGCACGATTGGAATAAAAAGAGCCGAAATGTTGCAACCAGCTTTAATTTTATCCGATGTTATGATGCCAGGAATAGATGGTCTTGAAACTTGTCGTCGTTTAAAAGCAAATGATATTACTAAAGATATTCCCGTAATTTTTATGACGGTTTTAGATCGAGTTGAAGATAAACTAAAAGGATTTGAAGTTGGTGGAGTAGATTATATTTCTAAACCTTTGCAAGAACAAGAAGTATTAGCACGGGTAAAAACTCATCTCGAATTAAGAAATTTACATCTACAACTTGCTACTAAAAATAAAAAATTACAACAAGAGATTCAGGAACGTAAACAAGCAGAAGCAGAAACTAAAATTGCTAATCGTCTTAAGAGGGAATTTGTGGCTAATATGAGTCATGAAATTCGTACTCCTATGAATGCAATTATGGGATTTACCCAACTAGTTTTGAATACAACTCTAACTGCTGAACAAAGGGATTATATAGAAACAATAGATATATCTTCCAATACTTTACTGAATATTATTAATGATATTTTAGATTTTTCTAATATGGAAGCAAATAAATTAGAAATAGAATATGTACCTTTTAGTTTAGGAGAAGTATTAAAAAAACTGGCTAAATTATTCAAAACCAAGATTGCAGAAAAAGGACTAATATTACGTGTTATAAATAAAGGAACCTCAAGGCGTATTATAGGTGATCCTATACGTTTAGAACAAATACTTATTAATCTTATTGGTAATGCTATCAAATTTACTCAAGCTGGCACAATTACAGTTGATATCAGTCAAGTATATGAGCATGAAGAAAAAATTTCCCTACAATTTTCTATTAAAGATACTGGAATAGGAATTTGTGAAGAAACTATTCCATCTTTATTCGATTCTTTTAGTCAAGCTGACGGTTCTACTACTCGTAAATTTGGTGGTACTGGATTAGGATTAGCAATTTGCCAACGTATAATAGATATTATGAATGGTAAAATTTGGTTAGAATCTCAACCAGATAAAGGTACAGTAGTTAATTTTATTCTTACATTTGGCTATGATTTTAATCAAACAATTTCTGAAATAGATATTAAACCACCTATTATAACTAGTAACAATGCTAAAATTTTGTTGGTAGAAGATAATTTAATCAATCAAAAATTAGTTGAATTAATTTTAACCAAAAGAGGTTTCCTAGTTTCTGTTGCTGATAATGGTATAGAGGCAATTAAGATGCTTGAAACTAATAATTTTGATATAATTTTTATGGATGTACAAATGCCAGAAATGAATGGGAATGCAACTACTAAATTAATTAGAAAAAATCATAAATATAATAATTTACCTATTATTGCCATGAGTGCTAATACCATGGAAAATGATAAAGAAAAAAGTTTAGCAGCAGGTATGAATGATTATATTATTAAACCAATTGATACTAAACAACTATTTATCACCTTAAATAAATGGATATAATAGCTATTTATAGGAATATATTTTTTTTAAGCTATGCAATCTCCTTAAATTAAATATCATCCTCTCCAAATTTACTCATCAAACATTATTTTATAATGAGGTTAAGTTCAATTGAAATTTCTGAATTTAATATTAATGTTATATTCAAGTCAAACAATGGCATGCTGCTTGCAAAATCAAGGTATTTGTGGAGATGAATGTTGTGATGGCATGATGTTTTCTAAAATAGATTGTGGGCACAAGTTTATTGAATTACCAACAACTATAAAACCTAATTTAGAATATAAAAAAAATTCTGTAGAATCACCTTCTAATTGGTTATATATTTGGACAGATTCAAATACTAACATTCCACATTTATCTAGCACATTTCCGCCTTGGTATCGCAATCCTTTATATCCAGAAAATTATCCCAGAGTATTAGTATATGATGAATATAATCGTCTAATTGATGATACTGGAACCAAAATTGGCAAACAAGAAGCGTCTGAATTTCGTCAACAAGCCATCACTAATTTAAAACAGCAAGAACAATATAATAAAATTAGTAAATTAAAATCTGATGAGAAAATTAAACAAGAACGTCTCAAATATTTACAAGCAAATTGGAGTAAAACTGGAATTATAAGTACAGAAATGCAGCAGTTATTAACTGAACAAGTGGAAAAAAAACAAATTACCATAGCTATGAATGAGGAACAAGTATTACAAGCATGGGGAATTCCTGAATCTAATATAAAAGAAATCATTGATAATAAAGTAAAAAAAGTTTTAATTTATAAACAGGGTAAAATTTTATTGGTTGATGATATAGTCAAATCAATTCAAAAAAACTGAATTAACCATTTCATCATTCACAAAATACTAATTAAACTTCTTGTTTCAACAACTCATATGTTAGAATGTTTGAATATTATAACTATTAATTAAAATTATGATTAAAGTAGCAATTGTTGGTGGTACTGGTTATACTGGTGTTGAGTTATTGCGTCTATTAGTTAATCATCCTCAAGTTCAAATTCAAACTGTTACCTCTCGTACTGAAGCTGGTAAAAATGTAACTGATTTATTTCCAAATTTACGTGGATATTTAGATTTAAAGTTTACTAAACCAGAAAATTTAACTGCCAACGACATAGTATTTTTTGCTACTCCCAACGGCATTGCCATGCAAGATACTCCTGCCTTACTAGCTGGTGGAGTTAAAGTAATTGATTTAGCAGCAGATTTTAGAATCAAAGATGTGATAGTATGGGAAAAATGGTATGGTATGACCCACAACTGTCCAGATTTACTTAAAGAGGCAGTCTATGGTTTACCAGAATTAAATCGAGCTAAAATAGCCAAAGCACGTTTGGTTGCTAATCCTGGTTGTTACCCAACTGCTGTATTATTAGGTTTCTTACCATTAATTGAAGCTGGTATTATTGATCTTAATGATTTGATAGCTGATGTAAAATCAGGAGTAAGTGGAGCTGGTCGTAAAGCAAATGTATCAACTTTAATGAGTGAAACTGGGGAAAGTTTTAAAGCTTATAATGTTGCTGGTCATAGACATTGGCCAGAAATTTGCCAGAGTTTAAATATCAGTGCCGGACAACCAGTAGATTTAACTTTTGTACCTCATTTATTACCAATGATTAGGGGCATTGAAGCTACGTTATATAGCAAAACTTTACGCTCAATTTCTTTAGCTGAAATTCAAGATATATTCATCCAACGTTATCAAAATGAAGCTTTTGTCGATGTATTGCCGTTAAATTCATATCCAGAAACTCGTAATGTGCGAGGAGCTAATATATGTCAATTGGCTATCCATCAATCTAATAATAGATTAGTTATATTATCAGTAATCGATAATTTAGTTAAAGGTGCTGCTGGTCAAGCTATACAAAATATGAATATTATGAACGGATTGCCAGAAAATACTGGTTTAACCAATGTAGCCTTAGCACCTTAAACATGCAAATTTTTTATCATCATCCTTTGCCATCTAAACAAAAGCCAGTTCCAACTGTGATGGCAGTTAAACAACATCGTCCTTGGTTATGTCCACTTTTATTATTTACAACTATAATAACAGTAATTGTGGGCGGATTATACTTATGGAATGCTAGTGTTAAAGCATTACGGCAAGATAAACAAAATTTTATAGAACAATATTTAAAGAATCAGCCAACTCAACCAACCATTTCAGAAACTCAAAAATTAAAGTTAAAATTAGAAACGGTAATTTCTACTGCTGAAAAAATGGCTCAATCTTTAAGTCAATTACAAGAACAACATCTTGATGCAACTGAAGAACTTAATTTTTATAAACATTTAGTTAATTCTTCATCAACTAAATCAGGAGTTGTAGTCAGTAGTTTTGCATTACATAAAATGGCGAGGGATTATATTTATAAATTAGTGTTAACTCAACAGAATACTAAAACTGCTAATGGTACAGTTCAAATAAATTTGGTTGGGAAATTAAATAGTAAGACTAAACGATTTAATATGGTAGCTATCACAGAAGATTCTATACCAGCTATTAACTATAAAATTAATTATTTTGAACGTTTTACTGGTAAAATTATTTTGCCTAAAAACTTTATACCAGAACATCTTATTATTTATCTAGCAACCAAAAATAATCAAGTTACCGAAGAAATTAATTTCAAATGGGAAGAATTATAACTAAAGGAATAAATTATGTGGGGAAACCGTAAAAGAAAAGTTACTAGAATTGATTCATTAATAGGACAACGAACTAAAATTAAAGGAGAAATTTTTTTCAGTGGTGGTTTGCATGTTGATGGTATAATTGAGGGCAATATAACCGCTCTTAAAGATGAAGATAGTTCAGTATTAACTTTAAGTGAGCAAGGAACTATTAAAGGAGATATACGAGTACCAAATGTAATTATTAATGGCACTGTACAAGGTAATGTATATGCAGAAGAACATACAGAATTAGCACTTAATGCTCGTATCATTGGCAATGTATACTATAACCTGATTGAAATGGCTATGGGAGCTGAAGTAAATGGCAGTCTAATTCATAGTGTAGATATGGATGAACAGCCAGTATTACCTTTGGAACATAATAAAATATCCACACCATAAAACCTAAGATTTCTTGTATAAGATTATTCCAACTAGCAACATAAGCAAAATATCTACACTACCACCACCTCCTTGATAATCTGGTTTATGAATAATTTTATAATCTTGTGGTGCTTCTTTAATTTTGTCTTGGAATAATCTAAGTTGTCTAGTAAGATTTAATACCAGCTCTTGGCTTGCTGACTTAAAACCTTTCGTACTATCAATTCGAATTTGTTCTGATAAATTAACTGGTGTAGCTCGGCTTTTTATATGGCTAATTCCTGGAGAACGGAATAACATTTTTCGGCTTTTTATATCATAAATAGCAGCATCCACCATCGTATGGGTAGCATTTTTTTCTCCTGGTATTATATAAGCTCCCACTAAAGTCCAATAAGTTATAGAAGCTAAACCACTATCAGTAAATCTAGTTTGATCATATGAAATTAAAGCTATTACATCAATACCATACATGGTACTAATCTGATCTAAATTAGCAAAACTACCTTTTGAAGTTAGATATGCAGATGGAATTATTTCAATAGATTTTACAAAATTATACTGTTTAAAATGTTTACTTATTTCTCGCATTAAATCAATCTTATCTCTTTCGGTAAGATTTCTATTTCTACTTGGTACAAATGCAATCCCTACTCTTAAAGGTAAATTTAAAGCTGGAATTTTAGGAATTTCTATTGGTTTTTTATCTGGATAAAGATATTGAACTACACTACTGCTATGATGTCTAGTTTTAGAAAAACTGCAACTAATCAATGTAGTAGATATAATTATTAATAATAAAACAAATGTAATTTTTCTTATATTCATGTTAAAAAAACTCAAAATGATAGCCAGCAACAACAGTATCAGCCTCTACAAAATCACTCACATCTGATAGCTCTAATTTAATATGCACTGATGCTTGTGGTCGCATTTGTTGTCCGATTACAGGAGATTGTTGCAAATATTCTATTGAAGTAAAATTACGTTGGGCAATAGGTTTCCCATTATAATCTTCAAAAGTCAATTGTAAATCAGGATATGGTTGTGGAAAAGTGGCAGTATTGGTAAAAGTTGCTTCAAATTGGATTGCATCATCAATTTCATGGTGAACTTGAGCAATGTGATCTTGCATTAAAAAACTGGCAGTGTCATAAGTTGGAGGTAATTCACATAAAAAATTATAACAAAGTTTTTCTAACCAAGGTCTAACTTCTTGATGTTGTAATATTTTATTTGGTTGCCAATACCATGTATATTGGCCGACTAGTATAGCTCCAAATAAAATTACCAGCAATGCCCAAAAAAAGAATGATCCCCAAGAACGGCCTTCTTCATAAACATCTTCTTCTAATAATTCTGGCACATCTTCTTCTTGAAATTTATCTGTTTGTTTCGCTACAGCTTGTTTGGGTAATTGGCTTAATAAATGATTAGTTGCATTAAAAATACTATGACAGTGACTACAACGAACATGTCCCTGAGCGATATTCAGGTGTGCCGCTGTGACACGAAATATAGTTTGACAGTGGGGACATTGAACATGCATTTTTATAGTCCTATAATAATATTATAAATCCAAGGTTTATTTAATATTATACACAGATTTTTTTATTAGTTCAAAAATATAGTAAACAAAATGATAAAAGTGTATTTAAAGTGTTATATGGTTGTTTAGTCAATATTTGTATATAATAAGCTCTTCATAATTATAAAATTTAACATTACTAATGAATATAAAAAATAGTACTTTACTTATCGTAGATGATATTCCAGCAAATTTAATGATGTTATGTACTTTTTTAAATAATACTGGTTTCAATGTAAATATTGCCGAAAGTGGTGAAGATGCTATTGAACAAATCAAATATACAATTCCTGATCTAATTTTGTTGGATGTTATGATGCCAGGAATGGATGGTTTTGAAACTTGTATTCGTTTGAAACAAGACGAAATTACTAAAGATATTCCAATAATTTTTATGACAGCATTATCTGATACAGTAGATAAAATAAAAGGTTTTGAGGTTGGAGCTGTTGATTATGTCACTAAACCAGTACAACAAGAAGAATTATTAGCTCGTATTAATACCCATTTAATTCTAAGAGCTCAACAAAAAATTCTTGAACAACAAAATGGCGAATTAGAAGCTTTTTCTCACACTGTGGCTCATGATCTTAAAAATCCACTTGGAGCAGTTATTGGTTTAAGCAGCACATTGTTAGAAAGTTTAGATGAATGGTCAAAACCTCAAGTGTTAGAAAGTTTGGAAATAATTGATATGGCCAGTACCAAGATGCTAAACATTATTAATTCTTTACTTTTGTTATCTAGTGCTCGCAGTCAAACTGTGGTGATGAAATCAATAAATATGGCAGATATCGTTGCTGACGTACAAAATAATATGGCTTCTTTAATCACTGAATATAAAGGAGAAATAACTATATCAAAAACTTGGCCCAATACCAAAGGTCATGCTGATTGGATTTGGGAAGTTTGGGCTAATTATATTTCTAATGGTTTAAAATATGGTGG
>JQIA01000697.1_pt1 | contig 17544 bp, 18 predicted proteins | sample 811431 | NCBI WGS metagenome assembly JQIA01 (sample SAMN02998118, study PRJNA258478) | marine sediment metagenome | biome: marine; feature: seafloor; material: sediment; isolation source: oil-polluted sediment collected from 3 locations (0.5 km, 0.7 km and 0.9 km)... | place: USA: Gulf of Mexico ...
CAGGGCTTTCTGTATAAGAAATGGTTCCTTGCGCATGCTTACCAACCGCCACTGTTGCCTTAATAGCCGTTTCAAGGTTACGCACATCGTTCATCGCATCAAAAATACGGAAGACATCCATCCCATTATCAGCAGCACGTTCAACAAACTTATGCACCACATCATCAGCATAATGCCTATAACCTAGTAGATTCTGCCCACGTAACAACATTTGCTGCTGTGTGTTAGGCATGGCCTGTTTTAATGCACGCAAACGTTCCCAAGGATCTTCGCCTAAATAACGAATACAAGCGTCAAACGTTGCTCCTCCCCAGGTTTCCAGAGACCAGTAGCCAATTTTATCTAGCTTCTCGGCAATAGGTAGCATATCTTCAATACGCAAACGGGTTGCAAATAGAGACTGATGTGCATCACGCAGCACGACATCGGTAATTTTTAATGGATTAGTCATAATTATTTATTATTTAGAGCGAAAACGTTGAATGGCAATAGATATCGCAGCCACGATATCCTCATCAATTTTTACTGGGCCTCGGGCGTTGGTATGATGGTCTGTTACGGCAGGTTCATATCGTAAAATAATATTTGAAACCACTTTAATGATAATCACCAATAAGCCCAAAATGAAGAAAACCATCCCCATTCCAAGCATCATTAGGTTAAGACCTTGATCTATTAAATTTGAAATATTCATTGCGCCATTATAAGGCATTTTTCACTAAAAGAGGTATTTGAAGGTTTGCTAAAGCACCGCCAAGCCTATTTAAAGCGAAACAGAGGTCTGTTAACCAAACTCTGGCACCAGTGCTGCCCTGACTCACCCTGTTAAAAAATCTCTAATCAAAGAGCTTACTCCTCTAGCCCACGCCTCTTATTTACTCGATCATCAGCGACCTTTTGTTCTTGCTTATCCGCTGCGAAAGCTTCTTCTTTTTTCGATTTCTGAATTAGTTTATCGACAACTTGCCTTCGGCTATGTGATTCTTTAAATACCTGTTTATGCCCATCCAACTGTTTTCCTGCACGCTGAACTACACTAGTTTGTTCGACAATTGCACGATCGAGCTTCTGCACAAACGTTTGATATTCTTGCAACATAAGAGCAGAAAGCCCCAATTCCCCTCTTGCCTTAAATTGCACCACATAATCTTCTCGATAAGCTTGCAGCTGTTTCAACTGCTGAATGCCTGCCTGCTGCACGTCTGCAGATTTATTCATATCTACCGCAGCCGCAACCTCTTTGTTTTCAGCTATTTTTTTAACCGGTGCAAAACGTTTCGATTTTTTCACTATTGCCATTAATTCACTTCAGGCACGGCTTGCGCCTGCCCTCTCTCAAGAACATCCTTCAAACCACCAAGACTTTGTCCAAAATCGACCGCCTCATGCGAGTTTTGCTGTAAAAAACTTAACATCGATTCTCGCATCCCAATGGCTTGATCAACCAAAGGATTAGAGCCCGCCTGATAAGCTCCGACATTAATTAAATCTGCATTTTGCTGATACGTTGAGTTGATTTTCCTAAACGTTCTCGCCATGTTTTGATGCTCCATAGGCACTACCTCTGTCATTAACCGACTCACAGATGCTTCCATATCTATCGCTGGAAAATGCCCCATTTCTGCTAAGCTTCTCGACAAATGCACGTGCCCATCAAGAATAGCTCTGCTTGCATCAGAGATAGGATCATTCGTGTCATCACCTTCTGTTAACACCGTATAAAACGCTGTAATTGAGCCATCTCCCTCATCTGAATTACCCGCTCGTTCAACCAAACTTGGTAACTTACTAAAGACCGAGGGCGGGTAACCTTTTGTCGCAGGCGGCTCATTAATCGCCAACGCTATTTCTCGTTGAGCTTGGGCATAACGCGTTAATGAATCCATTAACAATAAAACATTTTTCCCTTGGTCGCGAAAATATTCAGCAATGCTCGTTGCTAACATCGCACCATGCATTCTCATCAAAGGCGGATCATCTGCTGGCGATGCAACAACCACAGATCGAGCCATACCTTCTGGGCCTAAGGTTTTACTCACGAATTCACTAACCTCGCGCCCTCTTTCACCAATTAAACCCACCACAATAACGTCAGCCTTGGTATAACGAGTCATCATGCCAAGCAGTACACTTTTCCCAACACCACTACCTGCGAACAAGCCCAAACGCTGTCCCCGCCCGACAGTCAGTAAGGAGTTAATTGCACGAATACCTACATCCAGCGGTTCCTCAATCGGCTTTCGCCCTAACGGGTTCATTGGTCGCCCGTGCAACGGCATGGTATCGGTGGTATGAACAGGGCCACGCCCATCCAAAGGTTTACCACCACCATCAATAACTCGGCCAAGTAAAGCTGTCCCCACTCGCGCGACACTCGTCAAGCCCATTGGAATCACTCGGCAATCTTGCTCCAAACCTCGTATATCTCCCGTTGGCATTAAAAACAAGCGCTCGCCCGAAAAACCAACGACTTCTGCTTCAATACGGTGACCATCAACCGCCTCAATCATGCAGCGCCCCCCGATTGTCGAACGGCAGCCAATAGCCTCTAGAGTCAAACCAACCATCCGAGTCAATTTACCCTCAACCAACATAGGTTTAGGCTTTGAAATTCGTTCACTATAATTTTGCAAATGGTTAAGCCATTTATCTGCACGTTTTCTGGCAAAAGAAGAGCCCATCACCCGGCCGACCGCTCATCACCTAATGCTTGAGCAATAATGGTAGCAAGTCTATTTTCAATACTGGCATCAATCGTAGAAGCATCCGTTATCACTCGGCAACCACCTCTACTAATGATGGGGTCAGCCACAACAGTCCAGTGTGCATCCTCAGTCTCATCTAGTGATAAAGCCGCCTTAACGAGAGCAGCATCATCTGGGTGTAAAAACATACGTATATTTTGTGAGCTAGAGGGTAGCGCTGCTAGCGCTTCTTTCACCACACCCACAACCTCACCAGAGTCCGCTTTTAACTCACGCCTAACCAACTGCTTAGCAATTTGAATAGCTAAGGTGGCTATTTCTTTTTCTACACGCTCATCAAACTCATCATAAGGGGCCGCTAAGGACTGCATTACCGACTCCAATGTACTTAATTTTTGCTTAATTTGAGACTCAGCTACCTTTAGGCCTTTAGCCAAACCTTCTTGATAGCCTTTCTCTGACGCTTCTTGCATCGCTTGCTTTTGCAATGTTTCAAGGTCACCCGCAGTTAAGGCTCTCACTTGGGTTAAATCAACATCAACAGACTCACCCGCTGAAAATGCTGGAAATGTCCAGCTCTCAGCTTCACCCTTATTGTCACCACCGGAGTTAGACAAGAGCTTCGCCTCCACCAGCACCACCTAATGATATTTCACCAGAGTCGGCTAAACGTCTTGCAATAATTAACACTTCTTTTTGTGCAGACTCCACATCAGTCACCTTAGCGGGAGGCGCTGCTTCCATATCATCACGCAACATTTCTGCGGCACGTTTTGACATATTCGCAAACACTTTCTCTTTTAGTGCCTCTTCCGCACCACGTAATGCTAACGTCAATACATCCGTAGACACTTCTTTTAGCAGCCCCTGAATACCTCTATCATCAACATCAATTAAGTTAGCAAAAACAAACATTTTATCTTGAATTTTTTGCCCAATCTCATCATCCGCATCAACAACAGCATCAATTAATTCCCCACTAACAGAGCCTTCCATGAAGTTTAGAATATTAGCTGCCGTTTGAATACCACCCATTGTCGCAGACTGCGCACCTGAGTTACCTGATAGTTGTTTTTCCATAATAGAGTCAAGCTCTTGCAAGGCATCCGGCTGCACACCTTCCAGCACAGCAACTCGCATCAGCACATCAGGCCTTAACCTAGGCGCTAAAAAGCCCAAGGTTTCCGCTGCTTGATCACTATCTAAATAGGATAATACGATAGCAATAATCTGAGGGTGCTCTAAATGAATTAAATCTGCAATTGAACGCGGGTCCATCCACTTTAATTGCTCCAAACCTTTTGAGTTCCGCCCCAATAAAATACGGTCAATAACACCACCCGCTTTATCTGCCCCTAAAGCAGTCGTTAATACATTTTTGATATACTTATCTGAATCAATTCCCAGCGCTGTTTGACCGCCAATCGTCGCAATAAACTGCCCTACCACGATGTCTAGCATTTCAGTGGTCACGTTTTCTAATGTCGCCATTGCTGAGCCAACCATTTGCACCTCTTTCGGCCCCATGTGCTTCATAACACCTGCTGCATGCTCCTCGCCCAACGACAACAATAGAACTGCTGCTTTCGACACGCCATTCAGCTCTTGCTCTTTACTTTCCTCGTCAGCCATTATTCTTGTATCCAAGTTTTCATTACTTGAGCCACTCTTTTAGGGTCTTCACCCGCTATCTTTTGAGCCATTTCCAAGCGCTGTTCATAACTTTTAGGTGATTCTAACCTCATCAACTCTTCATCCTCTCCCAAGGCTAACACATCGTCCCCAGGCTGCCCTGCCGCACCGGGTAATGCTTGCATTCCTCCAGCCATTGGCTGCCCATTAGCATCCAGCATAACTTCTTGGCCACCTGCTATCGTGACTGTTGGTTTAGCCAGCAAGCTTTTAATGGTTGGCTTCAATACAACAAAAATAAGAATTAATGCGAAGATAACACCGACTGCTTGTTTTGCTGCATCAAGCACCCATGCTTGTTCAATTAGGGGTATTTCTGGTAGTTCGGCAAGTACCTCTGGCTGTTTGAACTTTAAATTTGTGACCGTCACACTGTCCCCGCGTAGCTCATTAAAGCCAATAGCCTCTTTAACCAAAGCCGTTAACTTTGCCAGCTCATCACTGGTATAGGCTTCAGAGCTCACAACACCCTCAGCCGATACTGCTTGCTTATGATCAATAACCACCGCCAGCGTCACCCGCTTTAATCGACCTGTCGATAATTTCGTATGACTGATTTTTTTATCAAGCTCATAGTTCTTAACCGCCCGCTTATTCACATTCATAGATCCTGACGAAGCTTCCGCACCCTCAGCTGCAGTAGCATCTTCTGGCGCTACGCCACCAGCAGGTGGCTGGTTAGATAAAGCGCCGGGCACACCCATAATACCTGCCAAGCTACTTTGCTGCTCACTGATTTGCTCACTACGCAGCGCAGATAAGTCAGGATTGTATTGCTCTTGCGTTTGCTCTGTTACCGTAAAGTCCACATCAACAGCCGCTGAGGCACGAATAGCTCCAGCACCCACGATAGGAAGCAAAATACTCTCAACGCGATCAATTAAATGATTTTCTACACCTTGCTTATATTCAAATTGGTTACTCGTCATCGACATAGAGTCATTTGATATGCGCGAACTAAGCAAGGTTCCCTTTTGGTCTACAATCGTCACTTGTGTTGAATCTAGTTGCGGAACAGCCGATGAAACCAAATGTAAAATGGCTGCAACTTCACCCTTTTTTAAACTACGACCTTGATGCATATCGATCACAACTGATGCACTTGGCTTTTTTCGGTGCCGTAAAAACACCGACTGTTTAGGAATCGCCAATAACACTCGTGCAGAGCGCACGCTTTGGATAGTAACGATTGAACGAGCAATTTCCCCTTCTAAAGCCCGTTGAATACGCACCTTTTCAATGGAGTGACTTGCACCAAACCCTGTCTCTTTTTCTAATAATTCAAACCCTTGCCCACCACCTCGCGGCAAACCTAAGCCCGCCATTTTCAAACGTAGCTCATCAACTTTTGATGATGGTACCAAAACTGCACCTGAACCTGCATCAAGCTTATATTCAACCCCTGACTGCTGCAAACCCGATACCACAGCACTTAGCTCGCGATCACCCAAATTGCTATAAAGCAAACTGTAATTGGGTGTCTGTGACCACAACACGACGGCCACCCCTAAGGCGACGCTGACCGCCAGTGCAACCATTACGCCAAGCTGGCGTAACATCATATTTATTGGTGGAACTTGAACTGCTTGTTGTGCAGGAGTAGCCATAACTAAAAACCTATTTTTATTTTATCTATACGTAAAGTAATTTATTCGCACGAACTACATCGTCATACGCATAACATCTTTATACGCTTCAACTAATTTATTTCTTGTTTGCAAAACCGTTTGAAATGATAAGTTCGCTTTTTGTAACGACACCATCACTTCCGCTAAACTAGCGTCAGTTTCACCTTTTTCAAAAGCCGTTGATAACGCACCGGCTTGTAACTGGGTTTTATTAACCGCCTCAATAGATTGACTCAACATCGCTGAGAACTCATTGGGCTTGACTTGCGCTGCTGTCTCTACTGGGCTTTTCGCTTGTACTGACATGACTCGCATTTGTGCTAAAACACTATTAATTTCCATGTTACTCATCGTTATTCTCCTGCCAAGACCATTAATACTTTAAAAACCGATTTACGCTGGAATCTGAACACCAGCATCTCTCATGCGCGCTATTTTATAACGCAATGTTCGAGCACTAATACCTAAGCGTTCAGCCGTGTTTTTACGACTACCATTAGCGTCCATCAATGTCTCTAAAATCAATTTATCTTCTACCGCTTTAACACCTTTGTTTAAACCACTCGCCACTTCCGACTTCAACGCCGGCATAACAAAAGATGGCGCTGACACCTGCCCCATCTCAAAAATCAAGTCTGCCTCAGTAATCGTGCCACCACTTGCCATAATCAAAGCACGCTGAATAACATTCTCTAGCTCACGCACATTACCTTTCCAATAGTGACCCTCTAACTGCTTAACCGCTGCAGCTGATAACTTTGGTACCGATTGCTCTCCTACATAGTGTCGAGCAATCATTGTTTTTGCGAGTGCTGAAATATCTGCTCTGCGCTCGCGAAGAGGGGGTATATTTAATGGGAAAACATTAATTCTATACAGTAAATCTTCTCTGAAACGCCCTTCCTCAACCATTTCACGTAAGTCTTTATTCGTCGTTGCTAACACCCGAACATCTAAGGAAATAGTTTTTCTACCACCCAATCGCTCAACTTCCTTTTCTTGTAAAACTCGTAGCAGTTTAGCCTGTAACAAAATATTCATTTCTGAAATTTCATCCAATAATATAGTGCCACCTTGTGCTTGCTCAAACTTACCTGGAGAAGCTTGGTAAGCTCCCGTAAATGCACCTTTTTCATAACCAAACAACATTGCCTCCAACATGTTTTCTGGAATTGCAGCGCAGTTTATCGCTATAAAAGGGTGCTTACTTCGACTTGAGTTTTTATGAATAAAACGTGACAACACTTCCTTGCCTGTACCACTTTCACCTTGAATCAATACCGTTGCTTCACTTTTTGCCACTCGCCCAGCAAGCGCAACAACATCCTTCATGCTGCTATCAGTACAGGGCATTTCACCAAAACCAGTCCGTTCTGGCGCAATACTTTGCTCTACACTGCAAACTAACTCTTCAAGAGGGAAAGGCTTACTCATATAGTCAACCGCCCCAGCTTGAATAGCTTTAACCGCACTCTCCACACTAGCATGTGCCGTCATAAGCAAAACAGGTAAACTAGGAAAACGAGCTTTTAAAGTTTCCAGCAATTCTTGACCACCCATCGGCGCCATTTTCACATCACTCACAACTAAACGAGCCAGACTTGACTCTAAAGCCTTTAGAGCTGCCCGCCCATCTGTCACGCACTTCACCTTATAACCATGATCAATTAATGAATCCGCCACCTTTTTTTGGAAAACCAGATCATCTTCAACAATTAATACATCAATTTTTTTCATCACTTAATACTCCAAGTTGAATACCCGGCATAAGCAGTCAACTGCCGGCTAGTTAATACAGTAGATTCAATGATTTTTTTGGAATACTCACCTATTGACAAGCAGCTTGCCTTAAGTAAATAACGCTGTAAATTGCGGATAATTAATGAAGAAACGCTACATAAACCGACTAGCAGCTGAAGAACGAAATTCAATTGATGAGGTGGCTTTACAAAAGCCTCATCATTATCAATTAATGTCGGTGTGAAAAGTAAGGTCATTATCTGCAATTATCATTTAAGTTATTACAGTTAATGCCAAAAGCATGCCAGTTTATTTAACCCTTTATTATCAACGGGTTGAGGCGCTGATTAATCTCCCCGTCAAATAACAGTCACCTAGTCGGCGCGTTGAATATGATGTTTACGCATTTTCTCAACTAAGGTTGTACGGCGCATATTCAATTTTTTTGCCGCATGAGCAACCACACCTTTACTGTCGTCCAAAGCTTGTTGAATCAATGACAGCTCTAAGCCATTCAAATGTTCTTTTAAGTCAATCCCCTGCTCGGGTAAAACCCCGGCAATTGGCACACTATCATTTAAACGCCCATCTACAGCAACAACCGGCTCAGCTACCTCGTTACTAGCAGTCAATAAACTGGCATCAGCATATTGATGAAATTTTTCAGGTAAGTCTTTTACATCAACAACCCCATAGGAGTGAATAATGGCAAGCCTTTCAACCATATTAGCCAACTCCCTTACATTCCCAGGCCAAGCATGTTGACTAAGCGCGATAAGGGCCGCAGAGGTAAAACGTACTGACCCTTTCTTATCCCGCTCAATTCGTTGAACAAGCTCACTGATAAGCATTGGAATATCCTCAATTCGCTCCCTCAATGGTGCAATGGTAATAGGAAACACCTCTAAGCGATAAAACAAGTCTTCACGGAAGTTTCCATTTTCAATCTCTTCCTGCAAATTTCGATGTGTTGCAGCCAACACTCTCACGTTGCATTTAATCGGCTTATTGCTTCCAACTCGTTCAAAGACACTTTCTTGTAAAACGCGCAGTAATTTAACCTGCATTTGCATTGGCATATCACCAATTTCATCCAAGAAAAGCGTCCCTCCATCTGCCAATTCAAAGCGCCCTTTTCTAGCCGTTATTGCTCCTGTAAACGCACCCTTCTCGTGCCCGAATAATTCACTTTCCAGCAGCTCCCCAGGTATCGCCCCACAGTTAATCGGCACGAAAGCACCCTCCCTGCGCGTTGAGTGATAGTGAATATTTCTAGCCACAACTTCCTTACCCGTACCCGATTCCCCAAGTATTAACACGGTAGCATCTGACACACACACCTGCTGAATTAACTGACGAACTTGCTTAATCGCTTGGCTATTACCGACAAGGCTCCTAAATAGCTCTGCAGCTCGTTGCGTTGTTGCTTCATTCAAAACACCCCCAGCCAACTGAAGTTTGCGCATGCTCCCAACAAAATCTTGATATTTTGTTGGCCATTCTAGCGGCACCAAGTAGCTCACCAACGCTTTGCTTATCTTTGCGGCTCGCCCTTTATTATGAATATATAAAAAAGGTGACTGCTTCTTATGTTCAGCAAAAAACTGATGGATCTCCGCATCAGTGAAATCAGCACCTTCCGACAATAATACCAGCGCTGATTCTTCCTTCGCTACAGCATCCGACAACTGCCCCAGCTCTAATCGCTTAACTTTATAATCAAGAAAGCTCAGCACTGCTGAAACCTGAATATAACGCTCAGAATCACTATCAATCACAAAAACTTTTTGCAACGCCATAAAAAACCTTTTACCTTACATTTTTAACATCCTAGCAGTATGTCAAAAAAACGTCACTGATGCATTCTTATTCATTATTTTGTTTCAACATATTTAACTTGACAGTTAACCGGCTAGGTCTTAGAACGTAGCATTAAATTCACTATTTTAGATCATTAGCCGTGAGCAACCTTTCACTCGAACTACTTTTTAGCCTACTTGTTCTACTTATCATTCTATCTGCCTTTTTCTCAGGATCAGAAACCGCATTAATGCGCTTAAACCGCTATCGCTTATTGCATTTGGTTAAAAATGGGCACAGTGCCGCAAAACTTGCACATAAGCTTTTACAAAAGCCGGATCGACTCATTGGCCTTATTCTACTGGGCAATAACTTTATCAACATTTTTGCCTCATCGATCGCCACCATCATTGCTTTGCGCTTATATGGTGAGGCGGGTATTGCAATAGCCGCAGGCTTGCTAACCTTTGTAATCTTAATTTTTTCTGAAGTCGCACCTAAAACATGGGCTGCCAGCCATCCTGAAAAGCTAGCTTTTCTCGCCTCAATTATCTATACCCCATTATTGAAAGCGCTATACCCTTTAGTTTGGGTTATTAACACGTTATCAAACTTACTACTTAAAGCATTCAGTATTGACCCCAAGCAGCATGCCGAGTCGTCCATGAAGCACGAGGAACTTAGAACGATTGTAATCGAAGCTGGTGAGCTTATACCAAAGGCTCACAAAGAGATGTTAATTGGGATTCTAGATCTTGAAAAAGCCAGTGTAGAAGACATAATGACTCCCATTAGTGAAATACATGGTATCGACCTCGATGATAATTTCACAGAGATCAAAAAACAGTTACTAAATGCCTCGTACTCCAACCTACCTGTATTCAACACAAACATTGACTCGACACACGCCTATTTACGAATGAAAGATATTCTTTCATTCGTAAACAATGACAACTTCGATAGACTGAAACTAATATCTCTTCAGCGTGAACCTTATTTCATTCCCAATAACACATCTTTATATCAACAACTTATTAACTTCCAACAAAAAAAGCAACGTCTCGCTCTAGTTGTTAATGAGTACGGCAGTATTTTGGGGCTTATTACTCTACAAGACGTGCTTGAAGAAGTCATTGGTGAATTCACCACTGATCCCTCCGATAGCTCACCCGATATTCAAAAGAAAGCTGATGGTTCCTTATCTATTAGTGGCAACATCACTATTAGAGAGCTTAACCGATCTTTAAACCTAACGCTCCCGACCAGTGGCCCCAAAACACTCAATGGTCTTATTTTAGAATACCTTGAGTCCATTCCTGAACAGGGCACGAGTCTTAAGCTGTATGACCACCCTATGGAAATTGTACAAGTAGAAGGTAATGCCGTGAAGCTAGTCAAAATGCAGGCAAACAAAGCCGTTCAAAAAACAACCAATTTAACTTAGTCAGCTATACTCTAAGAAATAGCGGAACATATCGAATGTCTAAACTCACACTCTTTTTTAACAATAAAGCGATCGACACATTTAATCTTGAACAAACCGTGTCAACCATTGGTCGAGATGCACTCAACACGTTTTGCATTGACAGTTTGGCTGTTGCTCCACAACATTTCAAAATATCCCTTATTGCGGACAAGTACCTTATTGAAAGCTTAACTGAACAGTTCCCAATATTAATCAACGATAAGCCTATACGGCAACAAGTTATTAGCCCTGGTGAAAAAATTAGCGTGGGCAAACATACACTATACTTATCTCATACTGAAAACCAAGACTTTGCAGCTAGCCTCGCATCAGCGGAGAAAAACGCGTCATTGAATCAAAAAGCAGACTCAAACCTTGCAAAAACAGGTAATTTGCAAATCATGAATGGTGCAGAAATTGGCCGGGTCATTACATTAAATAAAGCGGTCACCGAACTTAAGCAAGCAAGCTCAACAACTGCTATTATTGCAAAAAGGCAGCATGGTTTCTTCATTTCAAGGATAGCTGATGATGTGAGCATTGATATTGATGGCCAAGCTATTTCTACCGAAACAAAGTTAAATAACAATGCTAAAATTCGCATTGCCAATAATAAATATACTTTCTTTACAGAATAGGCTCAGCTATGAACCCAACATATCATGAAAAAAGACGCTTTGATCGAATCCTTCACGATGCTAGCACTTATCTAACCTGCCAAAGCTCAGAAAAAAGACCATGTAAACTGATAGATCTTTCACTTAATGGTTGCTTAGTTTTAAGTCCATCAGCGAGCCAGTTTTACCAGGTTAAAGACCCCTGCAACATCTGTATCACCTTAGCAGATGACTTATCAATTAAAACATCTGCACATATTGCTTTTATCGGTAAGGAGAATCACATAGGGGTTCAGTTTGATGACATTGATATCGACAGCATCACCACACTAAGACGTTTGGTTGAGCTTAATATCGGAGATAGTCTCATCCTAGAAAGAAATCTCCATAGTTTAGGTTCAGTAAAAGACACCAACGTTACTTAAAAAAACTGTAACGCATCACGCAACACACTAACAGGTTGAATTTCTAATCCTTCAATACCATTTTTAGGGATATTCCCTTTTGGAGCCAAAGCAAACTTAAACCCATGCTTAGCGGCTTCTCGCAGCCGCTCTTCTCCATTAGGTACGGGCCGCACCTCGCCAGACAAACCTAGCTCACCAAAAACCACCCAATCTTTCGGAATGTTTTTTGCTTTTAAACTCGATAATAAAGCAGCAACAACGGCTAAATCACTCCCTGTTTCCATCACTCGAAAACCACCCACAACATTAACAAACACATCCTGATCTATTAATGAGCACTGGCCATGTCTGTTCATAATGGCCAATAACATCGCAAGTCTATTCTGATCCATTCCCACTGTTACACGTTTTGGTGCACCTTGCCCTGCCTCGTCAACCAAAGCCTGAACCTCGACTAACAACGGCCTAGAACCTTCCCGTGTAACCATCACAACGCTGCCGGGAACTTCTTGCTCATGCCGTGATAAGAAAATAGCAGAAGGATTCGACACTTCACGTAACCCTTTCTCTGTCATCGCAAACACGCCTAACTCATTAACCGCACCAAAACGATTTTTTATAGCCCTTATTATTCGGAAACTGCTCCCAGAGTCACCTTCAAAATATAAAACCGAATCAACCATATGCTCCAACACACGAGGGCCAGCAATAGCCCCCTCTTTAGTGACATGGCCAACCAAAAAGATAGTGGTGTTTGTTCGTTTGGCAAAACGAACAAGTCGCGCGGCACACTCACGAACTTGCCCAACTGAACCAGGAGCCGATTGTAGTTCGTCACTAAACACTGTTTGAATAGAATCAATAACTAACAACTCAGAAGACATTTTTTCTGCCGTTGCTAAAATAGTTTCCAGTGATATTTCACACAGTATCTGTACCTTATCGACCTTTAGCTGTAAACGATTTGCACGCATACTAACCTGTTGCGCAGACTCTTCCCCAGTCACATACAAAGTATTAATCCGTTGACTTAAACTTGCCAGTGCCTGTAGTAATAATGTTGATTTGCCAATTCCCGGGTCACCACCAATTAATATGGCTGAACCGGGCACAATGCCGCCACCTAATACTCGATCAAGCTCATCTAAACCACTATCAATACGCTCAACTTGAGCTGCTTTAACCTGAGATAATATTTGTACGTTAGCCGAAGAGTTGCCTTGATCAGCATATCCTTTAAAGCGATTCTCTTTTGTTGAGCCAGACATGGTGCTTTCTTCTAAGGTATTCCAATCACCGCAATCGGGGCATTGCCCTGCCCACTTGGATGTACTCGCACTACAAGCCCGACAGTGATACCGCTTTTTATCTTTACTTGCCATCGTCTACACCCCAATAAATACGTTCAACTCGCTCAGTAACTCCACACATCAAGTCGTATGAAATTGTTTCACTCATATTCGCTACGTCCTCAATAGGTAAGCCCTCCCCCCATAGAATGACTTCATCCCTAACCATCACGTTAGGACACTGACTAACATCCACCGTTATCGAGTCCATTGAAACCCTACCAACTAAAGGAGCATTCAAACCATTAACAAGAACTGGCGTACCCGCTCGGGCATGCCGTGGATAACCATCACCATAACCAGCACCGACTGTTGCAATTAAACACGCTCTCTGAGCGACCCAACTTGCGCCATAACCAACACTCTGCCCCTTACTTAACTTACGTAATGAGAGAATACTGGCTTTGAAGGTCATTACTGGTTTCAACTCATCATCACTCGTCTTTCGTGCACTAAAAGGGCTTGCTCCATAAAGCATAATACCAGGGCGAACCCAATGCCTCTGAGCGTACGTCCAGCCCATAAGTCCCGCTGAATTTGCTAAGCTTTGCTCGCTTGTATGTCCAGCCACACTCTCATCAAACAGCTTAATTTGTTGCTGCGTAACTGGGCTATCCATGTCATCAGCACAAGAAAAGTGAGTCATTAATTTATAGGGTAAGCGAACCTTTGCCGACAATTGAATTCTGTCTGATAACCTTGCCAACTCTACAGGCTCAATACCTAAACGATTCATTCCTGTATTAATTTTCAGCCAAATAGAGATAGGGGCAAAACCAACGCAAGCCTCAAGCAATTCAATTTGATATTCGCTGTGCACAACCGCATCTAAGTCATACCGCGCAAACTCAAGTAGTTCACTTGCTTGGCTAAAGCCCGTTAACACGAGAATTGGTTTGCTAATGCCAGCATTCCTAAGCTTAATGGCTTCCTCTAATCGTGCCACCGCAAAACCATCCGCGAGCGATAAGGCATCTGCCACTTCAAGGAGACCATGACCATAGGCATTAGCCTTTATTACCGCCATTAACTTTGAATTTGGTGCTGCTCTCGCTGCCAGCACAAAGTTATGCCTAAGCGCTGATAAATCTATAATAACGGAGGTGTTTAAGGACATCTAGTTAAGAGACCAACAGGCCAAGATTGAATGAAATCACTAGAAAGTTAGTACTCATCATCCATAAAAGCATCACCCGCATAATTTTCAAAACGAGTATATTGGCCAAGAAACGATAAACGACACGTTCCAATCGGCCCATTACGTTGCTTACCAATAATAATTTCTGCAACACCCTTCGACTCAGAGTCCTCGTTATAGACCTCATCTCGATAAATAAAGATGATTACATCGGCATCCTGCTCAATACTGCCAGACTCTCTTAAATCAGACATAACGGGGCGTTTATTTGGTCGTTGCTCTAGATTACGGTTTAACTGCGATAAGGCGATAACTGGAACATTTAGCTCTTTTGCTAAGGCTTTTAATGAACGTGAAATATCGGATATCTCAGCAACACGGCTCTCACTTTTTGACGGCGACTGCATCAACTGTAAGTAATCAAGCACAATCAAACCTAGTTGACCGTGTTCTTTCATCAAACGCCTAGAGCGAGCACGCACTTCCATCGGACTTAGTGCCGCAGTATCATCAATAAAAATTTTAGCCTCAGCCAGCAAGTTAATAGATGATTGCATTCTTGGCCATTCATCCTCCTCTAACTGCCCTGTTCTAACGTTATGTTGGTTTATTCGCCCCAATGAAGACATCATCCGCATCGCCAATGAGTCACCGGGCATCTCCATACTAAAGACAGCCACTGGCATTCCACTTTGAATACCTACATTTTCCACTAAATTCATCGCAAAACTGGTTTTGCCCATAGATGGGCGACCCGCAACAATAATTAAATCGGCTGGCTGCAAACCTGACATCATCGCATCAAGATCGACAAAACCAGAACTGACACCCGTAATTGAATTTTGACTTTCATGCAGCTCAGTAATTTTATCAACGGCGACCCCCAACAGGTCTTTAATCGATTCAAAGCCCTTCTCGCCCTTAGAACCTTGCTCGGCAATTTTGAATACCTTACTTTCAGCAGTGTCCAGTAGTTCATTAATATCACGACCTTCTGTATCGAACCCTGAGTCAGATATTTCATTACCAATATGTATTAACTGACGGCGTACTGAGCGCTGGCGAACAATACCGGCATAGCTTTGAATATTAGCAGCACTGGGCGTGTCTTTAGCTAAAGCACCTAAGTACGCCAAGCCTCCAACCGATTCCAGCTCACCTGCTTGACCAAGCAACTCTGAAATAGTAATCACATCAAACGGTTCATCCCGCTTTGCCAGCTCAGCAATAGTTTCATAGATTAAACGGTGGTCTTTACGATAGAAATCCTCTACCGACACCTTATCTGCCACATTATCCCAGCACTGATTATCCAGCATAAGCCCCCCTAAAACGGATTGCTCGGCGGCTAAAGAGTGAGGAGGTACACGCAAGATCTCTTCATCCGTTGGCATATCGTAATCGAATTGAGGTTCAGTCATGGTTATAGCGCTTGTTTAAGGTATTATTTGATTGTACAGGTTTTCTCAAGGCAAAAAAAAGCCGGTGTAAAAACACCGGCTTTTTTAGAGAACAAACTTAGTCTTCAGCAACTACCGCTAATTTAATTGTAGCGATAACATCTGTGTGCAAATGCACAGGAACTTCATATTCACCCACTTGTCTAATAGCGCCATCAGATAGCTTAATGGTCGATTTGTTGAGCTCTACACCAGCATTAGCACATGCCGTTACAATATCACTCAAACCAACTGAACCAAACAATTTACCTTCTTCACCCGCTTGGTGAGGAATTGTTAAACTTAAAGCATCAACAGATTCTGCTTGTTTTTTAGCAGCTGCTAAACGCTCTTCAGCTGCTTTTTCAAGATCAGCTCTACGCGCTTCAAATTCTTTAATACGCTCAGGAGTAGCTAATGCAGCCTTACCTGAAGGAACTAAATAGTTACGTCCAAAGCCAGCTTTAACTGACACTTTATCACCTAGGTTACCTAGGTTTGTTACTTTTTCTAGAAGAATAATGTTCATCTTACTTATCCTATATATTTTTAAAATTTAACCCAGCGTTACGTTTTAGCTATAAACCGTTGACGCCAATTCATCCAAACATCTGATAACCCAATTACGATTAAAGGCAAAATCAGATGTGGTACAAAAAACACCATTACATAAAAAGAAAATAATAAGTACCGACTACTACTTTTACTTTTTATCACCACATGTACGACAGATACACCCACTATGAGAAACAACAATAGAAGCTGTATATCTAAGTTCCATATCAGCTCTGCTGGAAAACCGTCTAACAAAAAAGCCATTGTCATTAATGCAATAAAGACTAATCCATCTCTAGGTAGTAGCCTAAAATGCTGGAACTCTTCATCGAAGCCCCCCGCATTAAATAACAGACCTTGCCACCAACGACCTAACAACAAACTCATTAACAAGCTGAACAAAGTACCCGCAACAACCAAACCAGTAATATAGTGAGACCACAATTCAACTCCGGCCTTTAACTCATCATCACTAATCGGTAATGGCTGCTGTTCACTTAACGCCTTAAGCGCATCATGTATACCCGTCATCCAAAGCTGAGCAGGGTCATCAATGGCTACATAAACACCAACAACAACAACCATTCCCAACACAACCAAACACTCTAGAGCTAGATTCAGCTGCCCCGTCTCACGTAATACCAACGAGACTAAAAAAGCGGGTAGCCACATCATAAATAAGTAACTGAAGGCAACAATTGATGTCCCCAGTACAATGTAACCTATTAGAGCTGTTGCAACCGTAGCTCCTATTAAGACTCTTAAACCGTCAACTGAGCCATTTCTCAATGTTACTAAACAAACGGCAGCAACACTAATAATGACTAATGGCGGCATTAGTAACGACAAAATAGCCATCGTTGCTACCACAATGGTAGCTTGCCGCCCACCCTGCATAATAAATGATGCCAATGCTTTCATGTTAGCTGAGCCTTATACGCGAATAATCGCGATAATATTCTTAACGGTCGTGTGCGTCGCAATATGGAATCAATGAAAGAAAACGAGC
>JQIA01000698.1_pt1 | contig 17540 bp, 12 predicted proteins | sample 811431 | NCBI WGS metagenome assembly JQIA01 (sample SAMN02998118, study PRJNA258478) | marine sediment metagenome | biome: marine; feature: seafloor; material: sediment; isolation source: oil-polluted sediment collected from 3 locations (0.5 km, 0.7 km and 0.9 km)... | place: USA: Gulf of Mexico ...
AGGTATTGCCCAGCTGGTGTATATGAAGTGGTTTATGATGATTCTGATGAGCAAAAAGAAAATCCAAGCTTTTTGATAAATTCGCAAAACTGCGTACATTGTAAAACATGTGATATTAAAGACCCAGGTCAGAATATAACTTGGGTGACTCCTGAAGGAGCTGGTGGGCCTAATTATCCAAATATGTAGAGGCTTAACCTTAAAATATTAAGGAAAGACGATATTATTTAATACTTGAATTTAAGTTACTGTATCGTCTTCTTACTCCGAATATGCTCATAATTGCAAAAATGCTTATTAGGCTTCCTGAACCACTTCCCGTATTTAATGAATCATCTTCACATATAGGAGCTGTTTGATTTAGAATTGGTTTCAGCATAAATGCTCTAGCTTCTCCATTAAGTAAGCCTGTTCCAGTGATAAATCCGTTGTTATTAATTGAACGAGCTTCATGAATTATCCAATCGGTGTCGCAGCCAATCATTTTACTTAAATCTTTCATTTCTCCATTTTCGTAGATGAAACCACTAAAAATGCTTGGTTGGCTTTTAGTTTGAGAAATTCCGACTATTTGATCGTTATCATTAATATCGAAAGCTTCAGAATATACAAAATTATTGTTTAAAGTGCCTAAATCTGTTTCTGTTAAATCATCTATATTATATAGGTAAGCCTTTTTATCATTGGAGTTTACGACGCTTGTTACTCCTACAAATTTTCTGTTTTCATTGATAGACCATACTTGTCGATCTGAACCACCAGAAATATCAAATTCTGTAATAACATCTGGTGATACCATATCTAATCCAACCACACGAGCAAAACCGAAATTGTCTTCTATTTCCGTTGATAGCCCAACTATATACCCGCTATTATCAACATCTCTTAAAGTGATACTTTGCGTTAAAATTCCATTTAAAGGACTAATTTTTATCAATATTTGTGTATTCATGTCAAAAACAAAACCACGGTTTAGTAATATAGATGATGGATCACCTTCGCTGTTTAAATCATTTGGTTCATCGAAAAGAGCAATACCGACAACAATACCATTTTCATTCACTGAAATAGCCCTTGCATTTTGTAACTCATTTCTACCTTCAACTAAACTTTCTAAACTCGGAATCTTAGTAATGGAAGAATTATTAGTACCAAATACAACCGGAACTTCTAAAAAAGTTGTTATTGTTTCTTCGTCTTCTTCACCTTCATTAATAATTTCAGTTTGTGTTTCCAGCGAATAACCAACAGCAATACCAGTATCATTTACATCAAAAGACAAACTCCGACCTTCATCTCTAGACACACCAAGATCTTCATCGGCTTCGATAAGATATTCAAGAAAACCCAAAGAATTAAGTTGGCCATTTTCATACATAAACGCATGAGCAAGAAAGCCTTCACCATCCCCATGTCCAACAATTTGATTCGAAGCGTTAATAGAATAAGCATTACTATAGCTAGATTCCGCGAAAGAGCCCAAATCCACAACTTCATAAAAATCTTCTGCATGAGGTTTAGTAGCGTACAAACTTACGGTTGAAAAAATAACCGCCAGTAAGGGTAAACTATATTTATTCATAAATTCATTTCCAATATAAAGAGCACTTGTATTAATTGAGAACAGCATCAGGTTGACTTTCTGGTAGTGAAACCTTAAAGCACTGTAAAGACAAGCAGTTTTGTTCTATTTGAGTTATGCGAGGATAATCATCCAAGCAAAAATCAAATCGTCTTGCATTATATATTTGGGGGATAAGACAAGCGTCAGCCATTGTAAGTTCCCCACCTATTGAGTATTCACTAAGAATATTTCGACTATTGATATCTCTTTGGTTAATAATACTTTCATAAGCATGAAAGCCCTTTCGTAACCAATGATGGTACCACGCCATTTTTTCATCCACACTAATACTTAAATCATTATTCAAATAATTTAATACCCTTAAATTATTGAGCGGATGTAAATCCGCACAAATGATCTGGCAAAGTTGCCTTACAACGGCTTTTAGCTGTAAATCATTCGGTAACATTGCAATTTTTGGGTATTTATCCTCTAAATATTCTAAAATAGCAATAGACTGACTTAATGTGAAATTACCATCAGTTAAAGTAGGTACTAATCCTTGAGGATTTAAATGTTTATAATATTCTTTATGCTGTTGTCCACCATCTTTCACTAGATGTATAGAAACCTGACTATACTCAATCTTCTTTAGATTGAGCGCTATTCTAACTCGATAAGCCGCCGTTGAACGCCAATAGCCATACAAAGTAATCATTCATACTTCTCTTTAGATCATACTACTTAATTTATAGTGTCAATTTTTTTACTTTTCAAAAGCTTCAGTTTCTATATCCGCAGGACTATTAGATTTATATTCTACAACCGTCTGATCAATCGCACCAAAAATAGAATGACCTTTCTCATCAAACATTTCGATTCTTACTTGATCGCCAAACTGCATAAATGGTGTAGAGGGTTTTCCAGATTCGATAATTTCCAACATTCGTTTTTCAGCCAAACAACTAGAACCGCTTGAACGGTCAACATTTGAAATCGTTCCGGAACCGATAATAGTTCCAGCCCCTAAAGGACGTGTTTTAGCCGCATGGGCTACGATTGTAGGAAAATCAAAAGTCATATCAATCCCACAATTTGGCTCTCCAAATAAATCACCATTTAAGTGGGTTACTAGTGGTAAATGTAATTTTTTTCCATCCCATTGCTCTCCAAGTTCATCCGGCGTGACTGCAACAGGTGAAAAAGCACTTGATGGTTTACTTTGAAAAAAACCAAAACCTTTCGCTAGTTCGCCTGGAATTAGATTTCTTAAAGAAACATCATTTACTAGCATCAGTAGTATAATCGTTTTTTCAGTCTGTGAAGGCGATGCAGCCATAGGCGTATCATCCACAATCACCGCGACTTCAGACTCCATATCGATACCAAAATCTGTTGATTCAATAACAATATCATCACGAGGGCCAATAAAAGCATCACTTCCTCCTTGATACATCAAAGGTTCAGTCCAAAATGTTTCTGGCATTTCAGCCTTTCTAGCCTTTCTCACTAACTCAACATGATTAACATATGCACTTCCATCTGCCCATTGATAAGCTCTAGGTAGTGGTGACTCACATTGAGCTTGATCAAAATTGAAATTGTTTTCCATTTGATTATCGTTAAGTTTTTGATAAACCAATTCAAGCTGAGGCGCGATAGTAGACCAATCATCCAAAGCTTGCTGCAGCGTATTAGCGATATTTTGAACTCGCACAGCATTAACAAGATCTCTACTGACGATCACCAGCTCCCCATCACGCGAACCATTTTTAAGTGTTGCTAATTTCATTAGTTAACCCAATTTATCTTTGTTAATTTGTATTCAGTTTAAGTGAATTAGTATCTACTATTTCGCTTAGTATTCTAGAGTGACTTGCTATCATTCTAGACTAGTCGTCTAACTCACTCCAAAGTGCGTAGTGAGATTCTAATTTTTTTTTATCGCTCTCTAACTCTTGCAATACTTGCTTAGATTTTTCTTTATCGTCATAAAAACCGGATTCAGTTAATAACCTTTCCTGTTTATTAATTTTTGATTCTAGAGTATCAATTAAACTAGGTAATTCATCTAACAGCTTTTGTTGTTTAAATGATCTTTTCTTTACTAGAGTAATATTCTTTTTTTTGTTATTTTTGCCTTTTTTCTTAGAATCTTTTGCAATTGCTGGTAAAGCTTGTTTTTGGTATTTCTTCCAGTCTGCGTAACCACCTATTATTTCAATAATTTGGTACAAAGAGCTATCAACCGGACATTCATTTTCATCATCAATCAAAACTGGGGGCAACAGATTATCAAAAACTAGTAATTCACTACAACAATTATCTAAAAAGGCACGATCATGACTAATGATAATAACCGTTGAAGTCATTTCAACCAACATTTGTTCTAATATTTCTAACGTTTCTACATCTAAATCATTCGTTGGCTCATCTAAAATAAATAAATTTGCTGGTCGAGTAAATAGTTTAGCAAGTAAAAGCCTATTAATTTCTCCTCCAGATAACGAGTGTGCGGGCGCTCGAACGCGATCGGGAGTGAAATTGAAATCAGACATATAACTGATAACATGTTTCTCTTGCCCTTCAACCACAACAAAATCTTTACCATCAGCAATATTATCAGAAACGGATTTTTTTAGATCAATCCCATCTCTCAATTGATCAAAATAGGCGACTTCGATATTTTCGCTAGCTTTTAATTCACCTGAGAATACAGGAATTTGCCCCAACAAAGTTTTAATAAAGGTTGTCTTGCCACAACCGTTATCGCCTAAAATACCAATCTTATCGCCTTTCTGAATAATGGAAGTAAATGGTTGAATCAGCGCTTTATCAAATCCAACTTGTAAGTCCTTCATAGTGGCAACAATCTTACTGCTTTGATTGGATACACTTGCTTTTAAATTCACTTTACCGACAACATTTCGACGTTCAGAATGCTCTTGACGCATTTTTTTAAGTGCGCGCACACGACCTTCATTTCTGGTACGACGTGCTTTCACGCCCTGCCTTATCCATTTTTCTTCATTTGCCAAACGTTTATCGAACTCTGAATTTGTTTTTTCTTCATCAAGCAACTGTTGAGCCTTTACTCCCAAATAGGATTGATAATTGCCCGGATAAATTCTTAAATATCCACGATCTAACTCCATGATCCGATCGCACACTTTATTTACAAAATGCCTATCATGAGACACAAAAAGTAACGCGCCTTTAAAGGCTACTAATTGAGTTTCTAACCACTGAATACTAGAAAGATCAAGATGATTGGTAGGTTCATCTAAAATCAACAAATCAGGGTTTTGAACTAAAGCTTTAGCAAGTGCGGCTCGCCTACGCCATCCACCCGAAAGGTTCTCCATTTTAAGATCACCCTGTAGCGATAGCTTTGATAGGGTTTGTTCGACTCTTTGTTCGACTGACCAACCTTCAAATGCAGTAATTTTTTCTTCAAGTGACTCCAGTTTTGGCGAGGTACAATCTTTAACAATTAGATCTTGATACTCATCCACCCAAGCAATCACGTCTTTTAAACCGGATTCAACAAATTCTCGAATAGATTGAGGAGTTTTCTCTGGTAATGCTTGAGGTAAAAAACCTATTCTATGATGATGCGAGCGATTAATGATTCCATCATCTGGCATGACTTCCCCATTAATTAACTTGAGAAGTGTAGACTTTCCAGTGCCATTTCGACCAATTAAACAAATCTTTTGTCTTTCTTCAACCACAAATGAAGCATTATCCAATAAAACTTGTGGACCATAACTTAGACTAAGATTGTCGCCTCTAATCAATGACATTAAATTTTCTTGCTTTCTATCTAAAAAGGGCGGGCATCATAGCAAAATTAAAGCTTTAATCCTACTATAATTACATAATCTAGGGTCTCAATCTTAACCACATTTCACTTTATACTCGCACAAAAAAAGGCGGATAATCCGCCTTTAATTTCCTCCCTCACAGAAGGCAATTCAACAACTATTAACATTTATCGATAAGAGCTTGAGCTTCGGATTTTTGTTGCTCGGTTCCATCAGCAACCACTTCAGCCAATATTTCTTTCGCTCCATCAATATCACCCATGTCAACATAGGCTCTAGCAAGGTCTAACTTTGTAGCAATTTCATCACTAAGCGTTTCACCAAAATCGATACTTTCATCAGTATCTTCATCAAAATCGAAATCATCATCAATATCAAGTGACATATCTTTATCAATATCAATGCTAATTTCATCTTCATTTTCTTCAATATCTTGCTCAGAGATCTCATCATTTAAATCTAGCGAAAATTCATCGTCATTAGAAACAATATCTTCTGAAGGAGTAGGCGACTCGATAATAGCATCCTCGCTATCGAACCCATCTAAATCCAATTCATCCAAATTGTCAATGCTCTCTAATTCATCTAAATCGTCAAGAGAGTCTACACCTTCTAGATCATTTAAGTCTTCTAATTCATCTAGCGTTTCTATTCCATCAGGATCATCGATTGCCAATGATTCATCATCACCAAAGTCTAAGCCAAATTCATCGTCAGAATCATCATTCAACAAAGATTTATCATTTAATTGCGAATCGTTATCTAAGGTGCTTTCATCAGACAAGTCAATATCAAAATCATCCTCATCATCATCTCCAAAAATGTCTTCAGTTGAAGGCAGATCAAATTCCTCTTCATCGGAATCGTCAATTGAGTCACTTTCCCAAGCTTTGTTTTTCAATAAACCAATTTGCTCAGACCACTCGTCCGCATCTACGGCATCATTCACTTCAGCTTCTAATTTATTGAAACTTTCTTTGTTATCATTTTCGGCATAACATTCCATCAATTTAACTTTATAATCTGATCGAATTGGATTGTCTTCAATCGCTTCCAAAAGCAATGTTTCAGCTTGATCTAATTTTCCATAAGCTATGTATATATCTGCTTCACCTATGGGGTCAAACTCTTCACCACCAGCTTTTTGAACATCCTCATCGTCATCCATATCAAGTTCTACTAACATATCATCGCCAACATCTGGCAATTCAAAAACTTCCGTTGTATCCATGGAACCTGCACCCGTTGAAGCGACTAGATCATCTTGGAAGCTATCATCTTCCATTCGCTTTTTCATTCTCCAAAAAACGACTAGTAAAATAATAACAATACCGGCAATACCACCCCATAATAGTTCTCCACTATCTAATAAAGAGTCGATAAATGATTTTTCTTTTGGCTTGGCAACTTGATAAGGTACTTTTGGTTTAGTTTCCGACGCGGAATCTGTTTGCGTGACAAGTTTCTCATCAGTATTTTCTTCACCGCTAATTTCCGATTGTAGCGCATCACTTTGAGCGGAATCGGCTTCAAAGCTATCATCTGCTGTAGCTTCATTCTGATTAGATGGTTCGTCGTCTTCATTTTGAGCAAGCAATGCAAGCTCAGCATCATCTATCGCAACTAATCCATTGGCACCTTTTGATTTTTCAGCATTAGCAACAATATCCGCTAAACGTGCACGTAACTCATCGTTCTCAGCTTGTAAAGTTGCAGACTGCTCCTGCGTTCTAACTAGCTCATTTTGTAAATCTTCAATTTCAGCTTTATCAGCACCATACCCACGGGCGTCGCCATCAGAGTCAGCAGTGCCTAAGCTTAGTCTCGAGCCTCTACTTTCTTGATTAGTATCGGACTGAGAACTTGTAGTTTGATCAACAATATTTCTCGCTCCACCCGATCGCCATTGCCTATTTTGCATGACCACATCTTGCAATGCCGCTCTCTGGGGGACACTTTGAATGACGGACTCTGAAGGAATGTCTAAAACTTTACCACGTAGAAGATTATTGATATTACCTTTATAAAAAGCATCTGGATTTGCTCTGTAAATTGCCACCAACGTTTGATGAATACTAACATTTTGGCTCGGCCTTACTTTTGTAGCAATACTCCACAATGTGTCGGTACTAGAAACAGCACCATATTGACTACCATCATAATTTTGCTCATCATTTTCTTCATGACTAGAATCATCATTACTATAACTAACTTGTGGAGCTTGAGGCTCCGCATTACTACGATTACTTTGATTATTATCGCTCGGTTGTTTGGGTTTTGCTTCACTGGTGGTTTTTTCGATTGTCGAAGCAGTCACATCTTCAAATATTGGCGGATCAAGTAATAATGTATATTCTCGATAGAACTGTTGAGCAGGAGTATTAAGCTCTATTAAAAAATTCAAAAATGGTTCTTTAACCGCATCGTGTGTTGTGACCTTAATCACTAACTCTCCACGACTATTCTTGATCGTTTTGAATTTGATTTTATTTAAGAAAAAAGGCTTATCGATACCACTTTTGTCAAAAGCACTTTGGGTAGCTATTGATGCAATAACCTCATATTCAGCGAGATCACCTGGTGAAAGAATTCTGATTTCTGCATCTAAAGGCTGATTAAGCCCTGAAGACTGCTCAATTTCACCTAAACCAACGGCAAAGACATTGACAGAAAAAAACACAAAACTGGAAAGTGTGGCTATTAAAAGCTTTCTAAACATACGAGTATCCCGTTGCATGTTCTTAATACATATATTTGAATGAAGACAATTTTTTATAACTTTTTATTTAAAACTAACAACACGTTATTAAATAACTACAGGGGTTATAGACCAATATCTGCCTAATTTACAAATAAAGAAACTCAAATCTGGTAAAAAAAAGACTTTTTAAATTCAAAAATCTCTTTAAACACCATGTAGTTACGTCAGTAACTTGAGAAGTCTCTTTACAAGGTTGCGCTAACTATAGCTTATAAATAGCTATTTACCAATAGTAACCTCGTCACAAATAGGAAATATAGTTGAAGCTTGTAGATTGCTTACTATTAAATTGAAATTACAGGAAAGCTTCGTTGTTCAATTCTTAATGAAAATAGTCACTAATAAAAGAGTTATAGTAGACTTTCATCTAGCTCAATATAGTCCTTATAACCCATTTTAACGCGTTTACATAAATCAAAGGCTTGAGGCAATAAATGCTGAGAGAAAAATTTTGCCCCTACTATTTTTCTTTCAACAAGTAATTTATTCTCAGTATTTTCGGTGCCATGCAGTATCTCTAACCACATCCACGCATAAACAAAATGACCAAAAGCGTGTAAAAACTGTGTTGCTCCACCCTGGATATCATATCCTCGAATCTTAAAATTATCTTTCATCCAACCAATCGTATTATTAATTTCTACTTTTAAATCAATCAGTTGTTGTTTAATAAGTTGGAATTCTGGCAAGCCACACTGACGATTGATTGATATTTCTATTTCGCTATAAATTTCATTCAACATTGATTGCTTATCCAAACAAATTTTTCTTACCATAAAATCCTGCGCTTGAATGCCATTAGTTCCTTCGTAAATCTGTCCAATTTTCGCATCACGAACCAATTGCTCTAAACCCCACTCTCGAACGAAACCGTGACCTCCAAGTATTTGAACCCCTAGGTTGCACGCATCAAATCCCTTATCTGTAAAAAAGGCTTTAGCAACAGGCGTTAAAAATGCCATTCGTTTTTCCGATTTTTCTCGCTCTTCTTCGTCCAGATGATGATATTGCTTATCGATTTGTAAACCCATGTAAACAGCTAATGCTCGACCCGCTTCAGTATAAGCTCTTTGTTCTAAAATCATCCTCCGCACATCGGCGTGTTGAATAATTGATGTAGCCTCCCCTTTGTCATTTTTGCCTTGCTTTCGCTCTAGCGCATAATTTTTTGATAATTGATAAGACGTTTCCGCCAATCCAACACCCTGAATACCGATAGAAAGCCTTTCTAAATTCATCATCGTAAACATTGCGAAAAGGCCACGGTTTTCTTTACCTATTAGAAAACCCTTGGCATTATCAAAATTCATCACACAGGTGGCACTCGCCTTGATACCCATTTTATGTTCAATGCTTCCACAACTAACAGTATTAGCATCACCCAAACTTCCATCATCATTAACCATTATTTTAGGTACTAAAAATAGACTTATTCCTTGAGGTCCATCAGGTGCGCCTGGTAATTTTGCAAGAACAAGGTGGATAATATTTTCGGTAAGATCTTGCTCTCCACCGGTGATAAACATTTTAGAGCCGTTAATAAGATAACTTCCATCACCATTTTCTTGCGCTTTGGTTTTGATGATTCCTAAATCGGAGCCCGCGTGAGATTCAGTTAACCCCATCGCTCCAGCCCAGCGCCCTTCTAACATAGCCGGTAAATAGATAGCCTTAAGTTCTTCGCTAGCATGAGCGTGGATTGCATGGTATGCACCGGATGTTAAGCTTGAATAGAGACAAAAAGAGGTGTTAGTTGAATAAACCATCTCTTCTGTAAGTACGTTCAACATTTTTGGTAACCCTTGACCACCAAACTCAGGATCGCCAGATAAGCCTTGCCATCCACCCTGTGCGTATTCACGATAAGCTTCTTTGAAGCCTTTGGGAGTCGTGACTATCCCGTTATCAAAGGAGCATCCCTCCTCGTCCCCTTCACGATTAATTGGAAACAAAACGTTTTCTGAAAATTTTGCAGACTCTTCTAAAACCGCTGAATAAAGTTCCTCATCAAAATCTTTAAAAACGTCTATGTTGCCAAGATGTTTTTGAATATCAAATACTTCTTTCAAAAGAAAATTCATATCATCTAGGGGGGCTTTATAGGACATATTATTACCGTGTAGTTTTTACTGATTGTTTATTAGTAAAGATCAAAAAAGGCTCCATCGGAGCCTTTTTTGATTCAAATGTGGTCAGACCATAAGATTTTACCACATTTAAAAAAAATTCAAACGAATGTTTTAATTTAGCGTTTGAATTTTTAGAACTACCAATAAACGTTAATCTACAGGTTTCTTATTAAAGTGAGTCCAATAATCTTCAACAGTTTGTTTCATATCTTTGTGGAGTAACAATATTCCAAACAAGTTGGGCAAAGTCATCAGTGCGACGGTAACTAACGCTATATCCCAAATAATTGATGAATCTATAACCGCTGCAATAAAAAATGCGGCAACATACACGATCCGATAAGGTAAAACCGCTGCAGGACCAATCAAATAAGTAATAGCTCGATCACCATAATAAGACCAAGCAATAGCTGTACTAAACGCAAACAACAGTAATCCAATTGAGATAATATATTGTCCACTATCACCGAAAAAACCTCTTTTGAAAGCTTCAGTTGTTAATGTAACGCCTTTTACTAATGACTTTCCAGAGACTAGCAAGGAGTCATCGGAATTAATAATACTGCCATTTTCTATCTCTATACTTCCATTAAATAACTCTCCTTCAATGGAATACGTCACTTTTTCAGCTACTGAACGAAGCGCTATTATTGTGTAGCCATCGGAAGTAGATATCCCATTGACGACTTCAATTTTTCCATTAAAGCTTTCAATATCTTTTAATCCATTAACATGACTATATAAATTATTAACATCCTCTTTTTTTGTATCATCAAAATGTCCGGCAACATACTCCATATCAGTTCTGTCAAAATTATTTTGATGTTTTTCAGACCAAACACCAGACGATAAAATAACTAGACCTGTAATAGTACAAATAACAATGGTATCAATAAAAGGTTCTAATAACGAAACCATGCCTTCTGAAGCGGGTTCATCACCTTTAGCACTGGCATGAGCTATTGCCGCAGACCCTTGACCTGCTTCATTGGAAAATAATCCTCTATTAACCCCTCTTTCCATTGCGTAAACAAAACTAGCACCCAAAAATCCACCAACCGCAGCAGAGCCAGTAAAAGCATACTCAAAAATAGACACAAAGGATGGAATAATATTGTCTAAATTCATGAAAATAACTGACAATGCGCCAAGGATATAAATCAATGACATCATAGGAACAACTTTTTCAGCGAAATGCGCTATTCGTTTAATACCACCGATAATAACAAAACCTAAAAATATAGAAAGTACAAGTCCGGTTACCCAATTTTCAATACCGAAGGATGATTTCATCCCCACTGCAATACTATTAATTTGCGGCATATTTCCACTGCCTATCGAGCTGACTACGGTTGCAACAGCAAAGATCACCGCCAACCATTTCATATTTAATTTTTTCTCCATAAAATACATGGGTCCACCAGCCATTGTTCCATCTGCTGTTTTTTCTCTGTACTTATGAGATAGTGTGACTTCAACAAACTTTGTTGTCATTCCAAAAAATGCCGTAATCCACATCCAAAAAAGTGCTGCGGGACCACCAAAATAAATTGCTAGAGCAACACCGCCAATATTACCAGTACCAACAGTTCCAGATAGTGCGGTTGTCAATGCTTGAAAATGGGTTGTATCTCCCGGAGCATCTTTCTTAGAATATTTACCTCTTAGAATTCGAGTAGCATGAGCGAAATATCGAATTTGTGGAAACCCGAGATATAGTGTGAATACAAGACCCGTTCCTACCAAAATATATGGAAAAAGAAAATATCCACCTAAATAGGCATCAATAGACAAAATAAAATCAGAAAAAGCTTCCAAAAGTAACCCCTTAAATTAAAAAATTATTATTAGTTAGGAGATACTAAACGAATCAAGAGCAAAAGTCTTGTAACGACTAATTGAAATACTAGAGAGTATTGGACGAGATCAAGTGTGGCTTAGCGTCCACGCATACGAATGCCTTTCTCGACAGACACATAAACTTCTAATGCATTGATATTTTTAGGGAAGTAACAACCTGATATTTGCGCCGAAGCAAGACTAGCTCCGTCAAGACTTGCTTTGCCAAAGTCTATCCCTCTCAAATCGGTTGCTCTAAAATAACAACCATCAAAATTGATACCATCGGCATTTAGCCCTCTTAAATCAAGCCCTCTGAAATCGCATTCATGGAAATCGATTGATTCAGTAGATTCACGTTGCTGATTAAACTCCTCGATCTTTTCATCCCTGAGCAATTGATAAAGTGGATCATCTGGAAACCTAAGAGACATATTGATTTACCTCGACTAAAAGCAATACCACGCATCTTACGACGTGAATGAATGTTTAAAGTATAGTAGATATTTATCTAGTTGCTTAGTTTTTAAGTGCTAGGGTGTCAAAACCACGGCTTAATATTAATAACACAAGTAAAAACAGCAGTAGATAGTTAAAACTACCCGCAGTTTCAAATTCAACATTTTCGGTTGCGACTATATCGACCCCGCCAGAATTTCCTGTATTATCGGAACCTCCAGTATTACCGTCATCTCCGCCATCACTTCCGCCACCGTCACCTCCCCCTCCATCATCGCCTGTTGAAACATCGTTGTCAGTGATATTTATTTGGACGCTAGATGGCGATCCTAACACTGCACCGCCAGCAGGTTGGTTTAATGATAAATTAAAGAATTCGTTTTCTTCTTCAATTTCATCATCTAAAATAATAATCGTAAAGGTTTCGCTTTTATCACCTTCAGGAAAGATCAAGGTACCACTAGTTGTCTGATAATCACTTCCAGACATGGCGCCGGAATCAGAGGTAGAATAATTAACGGACACTTCACCCGTAGCGCCAAAAGCACGTAAAATTGTTATTTCAATTATCCCATTAGCAACATTTTCATCCACGTTGTATGAAACGGCAGAAAATAAGAATGTTCCAGGATTTACGTCTAATTCGTCATCTATGATATTGACTTTAGTGAGACTAGGTTCCCCAATAACTGCACCGCCAGATTCGCTTCCTACGTTTAATTGAACCGTAAAAACTTCCGTCCCTTCAAATATATTATCATCAATTAAAGGCACTGTGATTTGTTGACTGGTCTCTCCATCCACAAAGGTTAGTGTGCCACTTGTTTCTGTAAAATCAGTTCCGTTTTCAGCGGAATCTCCAGCGATTCGGCTTGCAACAAAATCTACAGTGACAATACCTTGATTTCCTAGTTCTCGATTAACCGTTAAAACTATTTCGGGTTGATCTTCGTTAACGTCAATACTATTGTTTTGTAAAGTCATTAACCCAAACTGTTGAGCCGGTCCAATAGATATGATCCAATTATCAATAACCGCCAAGTCTACCGCACTTATTAAAGCTCCAGAATTTTGCGGAGGCATTTGTCCACCACAAACGATGTTTTGTCCCGCTAGTTTTTGATGCAACACAGATTCATTAACATTACCAGCAAGAACCAGCTCATCATTTGCATTACTACACATTGCCGTTACGCCTACCAATTCAATTTCTGAAGTAGTCGCATTTTCAAGAGAAAGACCAGCGGTAGGATTTGCGTCTGAATGGCAGACATCACAACCATTATTATCAAAAACTGCTTGTACCTCATCTGGAACAGCATAACTAAAACCCCTTGATGAAAATAAAGAAATTAAGATGATTGATAAAACGAAAACATCCTTTACTTTTAGATGTGACCTTATAAAAATTGGCATAAAAACCTCAGAACTATATAATTTAGCTAACTGATATAAAATTAGCATAGTTCAATTTTTGAAACTTGGTCAAGTGTCTCAGTTTTTAGTATAGAGCGATAAGTATTCTGATTTTACTAAGTCGTGTACGTAAAAAAACCGGAGCAAGTCCGGTTTTATTTAATACATTGATGAATACGATTTCTTATAAGTTATCAGCTTCTTCAGATAGATATTTAGCCACACCATCAGATGATGCGTCCATACCTTTATCACCTTGACTCCAACCAGCAGGGCAAACTTCACCATGCTCTTCATGAAATTTAAGGGCATCAACCATACGTAACATTTCATCGATATTTCTACCTAGAGGCAAGTCATTAACTACTTGGTGTCTTACGTTACCTTCTTGATCAATTAAAAAAGAACCTCTAAATGCAACTCCGTCAGTTGGGTGCTCTACGTCATAAGCCTTACATATTTCATGCTTAACATCAGCCACTAATGCATAACCTACCTGACCGATACCGCCGTCATTGATTGCAGTATTTCTCCAAGCGTTGTGAGAAAATTGAGAATCAATCGATACACCAATGACTTCAACACCTCTATCAGTAAAATCTTTTAAACGATGATCAAATGCGATAAGTTCTGAAGGGCAAACAAATGTGAAATCAAGAGGGTAAAAGAAAATAACCGCCATTTTTCCTTTAATTGTATCTTTTAAATTAAAAGTATCGACAATTTCGCCATTTCCTAAAACAGCTGCTGCAGTAAAATCTGGTGCTTCACGACCGACAAGTACGCCCATATTGACTCTCCAATGTTAATGTATAACGTTAATGAATGGCCAAATGAATGACCAAATAGGTAAGAGTCGTAAAGATACAGGTATTTAGCAAGCAATCCAATAGTAGCTCACAATAGTTTTAATAGATGTTAACTATAAAATTTTAGAGGGTAATAAAGAAGCGTTATTCAGTATTAAACCGCTGTTGCATATTAATCGCATACTCATCGCCATTTCTTCCAAGCAACCCATCTTTAAAGCGATTAGATGGTGGGCGGTTTCCAAACCAAACATTAGCTATAAATCGATAAAATTCTCTAGAGCCACTTATCTCTCCTAAGAATCGTTTGTTATGATAAACCCGCGTGCCAAAATCATGGTGATAGTCAAACCTTATCGTGTCGCCTTTTCTTATTGTCCTTCTAAAAAACGTCTTTAATCTTTTAACAAAAACAATATTATCTTTAAGAGCCTCACGTTCATTATTGATTTTCATGCCTTGAGATAGCCTTCGCCAAAAAGTTCTACCAGAAAGCTTGTCTGATACAAACTTAAACTCCATACGACGAGCGGCATCAATATATGCCAAATCGTCCGCAGAAGCATAACCAACAGATTCATCAATAGAAAAACGAGCCAAGTAATAATCTTTATTAAGGAATTTAGTTAAACCATATCCAGTAGGAATTAAAGTTCGCTCCAGGATCTTAGCTTTTGCTTGAGGTACATAAGAGGAAGACTCTTCTCCCAAAACAGATTGGGGAAAACCAACAAACATCAAAAAAAGAATACAGTGGTAAAAAAATGCTTTTTTCATTAGAGGATAAAACCTTATTAAGTAATGTATTAGTTCAATCCCTTGCCAATATGTAGTTCGTTGATTATTCTATATTAACGCTTATCTATCGAGTGTTAATCGGTAGAAATCACCTTGTTATCCTATAGAAAGTTCTTCTTGATATTGCTGTAAACCATCCACAACAAACCACTGATTAGACAAAATCAACTTCTTAACAATCACCTATCATATAGAAGAGTTAAATTGTAAGCAAATGCTTTTATTTAGGGCTTGCTTAAACAAGGTTATTCATCATATGATCCCGCATGTAGGTACTTATCAGAAGCAATTTTAAGCAAACAAGACCAAGTTTTGTGAACTCCATCACACTTTTTCTCAGTGTTTCTAAAAGCATCTTTCTAGAACGTTATATTAAACTTAATTGTTTGGAGCTTTAACGAAAATGTTTTCGTTTTTTTCTCATATTAAACTAGCTATATCAAAACTATTTGATGGCATTAAGTGGTTTAAATTACTATTGCGTTCCCTATTTCTAATTAGTTTATTTTCCGCAAATATTTTTGCTCTTGAATCAACCAACCTTAAAGGTACGCCTCTTAGTTTGCTAGGCATTGCTATCCACAGTGAATTAAGAAATGAAATCTACGTAGGTGCGATGTTTGCCCCGGCTGAAATTGAAAACTATCAATCGCTTTATGACACCTCAATAACAAAAAATATGAGTTTACGTTTTTTGCAAGGCTATTCAAAACGAAAAGTTGCTCGCCTTTGGAAACAACGGATCGCGATGAACAATGAAAAGTCACAATGGCAACCGTTAACTAAAGATATCGTTCGCTTTGCAAAACTGTTTAAAAGACCTATGCAAGTTGGCGATGAGATAAATTTAATTTATATTCCGAATGAGGGAACAAAAATTTATTTAAATACAAGTTTATTTTTAATCATTAAAAACCCAGCATTTTATACTGTGTTGCTCAACATTTGGTATGGTAAAGTTCCACCTAGCAAGCTCTTCAAAACGGGTATAACTGGTAAAAACACCGATTATTTGCAAAATAAAATTATTGCTCAATACGAGTCATTGATATCAACACCTGGCAGGTTTGATAAAGACAAACCAAAAGTAGTCAGTAACAAAAGAGTAAAGCCTGCTATCAAGAAAAAAAAGTCAGTAGCTAAAAAATTAGTCAATAAAGCTAGCAGTAGAAACATTTCAACCGCCAAAGCCCTAGACTCATCAACGCAAAGTTTAATTGATGGATTTAAACCTAATATACAGAAAATAGTGACCATTAAAGAAAAAGTTAGTGGTATTGCTGATAAAAATGCGTTGTTCAAAATGAATCTAGAGCTATCAGATAGTAATCTCAATGGTAGCGCTATCAAACCAATTGATTTGTCGAAACCCGTCAGTAATCAATCGATTAACGAATTAAATAAACCCTCTTCACAAAACACTCCCCCAGCTCAAACTAATGAGAAAGTCGTTGATAATACAACAAAATCTAATGAAAAAAATATAAGAGCTGCGTTAATAATAGCGAATCCCGCCAAAGAATTTGTTGATAAATTAGAAAATTCATCAGAAAGCAGTGAAGTTGTTGATTATGATCTAATCACTGGAACGTATACACGAGAGCTAGTTAATACGGTAAAAAAGAACCAACAATATCCACGTAAAGCTATGCAAAAAGGTCATGAGGGGGATTTACTTATTTCATTAACCATCAACACATTTGGCGAAATTATCAATTTATCATTAATTCAACGTTCGGGATCAAGATATTTAGATAAAGGTGTTTTAAGGCAAGTAAGAGAAATTGAACCTTTTCCGCCTATCCCTAATTCATTAAACATCGAATCTTTTAACGTTGAAATACCAATGAGTTTTTCTTTCTCAAAATAACAATTTTTTGCTCCTGCAAAAATTGCATACATTACATCCATGTAAATAACAATTTTTTGCTCCTGCAA
>JQIA01000699.1_pt1 | contig 17523 bp, 13 predicted proteins | sample 811431 | NCBI WGS metagenome assembly JQIA01 (sample SAMN02998118, study PRJNA258478) | marine sediment metagenome | biome: marine; feature: seafloor; material: sediment; isolation source: oil-polluted sediment collected from 3 locations (0.5 km, 0.7 km and 0.9 km)... | place: USA: Gulf of Mexico ...
CTTATTTTATTAAAGATCCAAAAGTAAAAACAAATTCTGCAGATTGGAGAAACTATAAAAAGTCTGGTTATGATCGCGGACATTTCTGTCCGGCTGGAGATAGAAGACGTACTAAAGCAAGTTATGATGAAACTTTTTATACTTCAAATATTTCTCCTCAAAAACACAGTTTCAATGCTGGTATTTGGAATAAATTAGAACAAAAAACAAGATACTGGGTTCAGAAACACGAACACCTATATGTAATTACCGGGGGAATACTTGAAGATAATTTAAAAACAATTGGTTCAGAAAAAGTATCTGTACCAAATCAATTTTATAAAATATTGTTAGATTACACAAAACCTGAAATAAAAGCAATTGCTTTTTTGATGCCTCATCAAGAAAGTAAAAAACCTTTGTACGATTTTGTAGTTTCTATAGATGAATTAGAACAAAAAACGGGTATTGACTTTTTTTATAATTTACCTGATGACTTAGAAGATAAATTAGAAGCTTCAAGCAATTACAAAGGTTGGAGTTTTAGGGAGTAATAAAATGCTCTCAAAAACACATGTTTTAGAACTCCTATTTAAAACTCAATAAAGATATTCTTATAGAGTTTTACTTCGCTTTTAATACCTGACCTATAGAAATCGTGTTACTTTTGAGTCCATTAATTTGTTTCAATTTGGCAACAGAAATATTAAATTTCCTGGCAATGGAATATAACGTATCTCCTTTTTTAACTTGATAAGATTTAAAAGTTATAGGTTTGGTCTTCTCAACAATTCTCTTAGGTTTTTCATAAGCAAAACCTTTCTCTTTTACTTTATCAAACTCATATAATTTATAATCGTCAATAATCTTTATAAGTTTATTAGGGTATTTTCTATCAGTAGCATAACCTGCTTTCTTTAAACCTTTAGCCCATTTTTTATAATCTCTAGCTCCATAATTAAACAAAAAGGCATACCTTTTTCTTTTCGTTAAAAACTGAGAATGATCATTGTAAGAAGTTTCTACGTATTTATATTTTCTAAAGCATTCACCAATACTATCATCATCATGAGTTACTCTTTCTCCTAACCAACCTTTATGACATTTTATTCCAAAATGGTTGTTAGATTTAGACGCTAATTCACTTCTACCATTGCCCGACTCTAAAATACCTTGTGCTATCGTAATACTTGCAGGAATCTTATGCAAATGCATTTCTCTAATTGCAATCGGAGCATAATTTTTGATGTATTTTAAAGTATATTTATTAAGCTTTCTTTTAGATTTATCTAAATCTTCTATATGCTTTGTTACTTTAACTGATGGTAATTTTATAGGCTTTGGCTCTACTTGTTTTGTATTTGATTCCTTCTTATGATTCTTAACGTTTTTATTAGAACCACAACTAGCTAAAACTAAAATACTCAAACAAATAAATACAAATCTAATCTTCATTATACTTTAATTATTTCTTCATTTTTCTTTGAAAGCATTTCATTAAATCCTGTGATACCTTGAAGTCCACCAGTATGAATAGCCAAAATTTTAGTCCCTTCTTCAAAAGTATCTTTTTTGATTAAATCAATAATCCCAAATAACATTTTACCCGTATAAATAGGATCTAACAAAATACCTGTATTGGCTTTAAAATCATTGATGAAAGTAATTAATTCTTCATCATATTTTGCATAACCTCCAAAATGATACTTCTTCTGTAAACTCCAATTATTGTTTTTAATTGTATACTTTTTAATTTCTTCGGATAAAAAGTTTCCTTTTAAAGCAGGAAAACCGATAACTTTCTGATGCCTTTTTAATGATTTTATCAATCCTGCAATCGTACCACCTGTTCCTACAGCTGAACAAACAAAATTAAATTCAGCATCTTCTTTTGTTAAAATTTCTTGACAACCTTCAACTGCCAAACCATTTGTTCCACCTTCAGGGATTAAATAGAAATCACCCCATTTATTTTTCATCTTTTCGATAAAACCGAACGAAGATTTTTGTCTATATAATTCTCTAGAAACAAAATGAAATTTCATTCCGTTTTCATGGGCTTCTCTTAAAGTAGCATTTTCGGCTAAAGTTTGTTCTAAGTTTTTTGCTAATTCATCTCCCCTAATAATACCAAAAGTCTTAAGACCTGCCAATTTACCTGCAACTGCCGTAGCTGCAATATGATTAGAATAGGCACCACCAAAAGTAAGTACAGCTTTCTTTTTAAGCTTTTTAGCCTCTTTTAAATTGTATTTTAATTTTCTAAATTTATTTCCAGAAACAGTAGGGTGTATTAAATCTTCTCTTTTAATAAAGAGTTCAACCTTTTTTTCTTCTAAAATTGGAAGAAAAACTTGTTCATTTTGGATAGTTAATTCGCTGTCGAAAAAAGACATATTTGAGGTATTCAATGTTAAGATTTTAATGATGCAAAAATAATAGTAATTTATTGACTTTTCGCTAAATATTGATTATTAAATAAAGAAACGATTTGAGATAAAACTCAAATCGTTTTTTAATATAAATTATAAAAGTATAAAATGTTTAATTTAATCAGAAATTAGAAACCTCAGCTTCTACCTTTTCCCAATCTTCCATTAAACCATCTACCTTTGCTTTTTTTGCTTTGTATTTTTCAAAGAAATTTGGTCTAGCAGAAACTTCATCATAATTTTGAGCTAATTCTAAATCGATTTTTGCTATCTCCGATTCTAAATCTGCGATTTCAGTTTCTATATTAGAAAGTTTATTTTTCAATTTTTTTAGTTGTTTTTCTTGCTCCCTAGACATTTGATATCCTTCTTTTTTATCCGAAGTTTTATCAACTTTTACAACTGTTCTCTTTTCAGCTTCTCTAAGGTTTTCAATTTTATGTTGTTCTAAGAAATAATCAATATCTCCTAGATACTCTTTAATCACTTTATCCTTAAAACCATAAACACTAGATGTTAATCCTTGTAAGAAATCTCTATCATGAGAAACTAAAATCAATGTTCCTTTAAAACTTCTTAAAGCTTCTTTTAATACGTTTTTAGAAGCAATGTCTAAATGGTTTGTTGGCTCATCCATAATTAACACGTTAAAAGGTGATAATAATAGTTTACACAATGCCAAACGATTTCTTTCCCCTCCAGAAAGTACTTTAGCCTTTTTATCAACGGCATCTCCACCAAATAAGAAAGATCCTAACATATCTCTAACGCGCATTCTGTTTCCATCAGTTGCAGCGTCTTCCATGATTTCTAAAACTGTTTTCTCTGGTGGTAAATGTTCAGATTGATTCTGAGCAAAATAGCCAACTTCTACATTATGACCAAGTTTTAAATGTCCTTCAAAAGGAATTTCACCAACCATCATTTTTGCCAGAGTTGATTTCCCTTGTCCGTTTTGACCAACAAAAGCAATCTTACTATTTCTTTCAATTAATAAATCAACATTTTCTAAAACATGTTTATCTCCATAACTTTTACAAAGATTTTCTGCTTCAACAATAATTTTCCCTGGCTCTTTAGAAATGGCAAAACGCACATTCATTGCTTGGTTATCATCTTGATCCACTTCAATTAATTCAACTTTATCAAGCTGTTTCATTAAAGATTGCGCCATCGATGCTTTACTCGCTTTGGCCTTAAATTTATTGATTAAATGCTGTTTTTGCTTTATTTCTTTTTCTTGATTTTTCTGAGCTTGTAACTGTTTTTCTTTAATTTCTCCTCTTAATAATAAGAATTGAGAATATGGTTTTTTATAATCATAGATCTGACCTAAAGAAATTTCTATAGTTCTATTCGTTACATTATCTAAAAACATTTTATCATGAGAAACCAATACAATTGCACCAGAGTATCCTTTTAGAAAGTTCTCTAACCAAATAATCGATTCAATATCCAAGTGATTGGTTGGTTCATCTAATAAAAGAATATCATTATTTTGTAAAAGTAATTTTGCCAATTCTATACGCATTCTCCAACCTCCAGAAAAAGTATCTGTCAATTTATCAAAATCTTCTCTTTGAAAACCTAAACCTTGTAAAATTTTCTCTGTATCTCCTTGATAGTTGTAACCACCAAGCAATTCATAACGCTCAGTTAAATCTGTTAAGTCATGAATTAGCTGGCTATAACCTTCACTTTCGTAATCGGTTCTTGTTGCTAATTGCTCATTAATTTCATCAAGTTTTACTTCAATTTCTTTAATCTCTACAAATGCTTGATAAGCTTCTTCTAAAATTGTTCTTCCTTCAACAAAATCTATATCTTGTCTTAAAAAACCAATTTGTACATCTTTATCAAAAGCCATTGTACCACTACTTTCTATATCTTTAGAAAGCACTTTTAAAAGTGTAGATTTACCTGCCCCATTTTTTCCAATAAGACCAATTCTATCTCCTTTATTAAGTTTGAAAGTAATTCCTGAAAATAATTCAGTTCCCATAAAAGAAACTGTTAAGTTGTGTACGTTTAGCATGTAATGTAATAATTGTTACTTAAAAAAAAGTTTTAAACTCTATATTTGCAAAAGTATACAAATTTATATTCTATTATGTTTAAAAAGGGAAGCAAATTATATAGTATTGTTAATGGCAAATGTCCGAAGTGTCAAGAAGGAGATTTCTTTAAGAATGGATTTACCTTTCATCCAACAAAAGTAACAGAACTACATAATAACTGCCCTAATTGTAATTTAAAATACATGTTAGAACCTTCATTTTTTTATGGAGCAATGTATGTAAACTATGGGATTACAGTAGGAATCTCAATTGTTGTTTTTTTAATTGCAAAGCTAGTATTTGATTTAAACCTGCTGCAATCATTTATTATTGTAGTTGCATCTTTATTTATTTTAGCTCCAATTAATTTAAGATTAGCAAGAATTCTTTGGATAAATATGTTCGTTAGTTTCGATAAATAAAGTAAAAATTAAAAATTAAGACTACTAAATCTACTTTAAAAAAGAAATTTTATCCTATTCAAATCTTTTAATATCTGTTTCTGGATCTAATTCTCCTCCATTTTCTAAATGGTTAAAGAGTTGTTTTGCAACAGTAGGTGCAATCATTACCCCTCTTGTACCTAAACCATTTAAAACCACTAAATTTGAATAAGCTGGATGTTTTCCTATCATTGGTCTTCTATCTCTTACAGTAGGTCTTACTCCGGCTGTTTGGTCTATTATCTCATAAGGAACATCAATAACTTTCTTTAACTTTTCAACTAAATCTAATTTCCCTTCTTCTGAAGGTTCTGAGGTTTTATCTTTCCAATTAAAAGTTGCTCCCACCTTATAATGATTATAACCTAAAGGGAGTACAAATATGCTAGATTTTAATAAAAAGTCAATTTTTAATTCTGGAGCATGGATTGTTAGCAATTCACCCTTAACTTCATTTAATGGTAAATAATTAAAAAATAAATTCTGTTTCAATCCAAAACCCTCACAAAAAACAATTCTATTTGCTGTAATATCTTTATATTTTAATTGATCTTCATTGAACTTTATTTGTTGATGTTCAAATTTTTCATATCGAATTTTACGTCCCAATTTTAAATAAACTCTATAAACATCTACTAATTTTTTAGTATCAATTCTACCTGTTTGATTTACATTCCCAAAACCGAAATCAGCTACTATTCCATCTCTCTTTTGGTTCTCTATTTTTGGATCAATAAAACTTGATAATTTTGGCTTATCAGATGCAGCAAACCAATTGTTTTGATCTTCAATAGATTTGAAAACTTTTTTTGTTTGAAATTTTTGATCAAACTTCACTTTAAACCTTTTCTCTAACTTTTGATAAAAAGAAAGCGCAGTTTCTAATTGTTCTTTGGCATTCCAAACAGGAGTATACCTTTTTAAAATCACAGCATTATAAACTCCACCAGCTACTAGAGACGATGTTTGAGATTCATCTTCGTAAACCACAAAGGTTTTATTTGCTTCCAATAACTCTTCCGCAAAAGCCAAACCAGCTAACCCAAAACCAACAATTATATAATCTACATTCACAATGTAAAAATAGTTTATTTAAACCAAAAAAGCGTCCCAGAATTGGAACGCTTTTCGATATATTTAAGTAAAATTAACTTAGTAACTCCACATATCCATTTCTCTGTTTCTTATGTCTTCTTTAATCTTATTAGCTTCCAAAAGCTGGAACAAAGAATTACCTCGAACATAATCTTCAATAGCTCTATTTCCGTAAATATTTTCTTCTCTAACAATTACAGCACTAAATCTTCTTGCATTTAATAAATGGTCAAAAGAAATTGGATGAGATGCATTTTTAGGATTAAAAACTTTTGCGTCATGTAAAACTCCTCTTGCATTTGGAAAGAATATCCAAAACAACTCATATAAGTTCTCGTCTTCAACATTTTCTACACCCAAAGTCTGAACATCTTTTCCCATTGGCGCTAATGCCAATAATCTGTATTTCATTTCTCCTTGACGTTTATCAAAATACCACATTCCTTTTAACATATACCCTTCAACATCTTGAGTTTGAATCTTAAATGTATCTGTATATCCATTTTCTTCACGAATATTTACTAATCGTGTATCGATTTCAGACTGTGTTATTTTTGATGTAAAAAAAGAATCTGTATACGCTTCTTTAATTTTACCTTGTTTAATTCCTTTTATTAAAGTATCAAATAAAGATCTTCTATCAGAAGAAATACTGGTAGTATCAATTGGAAAATAATATGGTAAATTTATTTTTTGATTTAAATCTACAAATTCCCAAACTACTTTAGACCACATTACATCTCTATCATCGACATATCCATAAGGTATTGGTCCATCATTATCTGCAGCTAATTGTTGCTCATTAGCTTTTCCTATTTGACTCACAGATTTCGCATTTAATAAATTAGATTGCGCATTTACGATACCTGTAGACATTAAAAGGAAAAATAATATAAAAATATTTCTAACCATAATCTTATTTTTTATTCTAATTCGTTAATTCTATATTAACTGGTAATACTTGTTTAAGCTTGTATGAGTTACCGATAATAGATGCCTTAATATCATAAATATTAATAATATCTCCTCTTTTAGCTTTTGATAATTTCTGTTTAGCAGCTGCATTTAATCTAGATCCTTTTACAATTATCGTTAATTGACCAGGAACTTTTATTTTAAATCCATTTACTTGTAATTTTAAATCGAACATAAAATCTGGTAAACCGGCACTAATAGGTGCATTTGCTAGACCTGATTTTGGCATTCTTACAGTACCGTATTGATTACGTACAGATCCCATTGCTGCAGGAATATCTTTTACTCTAAACTCCTTACCTCTTGTAATTGTTTTGTTTCCAACTTTAGCAGATACATTTATTTTAACGGTATTTGCACCGCCAGGTCTCATAATATATTTACCTGTTCCTATTTTTCTCAATCCTGAAGCTGAAGCCTTAATATCCTTATCACCTACTCCTGGTAAAGAAATTGAAATTGGATTATCTAACCCTCTATAAACAACATTCATTTTATCAGCAGAAATAACTGGCGAATCAGGTTGAGCAATTACAGAATATTTACTTTCAAAGTTTACTGGAACTTCTTTACCATTTTCAGTAAAAAAAATGGTTCCTTTAATACTTTTTTCTCCAACATTACCAGCAGACATATCAATCATCACCTGACCATCTTTTACTTTATCAGTAGCGTCACCACCATTTAAAGTAACTTTGTTAGGAATCAATGTATCATCATATCTACCTAAAACTACTTGACCAGTTACTCTTTCTCCTGAAAAATACGCTGTCTTATCTAGCCTTACAATACCTTGGTAATTTTTAAGTTTTAAAGCATCATCCATTTTACCTCCTAACAAGTTAGCAATAATATCTGCTTCTGTATTTTTAATATCTGCTTGCATTTGAGTTAAATTGGTTAAAGAAGCCACTAAAGGAAAACCTTTATACCTATAATCTAACCATTTGATAACATTGCCATCTCTATCTGTTTCACCTTCCGTAGAAAATCTTTTAATTAATAAAGAGTTAAATTCACTTTCTTTTCCTAAAACTTTAGATAATTCTATTCTATAATCATTGATCTGATCTAAAAACCCTTGACCTTCTGCTGTATAATTATCTCCCTTAAAGAAATATTCATCTAAGAAAGCCGTTTTATCCATTGTTTCATAATCTTTCTTATTTTCAATGTCTGCCGTCATTTTAGATTTTAAATCATCTAAATAAATATAAAAGTCAGAAGAGTAGTTTTTTATTTTATCTGCTTGTTTAGCAAGTTCTCCAAATTTCTCTTTTTGTTCTTTACCTTTTGTTGCTAAATTAGCATATGCTTTATTATTTTTCTCAGTAGTAGAAACATTATTTGCTTCTAACTTTTCATTCATAAAACCAAAAGCTGATAAAACTTCTTTACTCATATTCAAAGCTAACATCGCTATAAATACAAGGTACATTAAGTTTATCATCTTCTGTCTTGCAGACAATTTTCCTCCAGCCATTTTTAATTAGTTTTTAAGTTATAAAATTGTTGCACTAATTATTTAGACATTGCAGAAAGCATACCACCATAAACTCCGTTTAAAGAAGATAAGTTTTTTGCTAAAGACTCCATTTGTTCTTTTAATTTCTCTGTATTTTCTACAACAGAAGTATTTAGCTCTGCTTGTTTACTTGAATTCTCTACTTGTACTTTATATAAACCATTTAAAGATTCCATATGAACTGCAGCCAATGAAACTTGTTCATTATACTTATTTGTTGATGCTACTGATTCAGAAGCAGAAGACAATCCTACTGCAGCATTTTGAAAATTCTTCATACTAGTTCCTAAACTATCCATTAAGGCTGAATCAATTTTTGCTTCTTGTAATAAGTTATCTAATTTCTGAGATAAAAGTCCATCAGCGCCTAATTTATCTTCTGATGCGAAACCTTCTCCATTTAATTCTGGATATACTTTTGTCCAATCAAAATCATCTTCTGGCGTATCAAAAGCAGAAATAGCAAATACACCTGCTTCAACTAATAACCCTATCGTTAACATTAAACCACCTGATATACCTAAAACTTCAATATGTTGAATTTTGAATAAGGCTCCAACAATTACTACTGCTGCTCCCATACCATAAATGAAATTCATTACTTTTTTATAAGATCTTGACTGTGCCATTTTTTATAGTTATTTTTTTAATTATTTTATTTATTTGTTGTCCCTAAATAGTTTTGAACTGTTCTAAATCCAATATAACTTCTTGCTGTATCTGCATATTCATAATCTCTAGAAGCAACTTCTAAATAATATGCTACATCTTTCCAAGAACCTCCTCTAATAATTTTTCTCTTATTTTTTCTATCTTCTACATTAGGATTCATTGTAGAAGCCATATAGTAAGATGATAAATTGTAAGCCGTATTTGTCCATTCAGAAACATTCCCTGCCATATTGTACAACCCGTAATCATTGGCATTAAATGATTTTGCTTCCATTGTATATAAAGCGCCATCTACCGCATAATTACCTCTTACTGGTTTAAAGTTGGCTAAGAAACACCCTCTATCACTTGTTGCACTACCTGTTCCCCAAGGATACGTTGCAAATTCTAAACCTCCTCTAGCAGCATATTCCCATTCAGCTTCTGTTGGCAATCTAAAATCAGGTACTTGAGTTGCATTTTTCTTACCTCTTAAATAGTCATTTTTTATTTTAGTTCTCCAATTACAAAATGCATTTGCTTGTTCCCAAGTGACACCAACTACAGGGTAATCTCCATAAGATTGATGGTAAAAATAATCTTGGTGCATTGGGTCATTATACGAATAATTAAAATCTTTAACCCAAACAGTTGTATCAGGATAAATATTTAAAACTTCCGTCTGTACAAAATCTTTTCTATTACCGCCCTTCCTTGCAGCATTATCTCTATCAAACCAAGAATATTTATAGTTTAATATTTTTGTATTAATTGTTCTTAAACCATCAACAGCATCTTCTTTACTGATATAAACAGAATCCATTACTTCTACATAATCTGCATCCGGAAAATCTTCTTTCTCCCAGATAATATCTTCTTCCCAGTTTAATGGTTGAATCGTATCAAAACTGTAATAGTTATCATACATATATTTTTGATAAGCTGATGCATCTGCTGTATCAGAAGCTTTAAAAGCATAATTTTGTATTCCTCCTAAAGGTCCATTTCCATCAGCATCTAAAGTTGCACCTAAACCAGCAAATTCTGCTTGATTTGCTAATTTCGTTCTCACAACAGAGTCTCTTACCCACTTAACAAATGCCTTATACTCATTATTTGTCACCTCAGTTTCATCCATATAATAAGGTCTTACAGAAACAGTTTTAGTTGGGGTATTTAAAGTACCTATAACATCCTGATCTTGTTTACCCATTGTAAAAGAGCCACCTGGAATTAATGCCATTCCAAAAGGTTTTTCTGCGAACCATTTTTTATTAGATTTCACACCTACCAATTCTCCTCTATCATTAGAACCACAACTGTAAAAAACGGTTATTAAAAGTGCAAATATTGCTGCTTTCTTCATATTTTATTTTTGTCTTTACTAAAAGTCCGTAAACCTATTATTTTTTTTGCTAAAATACAATCTTGAAATTGTTTTTAACGTACTAAATTTTACTAATTATTTAATTACATCATTTTTTTCATGGCTTTATACCATCTTTCTGGTATAATTTGCCTTGTTGCTTGGGTGTAATCTTTGTATGTACATGGTATTAACGCATGTCTTTTGTATTTATTATCTGATAAAATATTAATCTCTATCCACCATCTACCTGTTTTGTTACTTTTATAGAAAATCAATGGATCATCATTCTCCATAAGAACGGTGAATTTTTGATAATTCTCTTTTCCAGAAAAAGGATAATCTTTCACCCTAAAATTTACGCCTTCAATAAAATACCATATCATTTGCGCAATTAAATTAGCTGTTTGATGATTGTTATCGTATTTAGAGTTATACTCATAAACCCCGAAAGAAGATACTTTATCACTAATCCCTGCATATCTTGAAATAGCACAAATTTCTTCGCCATAAAAACCATTTGGAGAAGCATTATTATTAGCAGGAGCTTCACTTTGCCTAACCGAACCAATATCTATAGACACAATATCCGCATTTCTAAAAGCAGGCTCTATACTCTCTAATTCTTTTGCTTTACCAAGTCTATAAGAATCAAAAAATAAATTATCTAATAATTGAATTTCCTCTTGAGCATTAAAGTAAGTTTGATAACCAACATTACTATAATTAAACAAATTACTAGGTTCTTGCATAATTATTTTACTCAAATAAGACTGTGATGTTAATTCATCTTCTAGATCACCAAGATCAAAACGGCTATCTACTGCCGTAATATTTACAGTTTGCTCTAATTTATCATAAGCTCTATAATTTACATATGTAATATCCTGACCTCCACCAATTATAATTGGAATAATGTTCTTTTTTAATAAGTCTGATATAACTTCTGAAACAGCAAAGTAAGTATCTGCAACAGAATTCCCTTTTAAAACATTTCCTAAATCAGCAATTTCAGTTTGCCAGTCTCCTGGAAATAATTCATATATTTTTTTTCTGATAAAATGCAGATTTTCTCCACAACCGAAGTTGTTTTCAGAGTTTCGATCCTCCTGAACTCCAAAAATTGCCAATTGTACATTCTCCAGATCAGGAAACCCTTCTTCTTCAGAATGAACCCTAATCGTTCTCCCCAAACATGATTGTTTTTGCAACAATAAATGCGCTAAAACAGATTCTTTTACGGGGGATAAAAAGTCTTGATTCATCAATTTTTTTTAATAAGTATGCAATATAGGAAATCCTTATTTCTTTTTTGTTGCTTTTTTAGCAGGAGTTTTTTTCTTTACAGCTTTCTTTTTTGGCACTTTCTTCTTTGGTGTTTTAGCCTCAATCATTTTAACAGCCTCAGCCTTAGAAAGTTTTTCTATTTCAGTTGTCTTAGGTAATTCTATCTTAATTTTTCCTTTTAAAACATTAAAACGTCCCCATCGTGCTTTTTCCACTCGAATACCAACATCTTCCCAATTATGAATAACTTTATCGATCTCTTTTTGTTTTTTAACTTCAATTAACTCGATAATGTCATCAACAGTAAGGTTATCAAAGTCATACTTTTTATTTACGTTGATAAATATAGAATTCCATTTTAAAAATGGCCCAAAACGCCCAACACCTTTTTGCACAGGTAAATCTTCGTAATGATAAATTGGTGCATCTGCTTTTTGCTTCGCAACAATTAATTCTATTGCTCTCGGCAAATCAACCTCCATTGGGTTTTCTCCTTTATCCAAAGAAACAAACATAGTTCCGAAACGAATATAAGGCCCAAAACGTCCATTAGAAACGATTACTTCCTCATCTTCATAACCTCCTAATGTTTTTGGAAGCAAGAATAACTCCAATGCTTCTTCCATTGTAATTGTTCCTAAATTCTGATCTTTATTTAAACTAGCAAATACTTTTTCTTCATCTTCTGGAGCTCCAATTTGTGCAATTGGACCAAATTTACCAAGACGAACTAAAACCGTTTTTCCTGTTTCTGGATGTTTTCCTAAAACACGTTCTCCACTTTCTCTCTCTGCATTTTCCTTAACATCTTCTACAGTATCATGAAACTTTGTATAGAAACCTTTTATCATTTCTATCCAATCTTCATCACCATGAGAAATATCATCAAAAGAAGATTCTACTTTAGCAGTAAACCCAAAATCTAAAATATTAGAAAAGTTTGCAACTAAAAAATCGTTTACAATATTCCCAATATCCGTAGGAATTAATTTATTTTTATTTGAACCTGTTTTTTCTGTCATCATTTCGCTTTTTACAGCTCCTGCAGATAAAATCATTTGTTCATAAGCCCTTTCTACACCTTCATCTTCTCCTTTTTCTACATAACCTCTTCTTTGTACTGTAGAAATTGTTGGCGCATATGTAGATGGTCTACCAATACCTAATTCTTCTAATTGTTTTACCAAAGAAGCTTCTGTAAAACGATAAGGTGGACTTGTAAACCTCTGTGTTGCATTTATAAAAGTGTACTCTAAATTCTCGCCAACCTTTAAATTTGGGAGCATTCCTGCTTGCTCTTCTTCATCATCATCTTTCCCCTCTAAATACACTTTTAAGAAACCTTCAAACTTTATCATTTCACCATTTGCAGTAAAAATTTTTGCGTTTTTAGAATTCTCTATCTTAAAATTGGTTCTTTCTAATTGAGCATCACTCATTTGAGAAGCCAATGTTCTTTTCCAAATTAGGTCATACAATCTAGTTTGATCATATTCAGTATCAATAGAATGCATTTTCATGTTTGTTGGACGAATAGCCTCATGCGCCTCTTGAGCACCTTTTGCCTTCGTTTTAAAAACACGTTGCTTACTATATTCTTTACCATAATAATTGGTAATTTCTTCTTCGGCTGCATTTCTTGCATCAACAGATAAGTTTAAACTATCTGTTCTCATATAGGTTATTAAACCAGCTTCATATAAACGTTGCGCAACTTGCATTGTCTTAGCAACCGGGAAACCTAATTTCCTAGAAGCTTCTTGCTGTAATGTTGAAGTTGTAAATGGTGCTGCTGGAGATTTCTTTGCTGGTTTCTTTGTTAATTCAGCAATAGAAAAATCAGCGTCAGAACAAGAATTTAAGAAATCTTCAGCAGATTTTTTAGAATCGAAATTCTTTGGAATGCTTGCTTTAAAAGTCTTTCCTTCATTGTTAGAGAACTCTGCAACTACCTTATAATGAGTCTCTGAATTAAACTCATGAATACTTCTTTCTTTTTCTACAATTAACCTAACAGCAACAGATTGCACTCTACCTGCAGATAAACCACCTTTTACTTTCCTCCATAAAACAGGAGATAATTCATACCCAACAAGTCTGTCTAAAACTCTACGTGCTTGTTGTGCATTTACCATATTATAGTCGATATCCCTAGGGTTTTCAACCGCTTTTAAAATGGCTTTTTTAGTTATTTCATGAAAAACAATACGTTTTGTGTTTTCTTCCTTTAAGCTTAATTGTTCCTTTAAGTGCCAAGCAATAGCCTCTCCCTCTCGATCCTCATCACTCGCTAACCAAACAGTTTCTGCTTTCTTTGCTAATGCCTTTAGTTTTTTTACAACTGGCTTCTTATCATCAGAAATTATATATTTTGGACTAAAATCTCCCTCTACATCAATACCCAGTTCTTTGGATGGTAAGTCTGCAATATGCCCATAGCTTGATTCTACTTGAAAATCTTTTCCAAGAAATTTTTCGATGGTTTTTGCTTTTGCTGGTGACTCTACAATTACTAAATTCTTTGCCATGTATCTTTCTTTTTTCCCTAAAGCACTGTAAAAATGCACCTTTTTGGGAATGCAAAAGTATATAGTTTTTTTTGATAAAAAATAATTTTAATTCATTTTTCAATGATTTTAATAAGATTACTGTAATGAAAACTCACTTAAAAACTGAATTCCATTTGCATTATACGAATATTGGTAAATGGTATTATCCCCTATCATAATAAGGCTATCAGCAGTTGGCACTACATCAAAAGCACTACTATTTTTAAAAGTATTTAGAAGTTCTAAACTTTCAATTTTATTTTTATTGTAAACCTTTAAACCTGATGTACCGTCACAAATAAAAAGTAAATCGTCCTTAATACCTAAACCATATGGGTTATCCATAGCATATCTTTCCTTTAAAACAGGGTTACTATCATCTGTAATATCAATTATTTCTAAAACACTTTCAGTGGCTCCACAATTATTCCCACCTCTCAAAGTAACATATGCATACGTATCGTCCACCACAACTGGATCACAAGAAGTTACATGCAAAAACTCTGAAATATACGAAGGAGTCGCCGGTGTTGTTATGTCATATATATACAACCCATTTGTACTTCCTAAGAACAAACGATTTCCTTTGTTAAAAATAGTTTCAATTCCAAAATTCACATATACATCCTCTAATTCTTTTGGGGATGTTAAATCATTAATATCAAATACATTTATAGCCGAATTATCTACAGCATATAAATAATTTTCTACAATTTTAAATCTTGTTAAAGAACCGCCTTGCCCTGTATTAGAAGATTCAGAAAAAGCAACAATATCGTCATAATAGTACTGTTCCTCTACTTTCCTATACTCTTGAGTTATTTTATAACCAGTAATAATACCTAGATCTGAATAACCGTAACCGAAGCCAAAACTTTTAGGAAAAACATTTTTAAGCCTAGAAACTAAATTAATATTCTCGAAATCAGAAATATCAAAAACAACTAAATCCATATAAGAATCCGCATATAAATAATTGTTTTTAATTTCCATATCTACACTTCCTTTAATCTGAATAAATGCAATCTTAAGAGGATTTTCTGGATAAGAATTATCAATTATATGAATTCCTTTTTCAACATCATTTACAAAAATATAATTATTATAAACATATATTTTTCCTGAAGACTCAATTTCTTTGGGTGGTAAAATAGCCACAGAAGTTGCTCTAAACTCATCAAAAGAGATGTATTCTGCACTGTAAACATCTACAAGTTCATATTTTTCATTATCACAAGAAATAAAAAAGAAAGAAATAAGGATTACGGATATAAGAAATTTAAGCTTCATGGTTGGTTTTTCTCTTTAGATGATGAATTTACAAAAAGGTTGCTTATTTTTTTCTGCCAATTTGTCATAAAAAATAATATTTGGTTGTATCTTTGCACACCTTCAAATGATAAATTGATAGATGGAATACGTAGAAAAAATCATAGATGATAAAATACAAGGTAAAGCACTTGTAACTGAAAATAAGAAAGATAATACTAAAAAATTATTCATAGAAAGCTATGGCTGTCAAATGAATATGAATGATAGTGAAATTGTAGCTTCTATTCTTGACAAGGAAGGTTACAATACAACTCAGATTCTTGAAGAAGCAGATTTAGTATTAGTAAACACTTGCTCAATTAGAGAAAAAGCAGAAACTACTATCCGTAAAAGATTACAGAAATATAACGCTGTAAAACAAGTAAACAAGAACATGAAAGTTGGCGTTTTAGGTTGTATGGCTGAACGTTTAAAAGAAAAATTTTTAGAAGAAGAAAAAATAGTAGACTTAGTTGTTGGCCCAGATGCTTATAAAGATTTACCTAATTTACTGCAAGAAGTTAATGAAGGTAGAGATGCCGTAAATGTAATTTTATCAAAAGAAGAAACGTATGGAGATATATCTCCTGTAAGACTTAATTCTAACGGAGTTACAGCATTTGTTTCTATAACAAGAGGTTGTGACAATATGTGTACTTTTTGCGTGGTTCCTTTTACTCGCGGACGCGAAAGAAGCCGTGACCCAAAGAGTATTTTAGAGGAAATTCAATCTATGGTTGATAGAAATTTTAAAGAAATTACGCTTTTAGGTCAGAATGTAGATAGCTTTTTATGGTTTGGTGGCGGATTGAAAAAAGATTTCAAAAAAGCAACTGAGATGGCACAAGCAACCGCTGTAGATTTTGCACAGTTACTAGATATGTGTGCAACTCAATTTCCTAAAACACGTTTTCGTTTTGCTACTTCTAATCCTCAGGATATAAGTTTAGACGTAATTTACTCGATGGCAAAGCACAAAAACATCTGTAAATACCTTCATTTACCTGTTCAAAGTGGAAGCAATAACATGCTAAAAGCAATGAATAGACAGCATACTCGTGAAGAATACATCACATTAATTGATAATATTTTTAAGATAATTCCAGAAATGTCTTTATCGCAAGATATGATTGTAGGTTTTTGCGGAGAAACAGAAGAAGATCATAAAGACACTCTAGAATTGATGAAATATGTAAAATACGACTTCGGTTTTATGTTTACCTATTCTGAAAGACCAGGGACTTTAGCAGCAAAGAAAATGGTAGATGATGTACCTCATGCTGTAAAAAAACGCAGATTACAAGAAATTATCGACTTACAACAAGAACACGCTTTATATAGAACACAACAACATTTAGGTAAAACAGAAGAATTCTTAATTGAAGGTACTTCTAAGAAAAACCCAAATGAATGGAAAGGAAGAAATACACAAAATACAGTTGCCGTATTTGCAAAAGGTGATTATAAATTGGGTGATTTTGTAATGGTAAAAGTAGAAGATTGTACATCAGCTACTTTAAAAGGTACTGCTGTTGGATATTCTGATAATAATTAAAAAAATAAGGTTCAAAGTTACAAAGTAAAAAAAAGCAACAAAATTTGTTTGACTTTTCAACTCTGAAACCTTGCACCTTTAAGACTTTAAAAACTTTGCAACTATAAAAAAATGGAAAACTTACAAGCATTAAAACAACGTTTTGGAATTATCGGTAACGATATTCATTTGAACAGAGCTTTAGAAAAAGCAGTAAGAGTTGCTCCTACTGATATTTCTGTTTTGGTTACTGGAGAAAGTGGCGTTGGAAAAGAAAATATTCCAAAAATTGTGCATTCTTTATCACACAGAAAACATG
>JQIA01000700.1_pt1 | contig 17506 bp, 16 predicted proteins | sample 811431 | NCBI WGS metagenome assembly JQIA01 (sample SAMN02998118, study PRJNA258478) | marine sediment metagenome | biome: marine; feature: seafloor; material: sediment; isolation source: oil-polluted sediment collected from 3 locations (0.5 km, 0.7 km and 0.9 km)... | place: USA: Gulf of Mexico ...
AAAGGTCGAGTTTGCAGGTAAGCGGGTTGGAATTATTGGCACCGGGTCTTCCGGTATTCAGGCCATTCCGGTAATCGCTGAAGAGGCGGCACATCTCACGGTTTTCCAGCGTACCCCGCAGTTCACGGTGCCCGCTGGGAATGGCCCCCTGGATCCAGATTTCGTGAGCGAGGCCCGGAAAAACTGGCCAGCGATTCGCAGCCAGATGATGAAGTCGCCCCTCGGCGCTCCCTATCCGGTGTCGAAACTCTCAGCGCAGGATCATACGCCCGAGCAGCGTCGGGAGATGTATGAAAAACACTGGCGTAAAGGTGGCCTCAGTATCATATTTGAGAGCTATTACGACATTCTCATCAACGAAGACGCCAACGCCGAGTTGGCGGAATTTATGCGAGGCAAGATTCGCGACATGGTGGATGACCCTGCGGTGGTCGAAAAACTGCTGCCCGATTACTTCCTCGGCACGAAAAGACAGGTGCTGGATAATGGTTATTACGAGACCTACAACCGCGATAATGTCACCCTGGTGGATCTACGCGATGATGCCATTGAGACGATCACCCCTACGGGGATACGTACGGTCGACGGTGAAGAACACGACCTGGATATCCTGATTTTCGCCACCGGCTACGATGCCATCACCGGCGCATTTGAAGGTTTGAATCCCTGTGGTCGGGGCGGCATCAGCCTCAAAGAGAAATGGGCCGAACGCTTTAGTACCTATCTTGGCATGACCATTCCTGAGTTCCCGAACCTGTTTATGATTCATGGTCCGGAATCCCCGTCGGTATTGTTTAATATGCCGCTGGGTGCTGAGTTGCAGTCCGACTGGATCAGAGATTGTATTCATTATCTTCGGGAGCAGGGGCAGGGCGCTATCGAGCCGACACTGGCAGCGGAAGCAGCGTGGGGAGAAGAGGTGGCGGAAATCGCCGGGCATACCATGTTTTCAGCCGATATAGATTCGTGGTATTCGGGCGCTAATATCCCGGGTAAACATCGCCAGTTTGCCGTCTATCTGGGTGGGCCAAATTTTTATCGAAGGCTCGCCGAGGTGACTGAGAAAAACTATGAAGGTTTTGTGTTAGAAAAAGGGTGACCGGGCCACGCCATCATTACGGTGGCGAAAGTCGGTGACGCTAAAAATGGTTTTTGGTAAACCCTATAAATCAGGATGCGTTGGCCTGGGATTTATCCTGGATGCGATCGATCATCGATACAAAGACATCCACCGCCTGACCACCGCTAATAGCGAATACGCCGTCGAAGCTAAATGAAGGCACCCCCGTTACGCCATTCTGGCGGGCGAATGCGATCTGTTTCTGGACCAAATCGCTGCCGGCGTCGCTGGCCAGATAATCGCTGACTTCCTGACTGTCCATACCGACCTCGCTAGCCAGCTTCGCTAACACGGCGTCATCACCAACAAACAGGCCGTCACAAAAATAGGCTTTAAACAGCACTTCGGCCAGCTCGTTTTGCAGCCCTTGTTGCCAGGCCAGATCCAGCAGGCGGTGAGCTTGCAGGGTATTGGCCCCACGTTTTATTTTCTCGAGCTTGAACTGGATCCCCGCCGCAGCGCCGGTTTGCGTCAACTGCTGAAACATCATGTCGACGCGCGCTTTGCCGTATTTCTTCTCGATGACCTCCTGATAGGCATAACCCTCGGCGGGCGCTTCGGGGTGTAACTGGTAGGGAAACCACTGAATTTCAAAGTCGATGTCTGGGCGCTGGGCCATGGCTGCTTCGAGATTCTTTTTACCTACGTAACACCAGGGGCAGGCCACATCGGAAATAATATCGATTTTCATAAAAGCCTCTTTTACGCGAGTCTCTCGCAGCGCGTATTAAGGGTAGTGGGGGGTAGAGCTCGATCAAGCATTTCTGATCAGGGCTTCAGACTAAATGGCGGTGTGGACGAAGGCAAGTGTAATCTCTTGTTCAGTAGAGCGGATATCTTTGAGTTCCGAAAACGACTGGTTTGAGTACCTGGTCGAGTTACACTGCCCATATAATGACGGATCGAGACAATAAAAACCGTTCAAAAACGGGTGAATTTATTCCACGGGCGGCTTGTAAAAAGGCTCGCATAGCTCGCGATGCTCGATTTGATGGCCTGTTTTTTATCGGAGTAAAGACAACCGGTATTTTCTGTCGGCCAATATGCCCGGCGAACCCGGCCAAAGAAGAGAATGTGGTGTATTTTCAGACCGCGTTGACGGCGGTGCAGGCTGGTTTTCGTCCCTGTCTGCGTTGTCGGCCAGAGGCTGCGCCAGGTTCCCCAGCTTCACAGGGTATTCAGACCACGCTTAGACGTGCGGTGTGCTTGATAGACAAAGGAGAATGGCGCGAACAGTCGTTGCCAGAGTTCGCCCAACGTCTGGGTGTCAGTGACCGCTATTTACGTAAGTTATTTCAGCAAACTCTCGGTGTGTCGCCATTAAAATATGCCAATTTTAAGCGTGCGCTGTTTGCGAAACAGTTGTTACAACAAACGAGTTTGCCCGTTGCCGAGGTTGGTCAGGTAGCGGGATTTGGAAGTGTGCGTCGGTTTAATGCCGTATTTCATCAGGTCATAGGGCTTGCGCCACGACAACTACGGCACAGGCAAAAGACTGTTCAGGGAAGGCATCAGAACTTAAGGGTATTTTTGAGTTATCGCCCCCCCTATGATTGGCCTGCCTTGCGGGATTTTTATCTTGCGCGACACATCACAGGGCTTGAGACGGTTACCGGCACGAGTTATGGACGAAGTATCAACCACGGAACGTATGAAGGATGGTTTATTGCGACACACATACCAGAAGAGTATGGGTTCAGCGTGGAATTGTCTTTGAGCATGACGGGGTGCCTGATGACGACAGTTGAGCGCATTCGTCGCTTGCTGGATCTGGACGCTGATTCGGCAGTTATCTCACGGCATCTGGCGAGTCAGAAATTTTTGTCTTCGCTGAACAGCGAAGGTATTCGCCTACCGGGAATGTGGTCCGGGTTTGAAGCTGGGGCGCGAGCGATTTTGGGTCAGCAAGTGTCGGTCAAGGCGGCGCATAAGCTGGTGGCACGTTTAGTTGAAGTTTTGGGTAAGACTTTAAATCTACAGGATGGACACACCGCACATTCAATAAATCGATTATTTCCTTCTCCCCATGCGCTTGCAAAATCGAATCTGGAATTTTTGGCGATGCCAGAAAAGCGAAGGAGAGCATTACGCGGGTTAGCAAAACATATAGTGAGCAAAAGTCTGGACACCAATAGGGATAACTTTTGGGGTAGTAATATGGACAACAGAGGGAAGGTCTTTGATGACGAGCCTGACGATGCATGGCTGGACTTGCCGGGAATCGGCCCCTGGAGTTTGCAATATGCGAGGTTTCGAATGGGGCGGCCGGATATATTTTTGGCGAGCGATCTCGGCGTTAAAAATGCCGTGAAGAAACTTTCGGGCGATGTCGAGGCTCCAGTCTCGGTTGACGCGAACGCGCTAAGTCCCTGGGGGAGCTACGCTACTTTATTATTGTGGCGGAGTGCTTGAAGTGGGTGTGAGACTTAACAGGCACCCTTCAAAGACCGTATCGGGAGAAAAATTATGACAGTTGGGCAGAAAATATTTTGCGATCAAATGGACAGCCCCATCGGAGTGCTGACCGTGTTGGCGAACGAGAAGGGGCTTACCGAGATTCGCTTTCCGAACCATAAAATACCGAGTGAAACCGAAAACATGCGGTCGAATAATTTTGTGGCCCAGGCTATAGATCAACTTCGAAGCTACTTTGACGGTAAATTGACGGTGTTTGATTTGTCGCTGTGCCCGAGTGGTACGGAGTTTCAAAAGACGGTTTGGACTCAGTTGCAGACAGTGGGTTTTGGTGCGACGGCGAGCTATGGCGAGGTGGCCGCCGCTATCGGCAAGCCCAAAGCGTCGCGGGCGGTGGGTCTGGCCAATAGTAAAAACCCTTTGCCGATTGTGGTGCCCTGCCATCGTATTATTGGTAGCAATGGAGCATTAACGGGTTTTGCGGGCGGCCTCGATACCAAGCGTTGGTTGCTGGCCCATGAGCATCATTAAAGGAGAAAAATTAAATCCAGGCTTGATATTTTTCGGGAGAAAGCCGTGTTAAACGACCATGATGGCATCCATCTCTACGGCAGCGCCTTTCGGCAGTGCGCTAACCCCGATGGCGGCGCGCGCGGGATAGGGGGCTTCAAAAAACTGTGCCATGAGTTCGTTCACTTCGGCAAAGTCGCCGAGGTCGGTGAGGAAGACGTTTAGCTTCACAATGTTATTCAAATCACCGCCAGCAGCTTCACAGACCGCATTTAAATTCCGGAAAACCTGCTTAATCTGGCCCTTTATATTGCCTTCAATTAGCGTCATGGTTTCGGGAAGTAAAGGGATTTGGCCTGAGAGGTAAACGGTATTGCCGACTTTGACGGCCTGAGAATAAGGGCCAATAGCAGCGGGTGCATTGTCGGTATGTATGATGGCCTTGTTGGGCATAAGTACGTCCTTTAGTTTTTAATACGATGCACAGCCTGCACCGATTTTAGTGTGCGAACGCGTCGCATAACATTGGCAAGATGGACTCGGTCGCGCACTTCCAGTACGACGTTAACCATGCTGGTGTGAGTGTCGCGCTCATCGACATTAATGCGTTCAATCGTGGCATCTTGCTCGGTCATACGGCTTGCCAGGGTGGCGATTATGCCGCGTTCAGAATTCACTTCCAGTTTTAGCTCCACTGAAAATTCGCCGCTGACGTCGGGCGACCAGTTAAGTGGCATGGATTTTTCGCGATTGTTGCGGATACCAGCAAGGTTTTTACAGGATTCCCGGTGCACCACCAGGCCCTTGCCGGGGCTAATATGGCCGAGGATAAGATCGCCGGGAATGGGATAACAGCAGCGCGCGAACCGGGTAATCAGGCCATCGCTGTTTTCAATCATGATGGGCGAATTGGGGTTGGAAGTGGCAACATTACCGCGTTTATTTTCCGGAACCAGGATATTGGCCACGGCGTAGGCGACGCGATCACCCAGGCCAATTTGCTGAAGTATGCTTTCAAACGTGGGCGCGCCGGTTTCTTTAAGCAGCGCTTTAATTTGCGATTTACGAATTTTTTTGTAGCTGGTATTAAAATTTATCAGGGCGCTGTCGAGCATGCGTTTACCGAGGTCAACGGATTCGTCGTGTTGCTGGGTTTTCAAAAAGTGGCGAATGGCGCTACGCGCTTTGGCGGTAATCACAAAATTAAGCCAGGCTGGGTTCGGTTGTGCGCCCGGTGCCGTAATGATATGTACGCGCTGTCCACTTTTCAGACTTTGCGACAGCGGGCTGAGCTGACCGTTTACTTCACAGGCGACGCAGGTATTGCCGACCTGGGTATGTACCGCATAGGCAAAATCGACAGCTGTCACACCGTTGGGTAATTCAATAATGTCCCCGTCAGCGGTGAATAAATACACTTCATCGGGGAACAGGTCGATTTTAACGTGTTCGATAAACTCCAGCGAGTTGCCTGCCTGTTGCTGAATTTCGAGCAGACCTTTTACCCAGCGGTCGGTGCGGGAGTCTTTACTTTGAGCATTGGCCAGGCCCGACTTATAAAACCAGTGGGAGGCGATACCGTAATTGGCGAGATCGTCCATTTCCTGGGTGCGGATCTGCACTTCAATGGGAACACCGTGCATGCCGACCAGGGAGGTGTGTAGGGACTGATAACCATTGGCCTTGGGGATAGCGATATAGTCTTTAAATTCACCGGGAATGGGTTTGTAGAGATTATGAATGACGCCAAGTATTCGGTAGCAATCGTCGACACTCTCCGCCACGATGCGAAACGCAAAGACATCAGTTAGCGAGGTGAAAGAGCGCTTCTTGGTTTTCATCTTCTGGTAAATACTCCAGAGATGTTTTTCGCGACCGGTCACCGTGGCGACAATGTTTTCTGATTTTACTCGGGCGCTGAGGGTCTGCTGGATCTCAACCACAATCTCTTTGCGTCGGCCTCGCGCGACCCCCAGAGCTTTGTTGATGCGGGAATAGCGTAGTGGGTAAAGGGCAGCGAAGCCCAGGTCTTCAAACTCCACGCGCATATCGTTCATACCCAGGCGCTGGGCGAGGGGGGCGTAGATATCGAGAGTTTCTCGGGCGATACGGCGGCGTTTTTCTGGTGGCAGCACGCCCAGGGTGCGCATATTGTGGAGACGGTCGGCGAGCTTGACCAGTATTACGCGAATATCCCGGGACATCGCCAGGGTCATTTTTTGAAAATTTTCGGCCTGTTGTTCGGCCCGAGATGAAAACTCAATCTCGGTGAGTTTACTGACGCCATCGACTAAGGCAGAGACCTTACGGCCAAAACGGAGCCCCAGTTGGTTGCGGGTAACGGGGGTGTCTTCGATAACGTCGTGGAGCAGGGCCGCCATCAGGCCCTCGCTGTCCATGCGCATGTCAGCAAGGATATGGGCGACGGCGATGGGGTGCGTTATATAGGGTTCGCCACTGTGTCGAAACTGGCCTTTGTGACCATTGTGGGCAAATTTATAGGCGCGTAGTACGCGCCGGACATCAGATGATGGGAGGTAGGAGGAAAGCTTGGTTTGCAGGGAGTCAACAGCCTCCAAAACTTATCCCTCGGAGTTTATTCTGCTACAGCTGGGCTAGGAGGTGCGTCATCGGCACTAGCGAAGGCTTCGGCAGCCATATCCAGAGTCAGGAAGTCCTCAACCTCTTCTACCTCGGTGAGAATGCTGGCATTGATATGTCCTTCGGCAATTTCACGCAGAGCGACTACGGTGGGTTTGTCGTTTTCCCACTCGACCAGAGGCGTTTTGGTTCCGTTGGCAAGCTGGCGCGCGCGTTTGGAGCTAACCATGACTAACTCGAAACGGTTTTCGACGTTTTCCAGACAATCTTCTACGGTAATGCGCGCCATCTTGAACCTCTAAATTTATACGATACGTTGGTGTGGTTTGGTGAGACCACTACAGAACCCGGCATTCTAACGCAAAGCGGTGTATTCGGGTAGCGATGTTTATGCCTCTGGGCGGGCTTCTAGCAAGGTGCGCAACAGTTCAGCGTGTTTGCCCTGCTGCACGGGCAGGCGTTGGCGTTGGGCATGGATAATTGCAATGAGTTCGCCAAGCGCCGTATCAAAATTATCGTTAATCACCAGGTAGTCGGATTCCACATAATGGGATATTTCTTCCTGAGCCTGGGCGACCCGTCGCAGAATGACTTCGGGTTTGTCCTGGCCGCGCCCGGTTAGGCGAGCACTCAGGCTTTCCAGCGAGGGTGGCAAGATGAAAATGCTCACGCAGTCTGGCATTAGCCGGTGAACCTGTGAGGCGCCCTGCCAGTCGATTTCGAGAATAACGTCAATGCCCCGGGCCAGGGCCTCTTCTACCCACTGGCTCGAGGTGCCGTAGTAGTGATCGAATACCGGGGCATGTTCGAGAAAGGCGTTGTGTTCGAGCATGTCGATGAAGGTGTCTTTGTCGACAAAGTGATAGTTAATCCCATCCTCTTCTCCCGGCCGCATGGGGCGCGTGGTGTGGGATACAGATACCTGAATGTGCTCACAGCGCTCAAGTAAGGCGGAAACCAGGCTGGTTTTGCCGGCACCGGAGGGTGCGGACAGGGTAAAAAGTGTGCCCCGCTTACTCATGTTCTGGCTCCGTGTGCTGGATGTCTTGTTAATCGCTGAGGTTTGATTACTTGCATATCATTGGACCGGTGCTGTCGGGTACATCTTACTCAGTATGCTCATTCGATGTTTTGCACCTGTTCGCGTATTTGCTCGATAAGAACTTTCATCTCGACGGCGGCCCGAGTGGTGTCGGTGGCGAATGATTTGGAGGACAGGGTGTTGGCTTCCCGGTTGAGCTCCTGGCAGAGAAAGTCGAGACGACGACCTATTGATCCGGAGTCTGAGAGCGCGTGTTCGAATTCGCTCAGGTGAGTCTCGAGCCGGTCGAGTTCTTCGGCGACATCGGCCCGCTGCGCGTGGTACACCATTTCCTGTTCCAGGCGGCTGTTGTCAAAATCGACAGCGACTTCCTGGAGGCGTTGTTGAAGTTTTTCCCGTTGTGCCTCGAGTAAGCCGGGCAGGTGGGTGCGCACGTTTGTCGCCTGCGTGCCGATGTCGACCAGACGCTGAGTAATGATACTGCCAAGCACCTTGCCTTCGCGTTCGCGAGCACTTTTTAGCTCTTTGAGGGCGGTGTTGAAGAGCGATATAGCCTCTTTTTGAATGGCTTCGTAGTCGCACTCTGTGGCCTGGATCACTCCCGGTAATTGCAGTAGATCGAGGGGAGACAGAGGGGCAGCATCACTCATGATGGTGCTCAGGCTATCGCAGGCCTGGACGTAATCTCGGGCGCGATCCTGATTGATAACAATATCGGTATTTTGTCCGGCTAGTTCTAACTGTAGCCTGGCCTCGAGTTTGCCACGGCTTAGCTTGCCGCGCAGAGTACCCCTGAGCAGGCTTTCCAGCTCGCGCAAATTTTCTGGTAGACGGAACTGGGGTTCCAGGTAACGGTGATTAACGGTGCGTAATTCCCATGTGAGAGAACCCCATGGGTATTCGTTACTGGCTCGCGCAAAGGCGGTCATACTACTGGGCATAATGTTGTGTGCGCCGATTGGGGATGGCTATCTTATCAGAGGCTGAGGCCGTCATTACAGTGAAATTCCGTTACAATAGCGCGCTGCATTATTTGTCTTGAATAGAACTGCTGGACCGTTCCTGAACGGATTTTATTAGCCGCTGAAGGGCTACTTTTTAATAGAGGTTTCTTAATGATTAGACCAAGTGGGCGTCGCCCGGAACAACTGCGCGCAGTGAAATTAGAGCGCCAATTTACCAAACACGCCGAGGGCTCGGTGCTGGTGTCATTTGGAGACACCAAGGTGATTTGTACGGCGAGTGTTGAATCGGGAGTGCCGCGTTTTCTGCGCGGTAAAGGCCAGGGCTGGATCACTGCGGAGTACGGCATGTTGCCGCGTTCTACCGATAGCCGTATGGGCCGCGAAGCGGCGCGGGGTAAACAGGGCGGACGTACGCAGGAAATTCAGCGTTTGATTGGCCGTTCCCTGCGTTCAGCGGTGGATTTAAGCAAGCTGGGGGATAACACCATCACGGTAGATTGCGATGTTATTCAGGCCGATGGCGGCACCCGCACGGCTTCGATTACGGGCGCGTGTGTGGCACTGGTTGATGCGATAAGCCATTTGCAGGAGAAAAAACGTATTTCGGCTGAGCCCCTGCAACATATGGTTGCCTCGGTATCGGTCGGTATCTATAAAGGTGAGCCAGTTCTCGATCTGGACTACGCCGAAGATTCCAATGCTGAAACCGATATGAATGTGGTGATGAACAGCGCGGGTGGGTTTATTGAAGTACAGGGCACTGCCGAAGGCGCGCCGTTTTCCGGCGATGAGCTCGAGGCTATGTTGAGCCTGGCTCGGCAGGGTATTGATGATTTGGTGAAAGTGCAAAAAATGGCACTTGCCCAGGCTTTGCTATAAAACTGGAAGGAATTCAGGCAAGCGGCGGGGGGGGGCTTAGAGCTCCCCAATGTCGTAGTCGACAATAACCGGCGCATGGCTGGAAAATTCGCGGGCCTTATAAATCACTGCGTATTCCACCTGCGGTACCAGGCTTCCGGAAATGATTTGTGTATCGGTGCGCCAGCCGTCACCTTCACCCATGGTGCCAGATGGCCACCAGCTGAATTCATCGGTGTCAGTATTGCTGCTGCGAAACGCATCGGCATAACCAATATCTTTATACACCTGTCGGAACCATTGGCGCTCACTGGCAAGTGAACCGGGCTCGCTATCGTGGGTATCGCCGTTTTCGACGTCGCCAGTAGTGGCAGCCATATGCCAGTTGCCGCAGAAAATATAGCGCCGTCGCTTACGGGTGATTTTTTCCATATGGGCCTGTAGGCCGGTAATAAACCGGGTTTTTGCCTGAAATTGTTCGGACTCTTCCGGCCCGTGTGGCACCATCACCGAGACCACGCTGAGCTCATCGAAATCGGCCTGTAGATAGCGGCCGTCCATATCTTCACCGCTTTGTAGCCCAAAACCGTACATGATGGCCTTGGGTGCGTGTCGGGTGTAAATGGCGACGCCATTCTGGCTGGAGTCCGCAGCATCAAAAATATAGCTGAAATAGCCGTCCAGCTGAAACTGCGGGCTGTCTTCGAATTCTGGTATCGAAGCACGCACGTCCTGCAGGCAGATGATTTCTGCTTCCTGCCCGGCGAGCCAATCGAACAGCCCGCGTTCTGCGGCCTGAAAGATACCGTCGCACGACACATTGATTACCCTCATAGGATTACCTGCATAAGCGAACCTGAGACATTGACTGGGTATGATAACCGATGCATAGAGGATGCTGAAATAGCGAGATTTAAGTAGAATCCTCAGTTCATTTTAAAAGTTTCGGGTGTCGTGCCCTGTTAATCGTTGGAAATTGAGGAGTAAGCGCCAGGACCATGGAAGACTATCAACGCCGTTTTATTGATCTTGCTATTCAGCAGAAAGCGCTCTTATTTGGCGAATACACTCTAAAGTCGGGCCGTGTTAGCCCCTATTTTTTTAATGCAGGACGTTTTTGTGATGGCGCTAGCCTGGCCGTATTGGGGGATTGTTACGCTGCGGCGATTGTTAATTCGGGGGTAGAATTTGACGTCTTATTTGGGCCGGCCTACAAAGGCATTCCCCTCGCTACGACTACCGCAGTGGCTTTGGCGCGCAATTTTGAGCGGCCAACACCCTATTGCTTTAATCGTAAGGAAGCTAAAACCCACGGTGAAGGTGGAGACCTGGTCGGTGCCGAACTGACGGGCCGGGCCCTGATTATTGATGATGTGATGACTGCCGGTACTGCGATTCGGGAAGTCATGGATATTTTTGCGCGCTATCCAGTGCAGGCGGCCGGTGTAGTTTTGGGCCTCGACCGTAGAGAAAAGGGGCCGGGCGCGGGCAGCCAGGATGGGCGTTCGGCGGCTCAGCAGGTGGCGGAAGAGTTTTCTATTCCTGTGATGGCGATCATCGATATTGGCGACATTATTGAGTATCTTGAAATGGAAGCAGACCGAGGTGATCTCGACTCCGGGGTTTTGACCTCGGTGCGTCGTTATCGAGATAGTTATGGAGTTTGAGCAGGAGTGGTTTAAGGGTGGCAGAGGTTTATTGAAATGAATGTTGTAAGGCTTTTGAAACCTTTATATGGAACGTATGCCATCTGTCTTATGTGCGTATTTTCCTCCGTGACAGTTTCGGCTGCTGATTTATACCGCTACCGTAATGATCAGGGGACTCTGGTCATTAACCACACGGTGCCGCCGCAATTTGTTGAAAAGGGTTATGACCGGCTCGATTCCAAAGGCCGTCTGATCGAGCGTGTCGAGCCGCCTGCGCCCGAAGCTGAAGCCAACGAAGAAGACGAGGCGACAGCAGCAAGCCTTGCTACCGTGGTGGCGGTGGCGGTGGTGGCTCAGGATCGACAGGATAATTACCTGCTGACCAGCTACAGTTCTGCGGAGGAGATTTTTGCAGTTCGCGACCGTAAGCTTGCCCAGTTGAAGCGCGAAATTGAAATTATGGCGGGCAATGTTGACGCGGTGGCGAAGGGACGTCTGTCGGTAGAGCAGGAGGCTGCCCGGTTTCAGCGTGTTGGCAAGGACGTTCCAGAGGCGGTAACAACTCGATTATCAGAGGCCGAAGAACGTCTGAAAAATGCCAAAAAGGCCCTGTCGTTACGCGAGACGGAGCACGCACAAACAGAGATTTTGTATGCGGGTTATGCGCAGCGTTTCAGAAAACTGAAGGGTTTGGTGAAGTCGGCAGAGGCGCCTGAAACAGGCTCTGAGACAGCGCTTGCCACTGATCTCCCCAGTGTTCCGTCGGTAGGCGACTAAAGTCACTGCGCACGAATTGACGAATTTTTCCTTCCAGTAAAACCAGCAGTATTTCCGCTGAGGCCGTTGTGGTGAGGACGGTGCGGATGTTTTCATTGATTTCGCTTTCGCGGAAGATTTGTTTTAGTTGAGTTTCAAGCCGGTCGTGTAGCTGGCCTACCCGTATCCGCAGGCGCTGGTTTTCTCCGGTTAGCGCGTCTCCAGCGAGAATGCGAGCCATTCCAGGGTTGCGTTCGGCAAAAATCAGTACCAAATTTAAGATTTTATAAAGACGGGCAGTCAGCTGTTTTTCTTCATCGAGAATTTGTCGAATGCGGGTGAACAGGGTGTCCTCTATAAAATCGATTAAACCCTCAAACATCCGGGCCTTGCTGGGGAAATGCCGATAGAGAGCCGCTTCCGACACGCCAAGTTGTGCTGCTAGCGCCGCCGTGGTGACCTTTTCTCCAGGTCCAGACTGCAACATGCCCGCCAGAGCTTCCAGGATTTCCTGTGGCCGTTTAGACGGTTTTTTATGGGTCTTCATCATAGGGGCCCGATATAGTTGGAGTGAGGCTAAGGTTGAGCGGGGTAGAGCAATATCTGGCCGCTAATGTCTGTCATGTCTGGTTGCTAATGTTTCGTCATCAATGTCTGACAATCAAAGCTCGGTAATCAAAGTTCCGACGCCCTCATCGGTCAATATTTCCAGCAGAACGGCGTGATTAACCCGGCCATCAATAATATGGGCGCTGTGGACCTGGTTTTGAACCGCTTCCAGGGCACAGCGTATTTTGGGGAGCATTCCCCCTTTAATGATGCCGTCGTCAATCAGTGTGTCGACTTGCTCCGCAGTTAAACCGGTGAGCACCTTGCCATCGGCGTCCTGTAGCCCTGCCACATCGGTGAGTAACATGAGTTTTTCAGCTTTGAGTACTTCCGCAATTTTACCGGCAACCAAATCGGCATTGATGTTATAGGACTCGCCATTGGCACCCGCGCCAATGGGTGCAATGACGGGAACAAAGCCACCTTCGGTCAGCATGTCGATCACGCGGGTATTCACGCTATCTACTTTTCCGACGTGGCCAATGTCGATAATTTCCGGTACTTCCGTTTCCGATGTGGAGCGAGATACTGTCAATTTACTTGCGGTGATCAGACCGCCATCTTTACCGGTAATACCCACGGCACGACCGCCCTCGTCGTTAATCAGGCTGACAATTTCTTTGTTGACGCCGCCACCGAGAACCATTTCTACAATGTCCATGGTTTTGCTGTCGGTAACACGCATGCCATCAACAAACTCGGATTTCAGCCCCAGTTCGTCGAGTAAGCGACCGATTTGTGGACCGCCGCCATGAACCACTACAGGATTAATGCCCACCGCCTTCATCAACACGATATCGCGGGCGAAATTGCGTTTGAGCTCCTGGTCAACCATGGCGTTACCACCAAATTTGACCACGATGGTTTTCCCGACAAAACGTTGAATGTAGGGTAAAGCCTCGGTTAAGACCTTGGCGATGGCAGAGGCGTTATCACTGGAGAGGGACATAATGTGCGGGGATTCCTGTGTGCCACAAAGGCATGTGAAGAGTGAATAAGCCTGGCATCAGGCCGCTATGCGAGCGCCGAGTTCAGGGCTTGCTCCAGTTCTGGATCGACGCTTGCGAGCAGGGCTTTAAATTGTTCCTGAACGGCAGAGAGTTGAGTCTTGTCGTCGGCTTCGAAGCGCAGAGTGAGAGCGGCTTCGGTATTGGAGGCTCGCACCAGACCCCAGCTGTCTTCGAAATCAACTCGTAGCCCATCAAGTGTATTGATTTTAGCATTCTCGAAATCAGCCGCTGCGACTATTTTTTCCATGGTCGCAAACTTGTCGGCTTCCGAGATCGGTATTCGAATTTCGGCTGTGGAGACACTGGTTTCAAAAGACTGAATCACAGCGTCCAGGCTCTGTTCGCGAAGGGACAAAACCTCGAGCAGTCGTGCCGCTGCGTATAAACCGTCGTCGAAACCGTGCCAGCGGTCATTAAAAAACAAATGGCCGCTAAACTCACCACCCAGGGGGGCCTTTAGTTCAGCGACCTTTTCACGGATATGTGAGTGTCCCGTTTTCCACATTACCGGACGGCCACCGTAGCCGCTGATCAAGGTGGTTAAGCGACGTGTGGATTTGACGTCAAAGACTATGTCGGATCCGGGGTGTCGCGCGACAATGTCGCGGGCAAAAATCATCATTAATTCGTCGGGCCAGACAATGCGTCCGCTGCTGGTGACGGCCACGAGACGGTCTCCATCGCCGTCGAAAGCCAGGCCCAGATCAGACTCGGTCTGCGCGACGACCTGAATCAAGTCCTCCAGGTTTTTTTCCTGTGTTGGGTCTGGCTGATGGTTGGGAAAGGCACCGTTAACATCGCAGTACAGCGGCGTGCATTCACAGCCGAGTTGCTGCATTAATTGGGGCGCGAGGGTGCCGGCCACGCCATTGCCGCAGTCTACGACGACGCTAAGCGGGCTTAGGGTTTCGATGTTTTGACAGATGGCGTCGAGATAGGCTTCGCCGCTAATTTCGAGGGTCCTGATTCCTTCGCCGTGGCGCCAGTGTCGGGCGAGCATATCATCGCGCAGCGTCTGTATATCCGAGCCGTGTAGCGATGCGCCCGACCTTAGTAATTTGAAGCCATTGTAGTTAGCGGGGTTATGGCTCGCAGTGACGATAATGGCACGCTTGGCGGAGGCCGCCTGGCTGACGAAATTGACCACTGGAGAGGGAACCTCGCCCAGGTCAGTTACATTACAGCCGGACATCAGTAAGCCCCCGATAAGCGCTTCTGAGAGAGCCGGACTGGAGAGTCGACCATCGCGGCCAACAATAATGGTGTCTTCGTCGTTATCCAAAGCCTGTGTGCCGAGAGTTTGCCCGAGAGCATTAGCGAAATCTTCATTGATTTCTTTTCCGGCCAGGCCACGAATATCGTAGTCGCGAAATATGTGGGGGGGCCAGTCGGATGTGCCGGTCGCCGAAGCTTCGTTCAAGTCAAACACTTCGCCATCGTCAGCGCTTTTCACGTCATTTTCCTGTTTGGCGACAGGCTGCTCTTCGGCGTTTTTGCCGTCGTCTTCTTTATCCTCGGGGCTGTCTGTACTGGTCTCAACCAGAGTCCCGGCTTCGCGTTTGAGCAGGTACTGACTTTTTGAAGGGGCTTTTTTCTCGGTATCAGTATCAGAGGGGTTTGGCTGGTGCGCTACGTTCACCCGGCGGCTGACGAATACACTGGTCGCCACAATACCCAGCAGAGCCATTACCCAGAGTCCGGCTCGAATAAGCCGAAATAGCCCTGTATCGGGGTGGTGTTGATCGATCATTTTCTGGGAAGGTTTAAAAGTAACGCTCAGGCCGGGCACCGCCGTAACGGAAGCCCGGGCCTCTTTGCCGATACCGGAGCCTCCGGCGGAAGCCAGGGTTTGTTGTCCTAATCCTGAAACTTTCTGTATAAGCGCAAGCTTCCCTAAGGAGGGATCCTGATCTTTGAACAGGGTATCGAAAGCGCTAAATGGCATTTCAATCAAAATTGCGCCAAGAGTGTCATTGTCGGGCGCAGGGCTCTTGCTTGCAGAGTAGTTGTCATCGCCAGGGGCGGTACTTTCGCCAGGAATGGGTTCGGCCATCACAACAAGCCATTCGTCCTGTTTCATGGTTGTTATGGGTGGCGCCTTCCCGCGCAGCGCGGCATCGATCAAAGTCAGGGCAACAAAATTAGATTGATCTTTGAAATCTCGTGGGTTCTGGCTGATATGGATAGCCCTGGCATCGGGCAGCAACGATTCTATTTCCGTCGGTACGGATAGGGCCTGCTCAGGTGTGGGAGCAGGAGAGTCTGCATCGCTGATGGGAGCTGAGGTCATTGCGGTGTTTAAAACGGCACTAGTCGCGACTTTTTGCAAGGTCTGTCGGTGTTCTTTGAGTGCCGCTGTGAGTGTTTTACTTACTTTAGATGGAATTACTTTGGCGGCAGCCTGAAGAGTTTTGTCGTGGGGTTCTGTAATGAGTTTTGTGTGCAGTATGTCGCTAACAAAATAAAGCATTACCAGTAATGCGACGCTGGCAGCAATAAAGGCGGGGTGACGCACTACGTTGATTAAGCCCGGGGGGAATTTATCTTTCAGGGATAATTTTGACAGCAATGCCCGTTCACTCCATGGTCGCATTCGATGTTAATAGTAACGTATCTGCTCGGTCTAAAGAAATTTTCCGGTACGCTATTAACTCCAGGTTCGCTTACTTTAGGCGGCTGTCTTTCTAGTTCAAAGGCAGCCGAGCACTAATAAATTGAATTAACTCTCGGGCCAACTGAGACTTGTTCATTTTGGCCAGTTCTTCCTCCCCGCTGGAGGTGACCAGCACCACCCGATTATCATCGCTGCCAAAACCAATCGTAGTGTCGGAGACGTCGTTGGCAATAACCAGGTCGAGCTGTTTGCGCTCCAGCTTGCCTCGCGCATAGCTAACCAGGTTTTCAGTTTCGGCGGCAAAGCCTACGGTAAAGGGCCGCTTTTCAAGCGCGGCGACCGTCGCAACAATGTCGGTGGTTTTTTCTAGCTCCAGGGACAGGGTCTCCGTGGACTTTTTTATTTTTTGTTCGGCCAATGTTACGGGGCGATAGTCCGCGACGGCGGCAGCGGCAATAAACACCGTGGCTTTATCCACCTCCTGCAATGTGACCTCGAGCATTTGCTGGGCTGAGGTGACAGCTATGGTGCGAACGCGTGGCGGCGGAGCGAGTGCCACGGGCCCACTGATCAACACGGTTTCGGCTCCCGCTTCTGCGGCGGCTTCGGCGAGGGCATAGCCCATTTTCCCCGAACTATGATTGGATAAATAACGTACTGGATCCAGCGCTTCTCGGGTCGGCCCGGCGGTAATAACGAGTTTTTGCCCGGCTAGAGAAGCTGTGTTGAACAAGGCCTTGATTAATTCAAGTAATCGCTCGGGTGCTTCCATGCGCCCTTCGCCAATATCACCGCAGGCCTGGTAGCCAGAGGCCGGGCCAAAGACATGAATATTGCGTTGTTGCAGGGTCTCGATATTGTGCTGGCTAGCCATGTTTGACCACATGGCCTGATTCATCGCTGGCGCTACGGCCAAAGGGCCGGTACGAGCCAGGCACAGGGTCGAGAGTAAATCACCGGCTTCGCCGTGCACCAGTCGGGCGATAAAGTCAGCACTGGCTGGCGCGACCAGAATAATATCGGCCCAGCGTGCCAGTTCAATGTGGCCCATACCTGCTTCTGCCTCGGTATCGAGTAGGTCGAGATGCACCGGATGGCCCGACAGGGCCTGAAAGGTGAGAGGTGTGATAAATTCGGTAGCGGCCTGGGTCATGACCACCCGCACCTCTGCTCCGGCGGTTTGCAGACGACGCAGGAGATCGGCGCTTTTGTAGGCAGCAATGCCTCCGGTGATGCCCAATAAAACGCGTTTATTGGCCAGGCTGGTATTGGCCATACCGCTGTTTTCCGTGGAGCTCATAGGTTTCCCATGGAGCTCATAGGTTTCCCATGGAGCTCATAGATATTCGAATAAGGA
>JQIA01000701.1_pt1 | contig 17496 bp, 10 predicted proteins | sample 811431 | NCBI WGS metagenome assembly JQIA01 (sample SAMN02998118, study PRJNA258478) | marine sediment metagenome | biome: marine; feature: seafloor; material: sediment; isolation source: oil-polluted sediment collected from 3 locations (0.5 km, 0.7 km and 0.9 km)... | place: USA: Gulf of Mexico ...
ATCAAGCGCTTCAACACAGCTTGATTACAGAGTTAGTCAGGTTGCGCGCGTCAGTGGCCATCTCTTTGCAGGAGGTTGCTGTACAAACGGATATTGTTAAGAGTCGAAAGCGTACGCTTGATACGGTTCAGCGGCGTTACAAATTAGGGGTGAAGAACTCTTCTGTTGTGGATGTGCATGTTGCCGATGAGAATGTCGCATCGGCACAGGCACAGCTGGTTGTTTTAGAGCGTGAGCTTAAAGAAAGTTTTTTGTCGTTAGATCTCTTATTGAACCAAAAACCGGGAACGCTGGAGAAGGTGGGCGCGGATTTTCCTTTGCTGCCTGTTGGCGAGGTGAATACAGGTTTGCCCGCTGCATTATTGGATCAACGGCCTGATATTCGAGGGCATGAATTTCGTTTAATGGCGGCTAATGCCAATGTTGGCGTTGCTATGGCGGAACTTTTTCCAGATTTAACGCTGTCTGTTAATCAAGGTTTTAGCAGTAATGAATGGGCCGGTTTGTTAACAAACAGTAATGCGCTTGGTTTTATTGCGGGACAGTTAACGGCGAGGCTATTTGAGGGTGGTCGCCTGCGGGCTCAAATTCGTTTGCGTGAGTCTGAGCTACGAGAGCAGGTTTTGGAATATTCGAAGACGGTACTCAATGCTTTTTCAGAAGTGGAAAAAGCCTTGTTACAGGAGCGTTATCTTACCGAGCAGGTGATGCTCTTGCAGCGTGGTGTGAGTGCGGCGCGCAAAGCTGAAACGTTGGCAGAAGAGCGTTACCAGCAAGGCATTAGCTCCCTATTGGTCTTGTTAGATGTACAGCGGCGGCGTCAAAATGCTGAACGTTCATTACTGGCAACAAAAAGAACGAGTTGGCAAGTGCGGGCTAATCTCCATCTGGCGCTTGGCGGTGGTTGGCTCATTGAAAAAACGGATAAGGTTTCGCTGTGACTAAAATTATAAAATTATTATTTCGGCCTGAAAACCTACAGATTTGGCTGGTTGTCTTGATTATTTTAGGGGCGTTCTCACTGTCAAATATTTTTAGCAACAGCCGCCCTACCCTAATAAGGGTAGATGAGGTGACGCATCTGTCCGTTAGTGTTGTTGATGTACGATCAGAGCGGAATGTGATCGAAATCACCACAACGGGGCGAGTGACACCGCGCAATACGGTGGCGGTTACGCCGGAGGTGTCGGGGCGCGTGTTGTGGGTTAGCGAGAGCTTGCACTCGGGTGGCTACTTTAAAGCCCATGATGTTTTGTTTCGCATTGATAAAAGTGATTACAGTAATGCACTTGCAAAAGAGCAGGCTGCCGTTGTTAAAGCGGAAACTGAACTGACTTTAGAAATGGCAGAAGCCCATGCCGCTTTGGCCGAGTGGAAGGACTTGAACCCGGGCCAGAAGGCGCCGCCGCTGGTGGGGCGAGAACCTCAAATCGCGCAAGTAAAAGCCGAGGTTGCTGCAGCGCAGGCGCGTTTGGCGCAGGCACGGCTTAATCTTGCACGGACACAATACCGCTTACCTTTTGATGGTCGCGTGGTGCACAGCTCTTTGGCGCTGGGCGGTTACCTGCAAGCCGGACAAAATTACGGTGAGTTGTACAGTGAAGAGGCGCTTGAAATCGTGTTGTCTTTACCGAAAAAAGACATGCTCTGGATTCATCAGCCGGGTCATCTTGAAATTATTATCAGTTATGACAAGCAAGATGGTCGCGGCGGTAAGACGTTATTGGGAGGCAAAATTTTGCGTACTGGGGCGAGCCTTGATGAGGCGACACGCTTTCAACAAGTGATTATTAAGCCGGGAGAGTACAGCGGCCTTTTACCGGGTATGTTGACCGATGTGCTAATACGCAGTGCGCCGGTGTCGAATACTTGGGCCTTACCTTTATCGGCATTGCAGCCTGGCGGTATGCTCTGGTTAATTGATAGTAAAAACAGATTGGTACGTTTGAAGCCCGATATTGTTGCCGTTATGGACGGCAGTCTGGTCGTTAGAGCGCCAGTGCCCAGCGCACGCGTGGTCAATAGCATGTTGGGTGGCGCGATTGAAGGGGCTGAGGTGGTTGTTGTCGGTGGTGTTCAGTGAGCGAGTATTTGATGTTAATTACGTGCGGAAACAGCGATGAGTGAGCAAAAGGAGGATAAGGGTTCTTCTTTACCCCCGCCGGCTATTGAGCGCATTTCAGATGGCACTTTGGTGGGCTGGTTTGCCTCGAACCCGGTTGCCGCAAATATCCTCATGCTGTTCCTTATGGTGGGTGGTTTTTTTGCCGTAGGGGGGATGATTACCGAAACATTCCCTTCGGTTAATCCCAGAACCATTACAATTGCGACACCGTATCCCGGGGCAACACCCTATGATGTTGAAGAGGGTATTACTCGCCGAGTAGAAGAGGGCATGATTGGTATTGAGGGCGTCAAACGCGTGCGCTCAAGTGCCACAGAAGGTGCCGGTGTTGTGACGGTGGAGTTGGAGTATTTTGCTGACCCAGACCAAGTCTTGAAAGATGTTGAAACGGAAGTGGATAGTTTGAGTGATTTCCCGCCGGAAGAGGCGGAGGAAACCTCCATCATCGAAACACGTTTAACGAACAACATGCTGTCTTTGGCCGTGTATGGTGCCGTCGATGAGCATACTTTGCACTATTGGTCGGAGCGTATAGAAAGTGAACTCTTATTATTGCCTGAAGTTACTTTGGTCAATATTTCCGGTGGACGAAAGTATGAAATTTCCATTGAGGTCAGCGAATCAACATTGCGGGATTACGGCTTAACACTGGACGATATTGGCCGTCGTGTGCGTGAGTTTTCGGTGGATGTGCCGGGTGGTACTTTACGTACCGATGCGGGCGATATCCTCATTCGCGTGAAGGGTAAGCGCTACACGGGTGCGCAGTTTGAAGATATTACTGTGCGCAGCCGCAGTGATGGCTCGTCATTGCGCTTAGGTGATATTGCCACTATTCGTGATGATTTCGAAGACATTCCTCTGGTGAATGAATTTAATGGCAAGCCGGCTTTATTTGTACAGGTATCGCGTAGTGATACGCAAGATACCCTGCTTATGGAAGAGTCTATTAAGGTGTATTTAGAGAGCTTGGCCTTGCCGCAAGGTTTGTCGGTCGAGATCTGGCGTAATAGTACCGATATTCTTCGAGATAGAATCAGCTTGATGTTGCGCAGTGCAATTCAAGGTTATATTTTGGTGTTCATTTGTTTGTTGTTATTTCTTGATCTGAAGTTGGCTTTTTGGACGAGTTTGGGTATCCCTATCTCCTTTTTAGGGGGCTTATTGGTGGTGTCCATGACGGGCATTAGCATGAACATGATTACCTTGTTTGCACTGATTGTGGTGATTGGTATTGTGGTTGATGATGCGATCGTCACGGGTGAGAGCATCTTTCATGAGCAGGAGCAAAACCCCGGTAACCCACAAGCTGTGTTGCAAGGTGTGAATTTAGTGAAAGCACCTGTGACAGTGGGGGTGTTGACGACGATCATTGCTTTTTCGTTATTACTTTTTTCAACGGGTACTCTGGCCCAAGTGATGCGACCGGTACCCTTAGTGGTGATTGCCATTCTCGGTATTTCTTTGATCGAGGCCTTTTACATTTTGCCGGCGCATTTGGCCAATACCACGCAATGGAGCCGAGGCTTATTGGCAGAGCTGCGCAGCAAGGTACACGCGGGTCTTGAGCGGTGTATCCACAACGGCGTTATTCCTCTACTCAAAAAAGCCCTTAATTATCGCTATGTTACGGTGGCATTATGCTGTGCCACGTTGATTGTGAGCGTCGGGCTTTTCAAGGGTGGCATCGTGCGCTTGGTGTTTTTCCCGCAGATTGATAGTGACCATATTACGGTCAGTATGACAATGCCGACCGGTACGCCTTTTGATGTCACTTACCGTTACGCGGATCAGATCCTGCAAGCCGGAGAAGCGTTGGCGGCTGAAATTCAGGCAGAAAGGGGTGAACACGAGCTTCCTCTGGTTGAAGCGATTTCGTTTACCGTGGGCAGTATGGGCGCGGACCGCAGTGGGCCGGGCGCTTCAAGTGAAAATGATAATGCTGCTAACTTTGTACAAATACGCATGGAGTTGGTGTCAGGTGATCAGCGTGACATCTCTTCCGGGGAAATGGGCGAATTGTGGCGGGAAAGAACTCCTACGATTCCCGGCGTTGAAAGTCTTGTTTTTCGCAGTAATTTAATTCGAGTGGGCGATGATATTGAGCTTGAATTGTCGCACCGCAATGAAAAAATGCTATTGATTGCCGCTGCGAAACTAAAGCATGCGCTGGAGGGGGTTGAGGGTGTTACTGAGGTACAAGACAGTTTTGAGCTGGGTAAGCGCGAGTATATTTTTGAGCTGACACCGGCAGGTCTTGCGGCCGGTTTGGCTCCCGTGGATATTGGTCGCCAGCTTCGTCGTGCCTTCTACGGTGATGAAATTCACCGTATTCAACGTGGTCGTAATGAGCTGCGAGTGATGGTGCGTTACCCAGAGGTCGAGCGGCGTAAGTTGAGTGACCTTTATGACATGCGTCTTCGTCTGCCCAATGGGGCTGATATGGATTTACGCACAGCAGTGGTGATACGGGAAGAGCGGGGCTATTCGAAAATTGAACGTATCGATGGTCGCCGCATTGTGACGGTTAACGCCAATGTCGTAGAGTCTGTAACGACACCGGGTGATGTTACAGCTTTACTTGAAAGCCAGATATTACCTGAGCTTAAACGTGAGTTTCCTGAGATCGTTTATGGCTTTGGTGGTGCGGGCAGAGAGCAGGCCGATGATATGTCATCGCTGAGAGGTAATTTGGTGCTGGCTTTAATGGTTATGTTCGTCATGCTGGCGTCATTACTGCGTAGCTATGTACAACCTTTAATTATTCTTAGCGCCATACCCTTCGGTTTTGTGGGCTCTATGTTGGGCCACCTGATTTTGGGTTTTGACCTGTCCTTTGTTTCATTGTTTGGCATGGTGGCGCTATCGGGGGTGGTGGTGAACGACTCCGTTGTACTGGTCGATTACTACAATCATATTCGTCAAAAGAACCGTGCAATCAGTGTTTATGATGCGCTGCTTGAAACAGTAGCCCGCCGATTCAGGCCCATTCTACTGACCACCATGACCACGAGCTTTGGTTTATTACCAATGCTGATGGAAACGAGCTTGCAGGCGCGGTTTTTGGTGCCGATGGCGATCAGTATTGCGTTTGGTATTCTCTATGCCAGCGTCATTATTATTTTTCTGGTGCCGGCTTTAATTGTGATTGCTGAGGACTTTAAGCGCTTGCTGCATATTGGGCGATCAAGTGTGATCAAAAAGAGTAGGGCCTTAGAGCAGCGTTAAGGATTATAAGTCGTGATTGAGACCTGTATCTCTAAGGCATCGCAATGTCCCGTTTATTGCGCATCAAATGACTGTCCGCTAATACCTTTACTGGCAGGGCCTAATAAATAAAGATAGGCGGGCATGATGTGTTCTGGCGTCTTGATGGTCTTTGGATCCTCTGCTGGGTAAGCCGTGGCGCGCATCGGTGTACTTGTCGCGCCTGGGTTAAGGCAGTTAACGCGAATGTTGCTCACCTCATCCAGCTCTTCGGCGAGTACTTGTGAAAGACCTTCTGTAGCAAATTTCGATACGGCATAAGCACCCCAAAATGGCCGACCTTTGCGTCCAACACCGGAAGATGTAAAGACAATGGCGGCATCGTCGGCGGTTTTCATTAAAGGCAGTAAAGCTTTTGTCATCAGGAACTGCGCATTAACGTTCACTTGCATGATTTGCTGCCAGATTTGCGCTTGGTAGTTAGCAATAGAGGTGCGCTGGCCAAGCTGACTTGCATTGTGCAATAAGCCGTGAATTTGGCCGAACTCTCTTTCAATGGTCTCGGCCATGGTTCGATAATCTTGCTCGCTGGCACCTTCAAGGCACAGGGGGTAAATGGCGGGCGTTTGAGCGCCTAAGGCCTCTATCTCATCATAAACTGCTTCAAGTTTTTCGACGGTACGGCCGAGCAATATTAAGGTTGCGCCGTGACTTGCGAGGGTGAGCGCTGCTGTACGGCCTATACCGCTACCCGCACCTGTGACGAGAATGACTCTGCCCGTGAGGCAGTTATCAGGAGCGGCATAATTTTTAGGGTCTGAAGTACTCATGGATAAGGTCTTTGTTGTTAGCTTGAGTGCGGGTTCGTTGTACTTTGATGGTACTTGGATGGTGTTTTGCCAGCGGTTAAGGGATAAGCAATGGAAGTAGGTCCGTTGATTTTTTAATGAGATGGTGCGCGCCCCAGTCTTCAGGACGTTCATGTTCATCGATGTACCCGTAAGCGGCGGCTATTGTTGTGCTGCCAGCGTTGAGCCCTGCTTCAATATCGCGAATGTGGTCACCAACAAAGATAGTATGTTCGGGCGCGATACCCAGTTGTTCGCAGGCCAGTAGAACGGGTTCGGGGTGGGGCTTGGTGTTTTTGACATCGTCGGGACACACAACGGATTGCGGTGCGGGCTGTAACGGAATGCCTTCAAGGATGGCCTGAGTAAAGCGGCGCGGCTTATTGGTCACAATCCCCCAAGGTATATTGCGTTGGCCAAGGCTGTTGAGCAAAGTCTCCATACCCGGAAACAGACAGGTTTTCTGTGTGAGGTTTTGATAATAAATGTCGAGAAACTCTTCGCGTAGTGCTGCAAAATCAGCGTCATCTTCTGTGCAATTGAAGGCGTAACGGATTAGCCCTGCTGAGCCGTGAGTGACAATGGCGCGAATAGCGCGTTCAGTCAGCGCTGGTCGCTTGTGCCGGTCAAGCATTTTATTCAATGCAATAACGAAATCGGGTGCTGTATCGAGCAAGGTGCCGTCGAGGTCGAAGAGTACGGCTTGGTAGTGGGTTAATGGCATAGGCGATGCTTCCTTTAATACCGGTTCATGCGTGGTGTGAGCTTAGAGAGGTTTTTGTGCATGAATGAGGTAGTTGATGCTGACGTCCCGAGGGTGGAGGCGATAACGTTTGCTAAGGGGGTTGTAGACCATGCCGGTCATGTCAGAGGTGTCTAGCCCAGCTTCCCGAGCCCACTGGCTGAGTTCCGAGGGCCGTATGAGCTTGTCGTAGTGGTGAGTGCCTCGGGGCAGTAAGTTGAGTATGTATTCGGCACCGACGATAGCAAAGAGGAAGGCTTTAGGGTTGCGGTTGATCGTAGAGAAGTAGATATGGCCACCGGGCTTTAATAGACGAGCGCAAGCCGAAATAACCGACGCGGGGTCTGGTACATGCTCAAGCATTTCCAAACAGGTAATGACGTCGTAACGCTCAGGTTCTTGCTCGGCGAGTGCTTCGGCAGTGATTTGTTGGTAGTCGACTTTCACGCCGGATTCGAGGCTGTGCAGGCGAGCGACTTTCAAGGGTGTTTCACCCATGTCGATGCCTTTTACGGTAGCGCCGCGATGCACCATGGCTTCACAAAGTAACCCACCACCACAGCCGACATCCAGTAAGGATTTTTCAGCGACGGGTGATAGTAAATCTATCCAGTTTGCGCGCAAGGGGTTGATATCGTGAAGTGATTTGAATTCACTGTTTTTATCCCACCAGCGGCTGGCCAATGCTTCGAACTTGGCAATTTCATCACTGTCGACATTGTGCTCTTTGCCTGAGGTATCAGTTTTGTTCACGTGCAGTGCTCCCGAGAATGTGCGTGGGCTTAACGCTCAGATTGTATTTTAGTCTGCCATGTTTGTGTTTTATGAAGAAGGCTGGCTTCGTCGATGTGCAGTAATTGTCCGTTTTTTACCAGCAGTTGGCCGTTAACCCAGGTATGGCTCAGGTTTTTGGCGCTGTCTGCATAGATGAGCTGAGAAAGCGCATTGTACAGGGGTTGCATGGTGATGTTGGCAAGATTAATGGCGACAAGATCCGCTGCTTTACCGGCTTCGATACTACCTGTGTGTTGGTCAATACCAAGCGCTTTTGCGCCATTAATGGTTGCTAGTTCCAGCGCGCTGTGGGCGGGAAGTATTTCGGGGTTGCCGGAGAGCCCTTTCGCGATCAGGGCAGCCGTTTTGATTTCGCTGAGTAAGTTAAGGTCGTTGTTACTGGCGGCGCCATCTGTGCCGAGTGCAACGTTGATGCCTGCTGCCTGAATTTGCTCGACGGGGCAAAACCCACTGCCAAGCTTCATGTTGGATTCGGGGCAATGTACGACATGGCTGCCACTGGCTGCCAGCAGTGCAATATCACTTTCAATAAGTTGTGTCATGTGGACGCATTGCGTGAGGGGCGACAAGACACCTAGGGATTGGAGGTGCTCGATGGGACGTTTGCCTACTTTAGCAATACTTTGTGCAATTTCGTGTGCGGTTTCATGAAGGTGGATTTGTACGGGTGCGTCGAGTTCGCCGGCAAGGAGGACAATTTTCTCCATCGTGGGGTCGTTGACGGTATAAGGCGCATGTGGACCAAAGGCGATATTGATATTGGGGTCGTTGCGGTATTCGTCGCGCAGTTCAAGACCCTTGTGAATATACTCGTCGGCATTGCGGGCCCAAGCACTGGGGAATTCGAGAACAGGAAAGGCGATTTGGCATTTTATGCCTGTGCGACGTGCAACGCTGGCGGCTTGGTCGGGGAAAAAGTACATGTCGCTGAAGCAGGTTGTGCCGCTCAAGAGCATTTCTGCAATGGCGAGTTCTGTGCCATCCCGTACGAAGGCCTCGCTAACCCAGCGACTTTCTGCGGGCCAGATAGACGCGTTGAGCCACGTGTCGAGTGTTTGGTCGTCGGCATAACCGCGCAGTAGTGACATCGCTGCATGGCCATGAGCATTAATAAGCCCCGGTATCAGTAGACTATTCGGTAGGTCGTGCTGCTCTTTGGCAATGAAGCGAGAGCGGGCCTCGCTGGTTGGTAGTAAAGCGAGGATTTTGCCGTCTTGAATTGCCACACTGCAGTCTTTGAGAACAGTGTTGCGTGGCACGACAGGAATTAGCCAGCCGGCATTGATCAATACGTCGATACTTTCTTTTGAGGTCATTTGCTTCAGTGTAGACAAAATTTTAAGGCAGGAGTATAGCGCACCTGCTTTCAGCTGGCTTGGTGCTACAAAAATAGAGGTCTAAGCCGACTTTATGGTATAATTTCCTGCTATGTGTCGGCAAAGTTGAAGGTATAGCTCAAGCCGGCGTAAGACAGGAATTTTCAGGAAATAAGTGCGCATGCTTGAAACAACCGAACAAGTATCACCGATAAATATTGAAGCGGAACTGAGTAAGTCGTATCTCGATTATGCGATGAGTGTCATCGTCGGTCGCGCCTTGCCGGATATGCGCGATGGTTTAAAGCCAGTGCACCGTCGGGTGTTATTCGCCATGAGCGAATTGAACAATGACTGGAATAAACCCTATAAAAAATCAGCGCGTGTTGTTGGTGATGTGATTGGTAAATACCATCCCCACGGTGACTCCGCTGTTTACGATACGATTGTTCGTATGGCGCAATCATTCTCATTGCGCTACCCCTTGGTCGACGGGCAGGGCAACTTCGGTTCGGTTGACGGCGATTCTGCAGCGGCAATGCGTTATACCGAAATTCGCATGTCTAAAATTGCGCATTCGCTATTGATTGATCTTGAGAAAGATACGGTTGATTTCGTTCCGAATTACGATGAGTCTGAGATGATTCCTGAGGTTTTACCAACCCGGGTGCCCAACTTGTTGGTGAACGGCTCTTCGGGTATTGCTGTCGGCATGGCAACCAATATTCCTCCGCACAATTTGCGCGAAGTGATTAGTGCGTGTTTAGCATTGATCGAAAATAAAGATATTACCATTGATGAATTGATTGCCTTGGTGCCAGGGCCGGATTTTCCTACGGCGGGTATTATCAATGGCAGAGCGGGTATTTTGCAGGCCTACCGCACCGGTAGAGGGCGGATTTATATTCGTGCCAGAGCGGAGGTAGAAGTCGACGAAAAGACGAACCGCGAAACGATTATCATCAGTGAAATCCCCTATCAGCTGAATAAAGCGAAGCTCATTGAAAAAATCGCTGATTTAGTGAAAGAAAAGAAAATTGAAGGTATTTCGGAGCTACGCGACGAATCAGACAAAGACGGTCTACGTGTTGTCATAGAGCTCAAGCGGGGTGAAATGGGTGATGTGCTGCTCAACAACCTGTACGCACAAACGCAGCTAGAAACCGTATTTGGCATAAATGTCGTGGGTTTGGTGGACGGTCGTCCACAAATCCTTAATTTAAAGCGTATGTTGGAGGTCTTTGTTCGCCACCGCATGGAGGTCGTGACTCGGCGTACGGTGTATTTACTGCGCAAAGCACGTGAGCGCGGGCACATTCTTGAAGGTTTAGCTGTCGCTATTGCCAATATTGATCAAGTGATCGAATTAATAAAAGCTTCGCCGACACCGGCTGAGGCGCGTCAGGCTTTGTTGGGTAAGGGTTGGAATGCGACAGAGGTACTGCCTTTCTTGGAGCGCGCCGAGGGTGCATGTCGCCCCGATGAGTTAAGTGCGGAGTACGGCTTACGTGACAACAAGTACTACCTTTCTGATACGCAAGCGCAAGCCATTCTTGAATTAAGATTACACCGTTTAACGGGTATGGAGCACGACAAGCTTCTGGCGGAATACCAAGAAAAGTTAGATGAAATTGTAGAATATCTCGAGATCTTGGCGGACCCAAAGCGCTTGATGACGGTGATAAAAGAAGAGCTTGTTGCTATCGACGAAGAGTTTGGCGATGAGCGGAAAACCGAAATTATTGATTCGCGACGTGACTTAACCGTTGAGGATTTGATTCCGGAAGAAGATCGCGTGGTGACGATATCGCACGGTGGTTACGCTAAAACACAGCCTTTGGCTGATTATCAGGCCCAGCGTCGTGGTGGTACCGGGCGGTCGGCAACGGCTGTAAAAGATGAAGATTTTGTTGAACATTTGTTAATTGCCAACACCCATAACACAATTTTGTGCTTTACCAATGCAGGTAAAGTGTACTGGTTGAAAGTGTTTGAAATACCGGTAGCCAGTCGTAACGCGCGTGGCAGACCGATGGTGAATTTATTGCCGCTTGAAGAGGGTGAGCGTATTACGTCAATGCTGCCTGTAGAAGAGTATCGGGATGATCAGTTCGTCTTTATGGCTACGGCTAAAGGTACGGTAAAGAAAACGGAACTGTCAGCTTTTTCACGTCGTCGAAGTGTTGGTTTGCGAGCGCTTGAATTGGAAGAAGGCGATCGCTTAATTGGTACGGCCTTGACCGATGGGAATTGCGACGTGATGTTGTTTTGTTCTTCGGGTAAAGCAACACGCTTCAATGAAGGTGATGTGAGAGCGATGGGTCGAACGGCCAAAGGTGTCCGAGGTATGCGGGTACCAGAAGGCGAAGAATTGATTTCTTTGATTATTCCTGAAGATGAAAAGACGATTTTGACCGTTTGCGCCAAAGGTTATGGCAAGCGCACTGAGCAGACAGAGTTCCCGGGTTATAAACGAGGGGGGCAGGGTGTTATCGCCATTCAGGTGTCCGAGCGTAATGGCAAGTTGATTGGTGCTGTGCAAGTTGATGCCGGTCATGAAATTATGTTGATTTCGGATCAAGGTACTTTGGTTCGAACGCGTGTTGAAGAAATTCGCACCATGGGTCGCAATACACAGGGCGTGCGTTTGATTCGTGTCCGTGATGATGAAACCTTGGTGGGTGTTGCCGATATTCAAGAAGAGGATTCAGCGTCACCAAGTGATTCAGCACCAGTTGGCGATTCAGAGTCGGCCAGCGATTCAGAGTCAGCAGAGGATTAGGGATGGCGGGCGATGAAAAAAAGGGGCCGGTAGCAGACCAGTTACCAGCCTTGCGCAAACAGATAGATGCAATCGATAAACAGTTGTTGGCGCTTATCGGCGATCGAGCGCGCTGTGCGCAAGCTGTTGCTGAAGTGAAGATTGCCAGTGGCGATGACAGCACCTTTTATCGGCCCGAAAGAGAAGCTCAGGTCTTGCGCAAGGTGATGGAAGCCAATGCCGGACCGCTTGATGACGAAGAAGTTGCGCGCCTTTTTCGCGAAATTATGTCGGCATGTTTGGCGCTAGAACAGCCGGTTACGGTTGCGTACCTAGGGCCGGAAGGTACCTTTACACAAGCCGCAGCTTTGAAGCATTTTGGACATTCTGCCGTGTGTCGTTCGATGACGGCGATTGATGAGGTGTTCCGAGAAGTATCCTCTGGTGCTGTAAATTATGGCGTCGTACCTGTTGAGAATTCTACAGAGGGTGTGGTTAACCATACGCTTGATAGCTTTTTGGATTCCTCGCTGAAAATCTGTGGTGAAGTTGAACTTCGTATACACCATCACTTTATGTTGGGTGAGAATTCGCGGTTAGAGAATATTACGCGGGTTTATTCTCACTCACAGTCTTTGGCGCAGTGCCGGAAATGGTTGGATGCGCATTATCCATCAATTGAGCGAATACCCGTGAGCAGTAATGCTGAGGCAGCCCGACGCGTTCAGGGTGAATGGAATTCGGCAGCCATTGCGGGTGATATGGCAGAGGATCTTTATTCGCTGACCAAGATCCATGAAAATATTGAAGACTATCCTGATAACTCCACACGGTTTTTGATTATTGGTCGGGATGATATTCCTGCGAGTGGGGATGATAAAACGTCAATTATAGCGTCTGTTCATAATGCCCCGGGTGCGTTATATGCATTGTTAGAGCCCTTTCAAACGTGCGGTGTTGATTTAACACGGGTTGAGACACGGCCCGCACGCAGTGGCAAATGGCGCTATGTGTTTTTTATTGATTTTGTGGGTCACGCTGAAAATGAAAGTGTGAAAGACGCGCTGGCCTTGGTGCGTGATCGAGTGGCTGATTTGCGCATGTTGGGTTCCTACCCAAGAGCGGTATTGTGAGTGCTTTTTATTGCGCAGCGCGGTCGTCACACGGCTTTTTTTAATCTTCCTCTGGGCAAGGTCTTGTTATTTTTCGCTGTTGTCAGGCCTCAGGGTTTCCTATGACTAAAAAAGAATCATCAAGCAAGCCTGTGACAGCCAGTCGCCTTTTAGTTATTGGCCTTGGTTTGATTGGCGGTAGTTTGGCGCTTGCTGCACGACAGCGGCATTTGTTCAGTGAGGTTATTGGTACCTCGCGTACGCCTTATACATTAACGCAGGCTCTCGAATTAGGTGTTGTGGATAGAGCTGAGCGTGACTTGCCGGCAGTATTAAAAACGATGACGGCGGGGGATGTTGTTGTTATTGGTGCGCCAACGCTGACAGTGCCGAGCATTCTAGAGCAGCTGAAACAGCATTTGCCTTCTGGTGTGACATTTACGGATGTGGCGAGTGTTAAGGGCAGTATTGTGACTGCAATAGAAGGTATTTATGGTTATATTCCTGCGGAATTTGTTCCAGCGCACCCTATAGCGGGCTCTGAAAAAAGTGGTGTGTCTGCATCGTTGCCGGATCTATACGATGATCATCAGGTGATTCTCACTCCGCTGCCAGAGACGGGTGATAGTCACCAAGCGCGAGTCGCGATGATGTGGCGTGGTGTTGGGGCTAGCGTTTATGAAATGCCGGTTGCGGAGCATGATGAAGTGCTGGCTGCAACGAGTCATTTGCCGCATATATTGGCTTATTCCCTCGTCGATACTTTGGCAAGTATGGAGGAAAATCGGGAGATATTCCGTTATGCCGCGGGGGGGTTTAGAGACTTTACGCGTATTGCGGCGAGTGACCCTGTGATGTGGCATGACATTACGCTGGCGAATAGTACAGCGATTGTCGAAGTGCTTGATGAGGTGACGGCTCATCTTGGCGACTTGCGTACGGCAATTCTTAACGATGATAGTGAGCACTTACTCGGTGTTTTTACACGAGCGAAGGCTGCTCGACATAATTTTCAACTCATGCTCGATAAAAAGGCGTATGTGCAGACTATGGAGTCAAGCAACATTCAATACCGTGTTCAGGCTGGTGGTAAATTACAAGGCCAAGTCAGAGTGCCAGGCGATAAATCAATTTCGCATCGCTCAATTATGCTGGGTTCATTGGCAGAAGGCTTGACGGAGATTTCCGGTTTTCTAGAAGGTGAAGATAGCCTTGCGACCTTGCAGGCTTTCCGAAATATGGGTGTGGTTATCGAAGGCCCATCGGAAGGACGGGTTAGTGTGCACGGCGTTGGTTTGCGGGGTTTGAAAGCGCCGTCAGGCCCCTTATATTTAGGGAATTCTGGTACCTCAATGCGTTTGCTGGTGGGTATTTTGGCGGGTCAGTCATTTGACAGTGAGTTGATTGGCGATGAATCGCTGTCTCAGCGACCCATGCGGCGAGTGGTTGACCCTTTGTTGCTTATGGGGGCTAAAATTGATGCAAATGCTGATGGCTCACCACCGCTGAAAATAAAGGGCGGTCACCAATTACAGGGTATTAATTATGCCTTGCCAATGGCAAGTGCTCAGGTTAAATCGTGTGTATTGCTGGCCGGCTTATACGCTGATGGCGAGACTTCTGTTGTCGAGCCGGCACCTACGCGAGACCATACGGAGCGTATGCTGAAGGGTTTTGGTTACAAGCTGGCTGTGAAGGGCCGTGAAGTGACCTTGGCTGGAGAGGGCTCTTTGACGGGCGGTGTTGTTGATGTGCCTTCAGATATTTCTTCGGCAACCTTTTTTATGGTCGGCGCTTCGATCGCGGAAGGCTCCGATATTACGCTAAACCATGTGGGGGTGAACCCGACCAGAGTGGGTGTAATAAATATTTTACGCCTTATGGGCGCTGACATTACCTTGCAGAATGAGCGTTTGAGTGGCGGTGAGCCAGTTGCTGATATTCGGGTGCGTTCTGCGAAATTGAAAGGCATTAATATCCCAGAAGATCAGGTGCCCTTGGCGATTGACGAATTTCCGGCCATTTTTGTGGCGGCAGCGTGTGCTGAAGGGCAGACAGTGTTGACCGGTGCGGAGGAATTGCGTGTTAAGGAAAGTGACCGCATTCAGGCAATGGCGGACGGTTTAAAAATATTGGGTATTTCTGCACAAGCGACAGCTGATGGCATTGTGATCCAAGGTGGCCAGATCCAATCGGGTGAGGTTGATAGTTTGGGTGATCATCGAATTGCGATGTCTTTTGCCATTGCGGGTCTAAAATCTACGGGGCCTTTGGTGATTCGTAATTGCAGCAACGTGGCTACGTCTTTTCCTGGATTTGTCAGTTTGGCCGGCGGATTAGGTTTGAAAGTGAGTGAGGAAAGTCGATGACGGACATGCTAGCGCCGGTTATTACTATCGATGGGCCGAGTGGCTCCGGTAAAGGTACGATTAGTCAATTATTGGCGAGTAAGCTGAATTTTCATTATTTGGACAGCGGTGCGCTGTATCGTTTAGTGGCCTTAGCGGCTAAGCGTCATGGTGTTATGTTGGATAATGTCGAAGCTTTGGCGGTACTTGCTGCACACATGGATGTGGTGTTTGAAATGAATGCCGAAGGTGGTTCACCTCGCGTTCTTCTCGAAGCGGAAGATGTTTCTGATCTGATTCGTGACGAAACTGTCGGTGCTCAGGCCTCGATTGCCGCTGCATTACCCGAGGTGCGGGCCGCTTTATTACAGCGACAAAAAGCCTTTGCACGCGAGCCGGGCCTTGTTGCAGATGGTCGAGATATGGGGACAGTTGTTTTCCCGGATGCGCAGGTAAAGATTTTTCTGACAGCGAGTGCTCAAGCCCGAGCTGAAAGGCGCCATAAGCAGTTGGTTCATAAAGGGGAAAGTGGTACCCTTAGCGATCTTATCAGTATGATTGAACGTCGGGACGAGCGAGATAGAACACGCTCTGTGGCGCCGCTTTTGCCGGCGGAAGAGTCGATCACGATTGATAGTACCGAATTGAGTATTGATGAAGTGCTCGAGTCCGTATTGCAAATAGCGCTTTTTAGACTACAAACTTAATCTTTTTAGGCGATAAGCCTGCTTAAGCGACAAGCTTATAAAGAATGACAAATTAAATAGGGGTGTGTGGTGTTCACGCCAGTATCGCGCCAATACGCCCTTTAATGTGAATAACCCAAGACCCTGGTAGCTTGGTTGTGGGCTTAAACGCCCAGTATAAATTGAGGAATTTCCCGGATGAGCGAAAGCTTTGCTGAACTCTTTGAAGAGAGTTTAAAAACAGTTGAAATGGCACCTGGTTCAATCGTTACAGGTGTTATTATTGATATTGATAAGGACTGGGTAACAGTTCACGCAGGATTGAAGTCTGAGGGCGTTATAGCAACGAGCCAGTTCTTTGATGATAACGGCGAATTATCAGTAGAGATTGGTGATGAAGTGCAAGTGTCACTTGAAACCGTAGAAGATGGTTTTGGTGCAACACGTTTGTCTCGGGAAAAAGCACGTCGCGCTGAATCCTGGATTGCGCTGGAAGCTGCACAAACGGCAGATGAAGTGGTTGTTGGTATTATCAACGGTAAGGTTAAAGGCGGATTTACGGTAGACCTTAACGGTCTTAGAGCGTTCTTGCCAGGTTCTTTGGTTGATGTTCGACCCATGCGAGAAACCTCTCATCTTGAAAATAAGCCTCTCGAATTTAAGGTGATCAAGCTTGATCAGAAGCGCAATAACGTGGTGGTTTCGCGTCGTGCGGTAATGGAAGCTGTGAATTCATCTGAGCGCGAAGAGTTGCTCAACAACCTTGAAGAAGGTTTCACACTGAAGGGTGTGGTTAAGAATCTTACCGACTACGGTGCTTTTGTTGATCTTGGCGGTATTGATGGTCTGTTACACATCACTGACATGTCTTGGAAGCGTATCAAGCACCCATCGGAAGTCGTTGAAGTAGGCGATGATATCGATGTTAAAGTCCTCAAGTTTGATCGTGAGCGTAATCGTGTTTCTCTTGGCATGAAGCAAATGGGTGAAGATCCATGGAGTGACATTAAAGGGCGCTACCCAGAGAAAGTGAAGGTGAAAGCCACGGTAACCAACCTGACCGATTACGGTTGTTTTGCTGAGTTGGAAGACGGTGTTGAAGGTCTTGTACACGTTTCTGAAATGGACTGGACGAACAAAAATGTACACCCTTCTAAAGTCGTACAGACTGGCGAAGAAATTGAAGTTATGGTGCTTGATATTGACGAAGAAAGACGTCGTATCTCTCTGGGTATGAAGCAGTGCTTTGCTAACCCATGGGATGAGTTTGGTGGCCATCACGCTAAAGGTGATCGTATCTCAGGTACCATTAAATCAATTACTGATTTCGGTATCTTTATTGGCCTTAGTGGTGGTATTGACGGTCTGGTTCATCTTTCAGATATTTCCTGGAATGATAGCGGCGAAGAAGTCGTCAGAAACTATAAGAAAGGTGATGAAATCGAGACCGTTATTCTAGCGATTGATTCTGATCGTGAGCGTATCTCTCTTGGTGTTAAGCAACTGGCAGATGACCCCTTCTCAAACTTTATTGCTGAGAATGAAAAAGGCGGACT
>JQIA01000702.1_pt1 | contig 17484 bp, 13 predicted proteins | sample 811431 | NCBI WGS metagenome assembly JQIA01 (sample SAMN02998118, study PRJNA258478) | marine sediment metagenome | biome: marine; feature: seafloor; material: sediment; isolation source: oil-polluted sediment collected from 3 locations (0.5 km, 0.7 km and 0.9 km)... | place: USA: Gulf of Mexico ...
GAACAGTCACACTTGAACTGGCGCTTTCCGGCGTCCCATCTGTTGTCATGTATAAAGTGGCTGCCTCAACATACTTTATTGGTAAAACCCTCATTAATGTGGTCGGGGTTGCCATGCCAAATATAATTCTCGGACATCATGTCTTCCCGGAACTATTACAGGATGCGGCCAGTCCGGAAGCTCTGGCTGCTGAGGCTGTTTCGATCCTATCAGATGAAAAAAGAGCTCTGGAAATAAAAAAAGAGCTGAAACGACTTCATACTCTTATCAGTCCATTTGATCCACGGCTTGCCGCCTCTGAGGTTTTATCCATATAGGATAATAATACCACTATGGAAAACTATATTTATATAGCTATAGACGCTTACAAAAAATTTTTCTATTACTTTATAAATGAAATCAGTTTTAATACCACCCCCTGGTATCTGAATTATTTCTGGGCACTGACATTAATTTCTCTGTTTGTATATACTTTGGAGATTCTTTTTCCATGGAGAAAGGATCAACCTAAAATCAGAGATGATTTCTATATAGACCTCTTCTATATGTACTTTAATTTTTTTATCTTTAAGCTTTTATTCTTCAGCCCGGTGTCAGCTGTAACAAAGGAATTATTTACCGGAATTATCGGCGGGAGAACTGACACAGCAGCCCTTTTTCAGATGCAATCATTACCGCTTTATGGGCAGTTGATTCTGTTCTTTCTTCTTCTTGATTTTGTTCAATGGCTGACACACGTCTCCCTCCATCGCTTTCCTGTCCTGTGGACTTTTCACAAGGTTCACCACTCAATAAGAATCATGGGTTTTGCCGGCCATTTGCGATACCACTGGATGGAGAATGTCATCTACACGCCGGTTAAATTTATTGCAATCATACTTATCGGTGGCGCCGAGCCTTCTAATGTTTTTGCACTTTATTACCTCTCAGTTCTTATTGGACATATCAACCACAGCAATATAAATATTACATACGGACCATTGAAATACATATTAAACAACCCTGTCATGCATATCTGGCATCATGCTGAAACCCTCCCAAAAAAACACCACTACGGTGCAAATTTCGGTATCAGCTTAAGTTTATGGGATTATCTTTTCAGAACAGCATACATAAAAGAGAGTGGCAGGGATATAAAACTCGGTTTTAAAAACATCGAGCTCTTTCCCCAAAAATTTTCAGGTCAACTGATATACCCTTTGAACAAAAAAGACTGACGTCAATTCTACCGATAAAAGCTCCTGAAGATTATCAACAGGAGCTTTCTGGTCGATATTATAAATTTCTGATAAAAAACATCACCGCTTTTCGCCGTGCTTTATATGCCTGATCCGGAAAGGGCGTCATTGCAACCTCACCGCCGGCACCAAGATGTGAAAACGGATCATTAACAGTGATGGGTACTTCAAGTCTGTCCCATGCGTGGTAAGCCCCATCATATGAAGCGACTTCCACCATGTGCTGAAACTCAGGAGGCAGACTTTCTTTCAAGGCCATACATGGCCCCGAACCTTCATCATAATCATCTTCTTCGCCTATCTGAATCAGAACCGGAGCCCCGGTCAACTCAGTAAACTCAGTCCCGGGAATTGGCGTATTATAGGCAAAGCATACCGGATAATGCGCCACATGAGCTGAGAACCGAAGGTCGCCGCCAAATTGCGATGCATAGAGTTCTGTTGCAGAAGCCATTGTCACCACACCACCCCATGAGAAACCGAGTATACCGATACGGTTCGGATCGATATTCGCATGTTCAGAAAGGTACAGGAGTGCACCAAACGCATCCGGGTAATTAAACAGCGGCAACGGAGGACGGTCTTCCGCACTCTCAATAGCCCTTGCTTCCCACATATCAATTTCAAGGGTTGCAATTCCTGCAGCATTTAATGCGCGGGCATAAAAATCACCTCTAAAATCGATACCCGCAGATCCATGAATAATAACAACAGCGGGCAGATTAGTACGGGGGGCACAGGCCATCTTATTAAATACAAACCTTACCGGAAGTTTTAGCTTCCCCTTCACTGTCAGAGGCGCTGGTGGTGAAACCTCCAGATCAATCGACTGAAATTCAATAAAATCCGTCGTTGGTCGACAATCACCAAAACAAAAGTTATCCGCTGATACAACCGTCACAGATAAAACGAGTACAAGAACAAAACAGGAAACAGATAAAACAGTTTTTCGGAACAGCATAGTACCTCCTTAAAATATAATTAACGGTTATTAGTAATCTCTATTCATCATGTTCGCGAATACTTAATATGATGGTAGAATGGTTAGTATTTTTTTTACTGCAGGTCAATAATATTTACTAAATTAGTCATTCTGATATGCAATGTGATTTTTTTTGATATCGCTGCATAGGAAGGGTAGTCTTTCATCTTTATAAGAAGCAGTAAGTTGGTACGTTTTTAACGTATTATAGTCTCATTTACCCGGTGATAACAAGGTTACGACCGTTATTCTTAGCACAATACAAATTTTCATCGGCCTTTTTTATAAAGGCTACCGTCTCATCTGCCTCAGAGGGGGAACAGGCACCAAAACTCATTGTTATCCCGAATTGATATCCCTGATAGTCGTACCTGAATTCACTGATGGAATGTCGTATCGTTTCTGCAACAACAGCAGCCCCCGCAGGTCCGGTGTTCGGCAGAAATATCAGAAATTCTTCACCGCCCCAGCGCGCAACATAGTCTTGCTTCCTTAAGGCATTTTTCATAAGAATGGCAGTCTTTTTTAAAACATAGTCACCACAGTCGTGCCCGTAATTATCGTTAACCAATTTAAAATGATCAATATCACTTAAGATAATTGAAAATGGTTCCTGACTTCTTTTAAACCGTGCGATTTCGTTTTCAAGTCTTTCCAGCATATCCCGTCGGTTCATCAACCCCGTTAATTCATCGGTCTTAGCATAAAATTCGAATTTTTCAGCAAGCGCCTGCAGTTGCAGCTGAGCTCTTCGTCGTGAATACTCATAAAAAAAAGACATGAAAGAGACCATTGCAAAAACGCCAAGAAGTCGTGTTTTGAAATAGATCGAATACTCGGCTTTTACAAAAGGAATATCAGGCACAAAAAGCAACACAACAAAAATAAGAGATGAAATGAAATGGACAACCCCGCCGGACTTCAGGCCAAGAACATAAATCGAAAGCATTGGCAGGAGTAAGATCCAGAGTGGGCCTGTATTCTCTTCTCCACCGGAGCAGATAAGATAGAAACAAAGGAATGCCATCATTAAGACTGTTATTTTATTTGATAAAGCATAGCGGGATGTCGTTCTTAAAAAAATATAATTCCCGGCAACAATTAACTGCATACAGAAAAGAAGCCCTCCCCGAACTATATTGCCAATATAAAAAGCCTCAATACAATAGATAAAAAGGAACATAAAGGCGGCAACGCTGAACATGATGGATATAAAAACATTTCGGTTTTCATCAGGATTCTTTGTTTTCCCTGCCCCGCCGATTAATAAATTTCTGCTTCTCAAAATCCCCCCCACTCTAAAAACTGTTCCCAAATATATTCTGCCGAATACTTACCCCCCAGTAAATGTTCATAATTTGAAAACGTTCATGACAATAAACACTCATATTCCGAAAAAACAGATAACAGTGGTATGAATCAAAGTAAAGAAAAACATAAGTCTATACGGCTGGTAAACACTATATATATGGCGCATTAAGCCTCACCATCCTTTAATATTAAGCGTTTATTTTAAGAATATATTTTATGCTTCATTTTAAAATTTCTTATGCTTTTTATTGTAAATTGATCAAAATCCGGCTTAATATACCCTTTAACATTAATAAGGGAACCAAAATGAAAAACACACCATCACAATTGATAGTAAAGCCTCACTGGATGAGTACTTTAGAAAATAATATTGGTAATAAAATAACCGTTCAACCCAATACGCTCTCATCCTTCAAACTATTTCTTATAACACCGCTTCTACTCCTGTCATTTAAAGGAGGGATCGGACTCTTCCATTCAGCCGCATGGAGTTTTTTTCTCTTCGTTATGTTCTGTTCACTCGATTATCTGGATGGTATCGTTGCAAGAGTTCAGAACAAAGAAAGCTCTTTTGGACGGTTATATGACAGGCTGACTGACTACCCTGTTCTTTTCATCGTATCATGGCAATGTCTCACTATTATTCCTTCCAGCTTATTGTTCATTAAGATTGCTGTCGATAGCCTTTTACTTCTCCAGTTTCTATTAAAAAAAGGGACCACTGAAAACCGGATCAGAACAACGATATCATATACAACCCTTGTTGCCCTGCTCTTTGTAAGTCAGGGGTGGGGTCTATCAGTTGTTACGACTGAACTGGTAAACTGCCTTCTTGTTGCCAATATTGCTTTTACATCAATTGTTGTTCTGTTCAATGCAAAAATTCTTCAGCTTCGGTTTATTGCTGATATGCTTTCCGCTGCAAACCTTTTGTGTGGTCTTTTTAGTATCCACTTTGCAAGAAATGGCAGGCTTGATATAAGCCTTCTCTTTCTCATTCTGGGAGGACTCTTTGATGGTTTCGACGGTGCCGCTGCACGTAAATGGGGAGGCACACGATGGGGTGTTTATTCAGATGATATCGCAGATGGTGTCAACTACGGAATTGCGCCGGGTTTTGCACTCTACTTTGCAGCCGGAAGCCCGGAAGGGCTGATTTGTGGTCTTGTCTACAGCTTTTTTACTATATCCCGTCTGGTCTACTTCACACTGAATAAAGAGAATGCCGACCCCAATTTTTTCTGTGGCGTCCCGAGTACGATTGGTGGACTGATCGTACTGTCGTCCCTGATACTTTTTGAAAACCAACCTCTTTTAACAGGCCTTCTTGTAGGTTTTGCCTGTGTCCAGATGATATCCTTCGACGTTCATTACAGGCATTTAGGCAGAGCTTTTTCAGATAAACGAAAACGATTCAGAATCGGTCTCCCAATGTATGCACTTTTCCTTATTTTAGGTGCCTTTATCTGGGGAACCCATCTATCAATAGGCTTTTTGCTTCTTGTCGTTCTGGGATATGGATTTGCACCGTCATTTATTCATATGAAAAAAATTTTTATCACTTTGGGAACCGAAAATGATTAAAACAATGGTACCAAAACCGAAAGCTCATAAACTTTATAAAAAATATTAAAAAAAACAGAAATCATGTAACCTTTTTTATATATGAATTGTCTAATAAGTAAAAAGAATTATTTTTTAACTTTCAAGGAGTCAGTCAAATGGATGAAAAACAAAAAATTTTGGTTTCAATCGGTTCAGCAATCGCATGTAATTGCATCCCCTGTTATGAGCATTACTGGTTAAAGGCCAAACAGGCCGGTATCTGCGAAGAGGAGGTATTAGAAGCTGTTGCCATCGGAGAAAAAGTTAAAAGTGGTGCAGCTGTTGTAATGAAGGAGACTGTTGACGCTATTAAAAATGATGAAATTCCTGAAGATCAACTCGGGGCCAACGCACCATGTATATGCAGCCAGTAATTTCAATACAACCGGATCATTTTAAAGAAAAAGAGCTCAAAGCATTTGTGAAAGGATGAGCAGGTAATGAAACTTCTCCAACTTCAGGATAAATATTACACGCCTATAAAACGATTTGTAAGCTTTCATGTAAAAGATTACTGGATAGCGGAGGATATTGTACAGGAGACGTTTCTTAAAGCACACAGAAATCTTAATACCTTAAAAGATCCATCAAAAGCAAAAACATGGTTGTATACCATCGCCTGGAATCTCTGTCTGACCCATTTTAAAAAAGTAAAAAAAGAACCGGCCTTATCTGATCATCTTGAATCAAAACCCGCCTTTATGAATATCCAGCAGCTGGTAGAACAGAATGAGATGGGAGATTGTGTTCAGGATAAGATAAAGCTTTTGCCGGATACTCTGAAACAGGTGTTGTCACTATATGATATTGAAGATTTCTCTCATAAAGAAATTTGCGAAATTCTGAATATTTCAAACGAAACTTCAAAAACAAGGCTCCACAGAGCCAGAAAAGCACTCAAAGAAATTTTGAAAAATGAATGCACGTTCCAAAGGGACAGCAGAAATGTTTTCGTCTGTGTCCCCAGGGAGGATGAAGATGTTGATAGAGAATTATGATCTTGAAATTGTTCGACCGGAATGCAAAAAAATAACAATCCGGATGTTTCGGCATAAGCCAAAACCAGTTTGGTTACAATATAAGCGCATCGTTACAGAGCTATTTTAAGCCCTTTTCTTTAAACAATTCTATGTAGCCTTTGTCTGTACCGAGAATATGAGAAACGTACCACTCTTTTAAATAATCAATTAAATCAGCATAAATGTCACCCTTGGTCTGCTCCAGTTTCGCGTTCAGTTCAAACACTTTCATCGTAAATGAATCATGTTCGCCCCGTTGCATTTCAAGTCCCTCATAACCATATGTTTCCATTAACTTCTCTTCTGTTGAAAAATGGAGTTCTGCATATTTAACCATTTTGTTCAGGTTCCAGAAACAACTATCCAGATCCTTTTTTGGGCTCTCATCATAAAGCCGGTTTATCAAATCAAGGAGCTCTTCATGCTGATAATCAAGCTCTTTAACCCCAACACTATATTCATCCTGCCATACAAGTTTTGTCATAATCATCTCCGTAATTAATTTTAAGTCTAAAAACTACTTCAAACCTTTTTCGTAAAAAAACTGCTGATAATTTTTATCTACACCAAGGACATGGGAAATGTACCATTCCTTAACAAACGAAACCAACTCTGTATAGACTTCACCATCAGCCTGTTCCAGCTGCCGATTTAAGTCAAATACCTTCATTGTAAATAAGTCATGTTCCTCCCGATGCGCTTGCAGCTCTTCATAGCCGTATTGTTCCATCAACTGTTCCTCTGTTGTAAAATGGAGTTCTGCATATTTTATCAATTTATTTAAATGACCAAAACACCCGTCTGCATCGTCCTGAGGATTTTCCTTATACAGATCATTAATCATTTGAAGAAGCGTTGCATGCTGCTCATCAATTTCTCGTACACCGACGCTATAATCGTCTTTCCATTCAAGTATTGTCATAAAATCTCCCAATTAATGGTAAAATATAATTATTTGCTTTTATCGAGTACGTTACGGATAATAAAAGCCAACTCATATTTGTTCATGGGTTTTTCAATATATTTGCTTATACCAAGCGACGTTGATATTTCCCGGTTAATCTTTTCACTGAACCCGGTACATAGAATCACCGGGATATCGGGCCTTATATGTCTTATTTCGCGTATCAGTCTGTCTCCGGTCATTACAGGCATTGTCATATCGGTCATTACCAGATCGAACGTATCAGGTTGGGATGTAAATGTTCTTAACGCTTCAAGTGGATCTGTAAATGCTGCCACAGAATACCCGAGTCGTTCAATAATCTGACGCCCCATTCTGATCATCTGCTCTTCATCATCAACAAATAAAACAGTTTCATTACCGGTTGGCAACGCATCGCATTGAGATTTATCCAATGTAAGGGCCTGCTCAATAACCGGAAACATAGTATCCACTCTGGTTCCTTTTCCAGGTTCACTGGATACGGCAATAGCACCGTCATGGTTTGTGATAATACCCTTCACAACGGAGAGCCCGATGCCTGTGCCCTTACTGACATCTTTGGTGGTAAAATAAGGATCAAAAATTCGTTCTTTTATCTCAGGAGGAATCCCAGAACCGGTATCACTGACACTTACCTGAACATATTTACCTGAATTTAAGCCCAGGTATATTGAAGCAGTATTTTCATCAAGCCACTCTTCACTAATTGTAATTATAAGCTCCCCGCCATTTTCTTCCATCGCATGAGCAGCATTGGTACAAAGGTTAATCAGTATCTGATGTATCTGGGTAGGATCCCCCAGAATGGTTCCGGGATTACCGATTATTTCAGATGTAAGCTTTATTGTTGAAGGAATAGTTGCTCTAAGCAATGTTACCGACTCTTCAACAATTGGCTGAATCAATATCGGTTTTTTCTGAAGATCCGATTTTCGACTGAAGCTCAGCAATTGCCTGACAACATCTCTTGCTCTCATGGATGCTGTTTTGATTTCAAGCAGATTACCCCGCGCCGGATTCCATTCCGGAACATCATCAATTGCCAGTTCAGCATTTCCGATGATAATCCCCAAAATATTATTAAAATCATGCGCGATACCCCCTGCAAGTGTTCCTACAGCCTCAAATTTTGCAGCCTGCATTAACTGGGTTTCGAGATTTTTTTTCTCTGTTTCAGCTTGTTTCCTCTTTGTAATATCACGCCCCACAGAGATTAGGTAGCCAGGCTGCTCGTCATCATAATTTACAACTGAAACCTTATATTCTGTTGGTATTTTTCGTCCATCCTTACAAATCAGATCGAGTTCAATTGTCCCCGTCCCATTCATAAGAACACCTTCCGTAAAAGTACCAACCTGATCAAGGTCTTCAGCGCTATAATAAGATTCCGGTACAGAAAGCTCTTTAATTTCTTCGTCACTATACCCGCTTATTTCACAAAACGCCCGGTTCCAGCGAATCGCTTTTCCTGTTGTTGGATCAAACAGAAAAAAAGTATCAAGTTGTGAATTCAATGCCTTTTCAGTAAAGGCTTTTTCCTGCCTCAGGGCATCTTCAGCATATTGTCTTTCGCTGATATCATGATAGTTCATCAACACGCCGTTGATAACCGGATCATTAATTAAATTTATTCCGGTAAGCATTATAGGCTTATACCCCCCATCCCTGCATTGAAGTTTAAAGCCTATTGTTTTTACGTCATTATCATTCTCAAGAAGCAACCCGAATTCATACATTACTTTATCTAAATCATCAGGGTGAACTTTTTCCCAGCCATCGCGCCCAATCAATTCATCGACTTTCCACCCAAACCATTTCTCAACATTCGGGCTGTTATAGACGATTTCTCCATCCTTATTTATAATAACAATGACATCAGATATATTGCTTATCATTGCCTTATGTACCTTCTCACTTCGCAATAAATCATTTCTGGTTTTTCTGAAATAGACCAGTAATATCCCTATTGCGACAATAAATTCCAGAACAGCTGCAAGCAGATATCCAAATGGTGCAAACCAGACAACAGGCCTCAAAAACGGGAAGTCGGCTTTATGAATACCCCAGATAATAAATGCACAGCCTGTGGCAAACCGTTCGGGCCTTTCAGTATCTCTTGATTTTATAAATGCAACGCCGGTCCGGATATATACTATTGATAAAAAAGAATAGGTTGGGAATGCCATAATAAAAAACGAAAATTTTGAAAAGGTACTGATAAAAATCCAGGCAGTACCCAGAGCAAAGCAATAAACCCATAAAATCGAAAACTTCTTTTCGACAAAAAGAGTCGTTCCCCACAACATAATAATGCCACTTAGAAGTGATGAGGTCTGATTGGCTGCAAGCAGAACAGGCAGCTTCCCGAACTTTAAAATACAAACCAGAAACACAAACCGAAGAAAATAAACCGCCCAACTGGCGGCCCAGACTGCAAGATATTTTTTTTGATCTGTAAGATAAAGATAGCCATAGACAAAAACCAGAATTGCAGTTCCTGCCATTGTTGCAATAACAGAAGGCATAAGCCAAGGCATGATTGTCCTCTCAGAATTATCAATTCATTTATGAAAGTCATTAACAAAAGGTATAACGATAGAACGGCTGTGATACACAAATTGGATTTTTAATGTTTGATAAAACCGTGGTACAAATCTAAAAAGAAGTAATATAATCTATAATATACCAACGAATAAAAAAAAACAATTTCCAATATAAATCGGCTATTAATTTATATTTACGGCCCAAAAGCCAACGTGAACCTCTAAGCGGATATCGTTTCACCAAATACTCAAAAAAAAACGAACACATTTTCCTCTTGACTTTAGAACGAACGTTCGTATAATCCAGATTTAATTAAAAAGAATGTCGTATTAATGGAGAAATAATAAATGAGAATAAAAGCCAAAAAAGATACCCGGCAGGCTATTATCAATGCAGCCGGTGAACTCTTTGCATTAAGGGGGCTTGACGGAACCGGGGTAAGAGCCATTGTTCAAAAAGCAGGCACAGCACTCTGCTCTGTAAATTATCATTTTAAAAACAAGGAAGATCTCTATGAAGAGTGCATAAACTTTGTCCTTAGAGATAAATTGAATCTAAGCACCACTTCAAAAGCCCTTGATAATTGCATATCAGACGAACCACAAGCGGTATCCAATGCCCTGTTCCAAATGATACAAGACTCTTTCCAACTGATATTCAAGCCAGAAAACCCAAACTGGTATGGCGTTCTTCTTATCAGGGCCAAACACGAAAAACACCCGTTGTCAAAAAAAATTCTGGAAGGGATGACTGCCCCGAGAAAAACAAAAGATTTTTTATTAAAAAAAGTCCCGGGCATCAGTGAAGAAGAAGCTTATCTGTGGGTATTTTCACTCACAGGCCAACTGCAGAATTTTGTTATTTCAAAAAACACTGTACTGGAGGCATTTAATATTGAAGATTACACACCGGAGTTCATTGGTACACTTGTTTCTTACTCAGCTAAAAATCTAATCCGAAGCCTGAACCTCCCCAATCCTGTTTTATCATAACGTCTTAAAGGAGTTTTGTATGTATCTGAACGAGTCTTATATAAACATTCAAAGGGTTTTTTCTAATCCTGTTGTAAAAAAATTCCGTCTGCAAGGCATAGTCTTTCTGCTTGTTTTAAGCGCGTTATTATTTACATCGCCAACCGACTGCCTGGCGGAATCAAATGAAATGATGCGTAGCATTAATACATGCATCATTTATGATGGTCCATCTGAGATATATAAAAAAAATGTCCGTCTCCTTAAAAAAGAAATATTAGAGCTGACTGATGGCGAGTTTAATATTGCATTTAATCCGGAAAACATCATAAACGGCGAATGGAATAGAAGCAAAATAAAAGAATCTGTTAAGCGTGCACTTGAATCAGATGAAATCGATTTTGTGATTTGTATGGGTGTACTTGCATCAGATGTGCTCTGCCGCTATGAAATGATCCCAAAACCGTCTATCGCAACCTCAATTATTGATACAAAGCTTCAACACATAAAGGCCAACAATGGTTCAAGCGGGATTAAAAACCTGAATTATTTAGTCTCTGTAGAGAGTTTCCTGAATGACTTAAAATTGTTTCAAAAAATTAAGCCGTTTAAAACACTTAGTATTGTCGTAAGCAGGCAGACTGCAAGCGATCTTCCCTTTATAAAGACCTTTTTTACAAACAATGGGCACGACATTAACTTTTCTATTACGCCTATATATGCAGATGGGACAGCGGCATCTGTTTTATCAGGTATATCGCAGGCAACGGAAGCGGTTTTAATTACGCCTGATATCAGAATACCGGAAGCAGAAGTTCTGAAAATTATAGAGATATTAGCTAAAATGAAAATTCCGGGCTATACCATTGGCGGCAAGGATGAAGTTAAAAAAGGGCTTCTGGCTGGGTTAACACCGGGGGCTGAGTCAAAAACAATCATCAGACGTGCCGCACTGAATTTTCAGCGAATTCTTCTGGGTGAATCACCGGAATCGCTACCAACGCTGTTTTCTGAAAAAAGAAAACTATCCATCAATCTGAAAACAGCAAAGCTGACTGGTATTTACCCATCAAGCGAAGTCTTATCAGGCGCAGAACTTATCAGCGATAACACTCAAACTGCAAAACGAGCGATTACCCTTTCATCCGTCATCCTGGAGGCCCTTAAGGAGAATATTGAGATAAAGCAAAATGAGGCAATGGTTTCAGCAGGGAGTCAGGATATTAAAAAAGCACGGTCTTATCTTATTCCGAACATTGAAGCCGCTTTAACCGGTGTACGAATTGATGAAAACAGAGCAAAATACAGCGGAAAAACACAATCAGAAGATACACTAACGGGATCTTTAACCGCTACTCAAATTCTTTTTTCTGAAAAGGCCTGGTCAGGTTGGAAGGCCGTTAAGCATGGGCAAAGTGCAAAAAAGGAACAACTGAATACAACAATACTGGATATATCCTACGAAGCTTGTATATCGTATATTAATATTTTAAGAGCACAGACACTCAAAAGAGTCCGGGAAAACAGCCTGAAGCTGACCAAAGCAAATCTTAACAGAGCTCGTTTAAGGCGTTCCGTTGGCACGGCCAATGCTTCAGAAGTCTACCGGTGGGAAAGCAAGCTATCCCAACAGAAAAAAGATCTGCTCGATGCAAAAGCCAAAATCAGACAGGCAAAAAACAATCTCAACCGAATTGTAAACCGCCCTCTTTCTGAAGACTTCAACATCAGTGATATCTATTTTTCAGATCCTATACTCTGTATCACCCGTGAAAAATTCGGTGCTACTGTCAGCAATCCCCTTCAGTATGATCAGCTTCTCAATTTTCTTGTAAAAAAGGGGGTAGACCTTTCTCCGGAAATCAAACAATTGGATGCTGCCGTCAAAGCTCAGGAAAGACTTACACTTTCAGCAAGACGCGATTTTTATATGCCAACAATAGCCATGCAGGGAGAGATGGCTGATATATATAACAGAGACGGTTTTGATGAAACATATGAGGCCTTTGATAAAACCAGCTGGAGTGTTGCCATAAAGGCATCAATACCTATTTTCGCAGGCGGCGCAAGATCAGCCGATTATTCAAAAGCAAAAGAAGAGACCAGAAGGCTGAAACTTCAAAAACAGGATGCTCTGACAAAAATAGAAGAGCGAATACGCTATACAGCCGAATCTGCAAAAGCCTCTTATGGTGCTATCAGACACGCAAAAGATGCTGCAGATGCAGCCAGAAAAAACCTGATCCTTGTAACGGATGCTTACGCAAGGGGTGTCATCTCAATCATTGAACTACTCGATGCCCAGAATGCATCCACAATGGCCGAACTTGGGTCAGAAAATTCAATATACGATTTTATGGCAGACCTTATCAGTGTTCAAAGAGCAATTGGCAGAGTCGATTTCTCACAGGCCCGTGAATCACGTTCAGCGTTTAAAGATGAATTTAATGCCTATATTAAAAATAATACCAGCACGGAAAAAGGGGAAAAATAATGAAACAAATTATTAAACTGATCTCACTTTTAATGATATTGCAACCGATATTCCTATCTGGTTGTGCCGATGAAATAATTCAGGAAAAAGAGACAATAAGGCCTGTCAGATATCAGGCAGCCGTTAGCTCCGGCGGAGAACGAATCAGAGTCTTTTCAGGCACTGCAAAATCGGCTATGGAATCGAACCTGAGTTTCAAAGTTGGTGGTACAATCAGCCGAATCACTGTCAAAATAGGTGATATTGTCGAAACAAACCAGTTGATCGCAACACTGGATAACAAGGATTACAACCTTACTGTCCAGGAAGCCGAAGCTGGTCTTCAGCAGGCAAAAGCTCAGGCGCTTAACGCAGCGTCCAACTATTCAAGAATCCGAAAACTATATGAAAAAGACAATGTATCCAAAAGTGATCTTGATAACTCACGGGCAGCATATGATTCTGCAAATGCATTTGTTAGATCTATCAAAACAAAACTGGAACTTGCTAAATCGAGACTCGGTTATACAATTTTATCTGCCCCGTTTTCCGGTGCTGTGACCGCTGTACACGTTGATGAAAATGAAAACACTGCAGCCGGACATCCCATTGTCTCTATGGCCTCGGAAACAAAACCGGAAGTCTCTGTCGCAATACCGGGTATTCTGATATCGAAAATCAAAGAAGGCAATTCTGTTTCTGTCACCTTTGATGCCGTTCCTGATAAATCATTTACCGGTATTATTACGGAAGTAGGTGTTGCCGCCAGTAGGTTTGCAACAACCTACCCTGTAACCATCAGTATTGATGCCAAAAATGAATTTATTCGCCCCGGCATGGCTGCACATGTAAAGTTTATATTTGAATCATCCAGAAAATCGAACATTCTTGTACCATCCCATGCCATTGGGGAAGATAAGGATGGGAAATTTGCCTTTATACTGATCCCTGAAAAAGAGAATATCGGCACCGTTAGAAGAATTTCTGTTAAAACAGGTGAACTCGTGTCTGAAGGGCTTGAAGTAGTAGAAGGTCTGTCAGAAAATGACCTTGTTGTCACTGCCGGAATAAGCAAACTTAAAACAGGCATGAAAGTCCGGCTGCTGAGTTCCGGTATGTAAGCAAAGAATAAACTAAAATTTTGTATTCACATTTTCAGGCAAAAAATTTTCAGGTCGAATCAGGAGTAATAAAATATGAATATAACGGCAACAGCCCTAAAACTAAACCGGGTTACCATGGTTCTCATTGCCATGGTCATTGCAGGTGGTATTTTTTCAGCCCGGACTCTGCCGCAGGCGGAAGACCCCGGTTTCTTAATCAGAACAGCAATGGTCAGCACCTATTTCCCGGGTGCAAGTCCTGCACGTGTGGAGCAGCTTGTTACGGATAAACTGGAAAAAGTTATTCAGGAAATCCCGGAACTCGACTATGTGAAAAGTGAAACTCGAACCGGCATTTCAATTATATACGTAAATATAAAACCGGAATACAAAATCCTAAGACCCATCTGGGATGACCTAAGACGTAAAGTCAACAGTGCAAAGAGCCGTTTACCGGGTGAAATTATCGGCCCGTTTGTTAATGATGACTTCGGTGATGTTTTCGGCATTGTCATGTCCGTGACAGGTGAAGGTTTTGAATATTCTGAATTAAAAAAAATCGCAGATGAAGTCCGTGATGAAATTCTGCATATAGAGGATGTTGCCAAAGTCGATATATATGGCGCACAGGATGAAAGAGTTTTTGTTGAATTCAATAACGCTAAACTTGCAGAACTGAAAATATCACCACTATATCTAAAATCGATTCTTGATGAACGAAATATTATTATACCCGGCGGAAATGTCATGTCCGGCAATGAAAGAATTCCTCTTGAACCTACCGGAAATTTTGAGTCCATCGCAGAAATTCTAAAAACCGTTGTGACCCTTCACGGAAAAAGCGAAGTCGTCTATTTAGAAGACCTTGTTAAAATATCAAGAGGCTACATCGATCCACCATCATCCGTCATGCATTATAACGGTGAACCAAGTCTTGGCATCGGAATTTCCATGCAGGAAGGTGGAAACATAATCACCCTTGGCGATGAAGTTAAAAAACTCCACAAAAAGATTCTGGGAATTTACCCTATCGGTGTTGAATTCGAATTCGTTGCATTCCAACCGGAAAGGGTAGTTAAAAAAGTTTCAGATTTTAAGAAAAATCTTTTCCAGAGTATTTGTATCGTTATTCTCGTAATGCTCGTCAGTTTAGGTTTAAGAACCGGGATTCTTGTCGCAAGCCTTATCCCTGTAACGATTCTTATGGCACTCTTTATTATGAAATTTTTCGGCATCGGCATCGATCAGATGTCACTTGCCGCGCTCCTTATCTCATTGGGAATTCTTGTTGATAATGCCATCGTTATGTCTGAATCGATAATGACGCAAATCAAAGAAGGAAAGGATGTAAAGGCTGCTGCTATTGATTCTGCAAAAGAGCTTGCAAGACCACTGCTATCTGCATCGTTAACGACATCATTTGCCTTTCTTCCAATCTTCCTTGCAAAATCCGGAATAGGTGAATACACAGCGCCCCTTTTTAAAGTTGTTTCGATTACCCTTATCAGTTCATGGGTTCTGGCGCTTACCATGACCCCGCTATTCTGTGTCTGGTTTTTAAAAACAAATACAGGAAATACTGATGGAAACTACGATTCAGGATTTTACCAAAAATACAGACAATTTATTCTGACCATATTAAAACACAGGTTTCTTAGTATTTGCGGTATTATCATTATCTTCGTATTTGCCATGTATTGCTTTAAATTTGTCCCAAAACGATTTATGCCCAGCTCGGATATCAATATTATTACAACCACTATAGAGAGCCCTGCGGGCTCAAAAATAGAATACACTGAAAAACTGGTCTCCGACTTTGAGGATTATGTAAAAAAAGAACTCTTAATCGGACCAAAGAGAAAAGAAGGCATCATTAATATCGGCAGTTTTATTGGTAAAGGTGCACCTCGATATATCCTGCCATATAGCCCTGAGCCACCGGCTCCAGGGATTTCATACATAATACTAAATACAAGCTCAGACAAAGTCGTCGGGCCGACAATTAAAAAACTACAGGACTGGTGCTTTAACAATCTGCCTGATGCAACGGTTCATATCACAAGGCTTCCTGTCGGGCCGCCGGTAAAGCACCCTGTTGCCGTTCGAATTTCAGGAAGAGACAGTGACGCCCTGTTTGCTATAGTTGATAAAGTAAAAAGCAGGCTTACATCAACACCGGGTGTCCGGCAAATAGGAGATGACTGGGGGGCTAAAACAAAAAAACTTCAGGTTAAAATTAATCAGGAAAGAGCAAGAAGGGCCGGGGTCAGCAGTCAGGATATTGCAGTATCACTCCAGTCGATGCTCAGTGGTATCACCATGGGCAACTATCGTGAAAATGACAGTTTAATTCCAATTACCCTTAGATCCGTCGCGGCTGATAGACAGGATATCTCGAAATTAGAGACCTTAAACGTTTATGCGCTTAGAACCGGAATTTCTGTTCCCCTGAAACAGGTTGCGGATGTTGAAGTTATCTGGGAGGCATCCAAAATCATACGTCGTGACAGACTTAAAACAGTCGAAATATATGCCGATTTAAAAGATGGGTTCAATGCACTTAAAATCAACCAGGGCCTGATTGCCTGGCTTGAAAAAGAAAAGGTCAACTGGGATCTTGGCTACAGGTACGGTATTGCTGGTGAGGCTGAAAAGTCTGCTGAATCAAATAAATCAATCAGTGACCAGCTCCCCATAGCCGGACTTTTAATACTCCTGCTTCTCATTTCGCAGTTTAACTCAATCAGGCGTCCATTGATCCTGATCAGTATTGTCCCGCTTGGGATGATCGGTGTTACAGCAGGGCTCCTTATCGCAAATTCATATTTTGGATTTATGACCCTTCTTGGTGTCGTTGCGCTGTCAGGTATTGTTATAAACAATGCGAATGTGCTGCTGGACAGAATACGTATTGAGATAGATGAAAACGGGCATGATCCGCGTAAAGCAATTATAGAAGCAGCCCAGCGTCGCCTCAGGCCGATTCTTCTTACCACACTGACAACTGCAGGCGGACTGATTCCACTCTGGGTTGGCGGTGGGCCGATGTTCATACCGATGGCTGTTTCAATAATTTTCGGATTGTTGTTTGCAACCTTCATCACCCTGGGTGTTGTACCGGTACTCTATTCTCTTTTTTTTAGAGTCAGCTTTAAAGGATATTCGTATAATAAGGATATATAGGAAGGATTAAGGTTGATGTTCTCGTAAAAAGTCTTTAGATGGCTAAGGAAAAGGGCCCATATACAAGATTTAGTAATTTGCCAGGCTTGAAGTAGTACATGTTGTACGT
>JQIA01000703.1_pt1 | contig 17480 bp, 29 predicted proteins | sample 811431 | NCBI WGS metagenome assembly JQIA01 (sample SAMN02998118, study PRJNA258478) | marine sediment metagenome | biome: marine; feature: seafloor; material: sediment; isolation source: oil-polluted sediment collected from 3 locations (0.5 km, 0.7 km and 0.9 km)... | place: USA: Gulf of Mexico ...
CTAAGTTGTCATCATCCTTTGCCATTTCTGTCCTTACCTTGTAATACTGACCACCAACAAAATCAATCATTGACCCAATAGCCTTTACATTGTCAATAAGTTTTTTACCCATTTTTCCTCCTACTTAAATTTAATACTATTAATGCCATAATAAAAATCTTTTCCGTACTTGAAAGAAATTTGCCCTTTTACAGAAGAAATTATATTTGGAAATACTTTCTCAATTTTTTCTTTAACTACTTTTCGAAACCAATCTTCTGCATTGCAATGAAAATGAATTTCATATATGTCAAGTTGTAATCCATTTCTTTTTGTAACAGCTTTTTCCTTAAAAAATAGCATCACAAAATTTCTTTCTTTACCACGTAACGTAACAGTTTTAAATCCATTTGTTATAAATATCGGAGCAGTCATTCCAAGCTTTTCACCAAGTTTATTAAGTAAATATTCTTTTTGATCCATTACAGCCCCATGCACTCAGCGAGGTCATCAACGATTGCTTTTGATTCTCTAAGTCCGAGTCCAGTACACTCTCTTACATATTTTATTGCACGTATTTTCTTGCCAGACTCAACTTCTTTAATTGCATGGTCATACCACCTCTGCATTGAAAGATGTTTTGTATTTGGATATTTAAGACTAAGACTAACTTTTAAAAATATTTCTGGATGATTATTTGCAAGTCTCAATCCTAACTCTTTCCAATCAATATTATCTTCAGACAAAATTTTAAAAACTTCAAAGTATTTGTTAGATACTTCTCTTACTGCATCTTCTACAGCAATTGTTTTATCATTGTGACAATTGCTTTTTACTTCATTAATTTCATATTCAAGTTTTGCATTTTTTCTTTTTAATTTAGAAATTTGCTCAAGAAGAGGAATGTCTACTTCTTGAAGCTCAATTACATCTTCAAACTTAATTACATCTTCAAAATCAATTACACCATCCTTCTCAAGTTCTTCTCTTGTAGCATTGTAACACTTTTTAAGATTGTAAAATAAATCATCATGAATAGCATGTTTGAAAAAATCTGCATATGTGGAGCCATTAATTGTTTTAAATCCACTTGAATCAGCAAGGTAAAGTAAAAAATTTGCTTCATTTATTGTGCCACAAAAAACACAAAGCCCTTTTTCAATTATTTGTTCAATTGTATATTTCATATTTCCTCCTCGTTTAAAGTTTATTATATATACCACAATTTTAGCATCCTGTCAAGAACTTTTTATATTTCTTCTAAAAGCTCCAATAAAGTCTCTTTGGTATTGACCTCTGGATCTTCTAAAACATCATCAAGAAGAATATCAAGGTAGCACCCAATGATAGCGCCCGGGCTAATTTCAAGATGCTTCATTATATCATTACCATTGACTTCAAGAGAACTTTTTCCAAAAGCTGGTTTTACATTTTCTGGATTCAATGCTTTATTAAACATTTGGACGAATGTTTTAATTTCATGAATTTTGTAGTTTTGACTACGAGCATTTGCTTTTGTATCACTTATTCTTAATCTTAAGAAGTCCCTCCAATTGATTTTCTCTTTCTCAAACTTCATTAGGTTTTTTCTCATAGCTTTATCTGACATAGATGAGTCCAACATCCTCATATGATATAAAATAAGTGGGATAATAAAGTTAATCTCATCAGTGCTAAACTTCAATCGCAAAAGAATGTCTCTTGTAATATCTGCACCCATCATTTCATGTCGTAAAAAAGAAAAGCTATGTTCATCATATGCTTCTACCTTTCCTATATCATGAAAATATCCAACAATTCTAAGAAGTGGTTGATCTTTTGGAAGATTATCTCCACATTCCATAAGATGTTCATGTATAAATTCAGAATGGTAATTTCCACCATCGTGATACCAGCAGTCATCTAATTCGGGGATAATTCTTTTTAAAAGTCCTGTTCTTTGAAGAAGTTCCCAAAAAATGCTTGGCTTTTCTATCTTCATTGCTTTCATTATTTCATTTTTTATCCGTTCTACTGGGACTTCATCAATTAAATGAGCATTATCTTTAATAGCAAAAAATGCGCTTGGAACTAATCTAAAATTTAATTTAGCAGCAAATCTACACGCTCTCAGCATCCTAACAGGATCTTCTAATATTCTGAGTTCTGCAACATCAACGAATCTAATTAATTTGTTTTCTATATCTTTTTGTCCACCATGATAATCAATAATACGACTATGTATTGGGTCAAAACCCATGGAGTTTATTGTTAAGTCTCTCCTTTCTGAATCCAACTTAAACGACTTAACTGTCTCCACAGAAACATCATTTAGGCTATTGTAAATGTCTTTTCTGAATGTTGCTACTTCATATCCTTCAACTATGTTAACATTGAAGTTTGCACCTACTCCAGCCTTACAAGTTGGAAATATATCTTGTACTTCTTCAAGAGTTGCGCTTGTTGCTATATCGACATCAGAGCTTTCAATTCCTAAAAGCATATCACGAATATATCCACCAACTATAATAGCCTGATGTCTATTGTTTTCTAATGTATTAATTATTACTTTTGCTGTTTCCATATTTCCTCCAATTATTTAAATTATAAACTAAAAAGACTCTACCATTTCTGATAGAGCCTGTCAAGTTTAAAATAATTCTTTTTCTAATATTTCTTCAATATTATCAAATTCAGTATATGGAATGCATATAAGCTTAATTCCATTGTCTTCACAATACCTTGTTTTTATTTCATCTTTTTTCTGCTGTTCTTTCAATTTACTATCTCCACCAAAATATTTAACTGATTCATAATGTTGTTTCCCATTAAACTCTATACAAGCACTATAACCAGATAAATAGAAATCAAATCGTAAGTGAATTTTATATCTACAACCTTTAAAAGTTTTTTGTTGTTGATATTTTATATTATTTTTCAAAAGATATTTTTCTATTCTAAGTTCACCACGCCACACTTTACATTTGCTACATCCTTTTCCAGAAAGATGTCCATTTGGCGTTTGCCAAAAATACTCTTTACATTTTTTGCAATAAATTTTTATTTTTATATATGAATTAATATACTCAACATCTGAATAATTGAATTTATTTCCATGTCTTTTTATAGCTTTTTTGACAAACACATCTATATTTGATGATCTTTTTTTAACTGAACATTTTTTACATCCTCTTTTATTTAAGTGATCATCTGGTGTTTGCAAAAAATACTCTTTACATTTTTTGCAATAAATTTTTATTTTTGTTTTTGCATTTGTATATTCAGCTTCTGAATAATTAAATTTGTCTCCATGCGCTTTTGTTGCTTTTTTAACAAACTCTTCTATTTTTGATGAGCTATTCTTTATTGCACATTTTTTGCATCCATGTCCTTCCAAGTGATGTGATGCCCTTTGTTCAAACTCACCATGAATTTTGCAAATAATTATTACTTTTTTATTTGCTCCTATGTATTTTATTTTTGAATAACCATACTTTTCTCCATGTACTGCAATCGCCTCTTCTATAAACTCTTCTGTTGTTAGCTTTTTTCCTCTTGCCATTACTATCTCCTGTTATAATAAAGTTATGTAGTGTAATCTCTTAACTAACAGGTGCTAAGAGAAACAAATGCATTCGCTGTCCACTACTAAACTTATACTATAACACATTTTTAATCTTTTGTCAAGCTTTTTTTGAAATTATTTTAAAAATAGTGTAAATAGCTATTCATTTAAATCATCTTCATGCATTCTAAACAAGCTACATGTTATTTTTTTGACATCTTTTCTTAAGTTGCCAAGAAGCGACTCGTAATGTTCAATTTTTGCCTCTTCTTCTGTTTTATCAGAATCATACATTATACTGGCAGTATAATATGTGTCGTCTGTAACATATGATAAGTCTCCATATCCAGACAAAGAATACCCAATTAACTGTGCAAATTGCGCTCTGTCATCCTGTGGAAAGTCCTGCATTGCTATCTTATTCATATCTATGCCACCATTGTCAAGAATATATCTAACAATTTCATTGTGTTTGAATCTTACTACTCCGTGTTCGTCTTCTTCTAATTTTTGATATGGTTGATTCATAGTGTCCTCCTATCTTACATCTTTGATTATTGCGCCTAATCTCTTAAATAAATTTGTTTTCTCAAGTCCTCTTTCTTTTGCGTATATTAGAAGCTCAAGTGTTGATTCAATAACTGATTCCTTTTTAAGATACTCTCCAGAAAAATCAGAGTATAGATCACCAATGTAATTGTCGATGCGATCTCCCATTTTGATCATTATAGCCCATTTGTGGAATCTTATTTTTTTTATTGCATCTTCTTTTGTTTCGCCTTTTTCTTTTGTAACAAGAGAAATTAAAGATTTTGACTGACCATGCCAATGATCGATATTGTATTCTGGTCTATCTTCTATCAAGTCATGACCATATCCAGCACATACTACTGTTGCAGGACATCCTGCACCAATTAGGAGAGTAGCTACCCTCATTGGATGGACATAATAAGGAGTTATTCCATCTTTCCTTGTCTGTCCATTGTGTGCGACTAACGTGTCTTCATGTGCTTTGTTAATCATTGTCATTTCTTTTAATTTATACATTATTACCCTCTTTAATCTTGTCAATTTCATATGCCTGATACACTAAGCCACCAATTGCTAAAAGAAGGAATGTAAATAAAGTTAAAAGTAATACTTTACTATTTATTAAACTTTGTTTATATTGTTTTTCTTTAACTTTCATTTCAACTTTTTTAAGTTCACTTTTAGCTAAAGTTGCAAGTGTTGTTCCTATTTTAGCATTTAGTTCTTCATTACGCTGTCTAAGGTCAACATGCTTTGTAGTTAGCTCATCAATGAGTTTTTCTTTTTCAATGATAATGTAACTTTTTGTTTTAATATTTTCACTGAGCTTTTTTATTTCAGTTTTTAATTTAGCCTCTTCTTCATCTCTAACTTTGTCATTGACAGTAATTTCATTTGCAATTTTATTGAGCTTTATGGCAATGTCATTCTTTGGAATCTCAAACGTTGTACTTTCTGCTTCAATTTGTTCTTTTTCTAAAGTGTTTTTATCAAGTGTTATAACATTTTCAGATACCTTATCTGATTTTGAAACATATAGACTTTTACCAGAGGTGTATAAGCTTTTAGAAGAAAAGTATATTGCTTTCTCTTGTTTACTCATCTTTAAAAAATCTATAGAAGCAATATTCGCACATTTCTTCCTAATTGCTCTTTTATGATCTTCACTTGTCGAATACCACATTGGGAGTTCATATTGAAAACCATCTTTAAATACAACATGTGTTGAGGATTTTTCTGCATTCTCTTCTGCAACACGTTCTTCAACAATGTCTTCAAGCACACGTTTTTCTGTGTCAGAGAATCCAAGTAAACTGTATTTTGATCCATCTGGTGCAGTTTCTGAACAAGCAAAAACAAAAGAAACCAAAAAAATAAAAACCGTAAGCGTAATAAATTGTTTCATAAAATCCTCCTGCGTTAAATTAAAAGTTAAATACATAATACATATTTTTCAAAATACTGTCAATAGTTATTTTAAAAAGTTTTCTTCTACTTGTTCAATTCGCTTTTCAAGCAAGCCCTTTGCAATCTCAAAAAGCTCTATTCCTTCTTTGATTCCACATATTCTTCCCTGTGCAAGAAGCTTTCCATCTTCTGCCATAATGTCTTCATTTTCAATCTCTCCAACAAGATCAACAAGTAAATCTTTAATCTTTTCCATTGCCACTAAATCTTTATTATACATTCCAAGAATAAATTCACCAACATCTTTTCTTTCCATATTTCCTCCAATAAAAAAGGTCGGACAAAATGCCCGACCTTTTGTTTTAATATTTATGCTTCTTATTCATCTGACTTGTTTCTAATTATTGCTGTTGTAATAAGTCCAATTGTTATAAGTAAGCAAACAATCAAAAACCAAGTTAGAAAACCCCATGAATTGTCCTCATATTCCTGAACATCATCATACTGACCTGCATCATCGTACATTGCTGTATCCTGAGACTCCATTTTAGCCATGTTTTGAGCAAGCGCAGGATTTGACTGTGCCTGAGTACTCATTTCGCGCTCAAAGTTGTCATATCGAGGGTCTTGAGCAAGCATTGATCGCATCTGTCGTCTTTCTTGCATATTGTCAATTAGCATACATGTCATGTAGATGTCGAACATTGATCCATATCTCATTCCGAATCCACCACCGAAACCATATCCACCGTAACCCATTCCACCATTGTTTATATTAATATTGGTGTAGTTGTTATTATAGTTTGCTCCAGTATGTTTTGGCGTGTAAGCGCTCTTTGCTTTTTCCTTACGTGCTTTTTTCTTATGTGCTTTTTTCTTATCTTTCTTACTTTGAGCTTTACGTCTCTTTGCTTCTTTCTTAGAGATCTTTTTACCGTTTTTGTCCTTGTATACTTTCTTCTTTTTATTTGGACGTTTGCTGTTCTTTTTCATGTTATTCTTTTTGTTCTTGTTAAGATTTTTCTTTGAAACATCAGGCCGTTTTTTATTCTTTTTCATGTTGTTCTTTTTATTCTTGTTCAGATTCTTTTTTGTAAGATCTGGACGTTTGTTATTCTTTTTTAGATTATTTTTCTTATTTTGATTTATTTTCTGCTTTTTAACGTCTGGACGCTTTGCACGTTTAACCTGACGCTGCTGTTTTACACGCTTTGGAGCACTGTAAGACCTGCTTGGTGAGCTTCGATAAGAAGATCTTGATGAGCTTCTCCTCGCATCTGCCTCGCCTACAATTGAGAACATAAAGCATATCATTACCATAAAAATTAAATACTTTTTCATAAATTCCTCCTGCTGTTAAGTTAAATTAATTTGTGTTATACTCCAAGAACTCTTTCTGCTGCACCTTCACCATTATCACGATTGTACATTGCAGTACCAAGTTCATCTCCAGACAAGTCAATTTTCATAACACGTCCTTTAAGATAATCAAAGTAGGTTTGACCTTTGAGCAATTCTTCTGCTTCTTCTGTTGCCATTGGTGTAGGATCATAATGCAACATGCCCATGCCAAGTGGTTTCGAATTGTTGTAAAGTTTAGCCAATACTTCTGCCTTATTCATCTTGCTAATATCAATTGTCATAATTTCCTCCTAAGTTAAATTAAAGTTAAATACTTATAACATTTTAAATTTTACTTGTCAATAGCTAATTAATTACAAATCTAATTTAATAGGTGAATTAACTGTTTCATCGATTTGTGAGATTGTACTTTCAGAAGCCATTATAGCAGACATTAATCCAAACTCAAATCCTGCTCTAAATTCATCTGAACCTTCCACTTTGTCCTTCCTTGCTATAAGTACTCTTAGTGTTTCAACATTTGACTCAAACAGACCACGTATTTGTTCCATTATTGTTTTTGGCATTATTTCCTCCCTATCGTCTCTTCATTATGTTATAGCAATCTCTATAAGCATTAATTTTACCAAATAAATCACTACGAAGTATTTGTTTAAATTTTGGTGTTTCTCTGTATTGTTTCTCACAATCATGCAACTTTGACAGAATTTTAGCACATCTTTTGTGAAACTCCTGATCAGGCATAATTGGCTCCACAGGATCTTCAAATCTTGGTCTTACTATGTGTCGATATGTTTTACCGTTTACATGAACCCAATATTGTCCATTAAATTCTATTTCCTTCTCGCAACCATTACATATATTTTTATCTCCATATTTTGCCATTATTCCCCCTATTTTTTAACTTCTTTTATACTTCTTATTTTCTTAAGATAGATAATTTCTTTTATTGATTTAAATTCTTTTGACATATCGAAAGAAACATATTCATCTTCAAAGTTAATACTGGAAACACGACCAATTTCTTCAGGCCAACCGCCACTTTTATGATTCCAGAGTATTTTATAAAATTTATTAACCTCTATCTTCAAATCTCCAATATACAAAGTCTTTTTTATTTTATGCATATTTTCCTCCTATTTTGAATAATAATTATAAAAAGAGCTTAAAGAAAAGCCACTTGGATTTGTCTTTGAGCCATCATCATAAACAACATATGCATCTGCATGTAATACATTTATCATGTTCTTTGTTTCTCTGAACATAGCGTTCAAAGTTGTATGTGAGTATGTAGAATCATCAAGCATAGTTATTGATGCGCTTTTAATTCTTCCATTTGTTTAAAAACTTAACTCCCTTATGATTTTTATAAAATAAAGATACCACTATTTCGTAAATTATTTACTTTTTCTTCCCAATTGTCACCAACAACTTTTTCAAGCAGTTTAACTTCATTGTCATTAAGTTCATCATTTTGGATGTGAAACCCAGTAGAACATAGTCTGCGTAATATTGAACCCGCTTCTTCTTTTTCTTCTATTTTTATCTCACTCATATTTCCTCCGTGTTTAAGTTATGAATAAAAATAACATAAATAAAAAACCTTGTCAAGAATTAATTTACCTTTTCAATAAAAACTTCTAAGTGATCCATAGAACAAAATCCATTAAGTCCTCTCTTGTATGGATTTTTCATTGTTTCGTCTTTGGGTATCCAGTCATAGTCCCCCAATGATTTCATATCATTATGCCTTACTTTTTTAAATATTTTTTCAAGATCTCTCGTATGAACTTCAATCCATGATCCAATCCTTCTTCCATGAGTGGCTTCTTCTGTAAAGTGACACCAGATCATTCCATTATATTTAAATTTCTTTCTTGTTCTTCTATATTCTTTTCTGTAGTGCTCATTATACTGTTCTTCTGTCCACTCTTTTGATTCTTCTGTTTTTGGGTTTACTCTCCATGCCCACAGGAAATTTTCAATATATGGATAAATGAACGCATATATTCCTTTATTAAGTGGAGCCTGATGATATGTACGTCCATCAGGTCTATGTAATTTATTTACTTTCTTTTGATTTACCTGTGATAAACCACCAAATCTTACAAATTCCATATATCCTCCATTTAACTATTATCAACTTCAATTCCACGTTGCTTGTAAATGTCTGCCATGGACAATTCTCTTTTCTTTGACTTTTCCTTTAGTTTAACTTTGAAATGTAGCTTTTCAACTGGAGATCCTTTTGTATTCCCTATTATTGTTGTGTAAGTAAAAGTAATATCAGAGCTCTTTCCAATTGTTTTAACTGCTTTGTCGAGCAGTTTTTTTATATTTCTCCAGTCTTTTTCTTTTTTCATGTCAAACTCTTTTTTAAATCTTTTCAGAGGAACGGTATAGCCTTTTTTATAATTGTGCCATCTGTTCATCATCTCATATAGCTTTATTTCAAAGAAGCTGTCAAGCTTTAAAACACTTCCAAGTTCAAATTTTGTATAATTCTTTTTCAGATTGAACAAAAATGGAACAATATCTTGATTGAAATAAAAGCTTAGTTCTCTGTTCTTTGAGTCAATTGTAAATTGTCTAAACATTGATGGAATTATTGTTTCAGACTTGTCATATATGAACGTAAAGTTAACAAGACCAACCCTTTTAAGAGACTCTTCAAGTTCAGATGTCTTTTTGAATGGGACAATTTTTTTTATATCATCATACGAAATTGTATAATGTTTGTCTGAGCTATCTGTCATTGAGTTTATTCCTGAAATAAATAAAAGAATAAGCTTTTCTTGCCTTGGTGTTATAACTATATTATAACCAGAATTATGAATTAATTCATTAGATTTTGCAACTACAATTTTCTTTGTCACTTTGACCTCCATTGTTAAATAATTAAAGCACTACATATATCAGACTGTGTCTCATTTGTCAAGCTTTTTATGAATCTCTTCGTGTAGGGCAGAGCAGATTACATTTTTGTAACTTATTTTTTTTGTAAAACATTCTACATACTTATGCTTGATTTTAAAATCTGCTTTGCCCTACACGAAATGCGCTTTGCCCTACACGAAGAGAGGGTTTTTTCTGCTTTGCCCTACACGAAGAGCCTGCTTTGCCCTACACGAAGAGAAAAATTTTGTGCTCGCAACATATTGAATTTATTGACAATCAAGCCGACTAAAATATCTCCTATAAATAAGTACTATATAAAAGTTTTTTATAAAAGAAAATTAAAAATAAAAAAGAGAATTTAAAAAATAGAATTTCCTTGTGTCTCAAAAAGAGAATTTAAAAAATAGAATTTCCTTGTGTCTCAAAAAGTGAATAATGAGAATATGCTTTTCTCCTTCGCTTCGCTCAGTCGAAAAGAAGCTTCGCTGAAATATTTAAAATGGTTTGTTGGATTGTTATCTCCAGACTAATTGTTAAAAGAAGAATATAAAGATGAAACAAAATAACAATAAATAAGAATATAAAGAATACATAAATATCAAAATTAAGCAACTAAATCGTCGATTCTGAGCACTTTCTATAGGCAACCTATAGTGAGGCATGCATAAAAGATTTTGTGGCTCAAAAACGCACATGCAATAAGCATTTTTTAATAGAGTGATAATACCATAAGAATATCACCTTGTCAAGAGCTAAAAAAAAGGTTGACATGTTGCGCCGTCCGTGGTATTGTGTATCAACTTTAATTTAAATGGAGGTGAAAGTGAAACTAACACAAGAATATTTAAAAAAATGTTTGACTTATGATCCAGATAGTGGGATATTCATATGGGAGATAAGACCTTTATGTCATTTCAATGATAGAGAAAGACAAACAAAAGAACATATTTGCAACATGTGGAATGCAATATATGCAGGTACAAAAGCGGGGTATAAAGACACGCAAGGATATATTGTAATAGGCATTAACAGTAAGTTATATAAGGCCCACCGTCTTGCTTGGTTATATGAAAAAGGATATTTGCCAGAAAACAAAATAGATCATCTTGACAGAATAAGAGATAACAACAGAATAATTAACTTAAGGGAGGTTAGTGACACTTGTAGCATGCAGAATACAGGAAATTTTAAAAACAATACTTCTGGAGTTAAGGGTGTTTCTATACATAAAAAAAGTAATAAGTGGCAGGTGCAAATAGGAATTCGTGGGAAAAATAAACATCTTGGATTATTTACAAACTTTGAAGATGCAGTGTTAGCTCGTTGGAAAGAAGAAAGAGACAATCCAAAATGGAATTGCCACACTGATTCGTCAGCTTATAACTATTTAAAAGAAAATAATTTATTGGAAACTAAAGAAATTCTTGACACATTCTTAAAAAGATGATATCATCAATCCAACTTTAACGAATTGAGGAGGAAAAAATGAAAAAAGAAACTTGTAAATGTAAAGTATGCGATAAAGAGTATGATGCAAAAGATCTTAAAAGAAGTCAGGGTGATGTTCACTGGTTGCATAAATTTTGTTCAGCACGTTGTTATACAAAAGACCTAACGGGGGTATAAATGCATAAAAGAAACTGGTTTTTAATTTTATACGTTGCATATATGGTTTATCTTTTTCTTATTGGACTTAAGGTAACTTCTTCATTATATGTTTTCATACCATTTCCTTTTTTAGTTATTTTTTATCTTTGTTCTTTCCAAAGCAATATAAAAAAGAACTTGACAAAAGAAAAAAGAAATCGTATAAGTAAAGATCTTAAAAAAACTTCAGGAGGATTTATGATAAAAATATTTGAGAAATTTTTGAAAGAAAACGGAGCAGAAGAAACATTCAATAAAAATGTAAAAGAGATGTTGGACGTAACTCATTTGCATGCACTAACTCCAATTGAATTTATTACAGGTTCTTTTGTATGGATTGATGCATTGCATCCTGAAAAAGACACTTATGAATTTTGGGAGAAACTTGACGAAAAATGGACAAAAAAACTTAAAGAGATTGGAGGACTAAATGATTAAAGTAAACGGAGAAGTACTTAAGACAGAAACATTTCCAAATGGAGAGATAAAGATAAAAGATTTTAAAGTTGAAAGTGAAAACAATATTAGTTTTAAATTTCACTCATGTGTCGATATTGTAAATTTGATTATGATAAAGTCCCATATTGATGAAAATAATTCAAGAGCTAATAATTATCTACACATTAATTATTTTCCTTTTAGTCGCATGGATAGGACGATAAAAGGAGATCTTTTTACGCTAAAAGGGATGTGCAAACTTATAAACGATATGAACTTTGATATTGTTTACACATCTGACAACCATTCCAATGTAACTGATGCATTACTCGATAGAAATGTAAATAAAACAATGATTCCAGTTCTTTTAAAGGAAGTAGAAAAAGAATTTGATATTGATTTTTTATTTTATCCAGACTTGGGCGCACTTAAAAGATATCGATTTGATAATTATAAATCACTTGTTGGAGAAAAAGATCGTGATCCATTTACAGGATGGATTACAAAATACGAAGTAAGAGAAAAAGAAAATTTAATAGAAAAAAATATTGTAATTATAGACGATCTATGCTCTGGAGGAAAAACATTTGAATTAGCATCTATTGAATTAAACAGGCTTGGTGCAAATAAGATTATTTTATGCGTATCACATGTAGAAGAAAATATATTTAATGGGAGCATATTTAAAGAAAATAGCTTAATTGATTGTGTATATTCAACAAATAGCATCATTGATTCTTTAAAATCTTTTGAAAAATTAAAAATTGTTAAAGTATTTTGAAAAACTTCACATGTGTAATTTGTCATTTTTCCGATGTTTTCCGCCTTATTTGCAAGAAAAATAAATTTTTATTTTTAATTAAAACGAGTATTTACAAGATCTTTGAAAAATAGTTTTAAAATTGCTCTTAAAAAATGTGCTATATATAGTAGAGAGATGTTTTTTGTGTGGACAGTGATTGATCATCATTTCTGATATCCTATTATCAGATTACACACATATTTTAAAATTATAGCTTATAGGAGAGCAAAGTGAAAAGAAAGACAACAGAGCAGTTTATTGAAGAGGCAGTAAAAGTACATGGTGACAAATACAATTATTCAAAAGTTGAATATACCAACAAAAGGACAAAAGTAATAATAACATGTAGTATTCATGGAGTGTTTGAACAATTTCCTAACGACCACCTGATCGGCAAAGGATGTAAAATATGTGGACATGAAAAGTCATCAAATTCACAAAGATCAAATACAGAAGAGTTTATTAAAAGAGCAGTTAGAATCCATGGAAATAAATTTGATTATTCAAAATCAAATTATATTGATTCAAAGACAATAGTAGTGATAATATGTAAAATACATGGAGGGTTTAAACAAGAGCCAGTACGACATTTGCGAGGACAAGGATGTCGAAAATGTGCAACACTTAAAAGATTAAAAACAACAAAAGAGTTTATTAAAAAAGCTGAAAAGATTCACAATTATATGTATGACTACTCCAAGACAGACTATAAAGGATCAAAAGAAAAAGTAATAATTATATGTCCAAAACATGGAGAGTTTGAACAAAATCCGAGTCACCATTTACAAGGACATGGATGCCCAAAATGTTTTAGATCAAAAGGCGAAGAAGAAATAGAAAAACTTTTAAAAAACAATAATATTAATTTTAAAAGCCAAGTTACATTTAATGGATGCAAATATAAAAAACCTCTTAGGTTTGATTTTTATTTACCAGATTATGATATTTGCATAGAGTATGATGGAATACAACACTTTGAACCAGTTATGTATTGGGGTGGAGAAAACGGATTCAAAGAACAACAAATTAAGGACAAAGTCAAAACAAAATACTGTAAAGACAATAAAATAAAATTAATACGAATTCCATATACAGAATTTAACAATATAGAAGAAATATTAAAAGCAGAGATATAAAATTAAGGGCAAAAAGAATTTAATCTTTTTGCCCTTTTTTGTTTTTGTTGTTGACACGTTATAAAAAACATGATATAAGTGTGTAAACTTTAATTTAATGAGAATTTATTAACTAACAGAGGGAGGATTTTTTATGATGAGCATTATCGGAACAATAGTTGTTTTACTAATTGTGCTACAAACAATGTTTGCATGGTTTTTTCATGCTGTAATCAACAAGAGTGATAGGCCAGAAACATTTCTTGAGTGGATGCAGTGGTCATGCCTGTATTGGACTCTAAAATATTTTGTAAACACAGGGGAGGACGAAGATGAGTAATTTTATGAAAAGAAGGAGATCAAGACAAGTAAAAAAAATTGTTCCAGTACTGCTGGCAGATTTTTACAAGATTGGTCATGTTTTTCAGTATCCTAAAGGCACAAATAAGGTGTATTCAACGTGGACTCCGAGAGGGTCACGTATTGAAGAGATTCAGGAAGTTGTTGCATATGGACTTCAGGGTTTTACTATTGAATTTCTTATTGAGTATTTCAATGATAATTTCTTTAACAGAAATCTTGACGAAGTAATTGAAGAATATGTTCTTTATTGCAAAAACTGTCTCTTTATTGAGGAGCCAGATTCATCTCACATTGAGGCACTGCATAGTCTTGGATATCTTCCAATTGAAGTAAAAGCTGTTCCAGAAGGAACAAAGGTTCCAATCAGAGTTCCAATGTTTACTGTTGAAAACACACATGATGATTTTGCATGGATTACAAATGCTCTTGAAACTCTTATCAGTACAGAAACATGGAGCGCATTTACAGTTGCAACTATTGCTGCTAAATTTAGGGAAATCCTTGATGAATATGCAATTAAAACAACTGGCTCCACTGATGGAGTTGAGTATCAGGGACATGATTTTTCAATGCGTGGAATGTCTTCACTGTCTCACGGAGCAAAAGTTGGTGGTGGTCACTTGCTTTCATTTGCAGGATCAGATACAATCACAGCGATTGACTATCTGTATAGATATTACAATGGTAACATCACAATGGGTGGCATTGGATGTTCAGTACCTGCAACAGAACATAGTGTAATGTGTGCTAATATGCCTGAAGACAGAGACGAATCAGTAATTATCAGGCGTCTTCTTTCAGAGACATATCCAGCAGGAATTTGTTCGATTGTTTGTGATACCTTTGATTTCTGGCGTACAGTTACAGAATCTGTTCCGCTTCTTAAAGATCTAATTATGTCAAGGGATGGAAAATTTGTAATCCGACCTGACTCTGGAGATCCTGTAAGAATTCTTTGTGGAACAGTTGAAATGGAAGATTTTACAGAAGACTGTAAAGATCTTGAAACAGCAATCAAGTGGGCTACAGAGGAATTTGAAGAAGAAATAAGAGAAGATGCTGGCCATGGTGAGCATGGAGCTTCAGATTATACAGGATATTTCAGATATGATGGCAAAGTTTATGAACTTAAGCTTGATTTCTTCTGGAATCGCCATGATAAGCAATATTACTATCTTGATGAGACAACTGTAAAATCTTGTACAGAGTATGAGTTTACAGCAGAGCAAAAAGGTCTTGTAGAGGTTCTTTGGGATCAGTTTGGTGGTACAGTAACCGAACAGGGATTTAAAGTTCTTGATTCACACATTGGATGTATCTATGGTGATGCAATCACTCTTGATAGATGTCGTGAAATTTGTGTAAAGCTTTACGCAAAGGGATTTGCATCTGTAAATGTGGTACTTGGTATTGGTTCTTATTCGTACAACGCCAATACAAGAGACACTTTTGGTCAGGCATTTAAGTCAACATATGCAGAGATTAAAGGAGTACCAAAGGAGCTATTTAAAGATCCTAAAACTGATGACGGTACTAAGAAGTCTCAGAAGGGTAGAGTGGCCGTATATCGCAATTATGATGGTATAATCACCTATGTTGATGGACTGTCAAGAGAAGAGGAGGAAAACTTTGAAGGAAACATGCTTGAAACTGTCTTTAAAGATGGAGAGCTTGTTAGATTTCAGACGCTTGAAGAAGTAAGAGAAGTTCTTAAAGCAGCATAGAAACTTTAAAAGGTCGGGCATTTTTGTCCGGCCTTTTTTGTTTTATTTCAAAATAAGTGTTGACAGGTTTTTTATTTTCTGTTATTCTTATTTTGAACTTAAACAAGGAGGAAATATGGAAACTTATGTAAGAATACTTGAACTTCAAAGAAATATTATGAGAACAAAAAAGAACAAATTTGAAGAAGAAGTAAGTGATGCTATGCTTATTATAAAAAATCAGCATAAAGATATGAGTCAATTTATAGAAGGTGCAAATTTTATTATGTCTTATGCAATACCTGCACTTGAAGAAAACATTAAAGATATCGAAAAAACAATAAAACAAATAAAAAAATATTAAAGGAGAAAAATGATACCAGTTTGGAAAGAATCAACGAGATTACAGAAAGAGTTTAGAGGTCTTATAGAAAAGTGTATCTTCTGTGACACTCCAACAAGAACATGGCATGAGAATACAAACAATCCAGTTTGTGTAAAGTGTGCAAAAGTAAAAAAAGTAAGTGACATCAAAGAAGATTGGGGTAAATTGATTAGAAAGCAGAAAAGAAATGGAACCTTTGACAGAGAAGATTTAGTGAGGGCAAACTAATGAAAAGAATTTATATTGATATGGACGACACAATTTGTAATTTTTCAAAACTTCACAAAGAATGGTCTGAAAAATTTAATGCAGAATTCCCTCAAGGAATAAAGCACTTCTTTCAGGAGCTTGAGGCAATAGAAGATGCAATAAGAGTTGTCAATAGATTTATTGAGTCAAATAAATATGACGTTTGGATATTGACCGCTCCGAGTGTTTACAATCCAAATTCATATACAGAAAAGCGTTTGTGGGTGGAAAAGTATTTTGGACTTGATTTCTGTCATAAACTTATATTGAGTCCAGACAAATCACTTTTAAGTGGTCATTATTTAATTGATGATATGACAGAAGGAAAAGGTCAAGATGGATTTTATGGCAAGCTTATTCATTTTGGTGGTGATAGGTTTCCAAATTGGAAAGCTGTAGAAAAGTATTTTTTCCCTTGATATTTGTTTGTTTTATGATAGTATTAATTAAACTTTAACGAGGAGGAATAATGAGCACATTTGAAATGATAACTTTTATTATAACATTTACATATGGAGTTACGTTTGGATTATCAAACACTTATCATCGAATAAGATCAGTTGTTTTAAACTTAGCTTATCGGCAAGATGATCTTGGCATGATTCTTGATTTTATTTGGTATGCTTTAATTGCTTTTTTTCTTATAAAATCTTTTCAATAGAAAAGATATAAAATTCCTTGACAGCTTGTTTTAAACGTGATATATGCTTTAAGTATTAATAGTTTTAGATTATTAACAAAAACGTTAACGGCACATAAGCCAAAGGAGGACATATGTGATGCCAATAAAGCGTAGGCAGGTAGTCAACGCAAATTACACATAATATAAAATATATGATATAATAGCAGTACGTAAATAGCGCCAACTATAGACGCTATTTATAAGAGGATTTATGAAAACAAATTAAAAGGAGAGGTGCATATGATATTATACTATGCAGTATTGGCAACAATAGCTTTTTTCACAATTAGATATGGGGTTCTTAAAGTAAATAGCCTCATAAATGAAAACAAAGAACAACAGGAGGATTTAAATGAAAAATAACAATATTAAAAC
>JQIA01000704.1_pt1 | contig 17471 bp, 17 predicted proteins | sample 811431 | NCBI WGS metagenome assembly JQIA01 (sample SAMN02998118, study PRJNA258478) | marine sediment metagenome | biome: marine; feature: seafloor; material: sediment; isolation source: oil-polluted sediment collected from 3 locations (0.5 km, 0.7 km and 0.9 km)... | place: USA: Gulf of Mexico ...
CTTCCTCTGCTATAACAATTTCGCGCCCAATAGAAACAACGGCGTTAAAAAGTTCATCGCTTGAAGATATTTTCGCGAAATCCGTCATAATCTTGTTAAAATTATTTAATTCCTCAACTTTAACAGTCAGCTGATCGTTCAACGCTTCAATCTTTCTCTTACCCTCAACCTCCTGCTGCAACATAATATTTTCTACCAGCAGTTGTTTCTGAGCAAGTACCCTTCTAAGGCACATACTCATCTGTTCAAGGCTTACAGGTTTAATTAAGTAGTCAACCACACCATTTTTCAATGTTTTAATCGTATTATCAAGAGTTGGGTAGCCTGTCATAATAATAACAGGAATAGACATATCTTTTTTCTGAATATGTTCCGCCAGCTCAAGCCCATCCATTCCTGGCATGTTGATGTCTGTAAAACAACAGATAATGCTTTCTTTTTTTAAAATTTCAACAGCTTCAAGACCATTTCCAGCCGTGACAACACGGTAGCCGCTCTGACGAAAATATTCGCTCGATATTTCCAGGAGAACCTCTTCATCGTCAACGAAAAGAATAGTTTCTTTAGTAGGAGTCATTTAGATCGCCTTTAATTAATTTCGTAACAAAAAACCCGATCCGGCGTTAGAATACCGCAAAAAACAGCAAAAAGAATTGAATCACAAAAGACTCTGTTTCTTATATAATTTACCATAAGGCAGGTAAGATGCGTCATGTGTAAAATCGTTAAATGTTTTCTTATTATTTCTCATAATAATGTATTTTTCATTTTATTGCAAAATAAAATTTTATTTAATATAAGATACAAAAAAACCTGATTCATAAAACAGGAAGGAGTTTTCTTTGCAGATAATTTTGAAAAATACAATTCAAATACCAGATATACCATTGGAACTGAAAAAGTCACTCTGCCTGAATCTGACCATCCAAAACCCTAAATGGGTCGAGAACAACAGACAGGGGCGATGGAACAAAGGGGTACCGGAAAAGCTTGAATTCTTTGCTGAAACACCTGAAAAATTAACGATCCCTCGTGGCTATATGCGACAACTGATAAACGGATGTCATAAATATAATATTGCTTTTCAGATAGAAGACAAAAGAGCCCTGTTAGGTGAAGTCGACTTTTCCTTTAAAGGCCAATTGAAACCTTTTCAGCAAAATGCCTGCGATGATGTTTTAAAAAAACATTTCGGTGTTTTAACCGCACCAACGGGTGCCGGAAAAACAGTAATGATGCTTTATGTTATCGCCATGCGAAAACAGCCGGCACTTATCGTTGTTCATACAAAGGACCTTGCAAATCAATGGGTAAGCAGAATTGAAGAATTCCTTGGTATTCCGGAAGATGAAATTGGAATTATCGGCGGTGGAAAATTTAAAATCGGAGAAAAGATTACCGTCGCCATGGTTCAAACCCTTTATAAAAAAACAAAAGAAGTAACACCCTTTATTGGAAATGTCATTATTGATGAATGCCACAGAACACCAAGCAGAACCTTCACAGAAGCCATCATGGAGTTCGACAGTTATTACATGACCGGCCTGTCCGCAACACCCTTCAGAAGAGATCGGCTCTCAAAACTGATATTCTGGCATTTGGGTGATGTCGCTCACCAGATAGAAAAAGAACACCTTGTTGAGAGCGGCGACATACTCAAGGCAGAAGTTTTTTTTAAAAAAACTGATTTTAATTCTTCACTCGATCCGACAATGTATTACTCGAAAGTCATGTCTGAACTTATTGAAGACAACGGTAGAAACACTCTCATTGCAGCTGATATCGCAAAAGAAAGCACAGAAACAGATGGTGTTTGTCTCGTTCTATCTGACAGAAAGGCGCATTGTCATAGGATAGCTTCAATATTAAAAATTGATCATAATATAGAAGCAGATATCCTGACTGGTGATTTAAGCAGCAGTGAACGATTAGAAGTTCTTACCCGACTTGAAAATAACCAGATAAGAATATTGATAGCCACAAGCCAGCTCCTTGGAGAAGGCTTTGATTCAAAATTTTTAGCGACTCTCTTCCTTATTTATCCGATAAAATTTTCGGGCAGACTTCTTCAGTATCTCGGCCGTATTCTAAGGCCGGGGGCGAGCCAGAAAAAAGCCCGGGTCTTCGACTATATTGATCACAACATTGGAGTTCTGGAAGCCGCAGCAAAGTCACGTTTATATGTTTACAACAAAGAAAATATAATCAATTATTCTGATATTCAGCAAATTACCTGAATATAATTCTTATTAAAAGGATTTACTCCGCATTATATTCTTGACACAACCAGCCACATGAATTATATTTGCCTTTAATGGAGGGCGACAGAATGATTGATGAAAAAAGTTTACAAATACTGAAAATTCTTCAGCAAAAAGCGAGGGTCCCAAATGTTGAAGTCGCAAGACAGGTAAATCTGGCTCCCTCCGCCGTGTTGGAACGAATTAGAAAATTAGAAAAACAGGGTATCATTGACGGCTACGAAGTCATATTAAACCCGAAAAGATTTAATAAAAACCTTGTTGTATTCGTCCATGTTTATCTTTCTGGTACAACAGATAAAAAAAGCATTGGCGAAAATCTCGGGTTGATTCCTGAAATTCAGGAAATACACTTCATCGCCGGTGAAGACTGTTATCTGCTTAAAATGAGAGTCGCTGATATAAATCAGCTAAATGAAATACTGGAAGAAAAAATATTATCACTGGCGCATATAAGAAAAACAAAAACATCTGTTGCTCTTTCAACGATTAAAGAAACATCACAAATCACTTTGGATTTAACAAGTATTATCGAACAGGGTTAGTAAAAGGAGAAATTAAAATGCCAATGTCTACAGATTATTCAAACCGTTTAAATAAAACTTTTCTTAACGATATAGCTGAACATTTTGGGACACCGTTTCATGTTTACGATGAGAAAGGTATTAAAGAAACAGGACACCAATTGATTGAAGCTTTTAAGAATATTGAAGGGTTTCGCGAGTATTTCGCTGTAAAAGCACTTCCGAATCCGTCTATTATGAAAATAATGCATGAGCTCAGTTTTGGGTTTGACTGCAGCTCTGTTCCTGAACTCGTCCTGGCAAGAGAAGCAGGCGCTACAGGTGAAGACATTATGTTCACATCGAATAATACAAGCCCTGAAGATTTTGATTTTGCTGAGAAAGACGGGGGATGCATTCTCAATCTGGATGATATCACCTTAGTTGACAAGGTACCCAAAATGCCTGAGATGGTTTGTTTCAGATACAACCCAGGCTCACGAAGAACGGGAAACGATATTATCGGAAATCCGGTAGAAGCAAAATACGGCGTCAGCCATGAGCAAGTTGTTGAAGCGTACAGAAAGGTAAAAGATGCGGGTGCAAAACGCTTTGGCATACATACAATGCTGGCATCAAATGAATTGAATTACAAATACATGGTTGAAACATCTAAAATGATTCTTGATATGGTCAGAATGGTTTCCGATAAGCTTGACATTCAATTTGATTTTGTCAATATCGGTGGTGGGCTGGGGATTCCGTATAAGCCTGAAGATGAAGCACTCGATATTGTGGCAATGGGACAGGAAATTACAGCTCTTTTTGATGAATTTAAAAAAGAGAGAGGATATTGTCCAAAACTCTACCTTGAAAGCGGTCGGTTTATGACTGGTCCACATGGTGTGCTTGCTGTTACAGCCATCAACCGGAAAGATATTTATCGTTCATATGTCGGTGTTGATGCCTGTATGTCAGCCCTGATGAGACCGGGACTTTATGGTGCCTACCATCATATTACGATACCGGGTAAAGAAGATGCACCGCTCAATACTACCGTCGATGTTGTAGGGTCTCTTTGTGAAAATAATGATAAATTTGCAGTTCAAAGAAACCTTCCGGTGATAGAAGAAAATGATATTTTACTGATTCATGATACAGGTGCACATGGTCACGCAATGGGATTCAACTACAACGCCAAGATGCGGCCAAAAGAACTTTTATTAAAAGAAAATGGAAACGTGACTTTAATCAGGCGGGAAGAAACAATGGCAGATTATTTTGCAACCCTCAATTTTGCAGAGGATACCTATGGAAAAAACTAAATTAAAGTCGTTCAGCTCTTTACGGGATTTTCTTACAAAATTATTCAGTCTGTTCAAAGGCGCTTCTTTGATTATGACATTTTTGAAAACAGATAGAAAGTTTGCAGAAAAGATATTATTAACCGTAGCCATGAAAAACGACTGCAAGGGCTGAGTGAAAGTACACTCTGCCCTTGGAAAGTGGCATGGACTAACTGATATCGATATTTTAAATCTTTCGACAATTTCTGAAAGCAAATTTCAGCATAAGGAATGGGCCGCGTTGAAATATGCGTATGAATGGGCAATTCTGGATGGGAACGAGCCAGAAGGCGATTTTATGGCAGAATATAGAAAGCTGTATTCTCAAAAAGAAAGAGATAGAATAAACAAATTACTGCGCTTTATGCAGTTTACAAATTATTGTTCTAATATATTTTTAAATAGAGGGTGGAAGAAAGAGTCAGAGAGTCTTTTTAAAGGTTAATTCAAAAACCAATGGGACCTGTCAGCAACGACATCGTTTAGACAGGTCTTCTACTCAGGTGCTTACTGACTTTCGTCACCATCTGCCATCAACTGTGGCAGTGATAAGCCCCAGTAAATAGCCGCCAGCCTGATTGAAAGTGTCGTCACAATCGGTGAAATAAGGCAGACAATCCCGGGAAGCTCCATTTCATTCATAAGAACGTAAACCATTGCACCGCAAAGAGATGCCGTTGCATAAACCTCTTTTCTAAGAACAAGAGGAACTTCTGCAGATAAAACATCCCTAATCATTCCTCCCGCAACACCAGTCATAGTCCCCATAACGATTGCAAGACTTCCGGAATCTGTTACTGATAAAGTTTTTGCAGCGCCAATTAGTGTAAAAACTGCAAGACCTAATGCATCTGGAAAAAGAAGACTTCGCTTTGAAAAAGAGAGCCGCTGAACAAAAACAAATGTAAACCCGGAAGCAATAATTCCGGTTAAAAGATATATACGATTATCAATCCAGAAAACCGGCCCACTGTTTAAAAGAATATCACGTAGTGTTCCCCCACCTAAGGCTGTTACAAGCCCCAGAACAATCACACCAAAAATATCCATCCGCTTTTTCCCTGCTGCCAAGGACCCACTGATGGCAAAAACAGCGACTCCGAAAAGATCCAAAGCATAAATGATCTGTTCAACTCCCATAATAACCCTTTTCGAAACTAATCACATCACCGTCATCCGGTATAAATGTTTTGGACATTAAATTTCTTTTTTCAAGTTCATCAATAAGTTCCTTACGTGTTGTTGGGCAGTGGTTAAGCGCCTCAAGATGATTCGCAACAACCTTCCCCGGAGCTGTTTCAATAAAGGTCAGGATTTCTTCAAGAGACATCAGAATATGACCGCCAACATCTAAACCTGCACTGCCGGCCGCCACTACTGAAATATCGGGTTTAAGATTTGTTAAAGCATTTCTCACATCATCCGTATAAACAGTGTCCCCGCTAATGTAGATTGAAGGTTCATCCTTAAGTTCCAGGTAAATGCCCGCACCGTTTGCCATAAAATGATGCACCCAACTATGTCCATGACGAGCAGGTATTGCTATTATTTTTCCACCAGAAATATTTTCGGACTGCCAGTAGGATAATTCTCTTTCAACGACAATTCCATTATTTCTCATATAACCTGCATCTTCTTCAAGACAAAAAACAGGAAGTTGCTTTTCCCGTAAAAATTTTTTCCCCGATCCATCAAGGTGATCCGTATGGGTTAAGAGTTCTATACCCCATTTTTGCGAATGGGTGACAATACAATGGGTCACTTTCTTAAGAATTTCAGGGGCATTTTCAGGCAGTTCAACAACAGGGTTTCTTTGAAGCCTGTGTCTGAAATATGAAAATGGGGGGAGCTGACCTTTCCTGCTTAACATTGGATCAATAAGGAAATAACGACGTCCTGATTCAATCACAAATGTTGCATTTCTTAAATGATGGATCTTCATATTCGACCTTTATTAAGATGAAACAATTTCTAAAATCTATTCTTTAACTGTAATTGGAGCACTATCAACACCCGCATAAAAAACAATAATTTCAGCAGGCAGAGAGCCCTCATTGATTCCATAGTGCCATGTATTTACCACTTCAACTATTGAATCGCCGGCCTTCAAATGCAGGGTTTTCTTACCATCTGTTATCACAGTTAATTCACCTTTTAACAAAACGCCGGCATTAATCACCGGATGTTCATGTCGCGGGAGTTTTGTCCCCGGTGGGATCTCAATTTTTAATATTGTTATTTCAGGTTTCCCTGATGGATAAAATGGCAGAGCCTCACCGTTCCAACTTAAACCCGTTTTCGCCAAAACATCCACTTTTACATTCTTTACATCCTTCGCAAAACCACTATCTACCAGCAACAAAATCAAGGCAATACCATAAAATATTTTCTTCAACTTTTTCTCCCTACTCATTAAAACGAGTGATTTTAATCGATATGCTTATTTAGTTTAAAATAGAATATACCACGAACCTAAAAGAAGTAAAATAATCTTGTTTCTATTATATTTCGGTAAATTTATTAGCTAATAATATGGACTATGCATTATTAATCTTCCAAATATTTTCGCTCCAGAGCAGCAATATCACCTGAATCTATCATTTCCTGAAAGGCCTTTTCCAATTTATCGGGTACTGAATCAGGAACAGCTTCAACAGGAAAGTTCTCTACACTGACAGGTTTTGTATCGTCAAACAATAAATTAGGCTGTTCACTATAATGCGGGGAGCGTCTTGAAAAACCTGTATACAATGGTTTTTCAAGTCTTTTAAAACACTTGCCATGAAGACGTATACCAACCTCTTTCATTGACGTGATTTTCATTCTGTTCATATATTTACCAATGTCTGCTTGAAGAACTCTGTAAAAACATCGTCTTTTCCCGGTTATTAATTTCATGGCCATATCGATTCCGATATCTTTAGTTTCAAGATAGTCGACATCATACCTTTGTGCATCCAGGACATTTGAACTCCCCAGCTCTACAAACCATGTAAGATTGTATTTATTAATCTCTTTAACGTTTTTAATTTCAGGGATATTAATAGAAGTCAGGCCATAATAGACTTCTTGGCGGTGGAGTCCGTTCGGTAAGTAATATAAAAATATCGCTCGAAAGTCTTTATAAACAGCACTTGCATACAAATCAGCCTCTCCGGTTTCCAGCAAGTGGTAGGTCCGCTTCTTAGGCAACCTTAAAACAACAAGTTTATATCCGATTTTTTCAACCACCCTGCTCATCATATCATAATATAAACCGGAATTATCTGGGGCTGTCTCCATATAAGGAGGTTTCCCAATATCCTTGTAGACAAGTTTTAACACAGGTTGTTCAGCAAATCCTAAACACCATGAACATGAAACAAAAGTGAAAATCAAAAAAATTAACCTTAACATCGTACTCTCCATCAAATGCTACTACTCCCGTCAACCTACTTTAGGGCATTTTTCACAGCGACACCTATCTGATCTCTTGAGTAAGGTTTTAATAAAAACTCTGATACACCCAGAGTCATAGCTTTTTTAACATCATCACTTTCAGAAAAACCGCTTGCAATCACAGCCTTCTGATCCGGCCGATGTTCAATAATAGACTGATACGTCTGGCACCCGTTCATTCCAGGTTCCATCTGCATATCAAGCAATACCAAATCTACCTTCTTCTGCTTAATATAGTCTAACGCCTCTTCACCTGATGCAACACATGTCCCCATATAACCCAGTTTTTCCAGAAAACGCTTTGCCAGAACTCTAAGTTGAGGTTCATCGTCAACAATTAATATCTCTTCACCATTTCCCATTAGGTTCTCCTGTTCAAGGTTATTTTCGCCCACTATTTCTGTCTCCTGTTTTGCAACCGGAAAATAAAGAGAGAAAGTTGTCCCTTTATCACTGCTTTCAACAAGAGCCGCACCATCATGGTCCAGCATACTGTTCCAAACAACAGCCAATCCAAGACCGGTTCCACTCTTTCCCATCACTTTTTTAGTATAAAACGGTTCAAATATATGCTGAATATTATCCTGAGGAATACCTTGTCCAGTGTCACTAACCTTCAACACCAGATATTCTCCCGTTTTTATACCTTTTTTTATAGCCATAGATTTATCAACCACTTCATTAATTGTTGAGACTAACACTGTCCCTGAACCATCGATGGCTTCTACAGCATTTGTTATAAGGTTCATAATACATTTTTTCACATGTACCGATGAGCAATTTATAACCTGCTCACTGGTGAATAAGTCCAAAGAGTATTCAATACCTGGATAAACCGAAATGAGTTTCATAAATTCCGGAGAAACCATATATTCAGAAACAATTGAATTCAGATTTTTATCTGTTTTTTTATTTGCAACCGATCGTGCAACGGTCAACAGGTCAGCAACAACAGCGGTCGCCCTTTGTCCCGAATCATGAATTGCCCTGAGGGGAGCAGCCAGGCTACTATCCTCTGGAAGATCTTCAAGAATCAGTTCCGGATACCCAACGATACCTGCAAGAATATTGTTAAGATCGTGTGCTACACCACCGGCCAGAAGACCTATAGCTTCCATTTTTTTTGCCCTCTCGAGCTGCACAGCCATTTCACGTCTTTCTTCTTTTCCTTTCATTTCCTCTGTTTTATCATCATAAACAGACACTATTTCACCTGAAGGAAGTTTATAAACAGAGTTTTCCCGCCAACCCTGAAGTCTTTCATCAGAGTAATGACAGAGTGGATACTGCTCAGAGAGACCTGTCAAAGCGACTCTACGAAAGACTTCAAGCAGACCAAATTCTTCAACTCCAGGAAAGACCTCTGTCAGTTTTTGCCCAAGTACCTCACTTCGTTTTATTTTTTCAATCTTTTCTACCGCTTTGTTTGCATCTTTAATAACAAAATCCTGACTATCATCTACCGGTTGAAGAACAATGACCCCACTATTTGAATGTTCAAAAAGTTGACGGAACCGCCTCTCACTTCGTACAAGTTCTATTGTTCGCTGCTCAACTTTGTACTCCAGTTTAAGAATCAGTTCTTTAAGGCGAACAGCCATATAATTGAAAGCACGCCCCAGAAGACCAAGTTCATCAGGATCGCCTTCTTCAGCCCTTACGTCAAGATCCCCTTTTTTCATCCTGTCAGCGGTGTTCGTAAGCTGAACAATTCTACGAGTTATATTTTGATTCAGCACATAGGCTATCAGTAAAGCAAAAACAAGCCCTGCAAGCATAACTGAAATCAGTATGAGAGATGAAAGCCTGAGCATTTCCTGAATTCTTTGCTGGGATTTTTTAACTTCATTTCCTGCAATGGTTATAAGGTTTTTGGAGACCATATCTGCAGCCTCGCCCTGCAATACAAAATCTTTTAATTTTCTCTTTATCTTTATATCAATAGCAAGGATTTCATTTCCCGTATTTCTTATCTGGGAAAGACGCGAATAAATCTTATTTTTTTTGGCGATTTTCAATCTTTCGTTTAGTTCAATTTGTGATTTAAGTTCAAACATAACGTTGAAAGCCGACTGCATCAGAAATCGTTTTCTCTTTATTCGGTACTCATGAATAAAATTTCCCATTTCGTAAAATAATGCATCGTAATCTGTATATGATCCAAGCTCAAACCTCAATCCAGTAATTTGATTTTCCAGTTGAGCCTCGAGTCCTGTTTCAGGAGTCAGTAAAAGAGTCACAAATTCAAAAGATTCGATAGAAGTTTCTGCAAAGCGATTTGCAGAAGAAAGATATAAATTAAGATTAATATTATTCCTTCTAAGTGCCTGACTCACATCAGCCTGATTGATTTTTTTCCGAAGTGCCTTACTTAATGAGACAACTTCAGCCGTTTGCCGTACCGACGGCTGTGCATAATTTTCATGGGCTTTGTGAAAACCAATCAGTGGATAATTAAAGAAAAATTCACCACACAGACGCCTTGCTCTTTCCATCCCTCTATCCATTTCCAAAGCCATACGCCTTATTTCTGTATTTACCTCTATAGACACATCAAGGTGAGAAACATATCGCAGAGAGAAAAAACCAGTCAATGAAACCAGTACTATAAGAAATAACAACAGGCTGATACCAACACCAAACTTAAAAGTGATTGATTTATTTTTCCACAATTGAATGATTTTTTTCGATAGAAACATAGTCATTCCAATATCAGGGTGTATATTTATACTTCACATTCTTAATAAGTCCTTCCAGCCCCGCCTCAACATCTTCCAACTGAAGGACATTAAAAGCCGGAAAACCACAGTCACCAAAATCATCACAAGTCAAATCACCCGATACGCCCTTATAATTATTCATCGAATACATTGCGTTTCGTAAGGCCTGCCGGCCTATATGATGTGTCCCATCTTCTTCAACTATTGCAATAGATTCAATTGCTGAAAATAATATATTCGCAGCATCGTAAGCATCTAAATAATACGAAACAGACGGTGTTTTTTTGAATCTGGCAATATATTTCTTCTCCAAAAGTTCAACCTCTTTCCCAACAGGTGTTGCAGGTCCTACAAAATACAAGCCCAACGCTTTGTCACCGACTTCATTCAAAAAGGAACTGTTAATTAGTGCACCATTACTCATCAGAATTATTTTTTTTAATTTTCCCAGCTTTCTTGCCTGTAGTAAAATACTACTACCTTCAGCCTGGAAAAGAGGAAAGAAAAGGAGTTCCGCCCCCGTATTCAAAACCGCTTTCAACACAGGTTCCATTTTTTTGTCACCTTTATTCACAGACGTTTTCAAGACCACTTTTCCACCTAAATCTAAAAATGCCTTATTGAAACCTTCTGTGAGGCCTCTGGTATAGATATCACCATCATTTATTGTTGCGGCTTTGCGAATACCAAGTTTTTTATAGGCATACGTTGCAGCAGCTTTACCCGAATTTTCTTCATTTGAGGCTGTTCTGAAATAGCCGTTTTGCCAGTTGGGTGCACGTTTATCTGTAATGGAGGTTAAAAAAGGAGCGCTATTGTTTCCTGAAATCATTGTCAGCCCTGCTTCTGACATTGCCTTGGACGCCGTGGCCGCTGCTCCTGAACAGGTTGTACCGAAAATAGCTGTATTTTGTGGATTTGCAATAATTTTCAATACCGCATTTGCACCACCTTCTGCTGTGCACCCGGTATCTTCAATCTGCAGATAAACTGTGTGGCCGGAGACTTTGCCATTTCTTTCATCAAGGGCAAGTTGAAGCCCTCTTATTTGTTCTTCGCCAAGAGTTGCAACTTTACCTGAAAGTGCCTGTAATACACCAATTTGAAGCTGCTCATTTTTACCAATTTCAACACAAGCGATACTGTCTGAACACTCAAAAGAAATTTGCTCTTTCGCACAACCGCATAAAAAAAACAATTGTATTAATAAAAGAGCAACGATAAACTTAAAATAAATCATTGAATCTCCTTTCAGATCTGGCAGTGTTCTAGGATGAAATTTCAGATAAATTTCATTGAAAGCTATAGGTCTAAAAGGCAGGTATAGTTTTCAATCCGTTGTCAACGTACAAAAGGATGTTCATTTTTCTTTTAAATTTACAAATAATCAGGTTCTTTAACCAAAGGTAAAATCCAGCTTTCAAAGGGTCGTTTACTGGAACATATTCAGTCATAATTCATTGATTTAAAACCGTATCAGTGAATTATATGCTTGTCAAGTTCAGCAGCATATATGATTAGAATTATTTTTAACAAAAAAATTACGGCAAAGTCCACTTTTAAACATCATTCTTTTTCAAAAATTAAATTCATAGTTCCCCAGAAACCCTAAGGCAATGTTGTACTTACCAAATCTGGTGCCTTCAACATCCTGGTGTTTTATTGTTCAGATCAGAGGTGTTTACATTGCTGTTTTTTTGTTGATTTATAAACAGAACTTATTGGGTAATAAGTTCTGTTCTCTTTGCAGATAGGTAAATTCGGGTTGTGTTAATTCAATCAGCGTTTACTTTTTACACCGTAAGCCTTTCTATTTCGGTCAATTTCAAGGGCAGTCTTCAACCCCTTGTCCCTGACAGCATAAAATTTTAAACCAAGACGTCCCATTTTGAAAAACCGTTTTCCGTATTTTTTAAGCTCTCTACGATTTATTTGAAAGCCCAGCCCCGGAAGGGTCGGTGGAGCTAATGTTCCCTTGTCATGGTGGAATGGCTCCTGCAGCAGAGCATCTCGTTTTTCGACAGTCCATGAAGGAGGGCTCAAAGGGTACTCAAGAGGTTTCTGATCTGCAAAGCCACTGGCAAGCATTAACTGAAGATTAACAGCAAAACCTATTCCATTCGTCCAGGTATGAGGCGTATAGACAACACCATGTTTTTTGCAAAGCTTTACAACTTCCATTGTCTGATGAATGCCGCCGGTCATAATCGCATCCGGCTGATAAATATCGTAACATTTTCGCTCAATCATCATTTTTATTTCCGGAAGTCCGCTTGTATGCAGTTCTGCTCCACTGATCGGTACACGGCTGTATTCTGTCAGAGCAGCCTGTGCTTCATAATCATCCATCGGCAGAGGCTCCTCGATCCATGCCACTCCCAGATCCGCACAGGCATCTGCAAAATATTTAGCCCTTTCAAGATCCCAAAGGGGGGCATCATTGACAATGGTGACCCGCCATGCCTGATTCGCATCAACACCGATTTTCATCTTATCGCCCATGGACTTACAAACTGCTTCAACCTGCTTTATATCTTTTTGGACATCAAAATCATGAACCCGGAGCTTTACGCTACGAAAACCTTCATCATATCGTGCCTGTACTTCTTCAACACGTTCCTCCGGTAATCTCACCTGACCGGTGGAAGCATACAGAGGGACTTTTTCAGCCTTGCCCCCAAGAAGTGAGTAAACCGGTTTATTTTCAATTTTACCTTTAATATCCCAGAATGCTGGCTCAATCCAGTGTGCCCTTACACCAAGGTAGCCTACTTCTCTCAAGCGCTGTTGGATAAGATCTAGATCAAGGGCATCAACATCTATCAGATAAGGCGCAATCAGACTGCCCAGTCCCTTCCGCTCATTTGCAATCGCTGGCCCTGCCGAAAAGCCTTCAACCCCACTATCTGTTACAATTCGTATCAAGTCGAATCTATTTTCTGTCTGTGGATAACCGGGGATCCAGCTGGGATAAAACGGTTTATCCAGTGGAACCCTTACGTGATAAAGTTCAATGCAGGCAATTTTACTCATATTATTTCCCTCCGGTTCAAAATGTTATAATTATTCTTAACATCACCAAAGCCTTATCACAATCACACAACACGACGAAAAGGTTGCAAATCACGACATCTTTGATAAGTTTGTTTAAATATTCAAGAAACATTAACTTTTCGGGGACAACAGATGGCAAGCTTTTCCGGGACAGTAATTAACAGTTATGTACAGACACTTGTAGATGTAGCCTGTAAGCAGGGGTTTCCCCGGACAGAAATCCTCCGCCCTCTTGAAAAAGAAAAAGCATTTCTCGATCATCCCGGTAAACGTCTGTCAATGAATTTAATGACACGACTCTGGCAGCATACGGCAAAAATCACCTCCGATCCAGACCTCGGACTACATGTAGGAGAAGCGATAAGGCCCGGAGCCTTTCATATACTTGCACCAGTGGTTATGAATTGTAGAACACTTAATGAAACTATTGAAATGATGGTTTCATATCAAAGCCTTGTGAGTGAAGGCGGTACGTTAAAATCACAAACAACAGAGCAGGGAATAAAACTCATCTACACGCCAGGCACTTATTCACTTCCGATGACCCGGTTTCAGATAGAATGTATTTTTACCGGAATAATTACTTTTGCCAACTGGCTTTTAAACCACAGGCTCTCGCTTATCGAGGTGTGTTTCACTCATTTAATAACGCACAAGCCAGATGAATACCAACGATTATTTAACTGCCCTGTTTATTTTAGCCATGCAGAAAACAGCATCTCAATTTCTTTTGACAACCTGAGCCTTAAGATTCCACATGCAGACCCGGAATTACGTAAACATCATCAGGAGATTGCCGACAGATTTCTGACAAACAGACAACAGAAAGACCAGACAATTCATGAACTGGTTGAACTCATGAAATCGCGGCCGGACAGCGGACAAATTTCCCTTACACAGGCTGCAGGCTTTTTAAATCTTACCCCACGTACTCTACAAAGAAGACTCCAGAAAGCCGACACATCTTTTCAGGAGATTCAAAACAGTATTCGAATGAATCAGGCCCATGACCTTTTACTGTCAACCGACCTTGCAGTAAGTGACATTTCAGAACACCTGGGTTATCTTAATTCAAGCAGCTTTCACAGACGATTCAAAAGCTGGTACGGCATACCGCCCCATGAGTATCGACAATCTATTTTGGGCTCACCTCAATAACATTGACAATAAATCAATTCTTAAATATAATTGGTTTAGACTAATAAAAAAATCTTTAAGAACCTTTTCTAAAAAAGTCGAGGGCTGTTATTTTTCACTGATACGACTCAGCCCAGAGAAATAATAGTATTTGTAATTCAGTTATCGCTATCAGTATTACACTATCTGGTAAATTGATATACAAGGACATTGTTATATGCCGACGTTATTGGTAATCAATAGTATGAATAATACATTTCTGAATTTGTCATCATTGCTTCAAAGCATGATACTGGCATTGAATATTATACTGATATTCACACTCAGTCGGCAGGTCGATGGTAAGCTTAAACCAATGAAAATACAGAACGATACTTGATTCATATAAAGGAGTTAATTGCTGATAATGAAACATATACTTATCATCGATGATGAGCGCCCTATTCGGCTAATGTTAAGAAGACTGCTTGAATTTGAGGGCTACGAAGTGACAGAAGCATCTGACGGCAACGAGGCGATACAGCGTTATAATGAAAAACAGCCGGATCTGATTATTACAGATCTCATCATGCCTGAAAAAGAAGGACTTGAAACGATGGCTGAGTTGATCAAAAAAAACCCGGAATTAAAAGTCATCGCAATGTCAGGTGGTGGGAGAAGCAAACCGGGTGGGTATCTTCACACAGCGAAACTGTTAGGTGCCATAGAAACATTTGAAAAACCGATCAGAAAAAATGACCTGATAGATGCCATTAAAAGAGTGATCTGAATGACTTGTTTTTCAACAGAACCATGCGGTACAGGCTGACAGCTTTTTTAAAAAATCCAAAGGAAAGCACTCTAATGCCAAAAGTCTTAGCAATAGATGATAACGAGAACAACCTGAAGAGTATTTCTCTTTCTCTTGAAAAGAAAATCGATGACTGTATTATCCTTACAGCTTATTCTGGTGAAACAGGCCTTGAGATAGCCAGAGCTGAACAACCCGATACAATTCTGCTTGATATCCATATGCCCATTATGGACGGGTATGAAGTGCTTGAACACCTGAAGGGTGACATCAGAACAAAACATATCCCGGTTATAATACTGACTGGATTTGATAACGCCCCTGAAGGGAGGACAAAATGTCTCGATCATGGGGCTGATGCTTTTCTTGCAAAACCTGTCCGAGTCTTTGAACTCACAGCACAGGTCAATGCCATGCTGCGTATTAAAATGGCAGAAGATCTTTTACGTAAAGAAAGCGCACTGCTTGAACAGCAGGTAAGCAAAAGAACGGCTGAACTGGTAAACAAACATGAACATCTTCTGGTCCAGATGGAAGAGAAACAAAAATCTGATGATGCCCTTCTGGCAAGTGAAGAAAAATACCGTTCAATGATGGAGGCAATTGATGATTCCATTTATATCTGTTCTTCTGAACATCATATTGAGTATATGAACCCGGCAATGAAGAAAATGCTTGGTGGTGATTTTACAGGTTCTCTCTGCTACCAGACTGTGCATGGTTCAAAAGACCGTTGCATCAGCTGTCCCTACGACAAACTCACCCCGGGGCAAACATGGGAATCAGAAGTCGTTATTCGGGACAATAAAGCATACAACGTTTCTCATACACCTATCCCCCACATGGACGGGTCAGTTTCAATGCTGTGCATTCTTCATGACCTGACCCATGTACATAAAATTGAAGAGGAAAAAGCCAACCTGCTTGCCCAATTGACGATGGCAGATAAAATGGCTTCGATTGGCCAGCTGGCAGCCGGTGTTGCCCATGAGATCAATAATCCGGTAGGTTTTGTAAACAGCAATTTAAATTCACTTGAGGGTTATCTGTCAAATTTAAAAGAAATGATGCGGTTGAACAATAATCTGCTTGAAAATCTTCAAACAGTTGAAAACCCGCCTACAATAACAGAAATAAAAGAAAAAATTGAGTCGTACTCAAAAGAAGTAGATTCCGAATTTATACTGGAAGACATTGATGACCTGATGGGCGATTGTAAAGAGGGGCTAAACCGCATAAAAAATATCGTCATCGATTTAAAGAATTTTGCCCATCCCGGCAAAGAAGAACCAGAAAATGTCGATATCAATGCCGGTATTGAGTCGACTCTAAATGTTATTTCCAACGAGCTTAAATACAAGGCAAAAGTAACAAAAGAACTGGGTAAACTACCGTTTTTTAAAGCTGTTCCCCAACAGCTTAATCAGGTATTTCTGAATATTCTTGTCAATGCAGGTCATGCTATTGAGGAACAGGGAGAAATTGCGATTAAAACCTGGTTTGAAAATAACACTGTTTTTATCAGTATCTCTGATAACGGATGCGGTATTTCTGAGGAAAATATGGAAAAAATATTTGACCCTTTTTTCACAACAAAAGAAGTCGGTAAAGGTACAGGACTTGGAATGAATATCGCTTATAACATTGTAGAAAAACATCTGGGTGAAATAAAAATTGACAGTAGATTAGGCGAAGGAACGACTTTCACAATTTCTCTTCCTGTAACATAAATTAAGCCATTCAAAAATAAAGAAAGCCACCGGGAAACCGGTGGGTAGTCTTACGGAAATGCCTTTAGACTATGACCTCTCCCAGGTTTTTCATCAGTTTATTTATAAAATTCTGTTTGCCTGGTTCTGTCTTTCTGCTGAAAAAAACAGATACAGGTTTTTGTAAACAGTTGGTGAACATCATCATTTTTTCTCCTCAAAAATGGTCATTTCAATAGATATATTTTTAAATTTATTTAACAGTGCATAGCACCATTTAATTCTTATTTTCTTTATCGGTGGAGTTTTCAACAAATTGGACATAGCTTCAGTGGAATAAATACAAAATATCCCGTATTTATCTTGTGGAATCATTTTTTAATGATACTTTGGATAGTCATGGTTAAGGCCTGGCTAAAAACATCTTTGTTGCTGAAAAAAGAGTATAAAGAAACATATTAATCTCAACAACAGCCAGGCCTTATGAGCACCCCCGCTCCCCCACAAACATCA
>JQIA01000705.1_pt1 | contig 17470 bp, 11 predicted proteins | sample 811431 | NCBI WGS metagenome assembly JQIA01 (sample SAMN02998118, study PRJNA258478) | marine sediment metagenome | biome: marine; feature: seafloor; material: sediment; isolation source: oil-polluted sediment collected from 3 locations (0.5 km, 0.7 km and 0.9 km)... | place: USA: Gulf of Mexico ...
TAAAAAAATATCATGAAGTGTTAAAACCAGAAGGTATTGTTAATTTAAAAACTGATAGTGAGTTTATGCACGGTTATACTTTAGGATTATTACATGGTGAGGGTCATGAGATTTTATATGCCCACCATGACATTTATAAAAATCCGCATGCACCTCAAGAAGTTACATCAACCCAAACCTTTTACGAAAGTCAATATTTAGAAAAAGGAAAGCCAATAACTTATATTAAATTTAAAATTCGTTATTAAACGTTTCTGATAACTAATCTTAGGGTTCGTTTGCTAACCATTATCTTTCTATTTTTAGATTTTAGACTTATTTCACTATTTTTAACCAATGGATAAATCTGATAATTTTTTTGAAAAAGTTTTTGCCGTGGCCAAATTAATTCCATTTGGAAGAGTTACAAGTTATGGAGCAATTGCAAAATATCTTGGAGCCGCTAAATCTGCAAGAATGGTTGGGTGGGCAATGAACGCTTCTCACAATAACGATACTATTCCTGCGCACAGAGTTGTCAACAGAAATGGACTCTTAACTGGTAAAAATCACTTCGATGGCACCCATTTAATGCAACAATTATTAGAAAATGAAGGGGTTGTTGTAAAAGAAAATCAAATTCAAAATTTTAAAGAATTATTTTGGGATCCTTACCTTGAAATAAATCAAGATTAAAAGCTTGATTTATATGTAACCAGCTCTACATTTCTTTTTAATACTTATCTTTTTATATCCGTTTGAACTCTGTATATTTGTTGTTTAGAATGATTTTACATAAACAACCATGACATTAAACAAAAAAGATATATCAAAAGCCCTTGAAACTATTACTGCGCCTGGAGAAGGACGAAATTTAGTTGAAAGTGGCGCACTAAAAAACATCGTAACTTTTGACAAAGAAGTTATTATAGATGTAACCATTGGGAATCCTACTCTTCAAGCAAAAAAGAAAGTTGAAGTTGAAATCATGAAAGCAATTCATGAAAATGTAGGTCAAAAAATAGACGTAAAAGTAAATGTTACAGCTACTGTACCTGTGAAACCTGTAGAAGAAAAATTAAACAAAGTTCCTGGAATTCAAAACATTATAGCAATAGCCTCTGGTAAAGGTGGAGTAGGGAAATCTACCATCACCGCTAATATGGCTGTTTCACTACAAAAAATGGGATTCAAAGTTGGTATTTTAGATGCTGACGTATATGGGCCATCAATTCACTTAATGTTTGATGTGGCCAATGCAAAACCATTATCTGTAGCTATAGATGGGCATTCAAAAATGCAACCTGTAGAAAGTTATGGAATAAAAATATTGTCACTTGGATTTTTTACAGATGCAAATCAAGCAGTAATTTGGCGTGGAGCTATGGCTTCAAAAGCATTAAATCAAATGATTTTTGATTCACATTGGGGTGAATTAGATTTTTTATTAATTGATTTACCTCCTGGTACAGGTGATATTCATTTATCAATTGTTCAAGCAGTTCCTGTTACTGGTGTGGTAATTGTAAGTACCCCTCAAAATATTGCTTTAGCAGATGCTAAAAAAGGGGTGGCTATGTTCCAACAAGAAAACATTAATGTTCCTGTGTTAGGTATTGTTGAAAACATGAGTTATTTCACACCTGAAGAGCTTCCTGATAATAAATACTACATCTTTGGTAAAGATGGTGCTAAAAATCTAGCAAAAGATATTGACACTAAGTTTTTAGGGGAGGTTCCATTAGTACAAAGCATAAGAGAGGCTGGAGATGTTGGACACCCTGTTGCTTTACAAGATAACACTCCTTTAGAAATTGCATTTTCAGATATAACTAAAAATGCCATTGCAGAACTCGTAAAAAGAAATAAAGATTTACCTCCAACTGAAATTGTTAGAATTACAACAATGAGTGGATGTAGCACTAAATAATTAATTATGAATACTGAAGAACTTAAAACAAGCGTAGAAACGGCATTACAAGAAATTAGACCTTATTTAGAGGCTGATGGAGGTAATATCTCCTTAGTTGAAATTACAAATGATACTGTAAGTGTGAAACTTGAAGGGGCTTGCATTGGTTGTACGGTAAACCAAATGACTTTAAAAAATGGTGTTGAAGCAACTATAAAAAGGCATGCTCCACAAATAAAACAAGTTTTAGAAGTTAATGGAATATTATTTTAGTTTTAAAAAAATACTTCAAAAAAGAGCGCTTTAAAGCGCTCTTTTTTTATTTAATGATGCTATCAAAAAAATATTTTTATATTTGTGAAGTATGAAAACAGCTTGGGCAGGATTATTACTACTTCTTAAATTCTTGATTAAAAGAGATCCTGAATGAAATTACTCAATGCTCAGGTTTTCAATTTCTTATTTTAAAATTGTGTAACTTTAGTAGGTTAAACTCCGCTTAAACTAAATTAAAATTGGTTTAATTTTAAACTTTTACATCCCTTTTGGGGATATTTCTAACTAAAAAATCAAAAAAATGCCTAGATATTATTCATTAGGTGAAATTCCACCAAAACGCCATACAACTTTTGAAAAACCAACTGGTGGACTTTACCAAGAAGAACTTTTTGGAACCGCAGGGTTTGCAGGAATGTCATCATTAATATACCATCTTAACCCACCTACAGTTGTAAGTGAAATAAAAAAGGTGAAAAATGTTATTCCAAAAATAGCCATCGAAAAAAACATGAAAGCCTTAAGTTTTAAAGGGTTTTCAATAAAACCTGAAACAGACTTTCTAGAAAGTCGTAAAACACTTTTTGTAAATAACGATTTACATATTGGTTTGGCCGCTCCTAAAGAATTTTCACCCTCCTACTTTTATAAAAATGGAGATGCTGATGAAATGATATTTGTTCACGTTGGCTCGGGAACCTTAAAAACAATGTATGGAAATATCTCTTTTAAATATGGTGATTATTTAATTATACCTCGTGGAACAGTGTATCAAATAGATTTTGATACAGCCGAAAACAGACTACTTTATATTGAATCATTCAGCCCTATTTTAACACCAAAACAGTACCGTAATAATTTTGGGCAATTACTTGAACACTCTCCTTTTTGTGAACGTGATTTTAGATTACCTACCAATTTACAAACTCATGATGAAAAAGGTTCTTTTAAAGTTTTAATTAAAAAACAAGGAGTACTTTGGGAATATATGTACAACAATCACCCTTTTGACGTAGTTGGCTGGGATGGTTTCAATTATCCATATGCGTTTTCAATTCACGATTTTGAACCTATAACTGGACGTATTCATTTACCTCCTCCCATTCATCAAAATTGGGAAGCAGCAGGATTTGTAGTTTGTTCTTTTGTACCTAGAATGTACGATTATCACCCAAAAGCTATTCCAGCTCCTTACCATCATAGCAATATAGATTCTGAAGAAATATTGTACTATGTAGATGGTGATTTTATGAGCAGAAATAATATTGAAAAGGGGCAATTAACTTTACATCCAGGTGGAATACCACATGGGCCGCATCCAGGTGCTATTGAAAGGAGTATTGGAAAAAAAGCAACAGAAGAGCTCGCTGTTATGATTGATCCTTTTAATCCAGTAATGATTACTGAAGAAGCTATGAATTTACAAGTGGACGATTATTATAAATCATGGATTACCTAATTTGAATATTGAAAAAGATAAAAGATTAGGGTTAAATCAAAAAACTAACAAAAAGCAATCATAGGCTAATTTGAAATTAGTTTATTAAATAACAATACTATGAGTAATCTAAAAAACATACAAAATTTCAACTACGGATTAAAAAAAATCTTCCCTGAAGCAGAAGATTTTTTACCATTATTGGGTACTGATTATGTCGAATTATACGTTGGGAATGCCAAACAAGCTGCGCATTATTATAAAACTGCCTTTGGATTTCAATCGTTGGCTTATGCCGGATTAGAAACTGGTATCACTGATAGAACTAGTTACGTTTTAGTTCAAGATAAAATTAAATTAGTGTTAACCACACCCATGCCAAACTCAAAAAACAAAGATATTTTTAAGCATCTAGAAAAACACGGAGATGGCGTAAAAGTAGTAGCTCTTTGGGTTGAAGATGCAACAAAGGCTTGGGAAGAAACAACAAAGCGTGGAGCCAAATCATATATGAAACCTACCAAAGAAATTGATTCAGATGGGGAAGTTGTTCGCTCAGGGATTCACACTTACGGGGATACGGTTCATGTTTTTGTTGAACGCAAAAATTACCAAGGAGTCTTTCTTCCTAAATTTGAAAAGTGGGAATCTTCTCACAACCCCCAAAATGCAGGTCTGCGTTATATTGACCATATGGTAGGAAATGTTGGTTGGAATGAAATGAACATTTGGGCAAAATTCTACAAAGAAACTATGGGTTTTGCAAACCTTATAACGTTTGATGATAAAGATATTTCGACCCAGTTTACTGCATTAATGAGTAAAGTAATGACCAACGGTAATGGTCGTGTGAAATTCCCAATCAATGAACCGGCAGATGGGTTAAAGAAATCTCAAATTGAAGAGTATTTAGATTTTTATAATGGAGCCGGAGTACAACACATTGCAGTTGCAACAAACAATATATTAGAAACTGTAAAAGAAATGACAGCTCGAGGTGTAGAATTTCTATATGTTCCAGGTTCTTATTACGATACAGTTCTAGATAGAGTTGGTGATATTGATGAGGATTTGGTAGAATTAAAAGAGTTAGGAATTCTAGTTGACAGAGATGATGAAGGCTATCTACTACAGATATTTACAAAACCCGTAACCGACAGGCCAACCTTATTTTTTGAAATTATTCAGCGTAAAGGTGCGCAATCCTTCGGGAAAGGTAATTTTAAAGCCCTTTTTGAATCAATAGAAGCAGAACAAGAAAGAAGAGGTACTTTATAATTTTTTTACTTATTTTTAATATTTAATAAAAGCTTAACTTCATTTGTTAAGCTTTTATTATTTTTGGAACAATAATTGTAATTTCTGGAAAACAACTGTCTAAATAATACAAATGAAAAAAATTCTTTTTATTTCACTCCTTTTTATTTCACTAGCTTCATTAGGGCAATCGGTACAAAATGAGACTAAGGATTCTAGTTTAGCTTTTCAAAGTGGAGAATGGTTGAAATTTAGAATGAGTTACAGTAATTTTTTAAAAGCGGGATATTCAACAATTGAAGTAAAAGAAGCTGAAAATAAGGACAAAGAGGCCTTCCATATTATTGGAAAAGGGAAATCTACTGGTCTTATAAGCTTATTCTTTAAAGTAAAAGATAATTACCAAACCTTTATTGATAAAGAAACACTCAGGCCCTATCGTTTTATTCGAAAAATTAATGAAGGTGGATATACAAAAAACAAAGAAATTTTCTTTGATTACAATTCTAACGAAGCCACGGTAAATGACTATAAACATAACACCGTAAAAAAATATCCTATTACCCGAAATATCCAAGATATACTTTCTTCACTATATTTTCTTCGAAACCAAAACCTAACTAATTTAACTATTGGAGAAGAGATTGAATTAAAAATGTTTTTCGATCAAGAAATTACCAATTTTAAACTTCATTTTTTAGGAAAAGAAATTATTCGAACAAAATTTGGGAAAATAAAAGTTCTTAAATTTAGACCCCTCGTTCAAAAAGGACGTGTTTTTAAAGAACAAGAAAGTGTTAGTATTTGGATTACAGATGATAAAAATAAAATACCTGTGAGAATTAAAGCCTCTTTAGCTGTTGGCTCCCTTAGAGCCGATTTAGATGCTTTTAAAGGTTTAGCTCATCCATTTAACATTATTTTCAACAATTAAATTGTACTTTTGCGTTTTAAAATTTTAGCCCAATTTAATTCGTAAAATAGAACTCCTTGAAAAAATTAATCACTCTTCTAACTGTTATTCTAATTTTTGCTTGCAAAGGTGAAAAACCTGAACCGCTTACTGCTATTCCAGTTCCAAAAATTACGTACGAATACGGTTTCAAATTAAACGACTATAAAGTTATTCATGACACTATAAAACCTGGTGAAAGCTTTGGTGAAATATTAGATAGGCATCATATTGAGTATCCAAAAGTATTGGAAATCGTTAATAAAATAAAAGACACTTTTAACGTTCGCCGAATAAAAAGTGGGATTCCATACACAATTCTAGCAAAAACCGATTCAACCGAAACAGCACAAGTTTTTATATACAAACACTCTAAAGTTCGGTATACAGTTGTTAATTTTAAAGATTCTATTATTACCGCATACAATGCTAAAAAACCTATACAAACTGTTATAAAAACTGCATCAGGTATTATTACAAATAACCTTTCTGAAGCTATGGATAAAGAAGGCTTAAACTTATATTTAGCCTATGAAATGTCAGACATCTATGCTTGGACAATTGACTTTTTTAGGTTGCAAAAAAATGATAAGTTCAAATTGATATATGAACAATTATATATTAACGATACCATTCCTGTTGGAATAGGTGATGTTAAAGCCGCCTATTTTGAACATGGGGGAAAACCATTCTATGCATTTAGATTTTTAGCTGACTCCACTATAGGTATTCCAGATTACTTTGATGATGAAGCTAAAAATTTACGTCGTCAGTTTTTAAAAGCACCTGTAAAATTTAGCAGAATTTCTTCACGTTATAACTTAAGAAGACGAATTGCTTTATATGGTAATAGAGTGAGGGCACACAAAGGAACCGATTTTGCTGCTCCAATTGGAACTCCAATAATGAGTACAGCAAACGGAACCGTTACAGAATCACGATATAAAGGAGGAAATGGAAATTATGTAAAAGTTCGCCATAACGGTACATATAGCACTCAATATTTACACATGAGTAAAAGAGCTGTTAGGGTTGGTGATGTTGTAAAACAAGGCGAAATTATTGGGTACATTGGTATGACAGGAAATACTGCCGGCCCACATGTGTGTTATCGATTTTGGAAAAATGGATCTCAAGTAGATCCTTTAAAACAGAAACTTCCGGCTGCCGAGCCTATGAAAGAACATATAAAAACTCCTTACTTTGAGTTTATAGTACCCTTAAAAAATCAAATTGATGCTATTGCATTTCCAAATTTAACAACTGAAATAAGTTCCCAAGAAGAAGTCTTAAAACCGTAGATTATGAGCATGAAGAATAGCAACCCAACCAAAACTAAGGCTTGGCAACATCTGACAAGTCATTTTAATGAAATTAAAAATCTACACTTAAAATCGTTATTTAATAACGACAGCAAGAGAAAAAATAAATTTACCATAAATTTTAACGGTTTTGAGTTTGATTATTCTAAAAACAGAATCACCGAAGAAACATTAAATCTTTTATTAGATTTAGCGAATGAAGTTGATTTAAAAGGAGCTATTAATGCACAGTTCTCTGGAAATAAAATTAACCAAACAGAAAACAGAGCAGTTTTACATACTGCTTTAAGAAATCAATTAAACACAGAAATTTTAGTTGACGGAAATAACATCATGCCTGAAGTAAAAGAATCCTTATCTAAAATGGAATCTTTTTCAAACAAAATTATTTCAGGAGATTGGACTGGATATACTGGAAAATCTATTACTGATGTTGTAAATATTGGTATTGGAGGTTCAGATTTAGGTCCAGATATGATTGTTGAATCTTTGAAATATTATAAAAACCATTTAAATGTTCATTTTGTTTCAAATATTGATGGTGACCATGTACAAGAAATAATTAAAGTCTTAAATCCTGAAACTACTCTTTTTGTAATTGTTTCAAAAACATTTACCACACAAGAAACGTTAACCAATGCTACTACTATCAAAAATTGGTTCTTACAAACCGCTTCGAAAAATGATGTTGCAAAACACTTTGTGGCTGTTTCTACCAATTTAAGATCTGTAAGCGAATTTGGAATAGACCCTGCTAATATTTTTACTATGTGGGATTGGGTTGGAGGTCGATTTTCTCTTTGGAGTACCGTAGGTTTATCTATTAGTTTAGCGGTTGGTTACAACAACTTTAAGGACTTGTTAATTGGAGCATTTGAAATGGACGAACATTTTAAAAATACTTCTTTCGAGTCTAATGCACCCGTTATTCTCAGTTTAATTGGTATTTGGTATGCCAACTTTTTTAATGCTGAAACTGAAGTCATTTTACCATACACACAATACTTAAACAAATTAGCCCCATACCTACAACAAGCCATTATGGAAAGTAATGGTAAAAGTATTGACAGAAATGGTAACAAAGTTAGCTATCAAACAGGTACCGTTATTTGGGGTAGTACAGGTACAAATTCTCAACATGCATTTATGCAATTATTGCATCAAGGGACTAAATTAATTCCAGCTGATTTTATTGGGTTTAAAAAATCTCTATATGGAAATAAGGAACACCACAATAAGCTAATGGCCAATTTCTTTGCGCAAACTCAAGCACTCGCTGAAGGTAAAACAAAGGAAGAAGTACATTTAGATTTGAAAACTCAAGGAAAACTAAACGAAATAGAAAAGCTATTGCCTTATAAAATTTTCGAAGGGAACAAACCAAGTACTACCATATTAATAGAAAAACTTTCACCTAAAAGCCTAGGTAGTCTAATTGCCTTTTATGAACATAAAATATTTGTTCAAGGAGTTATTTGGAATATTTTTAGCTACGATCAATTTGGAGTTGAATTAGGTAAAGAATTGGCTCAAAAAATATATCAAAAAAAATAGATTTTCTTCCTAAAAAAAAGCAACCCTTTTACTATTTTAACATCTGTTAATAAACTGTTAATATTTAAAATACCGTAAATTAGTTTTAACGGTCTTTTTTACTAATTTAATAGTCCTAAATTTTTTGTTATAACTTAACAATTAGTTAAAATCAAAAAGCAATAAAAAGTGCACTTTTGCACAAACATTTAATTCAAATTTAAATTACACATGAGAAATTTAAAAAATTGGCTAGTGGTAGTTATGTTGTTTTCAACAGCTATCATTTTTGCACAAACCAAACTTACTGGGAATGTTGTTGATGAAACAAATCAACCATTACCAGGAGCTACTGTAGTTCTTCAGGGAACACAAACAGGAGCTTCATCAGATTTTGATGGAAATTTTACATTCGAAACTACTGCTTCAAACGGAACAGTATTAGTATCATTTGTGGGGTATGAAACCAAATCTTTAACTTTTAATGGTAGTACTGATTTCGGTACTATTGCGTTAAAACCTTCTGCAGAAGCATTAGACGAAATTGTTATTACACAAGTTTCTTTTGCTATTGACAGAAAAACACCTGTTGCTGTTTCAACAATAAAAGCAAGTGTTATTGAAAATAAATTGGGGACACAAGAATTTCCTGAAATCTTAAAATCTACACCAGGTGTGTACGCTACAAAATCAGGTGGTGGATTTGGTGATGGTAGATTAAACCTAAGGGGATTTAATTCTGAAAACGTTGCAGTTATGATTAACGGTGTACCTGTTAATGATATGGAGAACGGTAGAGTTTATTGGAGCAACTGGGCTGGATTAGCTGATGTAACAAGCGCAATGCAAGTTCAAAGAGGATTAGGAGCAACAAAATTAGCAGTACCTTCTATTGGTGGTACCATAAATATTTTATCTAAAACTACTGATGTAGAAAAAGGTGGTAGTATTTCAACAGTTGTTGGTAATGATAATTACTTAAAGTATGGTGTTACAATATCTACTGGTTTATTAGACAATGGATTTGCAGTAACAGTTTCAGGTTCTAAAACTACAGGAGATGGATATATTGACGGTACTGAATTTAATGGAGTGAATTACTTTGTGAATATCTCAAAACAAATTAATGACAATCACAAAATTTCCATCACCTCATTTGGAGCACCGCAAAGACACGGTCAAAGACAAAATTTAAACTTAATTTCTACCTATAGAAATGCTGAAAGTGGTAATAAATTTAACTCAGACTGGGGTATTAAAAATGGATCTGTTTTACATGTAGAAGATAACTTCTACCACAAATCACAAACTTCTTTCAATCACTATTGGACTATTAGTGATAAAACTAATTTATCAACTGTACTTTACGCTTCTTGGGGTTCAGGAGGTGGAGGTGGAACTGCAGGTTCTAACAGAGGATTATTCAATGTTAGATTAGGTGATTTTGATCAACCAATTGATATAGATAATATTGTTGAAATAAACCGTGCAAACGGGGCATTAGGTTCTGAGGCTTTCTTAAGAGCTTCAAGAAATGACCATAGCTGGTTTGGTGCTTTATCAACGTTAAAAACTGATTTAACTGACAATTTAGCCTTAGTAGCAGGTGTTGATTTAAGAACATATACTGGTGAACATTTTAGAGAAGTAACTGACCTATTAGGAGGAAATTATGCTTTTGATAATTCAAATGTTAATAACCCAAATACCGCTTTAAAAGTTGGTGATAAATTTTCTTACAATAATGATGGTGAAGTAGGATGGCAAGGATTATTTACGCAGTTAGAATATGACAAAGATAATGTTGCTGGTTTTATTTCTGCAGCAATCTCAAATACATCTTATAGAAGAATCGATTATTTCCAATATTTAGATAGTGACCCTGAACAAACTACTGATAAATACAATTTTACAGGATTTAGCATAAAAGGTGGAATGAACTACAATATTGATGACCAACATAATGTATTTGCTAATATTGGTTATTTTGAAAAAGCTGCAGGATTTGACTCTGTATTTTTACAGTTCGACAATGATCACATCAATGAAAACGCTGAAAATCAAAAAATATTTAGTGCTGAAGTAGGATATGGGTTTAGAGGTGAAAATTTTGCTGCTAATATTAACGTTTATAGAACACAATGGAATGACAGAAGTTTGACAAGAAGTTTCCAAAACCCAGACGGGACATTTGGTTCTGCAAACATCTTAGGAGTAAATGCTTTACATCAAGGTATTGAATTAGACTTTATGTACAAAGCTTCTGATAAATTAACAGTAACAGGTATGCTTTCTTTAGGTGATTGGCAATGGGCTAATGACTTAGAAAATATTCAAATTTTTGATGAAGAGCAAAACTTAGTAAATACTGTAAATATGTTTATTGATGGTTTAAAAGTTTCTGATGCTGCACAAACAACTGCTGCTTTAGGAATTGACTATGAGCTTATGGCTAAAACACACTTTACACTTGATTATAACTTCTTTGACGATCTATACGCTCGTTACGATCCAAATGATAGAGGAACTGCAGGTGCTGCACAAGCTTGGAAAGCTCCAAGTTATGGAACTTTTGATGCTACTATAAGACACGGGTTTAAACTTGGTGAATTAGACGCAACTGTAACTGCAAGAATGCACAATGTGTTTGATACAGAATATATTGCAGATGCAACCGATGGTGCAGGGTCTGTTACTAATACAGCTTTAGTTTGGTTTGGATATGGAAGAACCTTTAACTTAAGTGCAAAAATTAAATTTTAAAAATATATAATTATGAAAAAATTAATTTATTTAATAATGGTTATAGGCTTGGTATTTACAGCCTGTGAACCTATGGATAATATTTATTCAGAGATTGATGCTCAAGAAGAAGTAGTTGTTGGTGATGCAATTTATACACTTACAGCTGATGACTATGACGAATTAGGTTTAAATTACGGAAATTTTAGTTCAGTAGATGATGTTAAATCAATAATGCCTGCATTTTTATCAGACAAATATCCTGTATGGGGTGATGGTTCTTCAGTTCTTTTAGGATTTGATTTATATGTAGGAAGTGCTTTCAGTATAAGTGAATATAGTTTAGAACAAGCTGATTATACTTTTAGCGGAAGTGATTTAATGGGATTTCAATCTGATGCAACTCCTGGAGATTATTTAGGAGATATTCTTGCTGATAATATTAGCTATCCTGAAGAAGGAGATTATGTTGTAGCGAAATATTCTCAATTTACTGGTGATGCCTACACAGTTTCTCCTACTGTTTCTTATGGAGAAAATTTTGATTACGGAACTTCAGTTGGAGATTTATTGACTATTTCTGGAGGAGCTTGGGTTAATCACTCTGGTACTGATAATCAATTACAATATGACACTTCAAGCTTGTCAATGTCTGGGTACCCAACTTCTGGTGTAGGTGGTTCTATGCTACTATCTAGCAGTGGGTCTGAGGATGTAAATAGTTCGTTTACACCAATAACTTCAAAAACTGTATATTCAAGTGCCTTAATTAATTTAAGTACTGTTGGTGGCGGAACTTACTTTTTCCACTTTATGGAAGAGGATGGTAGTTATAATTACTCCGGAAGAGTTGGTGCTAAAAGTGATGGATCTGGAAATATTCTATTTGGTATTGGTGCTAGTTCAAGTACTTTAACGTATGGAACTACAGCTTTTAATTTAAATACAACTTACCTTTTGGTGGCATCTTATAATATTGAAAATGGTGTTTCTAATTTATATGTATTGTCTTCAGTTTCAAACTATGAACCTTCAACTCCAGAAGCTTCCAATACTGGAGCTGCTGGTAATTCTGTAAATAGAATTGGAATACGTCAAGCTAGTGGTGGTCCAACATGTGCAATAGATGGTATACGTATTGCTAACACTTGGTCGTCTATAATGAGTAATGATGAATTGTCAGATGAAGTAGTTGGAGATAAAATAAATCTAGAATCTATCTATAATTATAATGGTGGTGACTGGGAAATACCAGCAAGTGCTTATTCATTAACTTCTGAAGATTATGATGCCATGGGAACAGATTACGGTCAACCAGGTAAATACAATAATTTTGATAGCTCTATGGATATTGAAAATTATATTTCTACGTTTTTAGGACTAAAGTATCCTTTTGCAATGGATGAGGATAATTTAGATGTTATGTACAAATACTATTCAAGTTCTGCTGGAGCTACTCAAACAAGAGGTAACTCGTATACATTTGTTAATAATGTATGGGTAGCTTATCAATCTGTAATTGGTACTACTTTACAATTTGGACATGATGGTAGTTCTTGGGTACCTGATAATACTATTAAGTACACTTTAGTACAAGCTGATTACGACTTGGTTGGTAATGGATTTTACGCAAACTTTGATGTAAGAGGTGGAAAAGATGAAGAAACTGTTGAAGTACGATTAGCAAAAATTAACAGTATTCTTTTAAATAACTTCCCCGGAATGGATGAAGGCCAAAAATTTACTGTCTTCTATGACGTTTATTCTGGTGCTGCTGAAGTATGGGAATTGAAAGTAATTTTAAGTGGTGGAGAATACATTCTTCAATAAATAGAATAACTTTAATATTAAAAAAAAGGGGCGATCAAAAATGATCGCCCCTTTTTTTATTTTCTTTATTACAAGGCCAACTTTTTAATACTCTTTTCACAACTTAAAAGCTAATTTTAAAGGGAACTGAAGTTTAAACCTTAGATACTTTGTTAAAAATTCAAAGGTCTATTTCTATCAATTATTATTCAACCATTTAAACTTCCTTATTCAACAAAAAAACGACAGAGAACTTTTTAATTTCTCCATCGTTTTATAACTGTTATATTCTTTTTATCTATTTATTTCTTTAGAATTTTTAATTCAATAGGCTTATCTAAATATACTTTAGCTATATACATACCCGCTGGTTGATCTTTAATATTTAATTGAACTTTTCCATAGATAACAGGATATATTCTTACCGAAATTAACTGTGAATGAATGCTGTATAACTCAATAATTACCTCTTTTTGCGCAATTGGCAATGTTATTTCAAAATTACCTTCTGTTGGGTTTGGATATGCTACAAAAGCATCCAATAATTCGATAGTTTTTGAATACACACCTTCACAAGTAACAGCTGTTTTCACTTCTACAATATCACCGTGTTGTACATCAATATTAAATACTGGTGAACTGGTTACAAATAGCTCTTTGCTATTCACCATAACAGTATAAGGAGCTGTTCCAGTTGTAATTTCAACTGATACTTTATTGGATGTTACACTTGATTTTCCTGAAACAGTAGCACCTTCAATTACCTCTACAACAAAGCATTGCTCATAATTTTCTCCAGCAACTATAATACAAACAGTATAACTGTCCGGGGCCAGATTCTCCAATAATAAATTATTGTTAAAGTTTTGTGTAGTACTAAAACCTAATGTTCCAACAATAGTAACTTCGTAATTCTGGGTTGAATTAGTCTCAATTATTAGTTGTCCATTGTCTTTATCTGGACAAGTTTCACTAATTACCTCAATATTAAAATTATTAGAAGGTAAAATCAGGCAACCTGTTGCATCTACTGAAGACCCAGCAGAAGTATTTGGGCATATATCTATACTATTCTCTATTCCATCATTATCATCATCTAATTGGCCACTTGAACACCCGTCACTATTTACAGGTTCTCCTGAAGGAGTATTAGCACAGAGATCTAACCCATTAATAACAGAATCACCATCGTCATCGTCATTATAACCGTCGATTGTAAATTGAGCTGTAAACACCCCTCTCCCGTAAGTTGACGCGAGAACCATATTATCTGACTTCCTTAAATCAAAGCTCGTAACTTGAACATCTTTCATTCCATCTTGAGATTGACTCCAGATTGGACTTGAATCATTAAAATTAGAAGTTCCCCACACTCCTAAGTCAGTTCCAATAATAACTTCATTAGAATTAATAGGGTTCATTAAAATTGCTTTCACAGGAATATCAGGAAAATCACCTTCTTTATTTTGCCAAGTATTACCACCATCTTGCGTATAATAGATATTCTTAACACCATAATTATGAAAAGTTACTATTATATCATTTTCAGTTTCTCCTAACTCAATACAAGAGATACTCCCGTAAAAATTATCACCTGTAATATCAGTCCAAGTGATGCTTGTTAAATTTGCATTTTGCAATCTTAAAAGTTGTCCATTCTCGGTCCCAACAAATAATGTCGTAGTAGAAAAAGTTGAAGTTTTAAATGCCGTTGGTGAACTTGTTAATAAATTATTAGTTAAAATTGTAGAAGTTGCACTAGATGTACCTAAAGTATATCTATTAATTTGATTTGTACCAGAGGCATATAAAATATTATTATCACTATCTAGCGCCGCTGGATTAATAAAATCTCCATCTGATTGATTATCAGCTATTGTATAAATAGTACTACCTGTATTGTAATTTAAATAGTAGTACGAATTGTAAACATATGATGTTATCATATATTCATTATCCCTATCTATAAAAATATAAGCTCCATCACCACCCGTAACTTTAATAGATGAGTTAATTCCTATAGAAGCATTATTCATAAAAAGTGATCCATTGTCTTGTGCTCCTGCTAAAAGTTTTTCGATTGAATTATCTGACCCTATAGCCCCTTTATAAAATTGAACTGTATTGTAGTTATTGTTTCTTGCTGCAATTGTATTTTCTGTTATAGCTGATAAATCACTCGCAAAATAAACTCCTCCATCCGTTCCAAAAACACCTTGATCAGGGTTTCCAGGATTAAAAACTAATATATGTTGATCTGCATGTACTAATGGAATACTTAAAGCCGCAAGATTATTATTATTTGACCATTTAGAAATTTGGCTCCAATTTCCCCCTCCATTTTGTGATCTAAATAAGTCAATTCCTCCAACATAAACAATACCATCATTGGATGGGTCAACTTCCAACATTAAATCATAAAAAGCTTGACCTCTTGTAAAATCATTATCTGGAATGTCTGTATCTGCATCATTCGGTTCACTTAGTGTATTAAACCCTATAAATGAATCTGACGTTTTAGCTAGATACAAAGGAGTATCTGCAGTACTTAATTCTGCTAAAACATATACAACTCCAATATTTGTTTTTGATACTGCAATTTGAGTCCTATCACCCTCAGAAATAATATGTTTAACTGAAAATGATGAACCATCTATTGATGAAAGAATAGTCCCTCCTCCATCTCCATAAAGAATACTATTTGTTGTAGAAACCCAAATAACATTATCTGACCCAATTTCTAAATCGTTTGGAACAAATTTGTTTCCTCCTGAAGTCAATGGTAAAATAACCTCAGACCAACTGGAACCTACATCACTAGACTTATAAAGTCCATATTGTTCAACACCTAATAAAGATGTTGGGGAAGAATCTGAATAAAACGACTCTCCAACTGCTACATATACTTCACTATTCCCTCCCCCTATATCTCTTACTTTAATGTCATTAATATGCTGTATTCCAGGAGTTACAAAATTTCCTAAAATTGGTGAGCTAGTGGACTCAATAGTAACATTAACACCATTTCCTAATTCTTGAATTATTAATTGCCCTTCTTCTTTTGATATCATAACAGAAGGTATTGTTATTGATAAATCATCACCTGCCATAGTAATTGGAGGTCCAACAATATTATTAACAACTACAACTGCAGTGGCTCCTGCATCTTGAGCATTTTTCACTTTAGATACAAATGTACAACTCCCTCTTTCTACAACAGCTATATTTCCACTTATCTCAGCACTATTTGTAAATGTATTACACGCTTCTGTAGATGATAATGAACCATCATCTGCTAAAACTAAGTTTCCCGATATCGGTGTTAAACTAGGTCCAAAAGCAGCAGAAATAACTTGATATTCACCAGAAATTATAGCAGGAGTATTTACCGTCAGCTTTTTATTTGTTTGAAATGAAGTTTCGCCTGTAATACCCCCAAATATTTTTGACCAACTTACTCCTCCATCATCTGATTTCCATAAACCATTTCCATTAACATCTCCAAAAACATAGGATTCTCCTGTTCCAAGATAAAATATATCAAGATTATTTGGATCATATGTAATTATGCTCACAGCTAAATTTTGAGGAATATCGACTATAGACCAAGCGGAATTTTCATTAGTAATATCATCATTAACCCATAGACCTCCACTAACTCCTCCAGCAAAAACTCTTTTATTTGTCAAATCATTTGGATCAAACATAATTGCCCTTGTTCTTCCGCCAACATTATTTGGACCTCTTTCTTCCCAATTGTTCCAACTAGCTGACCCTGGGTTTTTATTTGCTTCATTATTTAAACGCAACGACTCTTGCAAAGAAAATAATCTTTCTGGATGTGGTTTCCCAGTTGTTGGATCCATCGTTAGTTCCCATTGTCTTTCAAAATATTTATTTGGAGGAACCCCCTGTGAAATTCTGTCCTGTTTTGTAAGCTTTAAGGACTTTTTAAACGGGCTATTTTCTAAATATTTAGAGTGTTGCTCTCTAAGTTCTGCAATATTATCATTAGATAATTGTGATTCTAAATCAAAATTATAATAAACATACCCTAAAATAAATCCAGTAGTAATAATTACAAATATTGAATAGTGTATTCTTTTTATAGTTAATTTTTTCAAAGCTCAATTATATAATTTTTAATCTGTTTTAAAGTTCCAAACCTGACCTATGGTTTCTCCTCCTTGCCCATCTTTTACAACTACTTTCCAGAAATAGTTGGTTGAGACTGCTAAATTCACATCCAA
>JQIA01000707.1_pt1 | contig 17447 bp, 19 predicted proteins | sample 811431 | NCBI WGS metagenome assembly JQIA01 (sample SAMN02998118, study PRJNA258478) | marine sediment metagenome | biome: marine; feature: seafloor; material: sediment; isolation source: oil-polluted sediment collected from 3 locations (0.5 km, 0.7 km and 0.9 km)... | place: USA: Gulf of Mexico ...
AAAAAGAGATTATAACGCTTCAAAAAAAAATTGAAGGTATTGAGCTTGTTGGCGATAAAGAAGAGAGAGAAAATAAACAACTTGAGCTGAATAACAGGATTGATGCTTTTAAGAAGCTTGAGATAAAATTCAATAAAGAATTAAAGGATATAAACGCCCTTGGTTCAGCTTCAATAAAAAAAGAAGTAAATGAGCTTGTTGTTAAAGCCGGTAAAAAGGGTGGATACCTGTTAATTGTAGAAAAAAGAGATGTCTTGTACTACCCTGATGCCGTTGATATTACATCAAAAATTATTAGTACATACAATCAGGTCTATAAAGGCAGATAGAAAATGGATTTAACCTTATCCTCAATCGCAGAGATTGTTGGCGGTACTTTTTCAGGTGATGGAAAGAAACTTATTTCAAACGTGGCATCATTTGAAACTGCAGGTCAGGACAATATAACCTTTGCGGGTGATGCACAATATATTAAGAAAATCAGTGACATTAATGCCGGCGCAGTTATTGTACCACAGGGAATAGACAGAGTTGACGGTAATATTATATATGCAGAAAACCCACGTATTGCATTTGCAACGCTGATGAACCTTTTTAATCCGATTGTAGAACCTCATGATTCGATCCATCCCACGGTTGTAACCGGCAACGGTTTAATGACAGGCAAAAATGTAATGTTGAAGCCGGGAGTTGTCATAGGTGATGATGTAACTATTGGTGATAGAGTAATTCTTCATCCGAATGTTGTTGTTGGTGATGGTGTAAGGATTGGTAACGATGTGACTGTTTACCCCAACACGACTATTCTTGACAACTGTATTATCGGTAACAGGGTGATTATTCATTCCGGTACAGTTATCGGTAGCGATGGCTATGGGTTTGCTCCGGATGGTGAGACATATACGAAAATAAGACATATTGGTATTGTTAGAATTGGTGATGATGTAGAGATCGGAGCCGCTAATACAATAGATCGTGGCACTTATGGTGAAACGATAATAAAAAATGGTGTTAAAACAGATAATCAGGTACATGTGGCGCATAATGTTGAAGTCGGAGAGAATACACTGCTGGTCGCGCAGGTCGGTATTGCCGGTAGTACTGTTATCGGTAATCATGTCATAGTTGCAGGCCGGGCAGGTGTTGCAGGACATTTAAAAATAGGTAATAATGCAGTCATCGGGCCCGGTTCAGGAATTTTGCAATCGGTTGAAGACAATGATGTGGTTTCCGGAATGCCCGGGATGCCTCATAAAGTATGGCTACGCGTTCAAAATATAATCTCCAGACTACCTGAAATGAAACGTCAACTCAGGAAAATGGAAAAAAGACTTGGTAAGATTGAAAATACCGGGGAGTGATTTTATGACACAGGAAACTAAAATTCATCCAACTGCAATTATTGACCCGTCAGCTGAGATTGGGGAAAATGTCACAGTTGGTCCGTATACAATTATTAAATCAGAATCAATCATAGGGTCTAACACGGTAATAGGGCCACATGTTGTTATTGATCAGTATTCCACGATTGGCTCAGATTGCGAAATTTTTCAGTATGCGTCGATAGGGGCTGCACCTCAGGATTTGAAGTATACAGGTGAAAAAACCTATCTTAAGGTAGGTAACGGAACAATTATTCGTGAGTTTGTAACCATAAACAGAGGTACCGGTGTTGGTGGTGGTATAACAGAGGTTGGCGATAAGAATTATTTGATGGCTTATGCCCATGTTGCCCATGATTGCAAAACAGGTCACTCAGTAATCCTGGCTAACAATACAACCCTTGCAGGGCATATTACACTGGGAAATCATGTAACGATAGGTGGCCTTGTTGCCATTCATCAGTTTGTTCGTGTGGGCGACCATGCTTATGTAGGTGGTAAAGCTGCAGTTGTAAAGGATGTCCCTCCGTTTGTAATAGCGGCAGGTGATAGGGCAACGCTTCATGGATTGAATAAGGTCGGTTTAAAAAGGCACGGTTTTTCACCGGCAACATTATCAGCATTGAAAAAAACTTACAGAATTGTATTTAGAATTGGGCTCACCTTAAATGAAGCTGTTGAAAGAGTCAGAGCTGAGGTTGATCAGGTGCCGGAAGTTATCGCTTTTATAGATTTTATCAAGTCTTCTTCACGAGGGATGACCCGATAGGGAGAACATAGACATCGGATCGGAAATTAAAAAAATTGGAATAATTGCGGGGAACGGTGAGTTCCCCATTCTTTTTTCTAAAGCAGCTAAAGAAAAAGGGTATAGCGTTTTTGTTGCCGCAATCAAAAATGAGGCGCAGGAATCAATAACCGAATATGCTGATGAAGTTGAATGGTTTCACCTTGGGCAGCTCAAACGTTTGCTGGCTTATTACAGAAAATATGATGTAACACAGACTGTCATGATAGGTGGCATCCAAAAAACCAGAATTTTTTCTGACATTAAGCCTGATATGAAAGCCATCATGTTTCTTGCCGGAATGAAGCACACACACGATGATGGTCTGCTTGGGGCTCTTGCGGCATTTTTGGCAAAAGAAGGTATTCTTGTTGAATCATCAACCTTTCTTGTTCCCGAAATTCTTGCAGAAAAAGGATGTTGGACACGAAAAAAACCGGGTAAGTCGCAATTAAATGATATTGAAGTCGGCTGGAAGTTGGCCAAGGAGATTGGCCGTCTGGATATAGGGCAGTGTATAGTAATCGGTGGCGGTTCAGTACTTGCTGTAGAAGCGATTGACGGTACAGATGCTACAATTAAAAGAGGTGGTAGTCTTGGAAACGGTGATGCTGTTGTTGTTAAAGTCAGCAAACCTGATCAGGATATGCGGTTTGATATTCCTGCTGTTGGCGCTGAAACAATAAAGAACATGCATGCGTCTGGTGTTTCAACACTTGTTATTGAAGCCGGAAAGGCTGTTGTTTTTAATAAAGAGGAGATGGTTGAGATTGCCGATAAAAATGGTATATCCATTGTTGTAATGGAATAACCGGGCTTAAGCAGTTTCAACTGATTTGTAACATGAAAATTGTTCTAGCATTTTTTAAGCAGAATAGATATAAGCACGTTCTTGCATTGATTAAACAGAACTGGTTTAAGCTGTTTACAGCAATGTGCTGTATGATATTTGTTTCATCAACAACGGCAATCCTTGCTTTTTTAATCAAAAATATTCTGGATGATATCTTTATTGCAAAAGATGCAATGATGTTAAAAGTAATCCCTCTGTTTGTTATTATATTGTCAATTCTCAGAGGGCTTGCGGTTCTTGGAAAAGAATATCTGATGAATTATGTTGGTCAAAGCATTGTAATGACTTTACGTAATGATTTGTATCAGAGCATTCAGGATCTATCACTGGCTTTTTTTCAAAAGGAAAAAACCGGTGTTCTTATGTCCAGAATCACTAATGACGTTAACCTGATTCGTGGTATGGTATCAACTGTAGTTACAGGTGTTATTGAACATTTTTTTTCGATTGTAGGACTCACACTGGTTGTTTTTTACCGTGACTGGGAGATGGCAATTCTTGCATTCGTCGTCGTTCCAATCGCTTTCTATCCTATTGTAAAGTTAGGCCGAAGAATCCGTAAGGTAAGTACCGGCACACAGGAATCGATTGCAGAAATGAGCTCATTTCTACATGAGACCTTTGCGGGGAATAAGATTGTAAAAGCGTTCGGACAGGAAGAATATGAAAAACAGCGCTTTTTTAAGAAATCTCTTACACTTTTTAAATATGAAATGAAAAAAGTAAAGGCACGCGCTTTATCGACACCTGTCATGGAGGTCTGCGGAGGATTAGGGATTGCTTTTATTGTCTGGTATGGCGGCCACGGTGTAATTAACGGCACGTCAACAACAGGAACATTTTTTTCATTTCTCACAGCGGTCTTTTTACTTTATGAGCCGTTTAAAAAACTGACATCATTAAATAATGCAGTACAGGAAGGACTGGCAGCAGTAGACAGGGTTTTTGATATTATCGAAACAGAATCAGATATTATCGAAACATCGGATCCGGTTGAATTGCCTGTGGGAAACCACGCAATAACATTTGACAATGTCTCATTTTCCTATGGTGATGCTGATGTTTTATCGAATATTCAAATTAAAGCAAAAAAAGGTGAGGTTATTGCCCTTGTGGGGATGAGCGGTGGTGGTAAATCGACACTCGTAAATCTGATTCCCCGTTTTTATGATGTAGGAAAGGGGCGCATTCTGATTGATGATATTGATATTAAGGATACGTCACTTTCATCGCTTAGAAAGCAGATTGCAATTGTGACTCAGGATGCGATTCTCTTTAATGATTCGATTAAAAATAACATTGCCTATGGCAACCATGATGCCTCTTTTGAAGACATAGAAGCAGCTGCAAAAGCGGCTTTTGCTTTTGATTTTGTTACGAAACTACCCCATGGATTTGATACAACAATTGGTGAACTGGGAAGTCGGCTTTCCGGCGGTGAAAAGCAGCGGATCTGTATCGCCAGAGCATTGCTTAAAAATGCACCCATACTCCTTTTGGATGAAGCGACCTCCGCACTCGATGCGGAAGCAGAGAATGTTGTACAGAAAGCACTGGAAAATCTAATGAAAGGCCGGACAACATTCGTAATTGCTCATCGTCTTTCAACGATAACATATGCTGACCGCATCATTGTTCTGGCTGGTGGGGAAATTGTAGAAGAGGGCACGCACACAGATCTTCTTGCTGAAAAAGGTGACTATTATAAGCTTCACAATATGCAGTTTGAAAATGCATAGCTTTTAGAACCGCTAATGGTCTGTTATTCTGAGTTTAATGAGAAGAACAGCAATGGTGGATACCAGTAAAACAGACGTTATTCCTATTGCTGCAAAAACAGTTCTCACACCATGATAATCGGAAATTAATCCTGCTGCCTTAACCGAGGCGGCACCAACTCCAAACGTAAGTATAAACTTGAGCCCATAAGAAGAGGATAATAGCTTTTTAGGGACGAGTTGCGCCACAAGTGTGTTCTCACTCGGTTGCATTCCCAGCAGAAAAAAGAAATAGATGCCTATCATCAGGACAAGGGGTAAATTCGATGTTATGCTTACCAGAAATGCGATCGGGATGGTTATGGTATGAAAACATATATAACAGTATTTCGGTGGGTATTTTTCTGCAAGACGACCGCCGGCATATTGTGCTGCAACACCCGTAAGAAAAATACCGGATGTTAAAATTGTAGCCATCAGATTTGATGATATTCTGTATTGTGAAATAGTGGCTATAAAGCTCTGTAATGCCGTTGTATTCAATTCGAATAATGTTGGGGTTATTACCGTTGCCCCCCTGTAAACAATACCACCAAGCATCATTGCAATCAGCAGAATAAGAAAAGGTGTAAGGGTTTTATTTGTATCTATATTTTTTTCTTTATCTGTTTTTTTGGACTCAGTTACAGGGAAGGCAAATAGCAGGATGACACCGGCACAGTTCAAACAGCCTAAAAACAGATAGGCTGCTGACGGATTATATGCCCAGTTAAGTAATCCGGTAATAAGGGGGGCAAGTGAGAGTCCTAAATTGCCATACATGCCATGGGTGCCATGAGCAACACTGACTCTTTTTATTTCCTTGGAGATCAGGCCGAGTCCTACCGGATGGTGAATACCTGAAAAAGCACCAATTAACGACAGGCAGAGCGTCAGCCATATAATGGAATCTGTTGAAAAGGCTGCGAGCAGGCCACTGATTCCTGCACCGATAAAAAATATAAAAAACAGCGGTCTGCTTCCGATTTTATCGGCTGTAATTCCCCAGAAAAGAGCTGTGACACCAAAAAGAAGGTACATAAAAAAAGAAAGTTGCAGCACTTGAGAGATTCCTAATCCCATCTGTTGTGAAAGTGGAATGACAAGTGCTGGGAAAGCCAGCATGTTATAATGTGACAGAAAATGGCCATAACAGGCTGTCACAAGAATATTTTTTTCATTTTTTTTTGTTCTGCTATCCAATGCGTTAGTCCTTTCATTTATTTGAAAACAACATACCACAGGCGGTAATGAGCGTAAAGCAAAGCCCTGATCATAAATATTTTAGAAACTAAAATAAAAAAACCGAACGTTCGCTCTGTATTAATTGACAACCCGGTTTTTATATGTAATAAAATTATAATGATCAAAACAGGCAATAGTCAAAATTTATCTATTAATACTCCAAGAGGATAAAAGATGAGTGTAATCTGGGTAATTAGGCATGGTCAGGCTTCTTTTGGTGCATCAGAATACGACAGACTCTCTGACACAGGTATAAGGCAAAGTGAAATAACCGGTCGTTTTCTAAGGAAGTCCGGGATTCGTTTCCATTCTGTTTACACGGGCACAATGAAGCGGCAAATTGATACAGCCGAAAACGCCCTGAAACTTATGAAGAGTAAGACCGAACCGGTCATTTGTTCTGAATTTGACGAGTATGATTTTACCGCGATTATAAAATCACAACTACCGGGCCTGATTGAAGAAGATCCGGATGTTGCTGATGATTTACAGGGTATTTTTAATGACAATGAGAGTTTTCAACGTTTTTTCGGTAAAATTATGAAGCGCTGGATTTCCGGTAAATTTGATGCAGCTGGTGTTGAAACCTATTCTGATTATAAAAAGAGAGTTAAAGACGGTCTGTTCAGGATCGGTGAAGAGAATGGCAGGGAAAAAAATATTGCAATTTTTACTTCAGGCGGTGTTGTTTCTATTGCCATGCAGCTTGCTCTTGAATTATCTGATCATGAGTCTATGAGGCTTGGCTGGCGAATAATGAATGCCTCAATATCTAAATTTAAGTTTTCGAGAGAGCGTTTGAATCTTCTTATGTTTAATCAGATGTCGCACCTTGAATATGAAAATGAAGCTTCATTATTGACATACAGATAGAGCTACACAAATAAGAAAAAAGCTTTAACCGTAAAATCTGTTCGTGCAGAAATCTGGGCCCCCGGGCAGGTAATCATATCGGTTAATATTAAATAGAACACATTTTAATATGGAGGAAATAATGGATTTTGCAGTATCAGAAAAGATGCAGACGATCATTGCCATGATCGATGAATTTGTTGAGAAGGAATTGATACCCCTTGAAGCAGAGTTTGTAACTTCAAGCTTTAAGGATATGCTGCCGGTGCTCCGTGAAAAACAGGAAATGGTTAAGAAGATGGAACTCTGGGCCCCGAATTGTCCGGCAGACCTGGGTGGTATGGGACTCAGTCTGCTTGAGCACGGACTTGTCTCTGAAGCACTTGGTCGTTCACCGCTTGGGCATTATGTCTTCTGGTGCCAGGCCCCTGATGCCGGAAATGTTGAGATTCTTCATATGCATGGCTCTGAAAAACAGAAGAAACTGTATCTGAAACCACTGGTGGAAGGCAAAATCCGAAGTTGCTTTTCCATGACGGAGGTCGATATGCCGGGGTCAAACCCTGTTATGCTAGAAACAACAGCTGTAAAAGATGGTGATGATTATATCATAAACGGGCATAAATGGTACACAACGTCTGCTGATGGAGCTGATTTTGCCATCGTTATGGCCGTTACAAACCCTGATGAACATATGTACCTTCAGGCGAGTATGATTATTGTACCGACAGATACACCGGGATTTAATCTGGTGCGAAATATCCCGGTAATGGGCCATGAGGGCGATGATTATGCCAGCCATGGTGAAATTCTCTATCAATCATGCAGGGTTCCACAGGAAAACCTTCTTGGTACTGAAGGACACGGTTTTGTTATGGCACAGGAACGACTCGGACCGGGTAGGATTCACCACTGCATGAGATGGCTTGGTATCTGTAAACGTGCCTTTGATCTGATGTGTGCAAGAGCAAATGAGCGTATTGTTATGCCGGATGGTACAAAACTGGGTACCAGGCAGATAGTCCGCCAGTGGATAGCTGATTCGGCTGCTGAAATTGAAGCGGCAAGGCTTATGACCCTTCACGCTGCATGGCAAATAGATAATGTCGGTACAAAGGAAGCACGGGATAGTATTTCAATGATAAAGTATGTTGTGGCCAATACGATGAACAGAGTCGTTGACAGAGCGCTTCAGGTACACGGCGGGCTTGGAATGACGGACGATACTATACTTGCCTTTTTTTACAGACACGAACGGGCTGCGAGAATTTATGATGGTGCTGATGAGGTTCATAAAATGTCACTTGCAAAACGTATTTTAAAGACATATGAAGGTAGGACTGTCAGATAAGTAGAGACGATTAAGTAACAGGCACACAGGGTAACCAGAGGAAAAATGAACTACGCTGAATTTCAGAAGATAATTACTGATTCAAAAGAGGACGTCTGTCGGGAAGTCTATATTGAAAATCAGGATAGAATAAAAATAAAAAAAGAGAAGACGGCTGTAAAAAATTTTGAAAAAATTTTCGATGCAGTTTTCAAAATATCTTACTCAAAAGGCTTTCAGGCGATGAGTATGAGAGACCTCAGTAATGAGGCCGGCCTTAGTATGGGCGCTCTTTACGGGTATTTTACCAGTAAAGAGGAGCTTTTAAAGATAATTCAGCGTCAGGGCCGGAGCATGATCAGACGCGTTCTGATTGATTTCACCGATACTGTTGATGAACCGGGGCACAGACTATGTGCTGCTGTTTCAGCGCATATTTACTTGAGTGAAATGGCAAGACCCTGGTTTTTTTTCACATTCATGGAAGCCCGAAATCTGAGTAAAGAAGAACTTGAGGCTGCCCAGGTGATGGAATCATATACAGAGGATGTTCTGGTAAATATTCTGGAAGAGGGTGAAATACAAGGCGTTTTTAAACCAGGGAACCACAGGTTGACTGCAAGTTTGATTAAAGCAATGCAGCAGGACTGGTACCTGAAACGGTGGAAGTACTCAAAACGAAATACGTCTGTTGATGATTATGTTACCCATGTGTTGTTATTTGTAAAATCGTTCTGCTTTAATGATTCGATGAACTAAGGGATTGAATTTAACTAAGTGGAGCGTAGTTAGCTCGGATGAATTTCGTTTCAGTTATTTAATTTCAGTTCCTAAACGCCGTATATAATTATTCGGCAGACAGATAGGGTGAGAATAATGGATTATAATGATAAGGCAAAAAAAATCAGGCAGGGAGAAGAGCTTGATGAAAAAAAGATAGAAATTTTTTTAAAAGATACTGTGAAGGGACTTGATGGTGATATTCATTTTCAACAGTTCCCAAGTGGTTTTTCAAATCTGACTTACCTGGTAAATGTAGGTGACCGGGAGATGGTCTTAAGACGGCCACCAATTGGGGCAAATATTAAGACCGCTCATGATATGGGGCGGGAATACAATATTCAGAATGCGCTGAAACCTGTTTTTCCGTACTGCCCTGAAATGCTGGCTTATACAGAAGATGAGTCTATTATCGGCTGCCCGTTTTATGTGATGGAAAGAATGAACGGGATTATTTTAAGAAAAGATCTGCCCAAAGGGATGACGCTGTCTGCTTCACAGGGGCGTGAGCTTTGTGAAAAACTTCTTGATGTTCATGTCGACCTGCACACCATTGATGTTAAGGGTGTCGGGCTCGAGAACCTTGGCAAACCGGATGGCTATGTTCAGCGACAGGTGGATGGCTGGAGTGGCCGATACCGAAAAGCAATCACACCTGATGCACCTGATTTTGAAAACGTTATGGCATGGCTGAAGGAGAAAATACAGCCGGATACGGATACGCCAACAATTGTTCATAACGATTATCGTTTTGATAATGTTGTTCTTGATTCAAATGACCCTATGAAGGTGATCGGAGTCCTTGACTGGGAAATGGCAACCTATGGTGACCCGTTAATGGACCTCGGTAATACCCTGGCGTATTGGATTGAAAAAACAGATACTGCTGAAGAACAGATGATGCGGCTCATGCCAACAACAATGGATGGCGCATTGACAAGGCAGGAACTCGTTTACCGGTATGCTGAAAAAACGGGAAGAGATGTTACCAACTTTGATTTTTATCATTGTTTTGGGCTTTTCCGGCTGGCTGTTATTGCACAACAGATTTATAACCGATTCTATCATGGCATTACAAGCGATGAACGCTTTGCTCTGTTGATCGCGGGTGTCCAGATTCTTGAAAAAGCGGCTCTCCGGGTTATTGATAATTCAGATTTATAAACATAGAAACAGGAGATTATTATGGTTGTCGTTGCAATATTAAAAGCAATAGAAGGCAAGGAAGAAGAGATGGCGAAGGCACTTACTGACATTATTCCAAAAGTACAGGAAGAAGAAGGGACGCTTATCTATACGTTACATCGGGATATGAATGATCCTGCAAAATTCATGTTTTATGAAAAATATAAAGATTCAGATGCCCTAATGGTTCACAGCACAACGCCTCATTTTAAAGCGCTTTTTAAAACCTTAAAAACCATGCTTGCAGGTGAACCTGAAATAAGCACGTATAAAGAAGTCGGTGGCATTAACTGATCCCAGGTATACCTGATTGATTTTTTGGTAAAGGTCGTATGAAAAAGAAACTTATAATTCTAATATCTGTAATTATGATCGCCTTCGTTTTTTTCGGGGGTATGATTTTAATTTTTCCTGAAGAGCTGTGCCAGACCTTTATTGCCCTTGAGCGTAAACGTGCTGATCTCGGTTCCTTCAGTGTTTCAGCAGATAATATTGAGTATAAGTATCTTAAGGGTGGAGAGGGCCCACCCCTTGTCCTTTTACATGGATTTGGTGCAAATAAGGATAACTGGATAACGATGGCCAGATATCTTACCCCTCACTTTACAGTGATCGCTCCAGACCTGCCGGGGTTTGGTGAGAGTTCAAAAATTGTTGACCTCGATTATTCCGTGACGACACAGGCTGTGCGTCTGGATGATTTTCTTTCAGCCATAGGGCTTACTGATATTCATATCGGTGGTAATTCCATGGGGGGCACAATAGCTGCAGCATACGCATTTCAGTTTAAAGAGAAGGTTAAATCCATGTGGTTGATAGCACCGGGTGGTGTCAGGTCAGCCAAAGAAAGTTTTTTTCAGAAACAGATGCGGCTTGGGAATAATTTTATGATTATAAAAGATTATGAAAGCTATAATACCATGCTGGAAAATTCTTTTGCCAGACCGCCTTTTTTACTGTCGCTTGTAAAAAATGTCTATGCGGAAAAATCAATTCAGGACCTGGAGCTTTATAAAAAAATTATTAACGATATTTTTAGCGAAACGATTCCGTTGGAACAAGTGCTGGATGGTGTGAAACTCCCCTCGCTTATAATGTGGGGGGATAAAGACAGAATTCTTGATGTTTCAGGCGCTGCTATTTTGTGTCAGAGTCTTGTTAATTCCAGTTGCGTAATCATAAAAAAAGCAGGCCATGTGCCAATGATTGAAAAACCGGAAATAACAGCAGACGCATTTTTAAAGTTCAGCGGTGTCGTAAAATAACACGGAGGTTTTTTAAATGGTAAACTTTTCATTAGAAGGTAGAGTTGCACTCATCACCGGAGCAAGCAGAGGCATCGGTGAATCGATAGCCGAGACACTCGCAGCTAACGGCGCGTATTGTATTCTCGCAAGCAGAAAGATTGAGGCCCTTGAGGGGGTTGTTGATAAGATAAAGGCAAATGGCGGCAATGCAGAAGCTCTTGCCTGTAATATGGGCTACCTTGAACAGATAAATCAGCTTATGGATGCAGTTAAGGATAAACATGGAAAGTTGGATATTCTGGTTAACAATGCTGCTGCAAATCCTTATTTTGGAGACATGCTGAATGCTGAAGAGTGGGCATGGGACAAAATTAATGATGTTAACCTGAAAGCGCCTTTCTTCCTGACACAGGCTGCAGCAAAAATGATGAAAGAGAATGGTGGCGGGGCTGTTGTGAATGTATCATCCATTAATGGTATCCGCCCGGCACCGCTGCAGGGAATCTATTCAGTTACCAAAGCTGCTCTCACTTGTATGACGCAGGCATTTGCAAAAGAACTTGCTGCATATAACATACGGGTAAATGCACTACTCCCGGGTCTTACAGATACAAAATTCTCAAGTGCCATTACGGCAAATGAGGATATTAAAAACATGGTTGTGGCTCAGATTCCGCTTCAGAGAATGGCTCAGCCGGAAGAAATGGCAGGGGCTGTATTATATCTTGTTTCCGATGCGTCATCGTTTACAACCGGTTCATGTATTACATGTGATGGTGGCATGCTGGCTTAAAAAAGGGAGAATATATGGAACAGGCAGTATTATTTGAAGTTAAAGATGAGATCGCAGTCATTACGCTTAATCGCCCGGAGAGGCGGAATGCAATTAATCAGGCACTGTTGGTTCAGCTTTATGACAGTATTGACAAAGTCGCACAGGATAAGGCCATTAAAGCTGCGGTTATTACCGGAAGCGGGAAGGCATTCTGTTCAGGAATAGATCTTGCCTGCCTTGCAACTGATAACCTTTTTGATCCGCGAGGCGATGGCTCAGATATGCCGGATGTCTTCGCTGCCTGTCACAAACCAATTATTGGTGCAGTAAACGGGCATTCGATTACCGGGGGATTTGAACTGGCCCTGAATTGTGATTTTCTTATTGCCTCTGAAAATGCAGTATTTGCGGATACCCATGCCAAAGTCGGTATTCATCCGGGGTGGGGAATGACCCAGATGCTTCAGCAGGCAGTGGGGCAACGGATGGCAAAACAGTTTTCGCTTACCTGTGCCTTTATCAGTGCAGAAAAAGCTTTGAGTTGCGGGCTTGTTAATGAGGTGCTGTCGGCTGATACACTCATGAATAGAGCTTTGGAGATTTCCCAGCAGATATGTCATGTGAACTATGATATGGCCATGACTGTAAAAAAATTGATTGAAAACAGAAGTGCTAATACCTTTGATCAGGCACTTGAGATAGAACGAAACGATTTTTTAAAATTTGTAAAACAGTTTATGTAACACTATGAGCATAAGAACTGATTTAATAATAGATTCACACATGCACATTATGCCTGAGTACCGTCTAAGGGGCCTTGCCAAGTGGATGAATAAAGCATTTCCGGGACATGGTGTCTCTGAAATGGTTAAACAGGAAGACCTGGTTCAGGACCTGTATAAAGGCGGTATTACACATTTTTTTAATCTGATATATCCGATCAGGGCAGATGAGACTGAGGGCTTGAATCGGTTTAATGCTGATTTTTGTAGAAGTACTCCTGGTGCTATTCCATTTGCAAGTATTCATCATGAGACACAGGATAAGGCAAAGTGTGCAGAGAAAACCCTGGTTCAAAATGACTTTGCAGGGTTTAAGCTTCACCCATTTGTACAGAAATTTGATCCATGGGATAACCGGATGGACCCATTTTATGAATTTCTTCAGGAAGCGCGAAAGCCGGTTCTGTTTCATACAGGATTTGAGGATTTTTACCAGAAGGATATGCCGGTCCATAAACTTCGCGGATTGCTTGAAAAGTATCCGGAATTGCCAATAGTTTTTGTCCACATGGCATTTCCGTATCTCGAAGAAGTTTTTGCCATGATGGATGAGTTCCCGGAGCTGTATCTTGACGCAACAGGTGTCCTTGTTTTTTTGAGAAATGGGTTTCAGCCTTATGTTCCTAAGGCACTCGGAAACGGTCGGCTTGCAGAAATTTTGCAAGACGGGCTTGAAAAATACCAGGGACGAATTATGTTTGGTTCTGATCATCCGGTAGGCTGGGGTGATATCGGCAAAATATTTAAGGATTTAAATTTTTTATCTTTGTCAGAGGGGGCATCTACAGCGTTAAAATATGGCGCTGCAGTTGATTTTGTTAACAGGTTTCTTCCCGGGTTCGACTGGCAGAATAATTTACAGAATGACAAGCGTTAGAATTATAAAGATATTTATTATTTGTTTATTTTTTAAAACAAGGGGGGATTATGAGTTTTATGAGTGTTGATCTCGATAAATGTAATAAAGATGGTATATGTGTTGATGAGTGTCCTATGAAAATCATTCACATGGCTGATGGGGTGCCGATTCTGCTTAAGGGTGGCGATAAAATGTGTATTCGCTGCGGTCACTGCGTCGCTGTTTGTCCTAAAGCTGCTATGTCGATTGAGGGGATTAGTCCTGAGGACTGTTTAGCTGTGGATAAAAAGCTTCTTACGGATCCTGTTGCGGGTGAGCAATTTTTAAGGTCCCGTCGATCCATCAGGACTTATAAAGATAAACCAGTTGATCGTGACGTTCTTGAGAAGATTATTGGTATTGCGTCCCATGCCCCGTCAGGACATAATTCCCAGTCTGTAAAATGGCAGGTTATTTATGATCAGGCAGAAGTAAAACGATACAGCGGTATGGTTATTGACTGGATGCGCTATATGATAAAGGAACAGCCGGATTTTGCAAAAATGCTTCACCTGGATCTGGTAGTTGCGGGCTGGGAATTTGGTATGGATACCGTCAGCCGGGGCGCTCAGCACCTTATATTAGCAAATGGCGCTAAGAAAGATATCATGGTAAAAGATTCCTGCACCATCGCAATGACGCATCTTGAACTTGCCTTACCGTCATTCGGTTTAGGCGGTTGCTGGAACGGTTTTTTTAATACTGCGGCCATTTATTGGCCACCCCTTCAGGAAGCTCTTGGACTGGGTAGTGACACTGTAAATCATTGTGTGATGATGGTCGGTTTTCCGAAATACAAATATCATCGTATGCCGCCACGCAACAAACCGGTTATCGAGTGGAAGTAATAACGGTAAATATACAGGGAAAATAAACAATGCATGAACTGCCGGTAATGAACAGCATCCTTAGTATTGTTGAGAAACATGCAAAGGCGAATGATGTAAAGAAGGTAATGAAAATTTATCTGAGGGTCGGGAATCTTTCTGACCTTGAAGATAAATGGATGCAGCATTATTTCGATTATCTGACAAAAGATGGTGTTGCGGATGGTGCGAAATTGATGATCACAAGAACGCCTGCTATTATGAGATGCAGTGATTGTTCTAATGAATTTGAAATAGATATTAAAGATGATAAAAAGATTGCCTGTGAAAAATGCGGATGCGAAAAGTCGACACTGATTTCCGGCAGGGAATATTATATTGAGAATATGGAGGTTGTATGAGTGAAAAAGTAAGACTCATTGAAGTAAAAGAGAATATACTCGATGACAATAACGTTATTGCCGGGGCATTACGTGATGATTTAAAAAACAAAAAAACATTTCTGATGAACCTTATGGCATCGCCGGGGGCTGGCAAGACAACAACGCTCCTTTCTACCCTTGGACGATTGAAGGATGACCTTAAAATCGGTGTCATGGAAGCAGATATTGATTCTGTTGTTGATGCAGAAAAAATTGCTAATGCAGGCATTGAAGCGATTCAACTCAGGACTGGCGGTTTTTGCCATATGGATGCAACAATGGTTCAGGATGGTCTGGACGCCATTGGTTATGATGACTTTGACCTCATTGTCCTTGAGAACGTCGGGAATCTTGTTTGTCCTGCAGAATTTGATACCGGGGCAATTCTAAATGCAATGATTCTCAGTATTCCGGAAGGGGATGATAAACCCTTAAAATACCCGTTAATGTTCTCTGTCTGTAATGTGCTTCTTGTAAATAAAATAGATTATCTGGCGTTGTCTGATTTTGATATGAAAGCATTCCGTGAGAGAGTTCTCAGGATCAATCCTGATATTACAATTTTTGAAATTTCAGCAAAAACGGGCCAGGGGGTTGATGCATGGGCTGAATGGCTGAAAAAAGAAGTCGAAAAAATTACAGGGTAACGGCGCGGTTTCCTTGTATTCTATAACAGAGGGTTGGGTTGGAATGTTGATGTACTGTTTTTATACCTCAATTTTAGAATGGAGAGATTAATGGAAAAGAGTATTTATGACAAGATGGCCGATAAGATTATGCTTCCCGGCTCAGTTATTATTCCACAGCTTTTTGAGATGATTGCCGATAAGGATGAGGCCGAATTGCTGATGATCATGCCCGGTTCAGCCCCGGATCTTGCTTCAATCCTTAAGAAGCCGGCTGAACAGATCGAAGAGATGTGTAGAACTCTTTATGTTAAAGGATTATCCTTTAAGTCTTTTCGTGATGGTGATGTGAAGTATAAGATGTGTCGTGATTTGATTCAGTTTCATGATGGTACGATTTTATGGCCTGATGCAACAACCGCGTATCATGACCTCTGGCAGAAATTCATGGAAACAGAATGGCCGGATTATGCACGAATGATTACCAACGTCATTCCGACCGCATTTACAAGGGTTATAGCCGTTGAGGAATCTGTAGATCCTGGGAAACAGCAGGTTCTTGATATGGATAGTGTCAATAAAATTATTGATTCAGCAGAGGCCCTTGCCGTTACAAAATGTACATGCCGGGTGATCGCACATAAATGCGACAGACCACTTGAGGCCTGTATTCAGGTCGGTAATGCTGCAAAGTATACCCTTGATCGGGGTACCGGGCGTGAGATCTCAAAAGATGAAGCCTATGAGATTATTAAGGATGCTGAGGGTAAAGGGCTTGTTCATGTTACGATGAATAAGGCGCATGTCGGTCATTTTATCTGCAACTGCTGTGAGTGCTGCTGCCAGACACTGCCATTGATTATATCAGAAAGGCTTAATTTGACGGCACCAAGCCGTTTTTCAGCAGTCGTTGATGAGTCAGCATGTTCGGGTTGTGGTACCTGTGTTGAACGGTGTAAGTTTGATGCGATTGCCGTTGTTGATGATATTGCAGCTGTTAATTCAGAGAATTGCCTGGGTTGCGGGCTTTGTCATGGTACATGCCCGGAAGGCGCAATTACGCTTGTTGAAGCCAGGCCGGCTGACTTTGTCCCGGCATAATGGCACTAATAAATCAGAGTATTGACTTCCTTCATCCATTATTCCTGACGTAAATATAAAAGACCGGAGATTATTCAATCTCCGGTCTTTTTTATTACTTAGGCGAATTATTGTTAGTCAGTTGTTTTCTTTTCTTCAACAACTTCAACAGTAATTTCAGGCTCAACGTCTTTATAAAGACGAACACCTACTTTATATGTGCCAAGCTCCTTGATTGGGTCAGCAAGAAGAAGCATTCTTTTTTCAATGGTAATTTCCTGATCTGCAAGAGCAGTAAGAATATCATTGATGCCAATGGAACCGTAAAGTTTACCTTCTGCACTTACTTTACCAGAAAGTTTGCAGGTAATGGTTTTAACTTTTACAGCCATTTCTTCGGCCATAGCTTTTTCTTTGGCAATCTGAAGCTCAAATTTTGCTTTCTGCTGCTCGAGAAGTTTTTTGTTCTGCGGTGTTGCAAGAACAGCCTTCTTCTGTGGAAGAAGATAGTTACGTGCAAATCCATCAGCCACAGATACTTCTGTTCCGATGATACCTATTGTATCTATAGTCTCTGTTAAAATAATTTTTGTTGCCATTTTTACCTCCGCTAAAGGAA
>JQIA01000708.1_pt1 | contig 17446 bp, 19 predicted proteins | sample 811431 | NCBI WGS metagenome assembly JQIA01 (sample SAMN02998118, study PRJNA258478) | marine sediment metagenome | biome: marine; feature: seafloor; material: sediment; isolation source: oil-polluted sediment collected from 3 locations (0.5 km, 0.7 km and 0.9 km)... | place: USA: Gulf of Mexico ...
AAGGTAAAATACATCTCCAGGATATGCTTCACGTCCCGGTGGGCGACGTAATAATAAAGATACCTCACGGTATGCTACTGCTTGTTTAGATAAATCATCATAAATAATTAAAGCAGGACGACCTGTATCTCTAAAGTATTCCCCAATTGCAGCACCTGCAAAAGGAGCATAAACTTGCATTGGAGCTGGATCTGATGCATTTGCAGCAACGATAGTTGTATACGCCATTGCACCTTTATCTTCCAATACTTTAGCAATATTTGCTACCGTTGAAGCCTTTTGGCCTATGGCAACATAGATACAATATACTGGTTCCCCAGCATCGTAAAATTCTTTTTGATTTAATATGGTGTCAATACAAACCGTAGTTTTTCCTGTTTGACGGTCACCAATAACCAATTCACGTTGTCCTCTACCCACTGGAATCATAGCATCAATTGCTTTAATTCCTGTTTGTAACGGTTCTGTTACTGGCTCTCGATATATTACACCAGGTGCAATACGTTCTAGTGGCATTTCAACAGTTTCACCCGTTATTACTCCTTTACCATCAATAGGTTCTCCTAATGTGTTTACAACACGACCAACTATATCTTCTCCTACATTAATAGAAGCAATACGTTGGGTACGTTTTACAGTAGATCCTTCCACAATATTACTAGAATGACCTAATAATACAACCCCTACATTATCTTCTTCTAAGTTTAGAACAATTCCTTCTAAACCATTATCGAATTCAACTAATTCACCGTACTGCACATTAGAAAGCCCGTATACACGTGCAATACCATCACCTACAGTTAAAACACTTCCTACTTCATCTAATGAAGCAGTGGATTCAAAACCAGATAATTGTTGTTTTAATATTGCTGATACTTCAGCTGGATTAACTTCTGCCATATTAATTATATTATTCAGATATGAATCTGAAATTTATTTATATACTTTTACTAAATTCTCTTTTTATTCTTGCAAGATTATTTGAAATACTTGCATTGTATTGAAGATCGCCTATTCTAAGAATAAACCCTCCAATTATTGATTCGTCTATGGTGCTTTTTATAGTAACTTTATCGCTTCCTGTAAGTTCTTTTACTTTGGAAAGAATTTTTCCTGTAAGTTCCTTAGTAAGTTCAACTGCTGTTGTTACTTGAGCTACTTTTACTCCTAGAGCTTCGTTGTATAATTCGATATATTTAATAGAAACATCTTCCAACAAATTGGTACGTTTGTTTTCTACCAATACATTTATTAAAGATTTGGTAGTTTCAGATTGGTTTTTAAATATTGCTAGCAAGGCATTTTTTTTATCATTTACATTAATAACAGGACTATTAAGTACTGCTTGTAAATCATTACTTGCTTTAATGGTAGCTTGAATAATCTGCATATCATCAAACACAAGGTTTGCAATATTTGTTTCGTTAGCTTGCAGTAAAACTGCTTTTGCGTATCGTATGGCTGCTCTGCTTCCGCTCATAATTATTTGTCTCTAATTTAAGGTAGCGCTATCTAACATTGTTTCAACCAATTTTAATTGCTTGTCTTTGTTAGAAAGTTCTTCTTTAACTACTTTTTCAGCGATCTCAATAGATAACGATGCAACTTGATTTTTTAAATCGGTCATAGCAGATTTCTTTTCATTCTCAATTGCTTCTTGCGCTTGAGTAATCATATCTTCAGCTATTGCTTTTGCCTCATCTTTTGCGTCGGTTATCATCTTCGTTTTAATTTCACGAGCTTCTTTAATAAGGTTTTCTCTTTCTGCACGAGCTTCTTTTAAAATACGCTCATTATCTGCATTAAGAGATTCCATTTCTTTCTTAGCGTTTTCAGCAGCATCTAATGCATTTTTAATACCTTCTTCTCTTTCATTAAGAGCATTCAATATTGGCTTCCAAGCAAACTTTTTTAATAATAAAAGCAATAACAAGAAAAGTGTCATTTGCCAGAAAAAAAGTCCAAAAGAGAAATCGTTAATTAACTTATCCATACCTATAATTTAAATAAATTTTTAATTTTAATTAAACAACAATTGCAACCAATCGTTGCAATTGTTGTTTGTGGTTTTGTTATACTGCAAATAAAGCAGCAAATCCAATACCTTCAATAAGCGCAGCTGCAATTAGCATTGCTGTTTGAATCTTTCCATAAGCTTCTGGTTGACGAGCAATAGCGTCCATTGCTGAACCACCAATTCTACCGATACCGATTCCGGCACCAATTACTACTAAACCTGCACCTACAATAGCTGGGATCTCCATAATATATATTTATTTAAAATTAAACATTCAAATTTACTTTGGCTACGCTCTGCAACCTAATGTGCTTCATCATGCTCTTCCACTGCAAAGCCAAAATAAAGGGCTGATAACATAGTGAAAATATATGCTTGTAATAAAGCTACTAATAATTCAATCAATGAAATGGCAAAGGATAACACAAAGGTTAAACTACTACCTATCCAATTTTGAAAAACAAATATTAAACCTATCAAACTCATTAAAACAATGTGTCCTGCCATAATGTTTGCGTACAAACGAATCATTAAAGCAAAAGGTTTAATTATCACACCTAATAACTCAATAGGTGCTAAAATAATTTTCATAGGTACCGGTACTCCTGGCATCCAGAAAATATGTTTCCAATAATTTTTATTCCCTGAAAATTGAGTAATAACAAAGGTTATTAATGCTAATGCAAAAGTAACGGCGATGTTACCTGTAACATTTACTCCAAGAGGGGTTAAACCAAATAAATTTAAAAACCATACAAAAAAGAATACGGTTAATAAATAGGGCATGTATTTTTTATATTTTTTGACACCTATATTAGGTATAGCAATTTCATCTCTTATATAAATAATGATAGGTTCTAAGAATCTTCCAGCTCCAGTTACAATTGGTCCTTTTTTAAAGGATCTTGCCATACCTGCAAAAGCTAAAAACATTAATAGACCCGTTACAATAATCATTAAAACACTTTTCGTAATAGAAAAGTCTAATGGTTTTACTTGGGTTGGATGATGATGGTCATCTAAAGTGATGGTTCCTTCAGCGTCTGTTCTATAAATTTTGTTATGGTAAAGCTTGTAATAATTTCCGTTATTTTCAGCTACAGTTTCCCCGTGATGAAATTTAGAAGAAGAAAACATTTGAATCCCTTCGTCCCATAAAATTACTGGAAGTGGAAAGCCGTAATGTTTTCCTGTTTCGGAATCACTGAAAAATGTAAAATCATGAGAATCTAACAAGTGATGATTGATACTTTCTTTGATTTTTGTTTTAAAACTAACTTCCTTTGGCGTTCCTTCATGTTCTTCGTGTTGTGCTTGAACATTCATGCTAAAAACGAATAGTACGATTGTAAGTAGTTTTGCTAAAAAATTGCTTTGCATAGTAAACAAATTGTATTGGCTTTAAAAATCGGTGCAAAAATACTGTTCTTTATGGAAAGAAAAAACTATTTATACTCTTTTTTATATTACCTGAAATTTGTTAAGTTGACTGATTATTAAGCTGTTTAGAAAGATAGATTACTTCCGTAATTAAACTAATTGCATAAGGCACAAAAAAGGCTGTAAACTCTATGGCTTGCATTTTGTCATCGGCCTTATAAATTGGATAGAATACCAAAAAGAAAACTAAAAATTTTAAACCGCTTCCAGCCATAAAAACAAAACCTGCTTGTGCTGAATTTTTGCTTAGAGTTTTTTCTACAAAAATTAAAACGATTGCAGCTAGTACATAGTTAACTAAATAAGAAAGTATTATTTGATTTCCGAAAAGATCATTGCCTGTAAAATGAAGTGCGAAAAGATGTAATCCGAAACTAATGGATAGCAATACTCCTAATACTAGTAAAAAAAGTAGACTTGTACGTTTCATTTATTATTTATTTAATCGATTGGTTTGTTTAAGAACTAAAAATAATGAAATTGCAACACCAAGTAGAGTGAATATTATAGTGTACATTTTCCCTTCGGGGTTGTAATTGAAGTCCAACCAATTTCCTCCTTTAACAAATAAAAAAATGATAGCGCCCATTTGGATTCCGATACCTGAAAGGATTGCCCATCGTTTTGCTCCGTTATTACCCTTTTTAGACATTAATTAAGATTCTGTCTGGTGGATGCTTTTAGTTTCTAATTTTTGTTTGCGATCGAATAGGCTAGAGGAGCTTTCTTCTTTTATTATTTCTTTAGAAAAAGAAGAAGTGTCTTTTTTTGAATCTTTCATTAAACAGGTTGCATTAAATGTAGCTCCTGGTTCTACAGCTAGTTTTCCTACGGAAACTTCGCCTTCTATATGTGCAGAAGATTTAAGGGATAGTGTTCCTGAAATATTTAATATTCCCTTTACGTTTCCTTCTACATCCGCATTTTTACAGCTTAGTGTACCTATAATTATCCCTGTTTTCCCTACAACTACCTTAGAAGGTGTTTTTACATTTCCTTCAATTCTACCATCAATTCTAAAATATCCATTCGAGCTAATGTCCCCTTTAATATTAGTTCCATCATTTATTCTGTTTTGACCCGTTCCTGGATTTTCTTGATCTTTCTCTTTTTTATCTGAAAACATAAGATGTTATTTATTGGTTTTCTCCTTTTTTCTTTGCTTTGGGGATTGGTTTACCAGTTGGTTTAGATTTGGTACTTTGTCTATTTTGGGCGTTTATTTTCTTTTTCTCAACTGCTTTTTCAATTTCTTTTTTACTAGGCTTTTTTTCTTCCAATTCTATGGTCATATTCAGAAAATCATGGTTTAAATAATCCTCAAGATTTTTATGAATCTGTACTATAGTATAGTTAGGTGATGATATCTCAAAATAAGAGTTGCTAATTTTATATTTTTTCTCTTCTTTTAAAACTTCAGCAAAACCGCGACCTCCTAACCTTGAATTTAAACTATGGATAATTACAAATAAAGTATCTGGATTATAATAATCTATTGAAGTGGACATATTATCATAATTATACCCTTTAATTGCTTCGTTAAGCTTTTTTAATAGTTCTTCGGCAGCTTCTCTATCCTCTTTATTAAAGCTATATACTATCTTCCACTTATCACTCATCTCATCGGCTAAAAATGTTTTATTAGCGATTCTAGGCAACAAATTTTCATAAAGATTTTGAGCTTCTTTTCCTTCCTCTGAATTTGGATAATTTAAGGCTACAAAGTTTAATGCTTTTTTATAGGCTTCATATCCTTGTTGACGGCCTATAGCATCTGATTTTAAAAGCTCGAATTTTGGAATAATTGGATTTCCAAAATACAATGCGACGTAAGTATCACAATTTTCTATTACCTGTTGATATTTAGAGTTTTCAAAGTCTTTATATAATTCTCCATATTTGTATTCAGGACTAGATTCATCAGTTGCTAAAATCGCATTGGGGTTTCTTAATATCTCTGCATATCGAGAGTCTGGATACCTAGTAATGATTTCGTTCTTATACTGTGCTGCTGTGATTTCGTCTCCTTGTATTAAATATATTTTATGTAAAAAATAAAGACTTGGTAAAACCAACCTTTCATCAGGATTAAATGAAAGTAGTGTTTCAAGTCTGTTAATTGCCAAATCGTATTCTTTAAATTTTTCCTTGTAAATTAATCCTAGTTGGTAATATGCAAAATTTCTTTCTTTAGTAATACTGTCTATTACTTTTTCTTCATTAGGAATTAATGCAATATAGGTTTCTGGTTTAAACTCTATACTTTCTGCTATTGGAACAGAGGCATCTTCTTCTGCAAGATTTTCAATTTTGGATAATTTACTAGAAAGTCTCCAGTTATCTTCTAGATTTCTATTTCCCCATCGTTTTATAAATTCTTGTTTTCCGAATGATAATGTTGTTGGGTTGTAAAAATAGAATTCTCCTGCAGTTCTTGGGCCTTTAGCTCCGGCTCCATTAGCATTAAAAAACTCTTGGTTTTTAGTAGAGTTTAGTTTTTCTGTTCTATAAATAGAGTCTTGTATTGCCTGTTGCTTTAACTTTGAAGTGTATTCTGTAAAATAAGCTAGCTGTTGAGATTCACTCATATTAACTATGCGTAAAATACTGTCATTTTCATAGGCGATATCCTCAAATAATATTACATCGTCTAAGTTTTCACGTTTCTTTTTAATACGCCTCCATATTCTTGTTCCTTCATCAAGATTTGTTAGGGTACTATCATAGTAAGCTCCAGCCATTTTGTATTCTGAATAATCAAAGTAAATTTCAGCTAGTGTTTGGTAATTTACAGATTGCATTTTTCTATCTTCCCGATAGGCTTGTAGTGATTTGTTATAAAACTCTATAGCCAAATCTATACTGTCATTTTTCTTGTAATATTCCCCTATCTGATTGTAAATTTTATCTAGAAATGGTCTGTTTTCTCTATCCCTTTCCAAATCGTATAACAATTCTAAAAATGCAACTCGATCTTCTTTAGTAAAATCAAAATTTCTTGCTTTTTCAATATAAGCGTTAATCATGTACACTCTGGGAGACTTTCTATTAAGTGCTATTACCTCATCAAATACATGGTTCGCACTATCTTTTAATCCAAGGCTATTATAAAGTTGCCCGGTTATATACAAGTACCTTCCTTTTAACTCATTGTTTTTTACGTTTTCTGAAGCTTGTTTTATATATGGTATTGCGGTATCTAAAGAATCTATATTGATAAATGCCTGTGCTATAATCGCAGAAGCATCTGCAAAATCTTCTTTGCTTATTTCCTTTAGTTTAAACATTTTTTTTAGATTCTCTATAGCAATTTCTTCGTTATTAAGGCGAATATTTGTTTTTGCCTTCCAAACCTTTGCATGATTTATGCTATTAGATGTTGGGTACTTGTTTAAAATATAATTAAACGCATCTAAGGCTTGTATAAATCTCGTGTCGTAATAACGTGCCTTTCCTAATAAAATATAAGCTTCATCTATTTGTGGGTTGTATTCTTTACCGTCCACATAAACGGAGTGTTTTTGTATTGCTTTTGTCGCTTTCTCCTCAGCTCTATTAAAATTTGGGTTTTTCTTTTCACCAGGTAGATTTATTCCATCGTCTAATTCAATTCTTTCTACAGGTAATATCTCCCAAAAATCATCTCTATACCCTATTTCTACTTCTTCCTTTCCTAAATCGAAAGCAAGGTTTCCATTATACAGTGCATTAAACTCTGCAGAAACGGCATGCGAATTTCTACTTAAAAAAGTATTCTTTTTACGTGAACAAGCAGCCAAAAATAAGACAGCCATTAATAAAATTGTAGTTTTTATGATCCCCTTCAAAATATGAATTGTTTTATATAATACTGAAACTTAAAAGCTTCGCGTTTAGTGTGTATACTTAAAAATTAACCGTAAAAATACGGTTCTTTTTAAAAATTATCCTGTTATTCTAATAAAAGTTGGATGATTATAAAATATAACGCTGTTGTAATTAAATATAAATTTTAATTTATTTAAAACCCAAGGGGTTTTTTAATACTCAATTCCTTTGTATTTTTGCAAAAAATTTAAATTGATGAGCATCAATAATCAAAACGAAAAAATTGATTTAATAATCAAAGTAGATGATGAAATTCATCAAATTAACATGTCTCCTAAAGAGACTGTTTTAGATGCTGCATTAAAAAATGATGTAGACGCTCCTTATTCTTGTCAAGGAGGGGTTTGTTCTTCATGTATTGCTCGTATTGTAGAAGGAAAAGCAGAAATGGGACAAAACCAAATTCTTACCGATTCCGAAATCGCTGAAGGGTTTATTTTAACCTGCCAAGCACATCCAACAACTCCAGTTTTGAGTATTGATTATGATGATGTTTAGACTATTTCTAAAATTTTAGTTGCTACAGTTTGTGGCGAAATAGTTTTCATTGCATTTTCATAATCTTCTGGATATTTATTACCATAAATTGAGGTGGGAATGAATGGATATTTAATTCGGTCTGCTAACAAATTATTTTTAGAATCTTGCCCAAATGGAGCAAATCCAGCATAAGGATGTGTAACTCCCCAAAGTGAAATTACAGGAACCCTATACATTGCTGCTAAATGCCCGTTCCCACTGTCCATAGAAAGCATTAGATCCAAGTTAGAAATTAAGGCGAGTTCCTCCTTAAAACTTAAAGCTCCTGCAACACTAGTAACTGTAGGAAATTCTTCTGCTATTGATTTAAGTTTTGAAACCTCTTCACTTCCTCCTCCAAAAAGTAATATACTATACAGTCCTGTTTCATCTAATTTTACAATGACTTCACGCATTAATTCTAACGGATACATTTTACTGTCATGTGCCGCAAAAGGAGCAATACCAATTATTTTTTTGGGGACAGACCCCACTATATTTTGGAATTTTTGAGTAAATGTTTTTCTTGGAAGTGCATTTCCTGTTTTTATATCTAGAGGAAATCCAAGTTTATAAAAAACATCTGCATAGCGTTGGTGCGTAGTCTTTAATTGCCTAAAGTTTTTATTTGTTTCTCGAGTAAGTGCTTTTTTTTCTGAACGTCCTTTGTTAATGGTTGCCGTTTTAAGCCCAAATATGCTAAGGTAATTAGTGATAACTTTTGATCGAATTACATTGTGTAAATCGGCGACTGCATCAATCCCTAACTCCTTTGTTTCTTTTACTAATTTTATTAGCCCAATCCCTTTGTGTTTTCCATTAACATCTGCTTCTAAAAAATTTAGGTTCGGAATGTCTTCAAAAAAAGGTTTAAAAAAGGCACGAGAAAGTATCGTAAGTTGAACTTCTGGGTAGGCTTTAGAAAATGCCAGCAAAACAGGAACCGTCATTGCAACGTCTCCCATGGCCGATAGTCTAATTACAAATATGTGAGTTGGCAGTTTCATAAAAATGAGACTCTCGTTTTCGTTTTGAGTATCTCTATTTTTCTCCTCTCAACACAGGGTTTAACTCGTCGTCATTATACATTTTCATTTGCTTATACACTTTCATATACTTGTTTCCTTTAGAAATATCACCAAGCAATTGGTCTATTGCAGTACTTAAATCTACTCTTTGCTCTAACAATACATTTAACTTTATTTGACAAGCATTTCTATGTTCATCTGAAGCGTTTTCTCTGGTTGCTTCTTGATTCATATGATATACTTTTAATGCCAAAATAGAAAGTCTATCCACTCCCCAAGCTGGGCTTTCGGTATTAATCGTTGCGTTTTCTTCAACAGAAGCACCTTTATATTTCTCTAAAAAATAACTGTCGATATATTCTACCATATCGGTTCGGTCCTGATTGGAAGCATCAATTTGACGCTTTAAACTAAGTGCACCTACCGGATCTATATTTGGGTCTCGAATTATATCTTCGTAATGCCATTGTACGGTGTCTATCCAACATTTTCTATATAACAAATGTGCTAACAAATGTGATTCATCGCTATAAGGGTTATTAAAAGATTGTTCTACACTATCTATTTCATGGTATTTATCTATAACTTCTTTAAAAATGGTATTTGCTTTTTCTGAAAACATAATCTTTATTATTTGTTGGTATTGCTTTTTCTATGTTCCCTCAGTGTTCCAATTAGATCGGAATGTCCCGAAGGTTTTATTAATATTTTTTCTCTAAAATGTGTAAATATTCTGTTGTATTGTCTGCTTTATGATTTCTATTTTCGGTTTTATCTGCTTTAAATCGCTGGTATTTTGTGGTTTCTAAACCATATTTCCCAAATCGATTCATTGTTTCTTTAACCGTTTCAGGTGTCATTAAGCCTTCGTTGTTATAACTTAAAAATATATATTTAAATCGTGCGTTTATCAATAATTTCGTAAACGAATTAAGGACTTCTCCCTTTTTACAATATTTACTCCTATAGTACTCTCGTAAACCAGTTTTTCCCTTAGGTACAAAGGTATCAAATTTTGCAATAGTATTCAGTATATGATAATTCGCACCATATTGCCTCCCATTATAAGGCGGGTCTAAATATAAGATATCTCCTTCTATTTTTTTTATTAATTGGTTGCTGTCCTGCTGAAAAACCTGATGTGTATTCTTTGTTTCATAAAATACAGCAGGCTTTAAAACCATTGATTTTGCAGCCGTAGCCTTTATTTGTTTTAAATAAGCTCCATAAATCGAAGCGGTATTTGCTACTTTGTCGGCACTTTCCAATAATGAAGTAAGTAGAAAAAAGTATTGGTCTTCTTCTATTTTTAAAGTGTTTTTCCAAACCTCAATTTGCTTTCTTATCGCGTCTATTTTTTGTCCGTTTTCTGAAGTAAAATAATTCCTTCCTCCTTTACCTTTTTCAGAATATTCCTCAAAAACAAATCCTTTTATTCCTTCAAGATTATTAAGCTCTTCTAATAATTCTTCAGATTGAAAGCTTTTATAATTACCAATGTAATTTCGGTTTAAAACAAAACTATAGTATTCAACATCATTTGAAATAATCTCTTTTACATGGGGTTTAAAAACACGTCCAACAATTCCTGTTCCTGCGAATAAATCGCAAAATACCTTGTCGCTTAAATCTTCGCCAACAACACTAGTTACGGTTTTAGAAATAAACGAGGACAGTTTGTTTTTAGAGCCTATGTAGTTCATCGAGTAAGCTAGATTATATCGCTATTGGTTTCGGTTTGGTCTGTAAAAATAAACTTTTGTAATTATGATGACTTAAAATTTGAATCATAGTTTTTAATTTTTTGTCATTCATTTAATTTCGGCTTTTAATTTACAGTGTACTCCATTTTCATAAAAATACAACTAGAATAGGAAGCGCAACAAGAACCCACAAAAACAATTCTTTAACCCAATATTGGGTTGTTTTTTCAATGAAATTAGTAGTGAAAATTGCTAATGGAGCCATAATATATAGAAATTCTGCTCCGTTTTTATTTGGAATAAATAATATAATAATAACACAAATTAAAAGAATCAAAATTAATAAAAATGAATTCGATTTGTCTAATAATCTAATTTCTGAAAAATTAATAAGTTTCTGAATCAAAGTCCAAATTAAAATTAAAATTAGAAACGAAATTGGGATAATTAGAGCTAACGAATCATAGCTTTGAAAATCTAAACTCAGGCTTGTGTCTACTTCTAAAAACCATAAAAAGGAATTGGTTAGTAATACTTTTATTGCCGTTAAAATTATAATTACAGCTAAAAAGCCTACAAAAGGGATAAGTGTTAATTTGTAATTTTTTGACCCTATTTGAAAAACTGCAACAAATAACACGATGAAAAATAGAATACACCAAAAATAAAAAAGGGAGGCTATTGTAATCCAAATAGAGGCGTCTAAAATCTTTTTTTCCAAATTTAGTCCTGAGTTTAAACTCATAATTCGCCGGTATGCAAACAATAACAATAGATTAGGAATAATGACATTAGAATGAAAGAAAACTTCTGGGAAAAGCAAAACAAAACATCCAAAAAATAGAATTGAATACGTGTTTGTTTCTGTTAGTTTGTTTTTTTTAATTATAAAATTTAAAAGAAATACAGAAAATACGATAATAAATAAAAAAACGGTCTGTGTTTTAAAAAATGAAACTGCCGTAACTTGCTCATTAACTAGTAAAAACCAATAAAACCATCCTAAAATAATATAAATGCTCGCTATTATAAAATTAACAGGTTTAGATTTACCAAAAAAGCTTGTGAGCATACTACTAAATTTATATTTTTGCTGTTAAATTATAAAGATATGACTTGGACAGGATTTTTTGAAGGAATTGAATCGTTTTTTGTAGATTTTGCGTTTTTTCCTTATGATGCATTAAGAGAGCTTGAACCTTCAAGTTGGTTTGGGGCAAATACCATATCATGGATATTTATGATTATATGTGCGATAGCTATGGTGTATTGGATTGGAGAATTAAAAAAATATGATGCTCAAGAAGGTAGTGATGACAAAAGCATAACTGCTCACGATTATTTAGGATAAATCAAATCCTATATCCTTACGATAATTCATCGTATCGAAATTTAGTTTCTCTATATTTTGATACGATTTTTTTAATGCCTTTTTGTAATCCACATCTAAGGAGGTGATTGCCAAAACCCTACCGCCATTAGTAATTGTTTCTCCTTCCTTTAAAGTTGTTCCTGCATGAAAAACAATAGAGTCTTCTATTTCTGAAATTCCTGAAATTACTTTTCCTTTTTCATAGGCTTCAGGGTAACCACCAGATACCAACATCACCGTAGCAGCAGCTCGCTCATCTAATTTAATAGTAAGCTCATCTAATTTTTGATAGTATGTTGCTTCAAATAAATCTACTAAATCTGATTGAATTCTAGGAAGTACTACTTCAGTTTCTGGATCCCCCATTCTAACGTTATATTCTATAACTAATGGTTCGTTATTAACATTTATAAGTCCAATAAACACAAATCCTTTATAATCTATATTTTCTTTTTGAAGTCCATTAACTGTAGGTTTTACAATTCGCTCTTCAATTTTCTGCATTAATACATCGTCTACAAATGGAACTGGAGAAATGGCGCCCATGCCTCCTGTATTTAACCCTGTATCTCCTTCACCAATTCTCTTATAATCTTTTGCTGTAGGAAGTATCTTGTAGTTTTTTCCATCTGTTAATACAAATACACTTAATTCTATTCCGTCTAAAAATTCTTCAATTACAACAGTTGAACTTGCTTTGCCAAATTTGTTATGAGAAAGCATATTTTCTAATTCATCCTTAGCCTCTTCAATATCCTTTATAATTAGAACTCCTTTACCAGCAGCTAATCCATCTGCTTTTAAAACATATGGAGAATTTAAGGTCTCTAAAAATTGTTTTCCTTCTCCTAATGTTTCTTTTGTAAAACTTTGGTAAGCAGCAGTGGGTATATTATGGTCAATCATAAATTCTTTAGCGCGTTCCTTACTCCCTTCCAATAATGCTCCTTCTTTTGAGGGTCCAATTAGCATGACGTGTTTCAATTCTTCTGAAGCTAAAAAATAATCTGCAATTCCATTTACTAAGGGATCCTCAGGTCCCACAATTACCATATTAATTTTATTTTCAATCACACAGTTTTTAATTGCTTCAAAATCTGTTACAGAAATAGAAATGTTTGTTGCAATTAATGAAGTCCCTGCATTTCCAGGTGCTACAAAAAGTTGATTACAGCGATTGCTTTGTGCTATTTTATATGCAAAAGTATGTTCTCGTCCTCCAGAGCCTAATATTAATATATTCATTTTGTAGCGTTTTTAATACTATTGCAAAAATAAGGTTATTTTATCCTGTGACAAGAAAGGAGATTTAATTAATTTGTAAATTAGTCTCCTAATATTTTTATGTTGAATTTGTTTGAACTTACATTACGATTAAATGGATATCCAATTAAGGATGCAAAAAAACATTTAAAGAAAATTCAAGGGATTCCTGAAATATCTTATGAAAAAAACATTCTACAACAAAGAAAAAATATAGTTGAGCATCATTTAAATGAAAACCCTTTTTACAAACAATTTATAGGTAATAAGGAAACAAAACACTGGGATGACATACCTGTAATGATGAAAATAGATTTGCAAATTCCTTTGATCAATCGACTTTCAAAAGGATATACTTTAAAAAATTGTTATACAAGTAAGACTTCAGGATCAAGTGGGCAACCCTTAATTTTTGCAAAGGACAAATATTGTCATGCCCTAACTTGGGCAGAAATAATAGACAGGTTTGGGTGGTTTAACATTGATTTTAACTCCTCCTATCAAGCTCGATTCTATGGAATTCCATTAGATTTTAAAAACTATCAAAAAGAACGATTAAAAGATTGGTTTAGTCATCGGTTTCGTTTTCCTATTTTTGACCTATCAGAATCAAAACTAGAAGAGTTTTTAAGTGCATTTAAAAAGAAAAAATTCTATTTTATCAATGGCCACACTAGCTCAATTGTTCTTTTTGCTAAGTATCTTAAGAAAAAAAACATTCGATTAACCTCGGTTTGTCCTACTTTAAAATATTGTGTAGTTACCAGTGAGATGCTTTATGACCAAGACAAAAAACTCTTACAATCTACTTTTGGCATACCAATAATTAATGAATATGGCGCTTCTGAATTGGACCTTATAGCCTTTACAAATAACGAGGATGAATTTATAATTAATAGTGAAACCCTATTTGTAGAAATACTAGATGAAAGCAATAAAGTGTTGCCAAATGGTAAAGCGGGAAGAATTGTTATCACTTCGTTATACAATAAAGCACAACCCATTATAAGGTATGATGTTGGGGATCTAGGTGTTTTAGACCCTAAAAGCACTTTTAAAAAACCTATTTTACAGAAATTAATTGGAAGGGCTAATGATTTTGCTCAACTTCCAAGTGGAAAAACTGTTCCGGGGCACACTTTCTATTATATCACTAAAAGTATCGTTGAGGATGATGGAAATGTAAAGGAATTTGTCATTGAACAAACTAATTTAGATGCTTTTAAAATTATTTATGTTTCTGATAAGGAACTAAACCCAGATGAAATATCGAAAATTAATAAGGCAATGGTTGATTATGTAGAAGACAATCTGAAATTAACATTTGAAAGAGTAGAAATACTCAAAAGAAAAAGGAGTGGTAAATTGAAACAATTTACTTCTTTATTAAATGAATAACGAATTAAAAAGCATTGCCATATTATTTATTAAATTTGAACTACACATAAATTAAGTATGAAAATAACCATAGTAGCTGGAGCTCGTCCAAATTTTATAAAAATTGCACCAATTATTCATGAAATTAAAAAGAGGAAGAACGCTGGAAGTCCTATTTCATTTAGACTAGTACATACAGGACAACATTATGATAAAAATTTAAGCGATACTTTTTTTGATGAACTTAATATTCCAGATCCTGATATAAACCTCAACGTGCAAAGTGGTTCTCAAGCGGAGCAAACAGGGGCCATAATGCAAGGTTTTGAAAAAGAATTACAAAAGAACCCTACAGATTTAGTTTTGGTTGTAGGTGATGTAACTTCCACTATGGCTTGTGCCATAGTTGCTAAAAAAGCTCATATTAAAGTAGCTCATATAGAAGCTGGTATCCGTTCTGGAGATCTGAAAATGCCCGAAGAGATTAATAGAATTGTTACAGACAGCATAACAGATTATTTTTTCACAACATCTAAATTAGCCACTTCTACTTTGTTATCTAATGGGGTCTTAGATGAAAATATTTTTTTTGTCGGAAATGTAATGATAGACACATTAATGAAGAATCTTCCATTACTTAAAGAACCAACTATTTGGAATCAATTATCATTACAAAAAAAGAAATATTTTGTACTTACTTTACATAGACCTTCTAATGTAGATTCATTGGATTCTTTTTCAGAATTATTAAGGTTAATTGTTGAAAAATCTGAAGGAATTCCTATTGTTTTCCCTGTTCATCCGAGAACACAGAAAATTTTAACCGATGCGGCTCTTACCTTTGATAATCTTCATTTTATATCTCCACAAGGTTACAGATCTTTTATTTATTTAATTCAGCAATCTAAAGCTGTGTTTACAGATTCGGGAGGGATTACAGAAGAAGCTTCCGTATTAAATATACCCTGTATCACTTTTAGGGATTCTACAGAAAGACCCGAAACTTGTGAATTAGGAACAAATATGTTGGTGGGTAATGACTCTAATGAAATCAATATTGCTTTTGATCGTTTATTCACATCACAATGGAAGAAAGGACAATCCATACCCTTATGGGACGGAAATACTTCAGAAAGGATAATTAGTCATATATTAAATATATATGAAGGATAAAGAGATTTTAATCATCACTAATTATTTCCCTCCTGAAAAAGGTGCTGCTTCCAATAGATTGTTTTCCCTTGTAAATGGCCTTTCTGATAATGAATATAACGTAAAAGTTGTTTGTCCATTACCCAACTATCCACAAGGTAAAATATTTGATGGATACAAATGGAAACTGTTATCAAAAACTCAGGAGTCCTTTGGAACAATTAACCGACTGTGGATTTGGCCGAGTAATTCAAGCAACAAATTTTTAAGGCTATTGTCTATGTTGTCTTTTTCATTTAGCCTTTCACTGTTCTTTATTTTCCAAAAGGTCCCTCAAAAAGTATTGATTCAGTATTCTCCTGTTTTTGTTGGTTTTACTAGCGTGTTTTGGTCTAAAATATTTCGTAAAAAAATTATATTAAATGTTTCTGACCTTTGGCCTCTTGCGGGATTAGAGATGGGGCTTTTATCGAAAGGGTTTTATTATTCTTTGTTAAGTAAAATGGAATCTTATTGTTATCGAAACGCACATTTAATTTTAGGGCAATCTAAAGAGATATTAACTCATATTGATAAAAAAGGTGTTTCCTCCACTTTATTTTTATATCGCAATTACCCAGACTTTAAACCTCAAAAGTCTATTGATAAGCTAATTGATGAAGAATTAAAAATTGTTTATGCTGGTCTAACAGGCGTTGCACAAGGGTTACATAAAATATGTTCTTCTTTAATCCTTCCAAAACACATAAGCATTCATATTTATGGTACCGGTTCTGAGGCAGAGCAATTAAAATTACTTGTTAAAGAAAATGTATTTTATCACGGTGAGATAAAAAGAGAGGATCTCCATGAAAAAATACAAGAATTTCATTTAGGCTTTGTTCCGCTAACCAACCGAATTTATGGCTCTGTTCCTTCAAAAATATTCGAATTGAGTCGTTTAGGAATTCCTATTTTATATAATGCAGGCGGTGAGGGAGAAACAATAGTAAAAGACCATCAATTGGGTTGGGTTATTCCAGTAAATGATATCGATAAATTACAGCGTTTTATAGATTCTTTAACTGTAGAAAAGGTGAATATATTTCCTAGAAGACAAGTTCAAAACAATGCAATTAATCAATTTGATTTTTCTGCACAGCTTCATCAATTAATTGAAAAATTAAACCCCCTTTAATAGGCTTTATCTTCACCCTTTAATGCGTTAAAAGCGGTTTGAAACACTATTCTTAAATCCATAAACAATGACCAGTTTTCTAGATAAAAGATGTCATATTTAACTCTGTTGGTGATAAAGTTATCGTCCTCTACTTCCCCTCTGTAACCACTAATTTGAGCTAATCCTGTAATTCCGGGTTTCACAAAATGGCGAACCATAAACTTATCTATTTTCTCTGCATACATATGCGTATGACTAACCATATGAGGTCGTGGACCAACAACAGACATTTCTCCTTTTAATACATTGATAAACTGTGGTAATTCATCGATACTTGTTTTTCTAATAAACCTACCTGTTCTTGTAATTCGCAAGTCTCCACGAGTCACCTGATGTAAGTGAGCTTCTTGGTTGGGCATCATAGATCGAAATTTATAGCAATAAAATTCTTCATAATCTAAACCATTTCTTTTTTGTTTAAAAAATACTGGTCCTTTAGATTCTAATTTAATTATCAATCCTAGTAATGGTGTTAACCAAGAAAGTACA
>JQIA01000709.1_pt1 | contig 17429 bp, 8 predicted proteins | sample 811431 | NCBI WGS metagenome assembly JQIA01 (sample SAMN02998118, study PRJNA258478) | marine sediment metagenome | biome: marine; feature: seafloor; material: sediment; isolation source: oil-polluted sediment collected from 3 locations (0.5 km, 0.7 km and 0.9 km)... | place: USA: Gulf of Mexico ...
GACCTTCAAGCCATCTTTCAGGTCATCCTGAAGGTCTTCTTTTAAGGCGGTTACATCGCTCCAAAGTTCCTGGCGGGTTTCGGCACAGCCCGAAAGAAGGACAAGGGACGTTCCGTACAGTACACAACTAATAATACCACCCGTTTTTCGCATGCTCGCCACCTTCACTCTATCGTAGATTATTGAATGTGTTCGAAGTACTCAAGTTGCTGCCATCAGGTGCAGCTCAATGGTAATTTGAGTATTTTGTGTGGAATACAGAATGCTTGGAATCCATCATTATCTCAATGTTTGGCCACCACTTTTTTAGAGCAAGGAGTTATATAATCTATCAAAATAACTAGTTGACCGCTCAATTTTTTTTTCATTATTATCTGCATCCTGAATAATTGAGCCTATCATCAGCTGGACCTCATGAGTTTGAGCTAATCTTTTTCTCTCCCATGTATTAATTTCTATGTCATGGATAATCTTGCCGATATATCTTAATAATTTATCCTTAATCGTGTAATGAGAAAGAAGCACTTCATAGGTTGATTGCGTTGCAGTGCGGCGCAAGGAGGATTCGGGCATGTCAAAGCGTTCTCCCGCAGGCAGCTTATCACCTTTGGCAACAAACTTGAATTTCGCCTCCTGATCAATAAAACGCTGTATTAACCAGATGGAGGCCATCTTGTCCACCTCGAATCCTTCAAGAGTTACATAGACTCCGGCAGTCGCATGACTTGACGGAAGAAATACTAAAAGCAGGAGGAAGCAGACAAGGCGGATTGTATTATATCGCATAGGATGTATACCGATTATCATTCATGTTCAATTCCTCCCTGTCTGTGAGAAGAAACTCATTTTTTGTACCGAAGAAAAGCTGTTGACTTTCTTCCAGTACAAGGATCATGTCGCTTAAATAAATGAGTTCATTAATATCATGGGTCACATAAAGGATAATAATATTTTCTTTCAATTGAATGCCCTTAATAAGGGCAAGCATCTTTTTTCGTCTTGTAAAATCTATATTGCTCAAAGGTTCATCCATGAGCAGGCAGTCGGGCCTGCAGAGCAGTGCCCGGGCAAACGCGAGGCGCTGCTGTTCGCCACCTGAGAGTTCGTGTGGATAGCAACTCTTTTTTTCCGTCAGCTCAATTGCCTGCAATACAGTATCAAGCTTTTGCACAGCAGCCTCTTTTTCGCCTTTCGGCAGAACAAACTGTAGATGTTTGTAAACCGTCATATGAGGCCACAAAGCAAGACTTTGAAAGAGCATGCTGCATCCTCTTTTATGCGCCGGAAGCAGAGCTGCCGGGCTACTCATGACTGTATCCCCCCTGAGTATTATGCCGCTGTCCGGTCGCTCAAGTCCTGCGACCAAGCGTAGAATCGTTGTCTTTCCTGTCCCTGACGGTCCGTAAATACCCAGTATCTTACCCTGATCAACTCTGAAATTAATATCATTCAACACAGGGATTGTACTATGACTGAAGCTTAATGCACGGACTTCAAGAAATGGGAACGTATTATTTTTTGACATAACAGCACCAGCCAGCCGGAACAGAAAAGGATTAAGGTGATGATTAAACACAATACTGCGACAATATCCTCTGCCCCGTAATGCATCATATTATAAATTTTGAGAGCAACGGTTTCTCTCCCCGGAGGAACAAGCAGCAGCATGGCGGACAGCTCTCCGAAGGAACAAATAAATACTATAAAAAAAGAGTTTATTAGTACAGGTAGTAGTTGAGGCAAGAGTATGACATGTATGACTTTTCTCTTATTTCCTCTAACGCAGGCAGCAACTTCTTCTGTCGCTGCCGGTATCTGTTCAATGCCCGCCTGAAGAATTTTCACCGCAATAAATAAGAAATGACTGACAAGAGCTGCTGCACAAAAAAAGGAGGTCGAATGCAGTCGAAAGAAGAGGGGCAAGTTTCCGAGCTGTATAAGGGAGAGTCCTACCAGGACACCGGGCAGGACAAAGGGGATCAACGCCATAACATTTATACTGTTACGTAGGGGATGTTGACGGGCCAAAAGATAACTTAAGGGAAATGCGCAGCAAAGTGCAACAGCAGCAGAACAGCCTGACAACAGCAGGGTGTATGTAATTGCAGGTAATGAGTCATTCAAAATCAGCCATATATTTTCAACAGCTGAAGCCTCTATCAGCAACACGGCAAGCGGAATAAATAAAGCGAATGTAAAAAGAATTAATTGCAACAGTACAATGCATATCCTCGCTAAATTATTATATATCAGTTTCGGGGATGCTGCAGAAGATTTTTTGGTGAATCGCTGACGCTCTGTCATTTTGCCGACAAGGAAAATAAGTATTCCTGTTACAAGGAGATACGGTAAGGCAAGGAGCAGGGCACCTGTTTCATCATACATGGCACTGAGTTGGATGAATATTTCAACCGGGAGGACTTTGATCCTGAGAAGGTCCGGCACGTCATAATTCGCCATTGCAAGCAGCATAACAACCAGGGAGCTGCTGATGATATGAGGATAGAGTCGGGGCAAGGTTATACGCAACATCACCTTGACTGATGACGCACTTAGTGAAGCGGCATCTTCCTGTGATCTGTCCAGAGCGCGAAGGCCTGCCCTGACCACAGCAGTTACCAGAGGAGCATAGGTAATAGTAAGAATAAAGATAACACCCGCAGGACTGTACAGGACCGAATACAATATACTGCCACGCCCTTCCGTAGACAGGAGCTTAGACCATATTATCGCATGAATATATGAAGGTATCAGGAAAGGAATAAAGTAGAGCAAAGAGAAAAACGATGCGCCGAAGAACTTCACGCGCTGCAACAGAACAGCCTGTACTGTCCCCAGTGCTCCGGCTAGGCAGGCGGTACATGTGCCTATCAGAAGGGAATTTGTCAGACTGTGAAGATAAGAACTCCCTGTAAGGTATGCCAGAAGGTGCTCATCTGTTCCCTTCTCTTGAAGCAAAGAGAATATCTGGGCGGCAAAAGGTAGATAAACTGTCGCAATAATCAGGATGGAGACAGTAAGGAAAGGGCGAAACAGTGGGTTCATTCAGCAACAGAGGCACATCGGTTTTTCTCAGTTTATATGAAAGTGGTCGGGGCAACCTAGCAGCCGTCCGACAATTTCCATGACTTGTTTTGTGATCGCAGGGGCATGGTCGTTATTTGGAAAAAAGACGTCTGGAAAAATGATCCGCGTCCCGGACACTGTGAGCAGCAGCACGATATTGTACAGGCATGACTTTTAATGAGGATAAAGTAATCTTCTTGTTATCAGACAGGGAAGGAGGCTTTCTGACTGGAATATTCGCAGACTCGCTTTGAGCCTGCAACTGTTCGACTTCATGACTTAAAAGAAAATCAATAAGCTTTTTTCCTTGTTCTGGGTGCGGTGCGTTTTGAATAAGCGCCACGCTGTTTGGAATAATAAAGGTGCCTAAGCCGTCTTCGTTTTGGTCAGGGTAGAGCATAGCTACAGGTTTCTTTAAACTGATCCCGACCTGAACATCATCAGAATCTGTAATTCCGACCGGCACTTCACCAGCAGCCACCACATCCCGAACCACGGAATTTCCATTCACCACCAGAATATTATTACGCTGTAAGGATAACAGATATTCTTCCGTCTTCTCCTTGCCGAGAACGCTGTACAAGGCTCCGACATGTGATGCTGTAGTGCCAAAGAGCGGGTTGGCCATTGCTGCTTTATTCCGCCACTCCGGTTTTGCTAAATCAAAGATAGATTGCGGTGCTTCATCTGCTGACAACATATTTGTGTTATAGATAAGTACACGGGCACGGCAGGAAAATCCTGTCCAGTAGCCGTCCTTATCCTTGAACTGTTCTGGAATTTCGTTTCTTTTTTTGGAAAAATACGGAGCAAGAACATTTTTTTCCTGCAGGACGATTGTCCGTACGATCTCGGAATTCCAGAATACGTCGGCTCTTGGGCGTTTTCGTTCAGCTAACAGCCTGTTGACTAGGCCGACTGTTTTTGCCGCTTCCACATCATAAACAGCTTTTACTTCAATCCCTGTACGTTGCTCAAACAGTTTAAGGATCGGCTCGGAAAATACCTGATCGACTGATGTATATACTACAACCGTTTCAGTGGCATAGGAAGGTCGACTGTTGAAAAGGAGGCTGCAAGAGCACAACAATAATAGCAGAAATACCCTGATTCGAGTAGCACTTGCTCTGTAGCACACAAATATTTTCATTCTGTTAGGTCTCTTTTTTCGTTATACGGTTACTGGTTAGTCGAAGAGCAGGAGCAGGTAGATCGGTACGATATTCGGCGTGTTCTTTACGTAACCACTTCCTCCCGGTGCGTTCTTTGCTTCAGGATCATAGGTATTGCCGGAGGGATCTTTTTCACCATTTAACATATTCAGGTATTCCTGATAGTCGGAATAACCGTCGCTATCATAATCTGATGTTGCTTCCGCTGTTTGGGTATCTCCGAACACAGCGATTTCCCATTCATCAGACATGCCGTCACCGTCGCTGTCAAGCTCACTGTACACCGTCAATGCAATGCCGTTCCAGACAGTATCAAGGATTGTGTTGACCTCGCTGTCTTTCAATGTTTCCTCTGCAACACTCAGCATCGTGGTTCCGCTGATGAGGGGAACCAAAAAAAGCCTTGCTGTTGTGACCGGGGCCGAAATATTAACACCGCTAAGATCCCCAGAGCGAGTATGACCGTACACAAGGGTACCGGGAGTTTTATCTTTGAGGGCTGCGCGTAAAAAGGTTGTTGCTGTATTGTTGCTGTTTAATACGGTTCCCTCCGTAATTTGAGGCTCTACCTCTGCTGTTCCGGGATCGTTGTCTTGGACTTGAAGAGAGGCGTCGTCATAGACAAGGTCAAAGGCTATGCCGTAGAGATCGGCTGTATCTTCAATGATGAGTTCCAGGGAAAACGGGTGATTCGTTATGACGAACGGAGTATTACTCTCAAGGCTTACAGTGCCTGCACTAACCGCCGATACTGTTATTAACGTGTTTAAAATAAAAAGGTTGAAGCAAATAATGAGTGATTGTTTCATGGGTTATGGCCTCATGAAAAATTTTCGATTACAGCATATTTCTCAGTAATTGAGAGGTTGAGCCTATAGCTTATAAATAACCCTTGGTCCAACCGATGCAGAAACTTCATAGAATGTTTTATCTACTAGAGTATATCCGAAGAGGCTGGCGTGCCCCTTGATCGCTCCGTTTATATTCACCAAACTTGTTATATGTATTGTCGATTGAACTACTATACACAGCGTAATATCTCCGGTAACTTCCCCTGTAACATACGCCTTTATTAAAGTAAAATCTTCGTTTTCCTCTGCCGCACCGAACAAGGCCGCCATTGTAACCGATCCTTTAATACATCCTCTTCCAAAATAACTTTCATTGCAATTGTCTGATCCTCCTGCAAGGCTTCCAGAAATCCCCCATGACACTTTAGCAACAAGTCCTATAAAGGCATCGTCCCAGCCTACTCCCCATGGGGTAGATATATATCCGGTATTACCACTCCAGCCCACAGTAAAACTTAATTCTTTATTAGTAACATATTCACCCGAATGTTTTGTCTCCTCTCCACAGCATTCTTTGCATACTTTATATACTCCTGAAATGTCTGGGTCTCCCATTCTTCTTGATATAAATCCAGGCAGATATTTTTTCACTAAATCCGTGTTAATAGAAAAGGAGATTTCTTTGCATTCGGTTCCTCTTGGATCAACATACCTGAGAGGATTGGACATGGCATATTCATACAGATTCAGCCCGTCAATAAAGCCTTTAGGATCAGGATTCAGGAATCTCCCGAGATCGGGGTGATAACACCGAGCACGGTAATAGTAAATTCCAGCCTCTTCGTCATACCGCCTTCCGGTAAAAAGGTAGGGATTATGTTTGGCAGAACCGGATAGCTGGCCCCCGCTCCCGTTAAAAAATTTCACACGGCCATAAGCATCATACTGATAGGTTTCGGTCACATTTCCGCTGCTGTCGGTCAGGGCCATGACAGACCCAAGAGCATCTGTATGGAAGTAAGATGTACTGCCGCTACGATTCATAAGAATAACTTCATCAAGCATATTCCCATAAACATAAGAGGCTGTGGTCGCGGTTCCTACCCGTTCCTCAATGATTCTGCTGTCATCATAGATGTATTCGGTTGTGACGCCTCCAGCAGTTTTCTTTACCCGTCGATTCAGAGCATCAATGGTGAACGAAGCTATTACAGCTAAATCGGATTTACGGGTAATCTCGGTCAGCTGGTTTGTATAGTCATAGGTGTACAGGTTACTGCCGTCATCAATAAGGTTTCCGTTGGAATCATAAAGCAGTGAATTCCCGCCGACAGCAGTGTACTGGTTCATGGCATTTACGGTACGTTCCTGAGCAGCACCGTCCTGAGTGACCTTAAGCGAGTTACCGAGCGGGTCAAGTTCATATTCAGCGGCAAACTTGGGTGCGGGTATCTGGTTGGACTGATCGGCTTGCCCCTGCTTAAAATTTGTCAGTCTTTGAATGTCGTCATAGCTGTATTGTTCCGACCGCTCTGAATGCACTGTATCTAAGGTGTTTAGCCTATTGCCTTCTTTATCATATCTATATTGAAACCCCAAGATATCAGTGCCATCCGATTTTTTATGGGATACTCCGCTGATTCGACTATTTTTGTTATAGAGATAGCCTGTCGTCAGCCCGTTGCCGAAAACTTTGCCGACAGGTCTTCCCAACGCATCGTATGTGTAGGTAACAACATTGGCAGTATCGGAGAGGTTGTCAATCTTGGCGATTTTATCTCTGAGGGTATAGGTTTCAACAAATTGTTTCCCTGACGGATAATTGATCGTCCTAGTGCGAGCAGAGATATCGTGCGAATAAGTAATTTGTGTTCCGTTCTGATCAATGCCTGTAATACGGCCTGCTGCATCATAATTGATGGATACCGTGCCGTATGCGTTGACGGCTGTCAGTAGACGCCCCAGCTTGTCATAGGTATAGGTGTAAACGGAACTGTCCGGGTAATTTCGATTAGTTATTCGGTAGAGATTGTCTCGGGCATAGCTGATTACATTTCCGTTCCGGTCTGTTTTACTGATAACCTTTCCGGCTGCGTTATAAACGACAGATTTGGAATGTCCGTCAGCATAAGTGACTGAGAGCAGGCGATTTACAGCATCATACGTGTAAACTGTCTCATTGCCCTTGGCATCCTTCATTTTAACCATGTTGCCGACCTTGTCAAAGGTCAGCACCGAAACATTACCGAGCGGGTCTGTCACCTGATAGAGTCGATTCAGCTTATCATAACTGTTGACAGTGACTTTCCCTAATCGGTCAACTGCCTGAATAAGGTTATAATTATTGTCAAAGCTGTAGGTGGAGTCATTGCCGAGCGCGTCTGTAACCTTTGCCGGTTTATTAAAGGGAGTATAGTCGGTCGTTGTGCTGTCACCGTTCGACTTGGTAATCTTTATTTTATTTCCAACAGCATCATATTCATACGACTCGAACAGTCCGGTGGTGTCTCCTACCGTAATAACCCGATTCAGCTTATCGTAACTATGGGAGATCACATTGCCTGTGACCGTGGTGTAGGTGATTTTATTACCGTTTGCATCATAGGTATATGTTTTCACCTCGCCCAGACTGTTCGTCTCTGTAAGAGTTTTCCCCCTGAAGTCGTAGGTCCAGGTCGTTTCCTGTCCCAGCGCGTCAGTTTCGGCTATTTTTCTTCCCAAACAGTTGTAGGCGTAGCTTGTGACAATATCATCCGAGTCGGGTTCAGGCTGATTATCGCCGATTTTTACCAGTGAGCGCGTTACATTTCCTGACAGATCATAGATGAAATAGGTGAGCTGTCCTTCAGGGTCTGTTACCTTTATCCGATTTCCTGCGGCATCATATTCGTAACTCTTCGTATTTCCTAATGGTGCAGTTTCAGTCAGTAAACGATCCATTGCGTCATAGGTATAGGTCCAAGCATTGCCCCGTGCATCGGTCTTGCTCAATTTGTTCCCGGAGGCATCATACGTATACGATGTAATATTTCCTAAGGGATCATTCTCCGATGTAACCTGATAGCGCTTATTATATGTCCGAGTAACGGTATTACCACGCATATCCGTAACAGCAGTCATGTTACCGGCAGCATCATAGGTATACACCGTACTGTTTCCTAAAGGGTCTGTTTTTTTGATCAGTCGGTTGAGCACATCATACGCGAAACTTGTTGTGTTGCCTCTTTCATCAGTTTCAGAAATTTTATTACCGTTGCCGTCATAAGCATAGAGTTTACGGCCACCGTCCGGATCCTCGAGCTCAGTCAGTCTCTCCAGAATATCATATGTATAATTCCAAGTATTCCCTCTTTGGTTTTTTTTGGAGAGCAATCTGCCCAAGGTATCGTAGGTCGATATCTCCTCGTTACCAAGCGGGTCAGTTATCTTTATCAGATTACCAGATGTATCATAGGAATAGCTAACCGTATTGCCCTGTCCGTCCGTCTTTGAAAGGGGTTGGCCTGCGGCATTATACGTCATGGTGGTTTCGCAAAACAGTGGATCGACTATTTTGATCAAGTTCCCTGTATCATCATAGTCATACGTCCAGGTTGCTCCGCGAGGATCAGTTTTGGTTTTTATTTTTTGGAAACGTGGGTCGTAGGTATAGGCGGTGGCATGTCCCAGTGGATCGGTTTCCGTCAGAATTTGGCCGAAGTCGTTATAGGTATACAGCCAGACATTTCCTTGAGCATCAATCCTTCGTGTAGGGCGAATGTCCTGATCGATGTACGTCAGAACTTCAGAACCGTCTGGAAGAACTGTCTTGGTAACATTGCCGTTCTGATCGTAATAAAAAGTGAAAACATTACCGAGTGAATCCGTTTTTGTAGTATACCCGGAAAAATAATCATACGTATAAAGTTCGTTACCCGCACCATAGGTTTTTATTCTTGATTTAGCGTCATAGGTGATAACAGGGTTTAAATGATTATTCTTGTCAGCGACAGAGAGCAGTTTGTGATTCGTATCATACTGATACAGTATGGAATATCCTAATGGATCTGTAACTTTAATGAGGTCTTCATGCTTATTATAGCTATATCGCCACTCTCTCCCGAACGAATCTGAAATCTGAGATATTTTTCCGTTGGTTCCATAAGTAATACTGACATTCCGATTGACTGCCGTACTGACAACAGAGATCAATCTGTCTTGGCTATCATATGTAAAATTGAGATGATTATTTTTAGTGTCAGATATAGAAAGTATTTTTCCTTGTGTATCAAAATGGTACGTCGGTCTGAGGAATGTCTTGGAACAAGTTTTACAGTTTAATGTAAAAGTGCCGTCCGGCAGTTCAATAAGTGTATCTGTTACGCTTTTTGCTTCAGGAGAATATAGGCCATCAGGATTACGAATAAATTCAAGACGTTTACCAGAAGGCTTCCGGATGATAATGTATTCTCCCTTATGGTCAGACGTGCGTACGAGTCGGGCTGCAAGATTAAACATCCAGCCATGCCCGAAAGGTCCGTTATAATAATCTTGACTGTTATAGATTCGAATAATATGTAATGGTGGGCCGACATCAGCGAGTCCGAAATCAATGAATTTCAACTCAAGATTGCCGGATTTAACGTAGACCGGAGATTTTTTTGCATCAGGTTTACACTCATTATTGCAGTCTTCCTGACAGTCATCGTCTTCATCTTCTTCATCATGGTTCCCTTCTTCATCCCCATTCCCGGTGCCTTCATCATAGTCATTATCATCACCGGTATCGTCATTTGGAAAATCCTGATTCTGTGCATTGTTGTCTACCGTGTTATGTCCTGAATCATGATCTTCATCAAAGGCAAAAACAGTATGAGCATTAAAAAGACAAGCACATACGGAAAATAGTATAAAAATATATATCAAACGAAAACTCTTTGATATCTTTTGAGCATTCTGCATTACAATCACCTGTAAGCTTAAGTAGAGAAATAATAAATATCTCAACTTATCAGTTTTCTGCCCATAGCTAGGGCTATATAATTACTCGTTTATAACATCAAGAGTAAAAGAGTATGAACCAATTTGGCCGCTCATACTTGTGAGATTAACTGTTACATTATGTTTACCGTTTGTTAATGCTCGTGTGTCTAACGGATAGATAAAAGGTGCATACGCATTTTCTTCTTCATCATACTTGATATTATCTATAAAAATAACAGTTTCATACCTTATTTCTTGAAAATTCGGAAGTGACAGCGGATCGACTTCCACAGAAAGGTTGAATACTCCTGAAGTCAAGGTGCTTTGCCGTTCTGCCAAAGGAATACTCCTGTCGCTGGCAGCATAAACAATAATTACAGGAGCTTTTTCCGTTGCATCACGGAGAATATGATCCGAAATAATGCTGCTTTTATTTTGCGATGTTATCGCAGCTTGCTGTACAGTATCAAAAGCAATCTGCTGTTTTTTTGATAACTCATGACTGACTGATAAACTCCTATGGTATTCAGGATAATTATCATTGCTCCCGCTCATCAGTATAACTTGGCCTGGAAGAGCCATCGCCCGTATATATACGACGCTTTCATTCTGATCCATAACTTGTATTTTATGCATATCATCTCTTCCATCCCAGATAATATTATGGCTGCCTGCTGACATTACTTTCCAGTCTACTATTGTTTTAAGCAACGGCCCATTATGGATGCCAGCGCGTATACTTACTCTGCTTGGTTCAGGTAGTGTAAAATACAGGGTATATTCCCCTTCTTTACTGACAATGCTGTCAAAATCAATCAGGAGGTTTGCACCGGCCCGCTGATCAAGCATAGAATTATAAACGGCTTTATTATCATGGGTATCTTTAGCTGTTATAACAAAATAATAAGCCTCATTCGGAACTAAGGTGCCAGTATCATCTTTTCCATCCCAGAAAAAACTATTAGTCCCTCTATGTACGTTTCTATCCTTTACAAGGTGGCGTATAATAGTGTAATCAGGATCGTATATTTCAATAGTTAAATTTGCAGCTGATGAAAGGAGAAATGAGATTTCTGCCGACTTATCAGGCATGACATTACCGTTTGTAACGACTTCACGTATAAAAAAATCAGAAGAAAATGAAGTTAATGGAATGCATATTAATAATAAGGGAAGCAGTAAAAACAACATACTTCCTTTAAAAATTCTTCTATTTTTCTTCGCAAGAAGAAAAAAAATAGCTGAAAAATTTGTACTCTGTTCTCTAGGCATATTATTTCTCCATTAATCAAGATCAATCGCTATCAGCATTACGTAACATTCGCAAGCTGTCCGGCTTCAGCCAAACAGGCTCTTTGCATGGTGCTCTAAAATTTGTGACCTGCATAGGTGCAGCACCGGTATTAATAGATCTCGTCCAAATTTCTCTGTTACCTGACCGCGAAGAGACAAAAACCAATCGTCTGCTGTTTGGAGACCAAGCAGGTTCTCCATCAAAATGGGAATCAAACGTCAGTTGCCTTGCGCCCTCTTGGGGAAAGCCATTTTCCGTACGTAACAACCAAATATCGTAGTTGCCAGCTTTATTAGAAACATAAGCAATATGTTTTCCGTCCGGGGACCATGCTCCATGGAAGCTTTCAACTCTGTCCTGAGTAATCTGTTTAAATTTGTTATTTTTGAGATCCAGAAGGCCTATTTCCTCAATAACTCCAAGCAGCTTATCTCTTCGAAATTCTGTATAAAGAAGGAGGCTGCCGTCTGGGGAAAATGAGGGATGCAGTCTCATCGGCGGATAGGAAGTTAACTGTTCAGGCTGTTGCCATTCCTCTGCGCTGCCGCGACGGATTTGCCAAATTTCACTTTGATCGGAAGGCGTTACTCGATATTTTACATAGGAAAGAGCTGTGCCATCCCGATTCCATGTGGGTTGAGCATAAATGCCCGGAGGTAGTGCCAGGCTATGCTCAGATTTTTTTTTAGAAAATATACATAAATTTCTATGGCTGTCTATTGCTGCAACTTCAAAATTTATCGGTGAAACAGCCGGTGATCGTACACTTTTTTTAATCCATTCGATTTTCTTTTTATCCTTGCCGTCCAAACGGATAGTTACGAGTTCCCATCTATCGTTATTGAACGTACTGTAAAGTATACGATCTTCACATGAACCCAAATTTTGCATAATCATGGTAAGCATGACAAATGCAAGGGATAAGATCAGGAGAAGAGACTTTCTTTTTGTCATTGGAGTGCTTTCGGTTTTATCTGCCTGAAGAAAATTAATAAAAAATAATTGCCGGAGCATTCACCGCCATTGACGAGTTTCCTGCTGCATCGGTAGCCACTAATTTAATTCGATATGAACCCGGAGCAACATACTTTCCTGTCTCATTTTTTCCATCCCATTCCATAGTATTCAGCGGTCCGGCAGGTACATTAGGCTGGGTCAAGGTACGAATAAGATAGCCCTCCTTATCAAAGACACTTGCAACCACCTTTGCCTGCTTTGACAGCGTGTAGATAATCTCGACACTGTCTGTCTCATCATAGGGTAAGGCAGCAGGATTGACGTAAGCCGGGTGAATATAGAGATCATTGATAACCGGTTCTGAGCGTACAATAATGGCATTATCCGGTAGGTCCCAGGAAAAAACAGCGATAACATAGCTTGTCGGGTCAACAAGTTTCCCCTGATCATCCGTCCCATCCCATACCTGAACGTAACTCCCAGCGGTTTGCGGGTATCGCAGGAGTAAAGTTTTGACTCTGGCACCGGCTAGTGTATCTTGGGAAAAATGCGAAATATAAACGGTTATATCTCCTTTATGATCCAAGGTATAACGAAAGAAATTCGCATCCGCACTGAACGGGTCAAATGAAGCAGGATAGGTCACAGAAGGAGCCTTGCGATAGCTTTCGGCACTGTTGGTCAGGTCATAAACATAGTTAACACCGTTAACAGAATACTCAATAATATAGAGATATACACCCGAGGCAACGATATTATTGCTTTCGTTCCTGCCGTCCCAGACATCGGTATAATAACCGGCCTGCCGTATTTTGCTGTCTATAAGCGTCCGTACAAGGGCTCCGTTCCTGTCCGTTATTTTAACCGTTACTGTTGCTTCCCCGGTCAATACCGAGTTGATGCTTACGCTTTCCTGGTTTCCGGGATCAAGCATGTCGGATCCCAAAGAAGCTGTAAGCTGCATTGAAGCAGTGATATGAACCACATCCGTATCCGTCATTCCCTCGTTATCTGTCACCCGGAGGGTAGCGGCAAATGTACCCGGAAGGGCATAGTTATGGCTGACAGCACCGCTGGTCGGTAAACTCCAGTCAAAAATGCCGTCCCCGTCAAAATCCCACTCGTAAAGCACAATCGACCCGTCGGTGTCCGTACCGGTTCCTGTTAGGCTCACATCAAGTGTCGTGGCACCATGCGCAGGGTCAGCAGCCGCATGGGCTGTCGGAGCACCGGGAGCTTTAACGGTGATATGTACGGTTGCCGTATCCGTATTGCCCTCGTCATCAGTTACCCGGAAAAGAGCTGTGTGTGTCCCTGTCTCTGTGTACTCATGCTCTATGACGCCGTTGCCTGCTGAGGTGAAGTCAAACACCCCGTCATTATTAAAATCCCATTCGTATTTCTTAATAAATCCGTCCAGATCACGGCCCAAGCCGGTCAAAGTAACTGTTAGAGGCCCGACTCCTTCATCCGGGTCAGCAAAGGCCTCAGCATCAGGAATACCGTCCGTAGGCAATACTGTAACGGTAATGGATGCTGTATCTGTCAGCCCATCATTGCCTGTTACTTTTTGGGTAACGGTATAGGTTCCGGGATGATGATATGTATGGGTATTGGTATCGCTGATCGTTGTGGCCCAGTCAATAGATCCGTTGCCGTCAAAATCATAGGCAAAATTTTCAAGCGTACAGTTGGCGCAGGTACCATTGGCTGAAAATCGTACTTCAAGCGGGGTCTGGCCACTCAAAGGATAGACGGTCGGCAAGGACTCAGGGCCGCCGACCGTGATCATAACGCTGTCTCTGTCGCTGTTGCTGCTATCATCCGTAACCGTCAGGGTAACAGGATATTTTCCGTCTGCCGGGAAAACATGGGATACCGGAGTGTCATCCGGGAGTGTAACGGTGTTTTCTGCTGCATTAAGCAGGCCTACAGCCAGAGGGCGGTTGAAACCGGAAAGTCTTTGTAGTTCCGTGCCGTCCTGTGCAAGTTGAACAATCTGGGAGTGGTATTGATCGGCAATCCAAACAGTACCGTCAACAGGATCTACTGCTGCGGCAAAAGGCCGATCAAAGCCGCTGACTCTGGATATTTCCCGATCAAATGACGGAGTCAATTTTACCATTTGTGAATTATTGTAATCACAGACCCATACAGATTGGTCAAAGGGATCAATATCTATGCAGGTTGGCGTATTAAAACCGTTTCGTACAGTATGATATGGCGTGTCAACGATCTCATTCATAGGCCAATATCCTGCAAGACCTGGCTCTGTACCGGTTAATTCGCTATCTTTATTGCTGACAATTTCAGCAGCACTACGTGCAATGCTCCAGAGGCGTGTATCGTCAAGACTGCCGAGGAAATAATTGCCCAAGCTTCCGTTAAAGGCGTCATAATCAGCCCCGATTAAGGTATTGCTGTTCCCGAAATCCAGGATAACATCTCCTGAATCGGCTACGGCTCCGTATTGGGTACCGTCAACATAACAAGTTAGTGTATCTGCATCCGCATCGTGAACCACAGCCATATGGTGCCAAGTGTCATCGGTAAAGTTGCCTGAACCGTCAAAATAATACGTAGTATTATTAATAAATACTTTGATTTGCGTGGAGGAAGTGAAAAGAATCAGAATTTCATTATTGCCGGAATTATCTCCCCGCATGAACAAAGCCCGGTTCGTCACATCGCTGCTTTGCCACCAAGTTTCAAAGGTAAAGCTCTGGAGATCATGGGCACTGTTTTTTGGCAAGAGGAGGTAACCATTACTGCCATTTAAGCTGAGAGCATTATTTAATCTTCCTGCAATACCCTCAGCGTTGTTTATGAGCATCCCTTGAGCAGTGTCAGTCTCATCATCAGTGAGTTTGTCGGTGGAAAGTAAATATCCATCCGGCGTATCATGAGCAAGGCGAACGATGCGGTTGTTCAGTCGATCTGCGATAAGGAAAGATCTGTCAGCCGGGTCATGGGTGATCCAGCCCGGCTCGTCAAAGCCGAAGAATCGTCCGGTTTCATTTCCATTGACATCTAATCGGACAATTTGGTCGTCAGTAGCGTCTGATACCCAAACGGAACGGTCTTTCTTATCCACAGCCACTCCATAAGGCTTATTAAAGCCATTCAGTCGCGCAAGTTCAATGCCGTTGCTGTCAAGATGCACAAGCTGCTGATGTGAAAAGTCTGTAATCCAGACAGAATGATCTGACTGATCAAGTGCGATGCCGCGCGGGTCTGAAAAATTGTCTGCACGGACCAGTTCCCTTCCGTCAGCAGATAATTTAACGACGCCATTCTCATTATCCTTGGTTACCCAGATTGTTTCTTCGTCCTGATCAACCAGTATTCTATTCGGATTTTCAAAACCGCTGAAAACATCAATCAGTTTTGGTCCAACAACTGTTTTTACTCTGTTGTTATTCGTGTCACCGACCCATACCTGCGTATTTCCGAAATTCCACTGATACTGAACAATCGTGCCGTCAGGATCCGAGGAAGCACTGCCGTCAAATTGCACGCTCAACGGTGCCTTGCCCTGCGTAACATCGGTCTGAATCACCGCATCAGGAACTCCTGAATACAGAATCTTGATCGAAACAGTATCTGTTGCTGTGAGCCCATCGCTGTCTGTAACCCGGAGAATAGCTGTATATTCTCCGGGTACAGTAAAGGTGTGATCAGTTGCAGCACTGTCAGCAGAGTTGTACTCCCATGTGCCGTCTCCATCAAAATCCCACGCATATGCAGTAATGCTGTTATCGTCAGGATCCTGAGCTGTTCCGCTGAAATGCACAGACAAAGGCGCATGGCCCTTCTTCTTGTCTGCCTGAGCTGTGACTGAGGGGAGAACCATGCTTTCAGTAACTGTTAGAGAGGCTGCATCCACTGCTGTGAATCCTTCATTATCGGTTACCCGAAGAGTAGGCGAATAGCTCCCTGCTTCTGAATACGTAAAGTACGTATCCGCATTTTCATCGGAAAACCAGTCAAAAATACCGTCTCCGTCATAGTCCCATTCATAAAGGACAATGGATCCGTCAGGGTCATTGCCTGAACCGCTCAAGCTAACTCCGAGGGGCAGCTCTCCGCTGCTTGGAGACACAGATGCATTTGCTGAAGGTGTTCCTGGAGCAACGGAAACGGTCACACTGCCGAAAGCAGTTGCATTTTCACTGTCCGTAATCTTGAGCACTGCGGTAAATATTCCGGAATCGGGGTATTCATGAGAGCGTTCAGGTGTAGAGTTGCTTGTGTAATCAATAATTCCGTCATTATCCACATCCCATTCATACGAGGTTATTGTCCTTTCCGGTGTCAACCCTGTAACCCTTGCATTAAATTCCACATCAAGTGGCGCAATGCCTGCTGTCGGTTCAGCACTTGCCTCTACAGTCAAGTCTGTTACATAGATTGTATGAGTAGAATCATAATCCATCAGGCCGGTATCATCGGTTACCCGGAGGATCGGTGTATAGATTCCCGGAGCTGAATAGGTATGCGTTGTGGTACCCGGAGTTGACGAGGCATAATCGAACAGCATATCACCGTCAAAATCCCATTCATATTTGCTCAGGACACTGTCATCCGTGCTGCCGCTGTTGTCAAAGTTTACCGTGAGCGAAGCTTCTCCGCTTTGTGGGTTGACCGCAGCTGCTGCTGACGGCGGATGGGTAAGCAGTCTTGTCCCTTTATCAAGCGCAAGAGAGAGGGGATAAGAGAAATCGTTGATCCTGATACGTTCGTTGCCATCTGGAGCCAACTGAACAAAAGCGTTGTTATTTTTGTCGGCAACCCAGACGGTTCCGTCCTGCTGGCTGACTTTCACGTCATAGGGATAGGCAAAATTATCTAGACGGGTAATTTCGAGCCCGGTATCAGTCAGTTTGACGATCTGATGATGTCCGTAATCCGCCACCCATACGTTGCCGTTATCTGCATTGACAGAGATACTGCCCGGTCCGTTAAAATTTCCTCGCCGAACAAGCTCGCTACCGGTCGGATCCAGCTTGACAACCTGATTATGGTAATAATCAGCAATCCAGACGCTACAGTCTCTTTGGTCTACAGCGACCCCGATAGGATTGTCAAAACCGTCCAGCCTGGAAAGAAGATTACCGTTTTTGTCAAGATGAACCATTTGATCATGACCAGAATCCGACACCCATATACTCTGATCACTCTCGCATA
>JQIA01000710.1_pt1 | contig 17401 bp, 4 predicted proteins | sample 811431 | NCBI WGS metagenome assembly JQIA01 (sample SAMN02998118, study PRJNA258478) | marine sediment metagenome | biome: marine; feature: seafloor; material: sediment; isolation source: oil-polluted sediment collected from 3 locations (0.5 km, 0.7 km and 0.9 km)... | place: USA: Gulf of Mexico ...
CAGCTACTAAGGTAGTAATTGAATTAGCTGCTACTATCTCTTCGCAATCTATTTCGCACTCTTTAGTAACGGTTTTCACCTTACCTTTACCAGTTCCTATCTTAATACTTAACGGATAACCTTCACTAAAAGTAGCAATACAGGTTTTATCGCTGTCCATAGTGACATTGCCTTCTTCATCACAATCTCCAGCCCAGTTGTCTAAAGCCCAAATTCCTTCGGTTGTGGTGGTCAGAATGATTGCTTCACCATCTAAGTGAGTTTGAGTACAGCTAGTACCACAGTCATTTACAATTCCTTCTCCTCCTTCAATTGAGATGGTTAAAATATGCTGTTGCAGAAAGATTGCAGTACAATTTTTATCACCGCTTATTTTTACTTCACCGTTTTCATCGCAATCACCGCTCCAACTATTGAATATCCAGCCTTCTTTTGGAGTTGCGGTTAAAGTAAGCTCATCTCGGTCGTCAAATATATTTTCACAATCATTGCCACAGTTGATGCCATAGACATTAGTTATACTTCCATTACCAATTTTATCTACGGTAAGTTGATAAGTTATACATTCGACGGTTTCTGCAACTGTGGAAATAGTATTAGAATCACCATTTCTATTGGTTGCTGTCACATAATAATTGTATCTATGTCTGCATAGTAGGTCTTCGTCACTGTATCTGCCAGTATTATCGTTAGTAGTGGCAATTAATTCATCACCTTGCACTATTTTAAAACCAGTTTCATTAGTACTGTTATCAGTCCAAGCAAGGTTAGTTTGAGTCAGACTAGTTTGATAGTTTAAATCACTAGGGTCATCTGGTACTCTGGTATCTACTACTAAGTTTTTGTTGGCTGCTAAAGAACCGGTAGTTCCGGGAATTGGTAAAGTTAAATCACCATTATTGGTATTAACGTCTTGGATAGTTCCGTCATTTGCTGATAAGGAAGCAGTATTAACATAATCTAAATCAAGACTATTTTCTCCACTGACAGCGGTATAAGTAAAGGTTAAAGTATCGGTACCAGAACCACTGCTATAATCTACTGCTACGATATATGGTTCTGTATCTAAGGTTAGTTGTGGAGTATTAGTTACATAAACAATATCATCAAATTGTACTGTTATATCAATAGTATCGGTTATATTAAAGGTGTTGTCAGGAGTAGTTGCGGTTACATTGATTACGACTGGGGGAATCCCATCTATTCCTAAATCTTTATTGACCCCTAAGGAGTTTGTTGTTCCGGGAACTGGTAAAGTTAATATGGCATTGTTGGTATTAACATCTTGGATAGTTCCACTATTTAGAACTAGAGCTGCATCATCAAGGTAATCCAAATCAGTAGTATTATTGCCAAGAGTAACAGTGTAGGTAAAGGTTAGAGTGTTGGTGCCGGAACCACCGCTATAATTTACTATTTTGTCGGTAGCACCGGTTTCTAAGGTTAATTGAGGCGTTCCAGTTACGTTGACAATATCATCAAATTGGATAGTAATATCAATGGTTTTACCTATACTGTAAATTCCGTTGTTCTCGGTTGCGGTTATATCCAATATAGTTGGAGGAATACCATCTATTATCAATGCTTTATTAGCTGCCAAAGAGCCAGTAGTTGCGGGAGTTGGTAGTGCTAAATCTGCATCGTTGGTATTAGTAAAATCTTTAATGGCACCACCGTTTAAAGTTAGAGCCGTAGTATTTGTATAATCTAAGTCATCACTGTTGTGCCAACTTACAACAATATATGAAAAAGTCAAAGTGTTGGTGCTAGAACCGCTAACGTAATCTGCTATTGCATTGGTAGTTCCAGTTTCTAAAGTTAGTTGTGGTGTACCAGTAACAATAGTATCGGCAGTAAATTGGACTGTAATGTTGATCGTATCACCTATGCTGTGAGTTCCGTTACCTGTGGTTGCAGTTATGTTTGTTACAATTGGAATGCCTACAACTAAATCTTTATTCGCTGCTAAAGAACCAGCTGTCCCGGGAGTGGGTAAGGTTAAATCAGCATATTGAATAATTCCACCGTTTAAAGATAATGCTGTAGTACTAATATAGCCTAAATCCGTGCTACCATCTTCACTGGCAATAGTATAATTAAAAGTTAAAGTATCAGTACCAGAACCACTGTTATAGTCTACTACTGCATCGACATCACCGGTTTCTAAAGTTAATTGAGGTGTACCGGTTACATTAACTTCTCTAGCAAATTGGATAGTGATATCAATAGCATCTCCTATTAGGTAAGTTCCATTATTTGCAGTTGAAGTTATATTAGTTATAACTATGGGACTACCATCTATTATTAAGTCTTTATTCGCTGCTAAAGAACTAGCAGTTCCGGGAGTTGGTAACGTTAAATCTGCACTAATATTAAAATCGTTTTTGATGGTTCCACCATTTAAAGATAAAGCTGTAGTATTAATATAATCTAAATCTGAACTATCGTCTCCAGCAACAACAGTATATGTAAAAGTTAAAGTATCAGTACCAGAACCACTGCTATAATCTACCACTGTATCGGTAATTCCAGTTTCTATAGTTAATTGTGGCATGCTAGTTACAGTAACATTGGTGTTAAACTGGATGTTAATATTAATAGTGTCGTTTATAACGTAGGTTCCATCAACTTCAGTTGCAGTTATATTATCTATGGTAACTGTACATTGAACACTATTTGAAATTTCAGTCCAAGTAGGATCCATTTTTGAATCTAAAAAACTTATAATTGAAGAAGAGGCTGTTAAACCACTACATGCTAATCCCAATCCACCATGATTTACTGGATATACTGCTGATGGAGTTTTTAAACCACTTAAATTGGTAATTCCAGTAGGAATAGAACCGGTTAGTTGATTGGCAGATAAAAAAAGATAAATTAAACTAGTTAAATTGCCAATTCCACTTGGAATAGAACCACTTAACTGATTATTATTTAAATAAAGGTATTGTAAACTAGCTAAATTTCCAATACTAGTCGGAATAGAATCTGTCAGTTGATTATCATTTAAGTAAAGATATCTTAAACTAGTTAAATTGCCAATATTGGTTGGAATAGAACCTGTCAGTTGATTATTGTTTAACTTAAGATAGATTAATTGAGTTAAATTTTCAATGCTAGTCGGAATAGAACCAGTTAGTTGATTATTATATAAATAAAGATATGTTAAATTAGTTAAATTGCCAATTTCAGTAGGAATTGAACCACTTAGTTGATTACTATATAAATAAAGATATGTTAAGTTAGTTAAATTTCCAATTTGACTTGGGAGTGAAGTTATTTGATTGTCATATAAATAAAGCTTTTGTAAACTACTCAAATTTCCAATGTTAGTTGGAATTGAACTGATTTGATTATCATACAAATATAAATAAACCAGACTAGATAAATTTATAATTTCAGCTGGAATTGAGCCAGTCAGTTGATTATCATCCAAATAAAGAGTTTCTAAACTACCTAAATTTGTAATTTGTGATGAAATTGAACTTACTTGATTACTTCTTAAAGAGAGATAAGTTAAATTAGGGAAATTTTTTATTTCTGCTGGAATCTCAGTAAATTGATTACTATCTAAATAAATACTTCGTAGACTAGAAAATGTAAATCCGGTTGAAATTGAATTTATCTGATTACTTTCTAGATAGAGAGTTCTTAATCCAGTAAAATTTATAATTTTTGCTGGAATTTCAGTAAATTGATTACCATCTAAATTTAGGGTTTGTAAACTAGGAAATGTAAATCCGGTTGGAATTGAACTTAAGTTATTATTATCCAAATAAAGAGAACTTAAATTGGATAAATTGATAACTTCCGTTGGAAATTGAGTAAAACTATTATTTCCTAAATTAAGGGAGGTTAAGTTAGTTAAATTTAAAATTTCTGATGGGATTGAGGTTAATCCACTACTTTCTATAGAAAGACTTCTTAAACTAGATATACTATTAAGTGATGATAAAGTGGAGGACGATAGTGAATTTCCTCCTATATAAAGGGTACTTACTCCTGAAGAATTAAGATTAGAAAATGAGGTAATATTATTACTGGATAAATTAAGGGAGTATACTTGGCTTAAACCACTGATACTTGGAAATGAACCACTTATTCCTTTATTACTTAAAGAAAGACTTGTAACATTATCACTACTATTGCAAGAAACACCAGACCAATTACAAGGGGTGTTTGTGACCTTCCAATTCCAGCTACTGCTACCAACACTATCATATAACGATACCAAAGCATCACATTGTGATGATGAAATTCCTGTTACCTGAGAACAACTTGTAAAGTCAGCTCCAAAAGCCACTGTATTACTAAACACCAGCAAAAACGCCAAATACTTAAAGTATCTTATAGCTTTATTTATGGTTAGTAGTTGTTTCATTTTTATCTCCATTAAATTTTATGTGATTTGTAAAAATATCCTCCAATTATACTAGAAAAACTAATAATAATCCATTATAAAGAATGAGGATTTAATAACTTCCAAAACTTGAATATCCAAACCTGCCAGGTTTAATTTCGGATTTTATTAAATCCTGATTCCTAATCAAAGGAAACTTGTATTCTGAAAAATTATCTATCAAAAGCAATCCCACCCGGATCAACAATTCGTCCATCAACGCTAGTGCTATCACCTAATTCTCCATCGGTGAGATGATAACTGGCAGTGACAACCGACTTGTTTCCAACTTTAACTATATTAAATTCCACATTTGGCAACACATACCAAGCTAAAGTATTCATATCTCCAGGAACTTTAGTACCAAATTTTTGAAAGATTGGAGTAGCACGGATTTTTTGTAAACTATGATAATAGATAGTAATATCTGCTTCACTCCCTTCCAATTAAAAGTAAACTAAGCCTTGCGGAAAGATATATTTCTCTTCAAAATAACCTTGATTTTCAGCTAAATCAGTATAAATTTCTGTGACAGTGACATTTTTGCTAATATCTAAAGTTAAATAGTTACCAGAACTTTGGTCTGGCATAGAAACAATGTTTGGTTGGTCCGCATCATGAATACCATCACCATTTCCATCACCATTATTGGGAATATTTGGATCTTTGATAAAAATAGCATCACAAATCTTATCATCATCCATATAAACTTGTTCGTCACACGACCAGTTTTTTAATACCCATTCTATTTTCGGTTTAATAGTTAAGGGAACAATTTCTTGGTCCAGAAAGCTTGCTTCACAACTATCTGGACAATCAATATTTTTACCATCAGTAATAGTTCCCAAACCAATTATATTAATGGTTAATTTATGTTCTCCAACCTCTTCTTCGACAAAGTTTGCAGTACAAGTTTTCGCACTATTAATGATTACATTACCATCACAATCACCAGTCCAGCTATCAAATAACCATCCATCGTCTGGAGTAGAGATTAAAACAACTTCAGTTTGGTCAGCAAAAAGTCTTACACATTCATTACCACAGTTGATACCAGAACCAGCTACAGTTCCATTACCGTTTTTAATAATTGTTAAGTCATAATATACGTCTATAGGACATGGTAAAGTTGCTGCTTGTATTGTAATATCTGATGAATCAGTAACAGAAGTTGCCATTAATGAATAAGTATAGGTTTTATTACACTCTAAATTTGTATCACTATAACTTGTTGCATTTACAGAAGTTGTTGTTATTAAACTACCACTTCGCATTACCTTAAAACCAGTTTCACTGGAACTATTATCTGTCCATTTGAGATTTATTTGAGTATCAGAAGTAGCAGTAGCTGATAAGTCGGTTGGCGGACAAATAGAGGTTGTGGCATTGATAGAAATTGGAACTGAATCAACCGATGGATTAGTAGCCATTACTGAATAGTTGTAGGCTGTTTCACAAGTTAGACTAGGATCATTATAACTATTTGTAATAGTGGTTGTAATTAAGCTGCCATCTCGCTCTACTTTAAAACCAGTTTCATCTGAACTATTATCTGTCCAAGACAAATTTATTTGAGTTTCTAAACTATTAGCAGTTAAATCACTAGGAGCTGGTAGCTCATATTCATAAGCTCCAATATCGCAAGTGGTATGTTTGGGGCGAGTTTCACCACGTTGGTCGGTAGTTTCGCAAGTTGCATTATCCCCGGCATTTATTGCTGGACTACCAGATAATAAAGCCATAGTTTGGGTATCGCTACCATTATCTGCTAGGATTGATAGATTAGGATCAGTTATTAATGTTGTAATACAGCCATTGCTACCAATTTTAATTAGATTGTTAACATTGGCAGTCAAAGAACCTGTTTCGATATGACAATCATCTTGGTCTGCCGAAGTATTGTCATTATTTGCAATTAAAGTGTTATAAATACTGACTCCATTAGCATTTTCAATGCGTAAGCCTGCACCTGCTTTGTTAGCTGTGTTTCCTGCAATAGTTGTATTTTTTATGTTTAAGGTTGTACCACTAAACGCATGAATACCACCACCAGTACTGAGAATTTCACCAGTTGCACTATTGCCTTGAAAGGTACTATTAGTAATATTTACTACTGTATTATTGCCAGCCAAAAGTCCTCCTCCATCAGCTGCATCATTAGCTGTAAAGGTAGATTTATCAACTATTACTGTGCCTCCACTAGCCTTGATACCACCTCCTGAACCAGAACCAGCATTACCTTCCTTGATATGTAAAGCTCGAAAAGTTACATACCCAGCCGTTACTTCAAATACCCGCACTGCATTATTCCCACTAATAGTTATATTTTGCCCAGTACCATCAATGATTAAATCTTTATCAATCGTGAGTTGCTCGCTAAGAACGATAGTTTGTCCTGCGATACTTGGGTCAAAAACAATGATGTCTCCTGAGCTTATATTAGCAATTGCTTCCCGTAGAGTATTTTGCCCAGCAGTATAATCACCATCATCAATATCAGCAATATTATCAACAATTAATCCAGCTATATTAACAGTGGCAGTAGCAATATCAGAATCAGCTGTACCATCATTAACTTTGTAAGTAAAAGTATGAATACCAACGGAATTTGATGTAAAAGTAAATTCCCCAGTACTAGCATCAGTAATAACCACAGCTCCACCACTATTATCTACTAGAGAATAAGTTAGATCATCTCCATCAGGATCATACGCTGGCAATCTATTGTTTAATTGGTCGTTTTCATTAATTGTCCATTCAACGGGAATATCTGAGGTAATCCAATCAGCAGCATCCATATTATTTAATGTGCCATTATTACCATTGCCAGAACTATCCATTGCTGCAGTACCAGAACCTTCACTAAATTGCCAATAACCAACTAAATTAGTTTCGTTACCTTGTAAACTGGTATACATATTAGCTTGAATTTGAGCTTGAGAGCGAGCAACATTCCAAACCCGCATTTCATCTATTAATCCTTGGAAATTACTAGAACCAGTATTATTGGAGCCAATGGTCATTATTCCATTAGGTATATTAGGTGTAGGATTACCAGTTAAGGCAAAAGCAATACCATCAAAATAAAATTCCCATGTACCACTATTTCTTACCAAAGCAACATGATGCCATTCATTTGCAGGTAATATTTTATTTGAAGATTCAATAGCAACTCCACCACATATCATATCTAATTTATAGCTACTATTCAGTTTCAAACCATATCCGCTCGAATTAGCATTTCCATTATTAAATATGTATTTATTGCCAGTGGAACCAGTCAATTTAATCCAAGCTTCCATAGTAATATTGTCTGTTGCTGTGGTTACTAGATTAGCTGAAATATAGTCATCCACCCCATCAAAATCCAATGCTGTACTAAAACCAGCAATTGGAGCTATGCTTTCATATTCATAAGCTCCAAGATCACAATTAGTTGGCCGAGACTCACCACGTTGGTCAGTAGCTAAACAAGTAGCACTATCTCCAGTTGCAATTGCTGAACTACCTGATTGCAATGCCATCGTTTGGGTATCACCACCATTATCAGCCAATGAACCTAAAAATGGATCGCCACTGAATGTTGGACTACAACTACCATCTTCAATTAAATTATTGATATTAGTGGTTATAGTTCCAGTGTTTTCACAATCTGCAATAGTACTGTTGGCAACTATGGTATTTAGCAGATTTAAAGTTCCAGCATTTACAATACCTTTGTTATTACCTGAAATAGTGGTGTTTTTTATAGTTGCAGCAGAACCACTATAAGTAAATTTAAATGCCTCGTGAATATTATTGACAATTGTACTGTTATTAATATTCAAAGTAGCTGAATCTTGTAAAAAAATGGCATTGCCACTATTATTGAAAGCAGTAATATTATTTAGGGTAACATTACCCCATGCACTATAAATAACACTACCACTACCAGCTGAATTACTATCAAAAATGCTATTATTAATTACAACTGGACTAGCTAAATTATTAATACTAGCAGCCATACCAGAAAATATATTATTCAAAAAATAACAATTATTTACTTCCAAATTTCCATAATGATTGTGAATAGCAGCAGCAGCACCTCCACCTGTATTATCAGAAAATATACTATTGTTTACTACAAGATCGCCTCTATTATGAATGACACCGTCATACGTGCTTTTAATATTACTTTTGGTAAAAGTCAAATTATTAATAGTTACATCTATATTATTTGGAATATAAAAAATCCCTACATCCCTAGTACCATCATTGCCTGAATCTCCACTAAGAGTAATATTTTGGCCAGTACCATCAATAGTTATATTATTACCAACAAATATCTGGTCATTTAGATAAATTGTTTGGCCAGTAATACTTGGATCAAAAGTTATAGTATCTCCATCACTAGCGTAAAAAATAGCTTCCTGTAATGTATTCTGCCCAGAATTAGTATCAGCATCATTTTCATCTCCAAGATTATCAACCACTGGATTAGGTTTGGCTACTATGACTGTAACTGTTTCAACATCAGAATAATTCAAACCATCGTAAACTTTATAGCTAAAAGTATATGTACCTCCAGTAGTAGCAGTGTAGGTAAATTTTCCAGTGCTGGCATTATTAAGCACAACTGCTCCAGCATTATCATCTACTAAACTATAAATTAAAGAGTCATTATCTGCATCAAAGCCAATTAGGAAATCAGTTAGCGAACTATTTTCTGCCATTTTAAAATCTATAAACTTCACCCAATCAATATCAGCCATGTTGGTTAAAGTGCCGTTATTACTATTGCTAGAAATATCGTTAGTTGTAATGCCACTGCCTTCTTCAAATTTCCAATAACCAATTAAATTTGTTTCGTTACCAATAAGAGTTGTGGTGTAAGAAGTATGAATTTCTGTTTGAGTGCAAGCAGTATCCCAAATTCTAACTTCATCTAAACTGCCGTGATAATAGTCAGAAGTAGGTGAATAATTACCAATATATAAACTGCCACTTCCTTGAAAAGCTCCTGATGCAGTAGCTTGAGCCACTATTGCCCCATCTTGGTAAATAATGCGTTCATTAGTGGCTGCATCATAACTACAAGCCCAATGATGCCAATCACTATCAGTATAAGTCGCTGTGGTATCTAAATCATTGCCGTAAAAAGAACAGGTAAATTTATTATTATCCCTAAAACCAAAATGCAAAGCTTGATTAGTACCTGCATTACCTTGAGATATAATAAAATCTTTGCTGCCACTTGAACTACGTTTTGCCCATGCTTCCATAGTAAAAGATTGATTTACTAAATTAATTCCTGAACCAACATCTATATAATCATTTGTCCCATCGAACTCCAGCATAGTATCAAAACCAGTACTTGGAACATTATTGTAAGCAAGACTGATATATTGTCCATCAGTCAAATTTATGTTGCTAAATTCAACTGTATTACCAGTGATAGTTGCTCCAGTTGTGATTGTTGCATCAGTAAAATCACCATCACTATCAAGTAATAACATGTATTTACTAGCATTAGTGAAATCAGCCCCAGCAACGTTGGTTAAATCAAAGTTAATCGTTACCATGCCAAGCTCACCAGTTTCTGCAACTTTCCATTCTCGAACTAACCGATTGCCAATATTAGGTACTTCAGTAGAAGAAAAAGTTAAAATGCCATCATCATTACCTAACAGCAGAAAGTTTCCATTAGAATTTCCAGAATCAGTAATTGTAATAATACTATCGCTGTTGACACTACGAGATTTAGGTTGATTTAAATTGCTGCCACTATCAATTCCAATTCCAACAATATCATTGGTATAACCGCTATGAGTGGTGGTTGAAGGATAGATAACAGTACTGCTAGAATTGATATAATTAATAGTACTGTCAAGTGTGATTCCATATTTTATGGCAAGATAGGATTGCACTTGATCTCTATCAGAATCTAATAAATCCACATCATATAAAATAATTTCGGCAATCTTGCCATCAAATAAACGTTCATTACCACAAAGAACTTTAGATTGTCTACCTATGGTTACTGGCCCTGGTCCAGAAGCACAACCAGAATGAGCTGAACCTTCATCTATTTCATTTGCAGTAATTTTAGCTAATGTAATAACATTGTTATGAACTGATGTCCCATTTAAATAAACTCTTTGCTCATTAATAAAATCAATTTTACCAGTATATATAACTGAATTAATATTATAGGAATGGGGTAATCCACCAGTCTTTACACCACCATAATCATATGGAGTATAAATTTGAAATTCATCATTTGCATATGTAAAACCATATCCACTGTTTCCTACTTGACCAAAATCAAAGATAAAATTATTTTGATTTACTTTTATATCTGGTTTAACAACAGCAAAAAAAGTCATTCCATCATTGTTAGAAAAAATATAATTATCAGCTAAATCAATCCCATTTGCTATTCCATCAAATTCTACAACTGGATTAAAATTTATATTATCTGTAGTATTATTACGAAAGGTTGGTGAAGTTTGACCATCACTACCACCATTTGTTGCAATGTATTCATTAGAAGATTGATCACTCCAATTCGTCAAAGTTTGACTATCAGTTTGGTTAATTCCAGCATCAGCCTTAAGCCATAGTTGTAAACTGCAATTATTATTAACATTTCCTGGAGCAATTCCACCAAAATCTTGACCGTATTTTACACCAAGATATTGATTTATCTCACTCATTTCACAATCAGTAATGGCACGATTATAAAGGATAACTTCAGCAATATCACCATTAAAAGGATTATCGTTTCCATCCCATCCAATAAAAAAATTATTTTGGGCATCAGTAGCATGAGTAGTATCTACAAAAGTAGTACTAACTTGTCCATCAAAATATATAGCCGAACTACCTGCCGTTGCATTATTACCATCATATACTGCTGTCATTAAACGTACTGTATTAACAAGACCAGCCCCAATTACCGTATGACCGCCTGATGCTAGTCCTTTGGACACAACACCATTATTACCAGTAGGATAGGTAGAAAGAAAAAAACGATCCCAGCCTGCATTGTCATTACCCCAGATTCCTTGCAAGACATCAATACTACCGGTTTCACGGTAAACGGTGAAAATAGTCACATCTTCCATAGTACTGGAACGAATATCCATTGGCGTTATATATACTGAACCATTTGAACTATTTGTATGAGTAAAAGAAACTACAGGCTTATTATTAATAGAAGAAGTGGTATTATATTGTCCAGCAGATTGACCAGAAAATACAGTTGCGTGATTATTATTTCCGGATTTGTCATTCCACATATTTAATAAAGCACCATTTGCAGGTTCGTTTCCAGCGTTACCATCTCCATCGACATCGGATGCATCCAGCCACAATGCTAGTCCAGATATATCAGATGGAGAAGCATTGGCTATAGTTGGAAAAAATAAAGGGGTTAATAGGAATAGTATTGGTAAATAATTATATTTACTATAAATATCACCTAAAGTTATACGTCTCAACAAAAATAAGCTAAACGACATTGTAGTAAAAAAAATTATTGTATGTTTCATGGTCAACCCCCTGCTAAATTTTTTATAAAATTACTTCATATTTATAAAATATGGCTTTTCTGAATCAGTAAAATTTGGAATCTAACCTAATCTTTAACCTTACTGATAATGGTCAATAACATTTTTCGGTTATCTTCTAATACAACTCTTTTTATCATAACTTCTACTTCAAAAGAATGTCCATCACGATGAACTTCACGCTTACTTTTTTTAACAAAAGCAGTAGAATCAGTTGTCATTAACATATCATAATATTCGCGAATGGCTTCTGCATGTTTAGGCTGAGGTAATATTGCAGTAAATACTTGCCCTATAATCTCGTCTTTGGTATAACCATACAAATCTGCATATGCTTTATTTACTTGAATAAACTTACTACGGTCATCAGTTAGACAAACTCCCATTTTTGCAGCATCAAAAACTGAAAATAGTAAGCTTTCATCTTCACGTGATGCAGCTGATTGCTTATTAGATAAAAGTGACTGAATTTGTTTATGTTTAGTAATATCAACTGCAAAAATTACCGCTCCAGTTACATTCTTATCAGTATCTAAACAAGGAATTTTATCAAACTGCAACCAACGTAACGATGAATCATTATCTTCTTCGGAAATACTATGCACAATTCCAAACTGTGGACGTCCTAAACTAATTACCTCTTTACAATCAGTATATTCTTCTAATTTTGCTGCGTATTTTTTAAAAATTTCTTCAACTTTTTTGTTGTAACGTAATACCTTATTATCTTTATTACGATACCAAATCATGGCTGGCGTATTGTTGAAAATCATTTGTGATTCTTCCCATTGATTCCGCAAAACTCTCCATTTACGTTCACTTTCATCAATACTTTGTATCAAGCCAAAATTAAATAATATATTGCCTCTATTGTCACGTACTGCATCTGTATATTGTCGAATTGGAAAATTAGAACCATTGCTATATAAAGCTTCTAATTCACCATCCCAACTACTACCGTTTTGTATAGCCGGAATAGCTTTTTCTTGTAAAATGCTTAAAGACTTAGGGGAATAATATGCAGTTAAATCAAGTTTTTGAGCAGTTTTAAAATCTCTGCCAAATAATTTTTCATAGTTTTGATTAATATAAACTAACTTTTTTTCATTATTCCTTACTTCAATTGCCTCACTGGAAACATCAACAATAGATTTAAATAATCGTAATAAACCTTGAGCTTGTTTATGTTCAGTAATATCAATACCAACTCCAAAAAAGTAATCCAAAACTCCATCAGCTTTTACGACAGATCTACTATGCCACTCTATTAATAATATTTTATTATCTTGAGTTAGAATATGGCATTCCATCAATGATGGTTTCATGGAAGTAATTAATTTTTGGATTTCTATAGAGATTAATGGCTGCTCTACTTTAGGAATAAAAGTTGTTAAAAAATCACTGTTAATTACGTCTTCCAAAGCATATTTAGTTTCTTGTAACATAGCTCGATTCATCATCCTGATTTTGCCATCAGGATTAACAGCTACAAAAAACATTGGTGAAGCTTGCACTAAATTGTTAACAAAATCTCTTTCTTGTCGTAACACTTCTTCATGAGCTTTACGCTCAGTTATATCACGCAATGTAGCACATACTAATGAACGACCTTGAAATAAATAAGTATTACCAGTGGAAATCTCTACTGGAAACACCGTGCCATCTCTTTTTTTATGCCAACGTAATGGAATTACTCGTTTTTGACTGCTTAAATTTCGTTTACCTAATTCAGCTGATACATCTTCGGTTCTTTTATTCACCCATTCAGGTTTAGTATATCCATATAGGTCTGTAGCAGCTTGATTAACATCAAAAATTTGTTGGGTATTAGCATCAAATACGATAGTTGGAATAGATGAAGCTTCAAATAATTGACGGTATTTAGATTCGCTTTCCCACAATGCAGTTTCAACTTTTTGCCGTTCAGAGATATCACGTGCTATTAACATTAATGCAGTTCGACCTTTGGATAAAAATGAACTGGTAATAACCTCTGCTGGAAATACATCACCATTTTGTTTTTTATGATATTGTGTAGAAGTCATTTTTATCACTTTTTTCATTGACTTCTCAGTTTTATCTGGCTGAGCTGATAAAGTTAATATATTAGTTTTTAATAATTGTTCACGACTGTAACCATACAATTGAATAGCAGTTTTATTAACTTCAACAATATCTAAAGATTTTGCATCCAATACAAAAACAGCATCAGTTTCCAATTCCTGTAACTGTTGATATTTATTTTCTATATCATCTACTTCTTCTTCTAAATAGCGTGATTCAGTGACATCAATATGAGTACCAACCATCCTGATTGCTTCGCCATTAGAATCCTTAATGACACTACCACGACTTAAAACCCAATGATAACTACCATCTTTATGTTGTAAACGATGAGTATTTTCATATATTGAAGTTAAACCTTTTAAATGGTTTTTAATATCAGATTTAACTCGATTATAATCAGCTGGATGAATTCTTTTGTACCATGAATCTATATGTGGTAGTAATTCACGTTCTTCAAATCCTAATAATTTTTCCCACTGAACTGAAAAACGCATTTCATTAGTAGCTAATTCCCATTCCCATAAATCATAATTATTATTTGATACAGTACCACCTTGAGGCGAAACAGTTCTTTTCCTTAAAGCTTGCTCAGTCTCTTTATAATGAGTTATATCAGAAAATGAAATAACTACCGCATAAGGAGTAGTAACATCGTTACGCCACAATGGATAAGAATTAATCCGAATCCAAATAACCGATTCATCTGATTTTACTATGCCCATGACTACATCAGCATAAGATTGGCCAGTACGCAAAGTACAAATAGCCGGATGAGTTTCGGTTGGAAATGGTGAATCATCTTCATGAATAAGTCGCCAATCAGGATCGATCAATACCCAACCCATCATTTGATCAGCAGATAAACCTAAAATATTCTCTGCACTAGAATTACAAGCCCCAATCGTACCATTAGCATATTGTAAAACTACCCCTTCTTGTAGAACGCTGATCATTTCATCAGCAATCATCGGCTGTTCCCGACTAGTTATGTCCATTCCTACCACATAATAGGCATAATCAGCTGAAGCAGCACTATTTATTTCCCATAACATACTACGATAGCTATTGTCATAGTGACGAAATTGATTAGAAAACGATATTGATCGCATTCCTTCATTCAATTGTTCTAAATAGTATTTAGTTGAAGCTTGATCATCTGCATGAACAAAATCTGTAAAGCGTTTGGCCAGTAATTGACTAGTTGACAAACCAAGTGTATTTTCCCATGCAGTATTTACTTCTTTAAAACGATATGCTTGGTCCAAAATACCAAATATGGCCGAAGAACGCCAAAAGAATCGGGAATGACGAGGATTATTTGCAGACATATTGTTTTCCTAACGATGCAACTATCATTAATATTAGCAAAAAATTATTATTGGTAGGAATTCTTAATCTTTTAATTAGCAATAATTTATCTACATATATTTTATTTATCTGCATAGTATTAGGTAAATTTATAGTAATTTTGGTAATTAGAGTTGTTAAAAACACAGAGATTTAAAATTAAAGAATTATATCTATTGTAGCAAAGTTGCAATAAATAACCTATTGAGATGAAATTATTTGAATTTTATATATTTATAATTATATGTAAATTAAGAATTTTAATTATTTTACTTAATAAAAACATTTTTAAATTAACATTATTTTATTCTAATGGCTTTATTTTCAATGAGTTTTTTATGTGCTACATTATATTACAATTTTGGCTTTTTTCAATAATTTTTAAGATATTTGGGAATTCAAACAAAATTATTAGCTTTTAATAGCAATTCTTAATTATGAATGCTTAATTATTAATGAACTTCAATATATATTTGATTCATATAGATGTTAGCCAATTGAGAAATGCTATATATCAGCAATCTAATGATGGATTACTAATAAATTTATCAGATTTAACTTTACCTACCATTAGTTACAATAAATATTTGATATGCAAATAAAAATACCAGAATTATCACTTGTATTATTGGTTGGAGTATCAAGCAGTGGTAAATCTACTTTTGCTAGAAAACATTTTCAAGAAACTGAGATATTATCATCAGATTATTGTCGGGCTATGATTATTGATGATGAAGCTGACCAATCTGTTACTAAAGAGGCATTTGAAATTTTACATTTCATTGCAGCTAAACGTCTTGCAGTTGGCAAATTAACAGTTATTGATGCTACTAATATTCAAGCTAAAGCACGTAGTTCATTGTTATATCTAGCAAGAAAATATCATATTGCTACAGTAGCAATTGTGTTTAATTTACCAAAAGACTTGTGTAAAATAAGAAGCCAACAACGTGTTAATCGTGATTTAGATTCTGCGATTGTTCATCAACAATATGATAATTTACAACGTTCATTGCGTAATCTTAAACATGAAGGTCTTAAACAAATTATAGTATTAAATACTGTTACTGAAGTTAATGATAGCGAAATTAAATTAATACCTTTATCTTGTAATATGCGACATGAGGCTGGGCCTTTTGATATTATCGGAGATATACATGGTTGTTTTGATGAACTAATCATTTTATTAGAGCAATTAGGTTATCAAATCCAATTTTCTAATTCTAAATACACAATCAGTCACCCACAAGGCAGAAGAGTAATATTTTTAGGAGATTTGGTTGATCGAGGACCAAAAATACCTCAAGTTTTACAGCTTGTTATAGATATGGTAGTTGCAGGTAACGCTTTTTGTATTAAAGGTAATCATGATGTAAAATTAGTACGTAAACTGATGGGACATAATGTCAAATTAGTACATGGACTAGAAGAATCAATCAATCAATTACAAAAAACTTCTATAGATTTTCATAATAAAATAATTGAATTTATAAATAATTTGCCAGAACATTATCTGTTTGATGCCGGTAAATTAGTTGTAGCACATGCCGGTTTACCTGAGGAGTTACAAGGGAGAGATGCTGGAAAAGTTTATGAGTTTGCCTTATACGGTAAAGTTATTGGTAGAGAAAAATCTGGTTTTCCAATCCGTTATAATTGGGCTAATGACTATAACGGTTCAGCAATGGTAGTTTATGGCCATACTCCAATCATTGATAGCAAATGGGTCAATAATACTATTTGTATTGACACTGGCTGTGTTTTTGGTGGAAAATTAACGGCACTACGTTATCCAGAAAAAGATTTGGTTTCTATAACAGCTAAAGATACTTATTATGATTCTGTTAAATCTTTTATTAAACATGATTCCTAAATAATAATGTAGGATGCAGATGCGACTCATGTAATTCGTAAACTCATTACATCCTACATTAAATTTTAGCAATATTTTTTTAATGGCTCATCCCCCCCAAAATTAGATAGTCCCTACAAAGCAATGCAGGTATGTTATCATAGTATTTTATACAGACATAACCAA
>JQIA01000711.1_pt1 | contig 17399 bp, 15 predicted proteins | sample 811431 | NCBI WGS metagenome assembly JQIA01 (sample SAMN02998118, study PRJNA258478) | marine sediment metagenome | biome: marine; feature: seafloor; material: sediment; isolation source: oil-polluted sediment collected from 3 locations (0.5 km, 0.7 km and 0.9 km)... | place: USA: Gulf of Mexico ...
AAGTTGAAAGCTCCCCTCAGGCACCGGGAACCTTGGTGCTCAGATTTGAAGATAACCCGAAGAACATTGATCGCAGCAAAAGCGTTATTCGTCTGCCATCGCAAGCAAAAATCGCCAAAGATCCGGTGCTCTACGCTCACGCTTCCCGAGTACTGCACGTGGAAACCAATTACCACAACGCACGAGCGCTAATCCAACAACACGGTGAACGCGAAGTCTGGGCCAACCCACCGCCAGTGCCGTTAAGTAGCGATGAGATGGATTACGTTTTTGGGCTACCTTTTGCGCGGGTTCCACACCCAAAACACCAGGGTACAAAATTACCCGCCTATGAAATGATTCGCTTCTCCATCAACATCATGCGTGGCTGTTTTGGTGGTTGCTCATTCTGCTCCATCACCGAGCACGAAGGGCGCATCATTCAAAATCGCTCCGAAGAATCCATCCTGACTGAAATTGAAGCCATTCGTGACAAGACCCCCGGCTTCACCGGCACAATCTCCGACCTAGGCGGACCCACCGCCAACATGTACCGACTGGCCTGCAAAACTCGCGAGATTGAGTCAGCCTGTCGACGCCTTTCCTGCGTCTACCCCGGCATCTGCAGCAACCTCAACACCGACCATTCACCGCTAATACAGCTGTACAAAAAAGCCCGAGCCATTAAAGGTGTCAAGCGAGTATTGATCGCCTCAGGACTGAGGTACGACCTGGCCATTCAGTCACCAGAGTACGTGGAGCAGCTGGTCACTCATCATGTGGGCGGCTACCTAAAAATTGCACCGGAACACACCGAGGCTGAGCCCCTATCAAAAATGATGAAGCCAGGCATCGGCAGCTACGAAACCTTCCGCAAAATGTTTGAGCATTTTTCAAAGAAAGCGGGAAAAGAACAGTATCTAATTCCTTATTTCATCTCCGCTCATCCGGGCACCAGCAACGAGGACATGATCAACTTGGCGCTGTGGCTAAAGAAAAACAACTTCAAGGCGGATCAGGTGCAAAATTTCTACCCGTCGCCCATGGCTCTGGCCACCACCATGTACCACACTGAAAAAAATCCACTAAAAGGGATTAGCTATAAATCGCCCAAGGTGGCCGTCAGTAAAACTTTCAAGCAACGCCAGCTACACAAAGCGCTGCTCCGCTACCATGATCCAGAAAACTGGCCGATGATTCGTGATGCACTGAAACAAATGGAGCTACACAAACTAATAGGCGACGGCCCCGAGCAACTGGTTCCAGCAAAACAACCAACGGCTCGGCAATCCAGACGGCAGAAAACAGGTGCAGGAAAACCCTTTGCCACTCAACACAATGGGTTGCCCAGAAACAAACGCAGAAAATAGCTGGCAATGGCTGAAAATATAGCCATTGCCAGCGAGCAACGCAGAGCTATAATCGACCGTAAACACTAATAAAAACTAGGAGTTAATCATGAGACTAATCCTTTGCGTTGTTGCTTTTCTATTGTCCTCTACCGCCATGGCTGGATGGTCGTTGGACAATGAGCAATCACGACTGCACTTCTTAAGCACCAAAAAAGGCAGCATTACTGAGACTCATCACTTTAAAAAGATGGTGGGTTCAATCGCTGAAGACGGTCAAGCCACCCTGTCCATTGATCTTGCCAGCGTCGCCACTCAGATACCCACTCGCGACGAGCGCATGACAACGATGCTGTTTGATGTTGCCAACTTTCCAAAAGCCGTAATAACGCTTAGCGTCAACGACATGGCCACCGTCAAAACACTGGCTGTTGGTACCTCAGTCCGTCAGCAAGTCATTGCCAACCTGAAGTTGCACGGAGCCCAACAAAAACTCAGTGCCGACTTGCTGGTAACGGCTATGGCTGATGGCCAGCTGATGGTCCAAACATTGGCACCCATTATCATTCGGGCGAGTGACTTTGATCTCGTCAAAGGCGTGGAGGCACTGCGGGTTGTTGCTAATTTACCCAGCATTGACCTGACCTCTCCCGTCACTTTTTCGCTATTATTTACACCTTAGCTTTTCCGTTAGGCAGCATCAGGTTTTCAGCAATGCAATTGGGTTAATTTTAACGACTCAGTCATTGATTAAGCCAGTTTAAAAAAGCACCATCAAGTTAAGGTACAAACCTTGCTTAGATACACGGAATAAAAGGAAATCACTGTTATTAGGTTGCTTGGCTCGCCGTAGCCAGCGCCTCTGCACGTAAACAAGGAATACAACCAAGGAGTCTTTATGCTAATCCCCGTACTATTGGCCGGCGGCGTTGGATCACGCTTATGGCCGCTTTCACGCGAGTCTTACCCCAAGCAGTTCCTTGCTTTACAGGACAACAATACACTGCTGCAAAACACCATAAAAAGACTGCATGGATTAGAGAACCTTGCCGCACCGATAACGGTCTGCAATGAGGAACATCGCTTCTTGGTGGCGGAACAACTTCGCCAGTTAAATATTCACGACAGCAAAATCATTCTTGAGCCGGAAGGAAAAAACACTGCCCCTGCGGTGGCTCTGGCTGCCATGCAAATTGCTAAAAGCAATCCCGAAGCGCTGATGATGGTACTGCCTGCTGATCACGTTATTAAGGATGATGCACTGTTTCGGGAAACTCTCACTCAGGGCGTTCATTCTGCCAAGCAAGGACAGCTCGTCACTTTCGGCATCGTTCCCAATGCTGCAGAAACCGGGTACGGCTACATTAAACGCGGCCAGCCTATGGGCAGCAATAACGCCTTCAGCATCGCTCAGTTTATCGAAAAACCAGAGCAAGAAATTGCTCAACGTTACATTGAAGAACCCGGCTATTATTGGAACAGCGGTATGTTTCTATTTACCGCTGAGCGCTATCTTCAAGAACTGCAAAAATTTGCGCCCGATATCTTTGAGGCCTGCCAGCTAGCAATGGGTCACATCACGGCTGATCTTGATTTTGTCCGCGTCGACAGTGCCGCATTTGCTAAATGCAGAGCGGATTCCATTGACTATGCCATTATGGAAAAAACCGATAGCGCGGTGGTTTTACCACTGGATGCTGAGTGGGATGATGTTGGCTCTTGGTCTGCCCTTTGGAACACCGGAGACCAAGACGAAAACGGCAATGTAATGCAAGGGGATGTCACCGCCATTGATGTGGAAAATTGCTACCTGCATTCCGACAGCCGAATGATCGCCACCATCGGGCTAAAAGAGCATGTGGTCATCGAGACCAGTGATGCGGTGCTGGTTGCACCCAGAGACCGAGTGCAAGACATAAAACAGCTGGTCAACCAATTAAAGGTTGAAAATCGCCCTGAAGCCACCACTCATCGCAAAGTTTATCGACCGTGGGGCCACTACGAATCCATCGACTCATCAGACCGTTTTCAAGTCAAAAACATTACGGTAAACCCGCAGCAACAGCTGTCGTTACAAATGCACTACCACCGCGCTGAGCACTGGATTGTGGTGGAAGGAACCGCCAAGGTCACCTGCGGCGATAAAGAGATATTGCTATCGGAGAATGAGTCCACCTATATCCCCATCGGTGCGACCCATCGGCTAGAAAACCCCGGCAAGGTACCGCTGGTGCTGATTGAGATTCAGTCGGGTAGTTATCTTGGCGAAGATGATATCGTTCGTTTTGAGGATATTTACGGCAGGGAAGAAGAAAAGGCCTAACAAAGCGGAAGCCACAAGCTGTCGGCACACTCAATGCGTCGACAGTCCTCACTGAAAAAAAGGACTTATTTCGTGAATAAACTCTCTATCGGCTGGTTCATTTCCCCCCACGGTTATGGCCATGCGGCGCGCTCCTGCGCCATCATGGATGCGCTATCAGAGCAGCAACCCGAGATACAGTTCGAAATTTTCACCACCATCCCTGAGCATTTTTTCAGCAGCGCCCTACAGGCACAATACCGTTACCACTCAGCCCAAACAGACATCGGTTTCGTGCAGCAATCCCCCACTGTTTTGGATCTGGGCAAAACGCTTGGTCAGCTCAATGATTTCATGCCATTTTCCCCAGAACGGGTGGATCAGCTAGCGACAACACTGACTCAAAGCAAATGCCAAGCGGTGATCTGTGATATCGCCCCTATCGGCATTACGGTCGCGCAACAACTAGGCATTCCCTCACTCCTTATTGCTAACTTTACTTGGGACTGGATATACCAGAGCCTCACCACTGAGAAACCGGAATTTAAGCCGATAATCAGCCAGTTTGAAACACTGTTTGCAGCAGCCACCCACACGGTATTTACCGAACCTCATTGCCATCAGCCAGAACAGACCGAGCTTCTGGCCGCACCTATTGCCCGTAAACACCGCGAAACCGCTGCACAGGTAAAGGCATCGCTAGGCATTACCGACAAGCTGCCCGTAGTGCTGGTAACAATGGGCGGCATGTCTGATCGCTATCCATTTATCGAAAAAATGGAGCAACAATCCAGGGCACTGTTTATTTTGACCGGCACCAGTGAGTCAAAACGACAGGGAAACCTAATACAAATCTCGAATGACACGCCGGTTTATCTACCAGACATTGTCTATCTCAGCGATCTGGTAGTAGCAAAACTCGGCTACAGCATCATTGCCGAAACCTACCACGCAGATGTGCCCATGCTTTATGTGCCTCGTGAGCTGCTGCGAGAATCTCCGGTACTCGAATCCTATGTTGAGAAGCAATTGGCCGCAACCAAATTACCTGAGGATGAATTTTATCGTGGCGACTGGATCGAACAGATCTCACAATATATCCAGCCAACCACCCAAGACTCAAAATCAATAACCAAAGAAAATGGAGCAGACCAGATAGCAACATTTGTTCTCTCCAAGCTCACCACCACCCAATCTGAGTGAATACAAACCATTTTCCAAACAAAATCTCCTCAAAAAATAAGGCAGATCTATTTTTGTATTCAAGGAAACTAATTGCACACCGGCCCCCTCTAACAGAAAAGTTGCGAAGACCATCAAGCTCTCAACACTAATCAGCTGAGGGAACGTGAAATAAGGCAAGGATCATGGGAAATAGATTAGCTATCATTAGAAACAACACACAATCTTTCGAGCCTGGAGTTGGCTCAATGCCCATGGAAACAATCGAACACTCACCCACAAGCCCAGCTCATGAGGAGATCAGTCCACTGCTGAGCCGTTACCTAAACCGCCGACTTACCCGAGCGGATCGCTTGCGAGTAAAAAACCACCTCACCGAATGCAAAACCTGCCAAGAAGATCTCAGCCTGCTCAAAACAGTTGCTCGACAGATCCATGCATCCACAGAAATCAACCCTGGCCTTGAACGAAAACTACAGGAAATGGGGCTCAGCATTGACAGCAATAAGCTCCCCAAACTACAAAGTATCGTGGATGACTCAGCCACCCAAAACGAACGACTAGTGAAACTTTCCTATCAGTCATTAGCACCCATAAAAAGTGAAACTCCACTCTTAACAACCGTTACACCGCCGTCGCCACTCCCTACCGATTTTTTCAAACGTTAGCGGACAACGCTGTACCCTCCGCATAACTTATCCTGCGCTAACACTGCGCTTCGAACACAAACTACATTTTGTCTCTGATGCTTCTTAATCTGTTGTCGGGTTTTCCCTGGGTTGATTGCAAACGCATTGTCGATAAAACCAACGAGCTGACCCTTAGTCTCTTCAGTCAAGCGATACCAATTGGGTAGTACCAAATCCAGCGCATAGTCATGAATGGCACGCTCCCAAGGGGCCAACGTGATTACGGTAGCAATGGCATGACTAAATACTGGCCCAAATCGATGTTGGCCCACTTCTCGGACAACAATCACCAACCAGCCCCTTACATCACCGGGATTATGACGAGCCGCCGCAATAAATAAATCCTCAGCATCTGGCTGTTTTTTCAAACCCAACGAATGCTCTTCAAACTGCTCTCTCCACTGCAACACTCGACCTAATATCAAGGTAGCCGATGGACTGGTTGGCACCATGGACCACGCCCACTGCTGACTGGTTACCGCCTCCAGCCAATCGTCAGCCTCAGGCACCGCACCAGCTGCCTTCCATTGCGTCACCCGATACTCGTTTCTACCCGTTATGTCATGAGCTATTGCCCAACAGCTAACCCAAGCAACAAGCCCAGCAAGAGTTAACGACAGTGCTACCAAGCCCATTTTTTGAGTCACGGCTCCCCCGTAATAGCCTCGGCTAACGGTTTTCTTCGTTCGCTGGTGCCAATTAAACGCCACCCACCCCAACGCAAGAACAACACAGATCAGGCTCGCATTGGCCGGAATTTGCAGACTGAAGTCCACCGTACTGTGAATAAGCAACACTGAAATTGCCATCAACACCGCAAAGCAGATGCCTTGAACGTACCGATCACGGCTTCGTCGATACACCGCCAGACAGTGCAACAACGTCAAAAAAACCACATAGCCAAATACGAATAACCCAACAGCGCCAAATTCAGTAGCAATTTCCAGGTAATCGTTGTGAGCGTGATCGTAATAACCTCCTACCGTATCGTCCTTATAACGGGGGTAGGTGGCGTAGTAACTGCCGCCGCCAGAACCCAGCCAGTAAAAATCCTGCCAATAAACAACGCTGTCTTCAGCCACTTCATCCCGATGTTCAGTGGTAGCCGTAGTGTTCTCGATCCGGCTAACCACCTGATCCATACCCACAAAAGAGCCCACAATGGCCATGTCCAATACTAGAATGCTGCCCACCAAAAACAGCAACGGCCGCGATCGCTCTCTTGATAGCATCAGACAGAGCACTCCCACCAAAGTCAAACTCATAAAAAAGGCGGTATTGCCCATTCGGGAGCGACTCATCACCAAACCAATAGCGATCACCACCAACCCAAAACGGAGCCGAATTTTGTCGCTCATGACCCAATCAATCAGTCGCCGAAATTGCTGCTGAGAACGATCAACCACACCTTCGCTCGACCGAATCAACATCAAAGCAATGCCCACACAAGCACAGAGCGCTAAGTAATTAGCAAAGTGATTACGGTTAACAAAGGTACCTGTGGCCAGTTTTAGGTAGCTAGTCTTCGGTGACAAGAAACCATACTCCCAACCGGTCACTACCATCAACGTGCCGTAAGCCGCCTGAACAACGGCGCTGATCACCAGTGTGTAAGCAAGCCAGCGGAAGTGATGCCGTTCACGCACCAATAGCAGCGTCAGCGTAAATAACCCCAGATAGGCCAGTGTTTTTTGCAAAGATAAGAGGGTGGCGTAACGATCAACCGACAGGCTTAGCCAGGCTGGAAGCTCAGCATCTTGATAAGCCAACTGATACACAGAGAAAGAGTGCGGTGACAGCCATAACAGCCACTCGCTGGGAAGGGGGACAATCTGTAGCACCAACAATGCAACCAGCAAACCCCAGCCAAACCACATAGGCCGAGCCAACTTGATCGCGCTGGGTAACGAACGTTTACCGCGCCAAAACTGCCAGCACCAAAGCAGCAGCAACACGAATACGGCCAATTCCAGAAAGAACAGGGCACCGATTCGATTACTGGCTTTGGGCAATGGCACCCAAAGCAGCAGTAAGAAAAAACCAAAAAGGAGGGGGTCAGCTAGAAACTTGCCGATTAACCGATGAGCAGCCATTTAATATCATTCCTTTGATACATCAAAAACTGTGGCGACCGCAAGCTCCAGACAAGCTTGCGGCGTAACAACTAGACTAGATCGGCGACAGCCACTCAGGATAAGTATCGCTGCGACCATGAACCGCATCAAAATAAAGCGCTTGTAGCTTCGTTGTAATCGGGCCACGAGTACCACTGCCGATCTGCCGATTATCCAGCTCACGAATCGGTGTTACTTCAGCCGCTGTTCCTGTAAAGAATGCTTCATCAGCAACATAAACCTCATCCCGCGTAATTCGCTTTTCAACAACCTTCAAGCCGAGCTGTTGCTCTGCCAGCTGTACAATCGAATCCCGAGTAATGCCTTCTAAAGCAGAGGTGAGATCTGGGGTATAGAGCACACCATTTCGCACGATAAACACATTCTCGCCACTGCCCTCAGCCACATAACCTTCGTTATCGAGCAGCAGCGCTTCATCGTAACCACACGCCAACGCCTCGTTCAGCGCCAACATTGAATTCATGTAGTTACCATTGGCTTTTGCCTTACACATGGTGATATTGACGTGATGACGAGTGTAAGACGAGGTTTTAATACGAATGCCTTTTTCCATCGCATCCTCACCCAAATACGCACCCCACTCCCAGGCAGCAACAATGGTGTGGACTTTAAGCCCATCGGCACGAATACCCATGCCTTCGGCACCGTAAAAACACATGGGTCTCAGGTAAGCTTCCTTCAATCCATTTTTCTGCACCACCATTTTGCAAGCATCGTTAATGGTTTGCTTGTCATGGACCATCGGCATAGCCAAGATGTGTGCTGAGCGAAAGAGGCGATCGGTATGATCTTCCAAACGAAAGATGGCTGTCCCATTCTCCCCTTCGTAAGCTCGCACACCTTCAAACACTCCCATACCGTAATGCAGTGTGTGAGTTAACACATGCACCTTGGCATCACGCCAAGGAACTAACTCACCATCAAACCAAATAAAACCATCACGGTCGGCCATCGACATAAACTTACTCCAGAAAATTCTGATTATTTACGAATAAACTCCGGCAAGTTCTCTACGATATGGCCACACTAAATATTAGGATGACACTGAGATAACACAGGGAAAACGTCGAAATTTTCGTTGGTTACTGGCGGAGGCTCTGACCCAGTTCAATTATTTTATGCTAGCTAATCTAATGAACGTAACCAGAGTTCCTTTGCCCAATTCAATTCTTTCGTCAAATAAAGACGAACGGAAAATTTTAGCACTAAAGCAGCGCTCAATGAACCTGAGCACACGGCAAAATCAAAGCGCCAAGCCATGCAGCGAATACCACCCCTAAAATTTTGGTTACAAATCCGGCCGCATCTCTTGTTTGGCTCGAATAAAGTCTTGATGCGATACATGAATCAAATCAGCAATTTGACGAATGAGATGCTGCTCATGGGCATCCAAAACCTGATCCGCATAAGCGACCTGCCACATGGCGCAAATAAGCCGGTACTTTTGCTGAGGTTCGTACTGCTCGTTCACCAGGCGGGTAAATTGAAACAATGAAGTAGCACTTTCCGCTTCTTCAGCGGCTAGCAGAAACAACTCATCAATTTCTTCCTCGCCGATATTGAGATGTGTATGCAGCGCCTGCTTAATTGCCCGCTCTTCCCGTGGATCTGGCTGAAAATCAGCCTTCAACACCTCAATCAGCAACGCCGCTGCGGCTAGATTAATTCCCAACGAATCGCCCTGCTCTGAGCCATGCTCAATTCGCTCATGAAAAAATGCTTTTATTTTATTCAGCACGGGTTGATTCTTCCTCGATGTTTACCGCTGAAACAAAGCTACCACCCAGTGCCAAGTGCAGCTTTACCCGGTTATCCAGCCGAGCCTGCTGCACATCGAGTTGCTGACTTTTCATGGTGAGCGCCAACTGCTGCGTATCCAGCAACGACAGTACATCAATCAACCCGCCTTGATACTGCCGCTTGGCAATTTCCTCACCAATAACCGCATGATTAACCGCATTCATCAACGACTCCTCACGAGCACCAAGCAATACCTCTTCTGAAAGTGCCTGTTCAACCTCACGAAAGGCCACCAGCAGCACCTGCTCGTAATTGGCCAAACCTTCCAGGGTACTGGCCTTGCTGGCCTCTGCTTCCGATTTTAGTCGCCCGGCATCAAACAGAGGTGCGCTCAGGTTTGCACCAAGATTCCAAACAAGCCCCCCTACCGAAGTCAGGCTCGACAACGCATCACTGACGGTGCCGCCACTGGCCGTCAAACGAAGTGCAGGCAAACGTGCTCGCTCAGTGGCCAAATAACTTTGATCCAGTGATTTAAGTCGATACAACGCCGCCCGCAAATCAGGCCGCCGAATCAACAAATCCGCGGGTAAACCTGTGGGTATCTTTGAGCGTAATTCGGGTAGCGCATCAACGGAAAGGATTGAAGCATCAGGGTAGCGCCCTAGTAGAAGCTCCAGGCTCTGCCGAGCATCACGCAGCCGAGATTGACGAACCAGGCGGTTATTACTCGCTTGAGAATAATTACTTTCCGCCAACTCAATATCCAGCGCACTGGTTAATCCTTGCTGATAACGGCGACGAACAATGGCAAGAGTATTCGACAAATTAGCTTGATTGGTTTCAGCCAACAGCTGCTGCTGATGCGCCGCAATAACCGCAAACCAAGCTCGGCTAATATTCGCCACCAACGACAATCGTGCTGCCTGGTAATCTGCCGCTACCGCCTTCCACGCCAACTCTGAAGCGTTAACCTGAGATGAAATCTTTCCCCATAGATCCGCCTCCCAGCTCGTTAAGAAAGCCAAGGAAACAGAACTGCCATAAAACGATTGATTGTTGGCATTAGCACGCGAACGATTGGCACCCAAAGCAACATTAAGATCAGGCAGTCTGGCCGCCTTGCTTACCTTAGCCAGAGCAAAGCTACGGCTGATACGAAAGGCAGCCGCTTGCAGATTTCGGTTATGCACCAAACCTTCCGTAACCAACGCCTCCAGCTCCGAAGATGCAAACGCGGCCAACCACTGGTTTTGTGCGTCATCAGCTTCAGCCAACGGTGCCGACCAGTGACTCGGCACCAGAGCATCAGCAAGTGATGATGGCAATACACTTTGTGAGGTCAGCACGCAGCCAGACAGCAACGACAGCAAAGCGATGCTGAGGACTATCGATAACGCTTTAATTATTCGATTCAAGCAGACACCACTCGCAACAGTTAGGCCCTTCCATTAGGGTTTTCGTCGAATGCAGGGCGGAAAATAGTTTAACCGTCAGGCTGTGGCTCCACCGAGCCGGGAAAGGTAAAGCGACACAGCAAATTCAGTGTATCGAGCACCCATAAGAAATTAAGTGAAAAGCAGTGGCTAGAAACACCCGGCCAGTGATAAAAACACCGGAGGAACTATGCCTGACTATTGATCGCCTGAATCGCTCGGTCTTCATTGTTATCCATCAAATAGGATAGACCGTTATCGATGCGCAGAATAGCGGCATCAATCTCTGAAGCTTCATTTTTTGAAAAATTACTCAATACGTAGTGAGTCACCTGAGATCGATCTCCCGGATGCCCAATACCAATCCTCACCCGAGCAAACTCATTACTTCCAAGGTGCGCGGTAATATCTCGAATACCGTTGTGACCACCGTGACCACCCGATTTTTTGTAGCGGGTACGACCAACCGGCAAATCCAGATCATCGTAAGCAACCAGCAGTTGATCCGCCGGCAGCTTGTGATAACGCATCAAACTAGCGACAGAAGTGCCGCTTCGGTTCATAAACGTTGTTGGCTTTAAAAACCAACACTCCACTCCGTGGATTTTACCTTTAGCCACCATGCCAGAAAATTTACTGTCCAGCTTAAACTGAAACCCATAACTCTCAGCGAGATGGTCCAAAAGAAAAAACCCAGCATTATGCCGGGTTTTTTCATATTTCTTCCCTGGATTTCCCAGGCCAACGATTAGCATTTACGCAGCTTCCTACGTTAACCGAGAGGCCGATTAAGCTTCTTCAGAATCGCTGTCGCCTTGGATTTCAGTCTCTTCCTCAACAGCATCGCCCTTCGGTGCATTCAGTGACACAACCGATTGATCGTGTGATTCGCCATGGGTCAGCTCAACAATAGTGACACCCTCTGGCAGTTTGATATCCGTTAGGTGCAAGGTGTCGCCCTGCTCCAGTCCCGACACATCTAACTCAATGAAATCAGGCAAGTTAGCAGGCAAACAAGCAACTTCAACATCGGTCACGTTGTGAGAGAAAGAACCACCGGCTTTAACACCAGGCGCCACCTCTTCACCTATAAAGTGCAGAGGTACACGAACCTTAATAATAGAGTCTTTGTTAGCCCGAAGAAAATCAATGTGCAGAATTCGATCTTCACTTGGGTGACGCTGCATATCTTTAACGATCGCATCAATGCTTGAACCATCAAGCTGCAGTTCGATCACGTGCGAGAAAAATGCCTCAGACTCCAGGCACTTAGATAGCTCATTCTTTTTGATCGAAACACAAGTGGGCTCATCGCTACCACCATAAACAATACCAGGAACCATTTCCGTACGACGCAGACGGCGGCTCGCACCCTTCCCTGTGTCAGTACGTGCAACAGCATTCAATACAAAATCATTACTCATGAGAACTCTCTCTTAATATTAAAATTCGCCATCGCGACCAATGACGGGTAAAGACTTACGATGCCCCGCTAAAGGAGCACCCTTACTTCTAAAAAACAACGAGGTTTTCTATTCCATGTAGATGGTGCTAACCGACTCTTCAAAGTGAATACGGCGAATAGTTTCCGCTAATAAGCTGGAAATACTCAATTGTCGTATTTGAGGGCAGTTAAGCAGTCGGTCTGATAGTGGAATCGTATCGGTAACCACCAACTCATCAAGCGAAGAATTTTCAATATTCTCTAATGCTTTTCCGGATAAGACCGCGTGAGTACAATAGGCTATCACTCGCTCAGCCCCCTTCTCTTTCAACGCATCAGCAGCATGACACAAGGTGCCCGCCGTATCGACGATATCATCGATCATGATGCAGCTTTTTCCGGAAACATCACCAATGATATTCATTACTTTGGATTCATTGGCTTTTGGCCGACGCTTATCGATAATCGCTAGGTCAGAATCATCAAGCTGCTTAGCCAGAGCCCTGGCCCTAACTACTCCGCCCACATCCGGAGAAACCACAATCATATTATCGGTGCGCTGCTTCCACATATCAGCCAGCAAAACCGGTGAAGCGTAGATATTATCAGCAGGAACATCAAAGAATCCCTGAATTTGCTCCGCATGCAGATCAATCGTCAGCACACGATCAGCACCAGCGGTGGTGATCAAATTAGCGACAACTTTTGCAGAAATAGGGCTTCGTGCCGATCGTAATCGGCGATCCTGACGTGAATATCCCAGATAAGGAATAACGGTGGTGATTCGGTAACTCGAAGAGCGCTTGAAAGCATCTACCATCAAAATCAATTCCATCAGATTTTGGTTGGTCGGTGCGCAGGTGGGCTGAATAACAAAAACGTCTTTACCGCGAACGTTTTCCAGAATCTCTATCGAAATCTCGCCGTCACTAAAGGTAGAAACCTCAAGTTTTCCCAAGCGCATACCTAAATGCTTAGCAACAAGATCAGCCAATGGTTTGTTGGCGTTCCCTGAGAAGACCATCAGTTTACTGTCAGCCATTGGAGCCCCTTAGATAAAAGTCTGAATCACGTATCTGTAAGAGGTGGCCTGATGAAGGCACTATCCTGTTACATCAACAAATAGTCCCTTGCGAGGAGGTACAGCATGGAAAGAAGATGGTTGGGGTGCCAGGATTCGAACCTGGGCATGCGGAGATCAAAACCCCGTGCCTTACCGCTTGGCGACACCCCAATAAAACGTTAAATCGTGTCCAGCTTGTCAATCAACAGTGACCGGTTAATGCCCTGCGTTACCACCGGGAACCAACGGTCATCAATCTTTTCTGCCGCCTCACTCGCCTCATCAAAACAGGCGAACTCAACAAAGACTGTCGATCCAGAGCCCGTCATCCTTGCGTTACCGAAACGACTCAATACAGTGAGTGCTTCTCGAACGCTCTTTGACAAGCGACAAACCACTTCTGTCAGGTCGTTTTCCACAACACGGCCTGAAAAGAAGTCGGGCATTGTTATGGAATTTTGTTCCTTTGTCAAACGAAACGATGAGAAAACTTTTGCGGTGGAAACAGCATCAGCTCCAGTGAGCAATAAATACCAGCTTGGCTTCAGCTCAATTGGTGTTAATTTCTCGCCAACACCCTCAGCCCACGCCGCAAAACCACGCACAAAAACCGGCACATCAGCACCCAAAGAGAGCCCCAATTCCGCTAGCTGATCAGTGGAAAACCCAGCACCCCAGATTCGGTTCAGCACCAGCAATCCCGTCGCGGCATTGGAGCTGCCACCGCCAAGGCCAGCGCCCATCGGAATACGTTTATCGAGCCGCATCTCAACGCCTGCATCAATGCTCGCTTCCTGCTGCAGCAACCGAGCCGCTTTTACCAGCAGGTTATCGGCCATGTCCACACCCTCCAACGGTGACTGCAAACAGATTTCATCACTGAAATTGGGTCGAAAATGAATATCGTCATGCAAATCCAAAAACTGGAAAACCGTTTGCAGCAGGTGATAGCCGTCATCACGCCGCCCGATCACTTTCAGCATTAAATTTATTTTTGCTGGTGATGGCCAGCAGCTCCACTCCGCTTCACTCAATTGATTGCTCCAACAGCTGAATTTCTTGTATCGTCATTTTTACAAACTGGTGGTCAGCGCTAATACGGACTCGACGCGGCAAGGTCCAGCCATCAATCTGCTGATAATCACTGACCTCCACCTGCCAGCCATGCTGCCGAAACCGTAAGCCACCCGTATCTCCCGCTGAACGCGGCAGATACGTGACCTCATCTTCACGCATCGGCAAACCCAGCACCCAATGTTTTACCCACTCTGCTCGCAGCGTGTAATGGCCGGCATTGAGCAGCAAATTACTGCCCTCAAACCGATTATTACCATCACCATTGCGTACCTCAAAAAACTGCTGATCGCCCACGATCTGGGTAGCTCCTGCTCCAAAAAAACCGCTCAGATTCACATCGTAACGACCACCGGACTGTGACCACTGATAACGGCCTTGCACCGCATCCTGATCAAGCTTGAGGTAAAACCGCCCTTGCAACTGCCAGTGATCAATCGAGTCAAGCAATTGATAGAGCGCCGCTGAGTCATCAACCTTGGGCTGCTTGATGGTTGCGGTAGGCAACAACGAACAGCCGTTCATCACCAACAAAACAGCGACAACACACCACCACTTAAACCCTTTGACAATCACAACTAGCAGGTCGCTAATCAGCCAGAAGCTGGTGTTTGGCATCAATCAGCAACTGACTGTCTGGCCTTTTTTCCAGCGCTGAATCAACCAATACCAAAGCCTCATTGGTGAGACCCACTTTATCCAGCGTCAACACATAGTGAGCAATAATTTCATCTTCCGGCATCAGCTCCATCGCTTTGCCGATAAACACCAGCGCCTCACGGTAGTTGCCCAGCTGATATTCAACCCATCCCATGCTATCGAGGATGGCGGGATTCGTCGCATCCTGAGCCAAGGCTTTCTCTATCAGCTGCTTTGCCTCCTTAAGCTTGATGCCTCGACTGGCGTAGCTATAGCCCAATGCGTTCAACGCATTGATATCGTCAGGTACCAGCTTAAGCACCCGCTTCAAATCCTTTTCAGCCGCAGAAAAATCATCAAGCCCATCCGCAACCAGCGAACGAGCATAAAGCAGATCAATATTGTCAGGGTCGTCTTTCAACAACTCGCTGTAGCGACGATAGGCTTCACTTTTATCGCCCTGTTGTTGGATCAGCTCAATTTCCAGTAACAGCAATTTTGGCTGATATTCGGGATAACCCTTCTCCAACAGACGTAAACGTTTGATCATGGCACCAACGCGGTCGGTCTTCACCATAATTCCAGCCGCTTTCTGCTGCGCACCAACAAAGTAATTTCCCGGACCCACTCGGAAATACCAATTAATGGCCAGCTCAAACTCACCCAGCGCACGCTTCATTTCGGCCAGATAAAAGGCAACAAATGAACCTCGACCACCAGAATCCCAAACCGACTGAAGGTGTGTGGCGGCATCTTGGTATTGACGCTTTTCCATGGCGACAATTGCCATCAAATAACGCAGCATCGGATTGTTTGGCTTCTGCTTGAATAGGCGCTGTAATTGCACCGAAGCAGAGTCAACATCACGCTTTTCCAACAGCAGCCGACTGTAGCCCATACCCAAAGCAAAACTCTCAGGCATCTTTTTAAGTAGCCCTTTCAGGTTGCTGATCGCCTTATCCATATCGCCTTGCTTGGCTCGCTGCAATTCCTGAAGAGCCAAAGCCTTATCCCAGCCAGGTTTAAGACTGAGCACCTTCGACAACTGCTCAGTCGCCACCTCATGCTTCCCTGATCGAACCGAAACCAGCGCTAACCCATAGTGACTTTCGGGAAACTGCGGGAAGGAGACAACCAGCGCCTCAGCCAACTCATAGGTTTTGGATTGGGTTGCCGTCTGCGCCAGCAGCTCAAACAGCGACAGCAACATCGCTCCCTGCTTCGACTCAGGTGAATGCGTGATCACAAACACCATGTGATCCTTAGCTTCAGTCACCCGATTTGCGTTCATTTTGTAGGAGGCTGCCAGCTTATGCGCCGTTAAATCCTCAGGATCAATCGACAGCCAGAACGTAAACGCCCGCTCCATCAATTTTGGCTGGCCACTGAAGACTGCCGCTTGAGCAGCACGCTCGGCCAATGCCGCATCGTTGGTCAACTCTGCCGCTCGAAGCAACCGTTGTGCCGCGCGATTGGGCTGACCACTACGCCCTTCAAGTTCTGCGGCCAACACCTGATACATCGCTTCACGAGCGTGAGTTAACTCAACCGCAGAAAGCGGTTCAGCGGCCTCTTGTGGCATTACCACCGGTGACGTATCGACATTTACTTCAACATCAACAACGGGAACAGCAGGAGTCGGCTCCACTGAAATCGGCCGCCCAATCGGTGCATTTGCGCAACCGCTGGTGAGCAGTACCACCGAAACCAGCACCAAAATTGGGTGGCAAAAGTATGATCTAAACATTCGACTGTTTGTTTACCTTGGGTGAAAGTTGCTGATTACGATTGCTTTGGCTGCTTGCGCAAATACAGTAGAATCGTGCGCATATTTAAAAGTGTACGACGAGCAATCCGCAGATAAGGCGGCGAAGGCTCCATCAAACTAGCCACTTTGGCATACTCACTGAGAGCCTATCGCGCTGAATATAGAGCGTTATTAAAAGGCCAAATCCATCATCCATGAAGTCAGCCAGCACTCAGAACATGCCAGCCCTAACAAACTTAACCGCCCAAGCTGAGATGAACCGGGCCAGCCCGGGTACCCAGCGACAAGCGTTATTGATCGCAGGCCCATGCTAACACCCATCATTCGATACCCAAAGCCTCGCTCTAGCCACCCTACGGTTACTGATCGATGAGCTATTTAACCATTGGTATCAACCACAAAACGGCCCCGGTCAGCATCCGTGAGCAACTGGTTTTTCCACAGGAAGGACTGGTTGACGCGCTGACGGATATGGTCAATCGAAGCTGCGTGCAAGAGGGAGCCATTCTCTCCACCTGCAACCGTACCGAGCTTTATTGCAAAATTGACCACCCAAACCCAGAACCGGTTATCGATTGGCTCAGCAACTTTCACCAGCT